>Ga0070741_10008869_pt1 | contig 19910 bp, 19 predicted proteins | sample Coa_R1_4_FD_66440 | JGI IMG/M metagenome (GOLD analysis project Ga0070741, IMG submission 66440) | Surface soil microbial communities from Centralia Pennsylvania, which are recovering from an underground coalmine fire - Coalmine... | ecosystem: Environmental > Terrestrial > Soil > Unclassified ...
ACCGACGGCGGCGACCATGAACACCGCCACCGTGAAGTAGGCCTGGAGGTAGCTCGCCGCCAGGGTGGACCCGAGGTGGACGGTCGGCACGTGTGCGCCCCCCGAGGCGATACCGGTCAAAGACAGCGCGGAGTATACGTGAGAGTTTTCACGAGCCCGGTATTCGCCGCGAGTTGGCGACTGTGTAGCCGACATGAAAGGGAGCGCCCACCGCCGTAGCGAATGATACGTAACGTGAGGCCTCGGGCCTCAGAGTGGTCGGACCGATAGTGGACGAGGGGCTCAATGGCGAGCGCCGGGTGGCAGTCATGACGCTGGTCTTCAAGACGAACCGGCGGGCCGACACGGCCCCGAAGACCGCCTTCGTGCTCTCCGGCGGCGGGAACCACGGCTGCGCCCAGGTCGGCATGCTCCACGCCCTCTTCGAACGGGGCATCCATCCCGACGTGGTCGTCGGCACCTCGGCCGGGGCCCTCAACGGGTCGGCCGTGGCCGCCGAGCCCAGCCTGGCCGGCGTCGAGCACCTCGCCGCCGTCTGGTCGGCGCTGCGGACGGAGCACATCTTCCCCGGCGGCCGGTTCGGCCGGGCCTGGAGCCTCCTGTCCGGCGGCGACCACCTCTATTCCAACGCCGGCCTGGGCAACCTGATCGACCAGATGGCGCCGGCGTCGAAGTTCTCCGAGCTGGTCGTCCCGCTGCGGGTCGTGGCCTGCGACCTGGCCACCGGCGAGGAGGTCGTGCTGGCCTCGGGCCCGCTCAAGCCGGCCCTGCTGGCCAGCGCCGCCCTGCCCGGCAGCTTCCCGCCCGTCCTCCACGACCACCGGAGCCTGGTCGACGGCGGCGTGGTCGACAACGTGCCGCTGTCCCATGCCCTGGCCGGGCCGGTGGACCGCATCTATGTATTGAATGTGTCGGGCGGTGTGGCCGACGCCCCGGTCCGCAACCCGCTCGACGTCGTGCTGCGGGCATTCGCCATCGCCCGGAACCAGCGTTTCGAGCGGGAGCTGGCCTCGGCCCCGCCCCACGTCGAGGTCGTGGTCCTCCCCCGCCCGGCGGACGGGCGCTCGCCGTTCGACTTCTCCGGGGCCGAGACGATCATCGACGAGGCCCACATCCTGGCCGGCCGGTTCCTCGACGCCCGCCACCCCGGCCACGACCGGCGCCGCCGCCGGTTCCGCCGGGCCCACCACGCCGCGGCGTAGGCGGCTCTTCGCCGCCTACGTTTTTTCTGGCGGCGGGCCCCTGCCCTCCGGGCATCCCGCCGCGTGCCGTGGGGCCCCAGCCCCACGGCGCGGGTCCGGGTCAGGTCAGGGTCAGGGCGAGACGGGTACGGGGGTGGGCGGCGGCTCCTGGGCCGGCGGGGGCTCGTCGGAGCGGAGGCGGCCCTTGCCCCTGATGTGGATGTTCCTGACGGCGTGCCAGAAGCAGTCGCCGTCGGCCTTCGTCACGTCGAAGGTGGCGGCGAAGCGCCGGCCGGTGATCTCGCCGACGACGCTGCGGCCATCGACCCGGTAGGTCAGGGTGAAGGGGTCGTCGACGTGCCGGCTGCCGCCCTCCACCGGGACGGTGAGGTGGGCGGTGCCGTCGCCCCGGCCCTGGCGGGAGTCGCAGCTGTCACCGTGACCGGCGGTGCCGTAGCGGCCCTCGGCCCCGAACGTGCCCCGGCCGGTGGCCGGCTGTCCGTCGACGTCGCCCTGGCAGTCGAGCGTGCCCGACTCGCCCTTCGTGTCGAACGCCCCGCTGCTCGGGGACCGGGAGAGCCCGGGCGACAGGTTGACGTCGACCTCGAAGGCGCAGGGCGTGCCCTGATCGTCGGCCGCGCCCGCTCCGGGCACGGCCGCCCAGGGCCCCAGCCCGAGGAGGACCACTTCCAGCACCAGGAGGCGGCGCAGGGCCCGCATGGCCGCAATCCTACGGGACGCCGCGTCAGAAGAGCAGCGTGGCGTGGCGGGCGAAGTCGATGAAGGCCCCGGGGAGGACGCCCATCACCAGCGTGGCGAGGACGGCGACACCGAGGGCGAGGCCGGTGGCGGGGTCGAGGGCGAAGGGGCGGCGGAGCTCGGCGCCGGCAGCGCCGGCAGCGTCGGCGGCGGCCCCGGCCGGGGCGTCGGACATGTACATCAGCACGATGACCCGCAGGTAGAAGAAGGCGGCGATCACCGTGGTGATGACGCCGACCAGCGTCAGGCCGTACTCCCGGGCGTCGACGCTGGCGACGAAGACGTTGAACTTGGCCACGAACCCCGACGTCAGCGGGATGCCGGCCTGGCCGAGGAGCAGGAACGTCATCGCCCCGGCCAGCAGCGGCGCCCGGGCACCGAGGCCCCGCCAGTCATCGAGGCTGTGGTGGCGGTCGCCCTTGCGGCCGACGATGGTCACCACGGCGAAGGAGCCGACGACCATGAAGGCGTAGGTCAGCAGGTAGAACAGCGCCGACGACACGCCGCCCTTCGTGTCGGCCTGCACGCCGATGAGCACGTAACCGGCGTGGCTGATCGACGAGTAGGCCAGCATGCGCTTCACGTCCTGCTGGACGAGGGCCACGATGCTGCCGACCAGCAGCGAGGCGATGGCCAGCACGAGGACCAGCGGGCGCCAGTCGACCGAGTAGGCGCCGAAGCCGCTGACGAACACCCGCAGCAGGGCGGCGAAGCCGGCCGCCTTGGCGCCGGCGGCCATGAAGGCGGTCACCGGGGTCGGCGAGCCCTGGTAGACGTCGGGCGTCCACATGTGGAAGGGGACGGCCGCCACCTTGAAGCCCAGACCCACGAGGATGAGCGCCGCGCCGGCCAGCAGCAGGCCCGACGAGAACAGCGTGTTGGAGGCCAGGTAGTTGGCGATGCCGGGGAGCGACGTCGTGCCGGTGGCGCCGTAGACCATGGCCACCCCGTAGAGCAGGACGGCCGACGAGAAGGCACCGAGCACGAAGTACTTGAGCCCGGCCTCGCCCGACTCCAGCCGGTCCCGGTCGAAGGCGGCCAGCACGTACAGGGCGATCGAGAGGATCTCGAGGGCCAGGAACACGACGATGAGGTCGTTGGCCGACGTCATCAGCAGCATCCCCGACGCCGACAGCAGCAGCAGGGCGTGGTACTCCGGCCCCTCGACCTCCTCCCGGCGGAGGTAGCCCTGGGCCACCAGCAGCCCGAGGGCGGTGGCGGCCAGGATCACCGTGCGGGCGAAGACCGAGAAGCCGTCGACGGCCACCATGCCCGACAGCGACTGGTAGGCGTCGCCGCTGTGGACCACCACCGTCCACAGCTTCCAGGTGATCAGCCCGGCGGCGGCCACCCCGGCCAGGCCGACGTCGAGGTACACCCCCGACAGGTCGCGCCGGCCCCGGTTGAGGGCGGCGATCAGCACCAGCAGCATGGCCACGCCGATGAGGGCGACCTCCGGCCCGACCGACAGCCAGTCGACCTTGGGAACCGGGATCTTCGTCGACGTGTCGGTCGGCGTGGCCTGGGCCAGCACCGCGGCCAGGGCGATCACCGGCCACCCCCCGGCGACGACGGCGAGGAGGAGGCCACACCCCTGGGCCCGAGATCGGCGACCTTCGGCTGGTGGTAGTCCGAGCGGGACTCGACGTGGCTGATCAGCGCCTTGACCGACGGCTCCACCCGCTCCAGCAGCGGCCGGGGGTAGATGCCGAGGAAGAGGCTGAAGGCCAGCAGCGGGAGCACGGTGGCCAGCTCGACCTTGCTCATGTCCTTGAAGGTGGCGTTCTCGCCGGTCGGTTCACCGGTGAAGACCCGCTGGAAGCTCCACAGCATGTAGACGGCGGCCAGGATCACGCCGGCGGCGGCGAGGATGGCGTAGGGCCGGTGCGAGACGAACGTCCCGATGAGCGACAGGAACTCGCCGACGAAGCCGGAGAGGCCGGGGAGGCCGATGGAGGCGAACGTCACGGCCAGGAAGATGCCCCCCAGCTTGGGCGCCGACTTCCACACGCCGCCGAAGGCGTCGATCTGGCGGGTGTGGCGGCGGTCGTAGAGGATCCCGACGAGGAGGAAGAGGGCGCCGGTGGTCAGGCCGTGGCTGACCATGGTGAACAGGCCGCCCTCGATCCCGATGGTGGTGAGGGCGAACGTGCCGAGGACGACGAAGCCGAGGTGGGCCACCGACGAGTAGGCCACCACCTTCTTCAGGTCGCGCTGCATGGCGGCCACGATGGCGCCGTAGAGGATGCCGATGGTGGCCAGCGTCAGCATCAGCGGGGCGAAGTCGACCGACGCCTGGGGGAACAGCGTCAGCGAGAAGCGCAGGAACCCGTAGGCCCCCAGCTTGAGCAGCAGGCCGGCCAGCAGCACCGAACCGGCGGTGGGGGCCTCGACGTGGGCGTCGGGCAGCCAGGTGTGGAGCGGGAACAGCGGGACCTTGATGGCGAAGCTGGCGCCGAAGGCCAGGAACAGCCACCGGGCGGTGTTGGGGTTGAGGCCCTTCCACGCCGCCAGGTCCCGGAGGTCGAAGGTCAGGTGGGCGCCGGGCGCCTTGGCGTGGAGGATGGCCAGCGACAGGATCCCGAGCAGCAGCAGCGCCGATCCGGCCGCGGTGTAGATGAAGAACTTGAGGGCGGCGTAGATGCGCCGGTCGTAGCCCCACGTCCCGATCAGGAAGTACATCGGGACGAGCATCGCCTCCCAGAAGACGAAGAACAGGAAGAGGTCGACGGAGAGGAAGATGCCCATCAGCGCCGCTTCCAGCGTCAGCATCAGCGCGAAGTAGGCGTTGGCCCGCTTACTGACGTGCGTCGAGGCCAGCAGGGCGATGGGGAACAGCAGGCCGGTCAGCACCACCATGAACAGGCTGATCCCGTCGACGCCCATCAGGTACCGGATCCCGAGGGCGTCGATCCAGACCTTCGACTCGACGAACTGGTAGCCGGCCACCCCCTTGTCGAAGTCGACGAGCAGGGCGGCGGAGATGACCAGCGTCACCAGGGAGAAGCCGACGGCCACCGCCCGCACGGCCTTCTCCTGCGAGGCGGGGACGGCGGCGGTGACGACCGCCCCGGCGGCGGGCACGGCCAGCAGCGCGGTGGCGTAGGGGAAGGCCATCAGAGGTTCCCCCGCACGAGGAAGACGAACAGCACGACGGTGGCTCCGGAGAAGAGGGTCAGGGCGTAGTTGCGGACGAAGCCCGTCTGCACCTTGCGGACCCTGGCGCCGACGCCGGTCACCACCGCCGCCACGCCGTTCACGGCACCGTCGATGAGGCCCTGGTCGACCGACCGGGCCAGCACGTCGGCCGCCGCCCGGCCGGGCCGGTCGACGAACCAGGAGATGGCGGGGTCGATGCCCCAGCCCCGGTCGAAGAACCGGCCGAGGCCGCCGAGGCGGGTGAGGAGCGGATCCTCGCCGTTGCGGAGGCCCTTGGCGTAGAGGCGGATCCCGGCCAGGATCCCGATCCCGCCGAGGATCACGGCCACGGTCGAGAGCATGAAGCCCTGGCCGAAGGAGTGGACCTCGAGCGGCTTGACGGGGACGGCGGCGTGCAGCCACTCGGTCAGGTTCTTGAACCCTTCCTTGGGAATGTTGAGGGCGCCGCCGAGGAAGCTGAGCACGGCCAGCACCACGAGCGGGAACGTCATGAGCTTCGGTGATTCGTGGGGCTCGTGGTGCAGCTTGCCCCGCCACCGCTCATCGCTGAAGAACACCATCCACACCTGGCGGGTCATGTAGAAGGCGGTCAGCAGGGCGGTCACGGCACCGATGAACCACAGGAAGTAGTGGGCGCTGACCCCCGCTCCCCCGACCCAGGTGGCGGCCAGGATCTCGTCTTTCGACCAGAATCCGGCGAAGGGCACGATGCCGGCGATGGCCAGCCAGGCGACCATGAACGTGATGGCGGTGACGGGCATGAACTTCCTGAGCCCGCCCATCACCCGCATGTCCTGGTTGTCCTCCGTGCCGTGCATGACCGAGCCGGCCCCGAGGAACAGCAGCGCCTTGAAGAAGGCGTGGGTGACCATGTGGAAGATGGCGGCGGTGTAGGCGCCGACGCCGACGGCCAGGAACATGTAGCCGAGCTGGCTGATCGTCGAGTACGCCAGCACCCGCTTGATGTCGAAGTTGACGAGGGCGATGGTGGCGGCCACCAGCGCCGTCAGGGCCCCGACCCAGGCGACGACGTCCCCGGCGGCGGGGCCGTGCTGCAGGAACGGGTGCGACCGGACCAGCAGGTACACGCCGGCCGTCACCATGGTGGCGGCGTGGATGAGCGCCGAGACCGGCGTGGGACCCTCCATGGCGTCGGGCAGCCAGACGAACAGCGGGCCCTGGGCGCTCTTGCCCGCCGCCGCCAGGTAGAGGAGCAGGGCCACGGCGGTGGCCGTCCCCCGGGCCAGGTGCGGGGCGCCCGACAGCGCCGGCAGCAGGTCGAGCGTCCCGAGGTGGGAGAAGATCAGGAACATGGCCAGCATGAAGCCGAAGTCCCCCACCCGGTTGGCCACGAAGGCCTTCTTGCCGGCCCGGGCGGCGCTGGGGCGCTCGAACCAGAAGGAGATGAGCAGGTAGGAGCACAGGCCGACGCCCTCCCAGCCGAGGAACACCAGCAGGTAGTTCCCGGCCAGGACCAGCACCAGCATGGCGAAGGCGAACATGTTGAGGAAGGTGAAGAACCGGGTGAAGCGCTCCTGGCCGTGCATGTAGCCGATGGAGTACAGGTGGATCAGCGCTCCGACCCCGGTCACGAACAGCACCATGGTCACCGACAACGGGTCGACCAGGAGGTTGAAGCGCACGGAGAAGCCCCCGGCCCTGATCCACTCCACACCCTTGAGGACGACCTGACGGTGCTCCTCGTCGAGGGAGTGCAGCCCGGAGAAGACCACGACGGCGCTGACGAAGGCCCCGACCATCATGACGGTGGCGATCCACCCCGAGACCGGCTCCTTCAGGGCGCGGCGGCCGAGGAAGAGGATGACGAACCCGGCCAGCGGGAAGGCGGGGATCAGCCAGGCGAGGCGGACGGCATCCACGTTCGGCGCTATCCCTTCAGCAGGCTGACGTCGTCGGCGGTGGCGCCCTGGCGGCGGCGGAAGATCGACACGATCAGCGCCAGGCCGATCACGACCTCGGCCGCCGCCACCACCAGGGTGAAGAACACGAACACCTGCCCGCCGATGTCGTCGAGCATGCGGGCGAACGTCACGAACGTGAGGTTGACGGCGTTGAGCATCAGCTCGACGCACATGAACATGACCAGGGCGTTGCGCCGCACGAGCAGGCCGATGGCGCCGATGCAGAACATCAGCGCCGCCACGGTCAGGTAGTAGGACCCGGGGACGTTCATCGTTCCTGCTCCAGTGCGGCCTCGGGGCCCTCGTCGCTCCCCGCCCCCACCCGCTCCCCGGGGCCGAGCTCCCGGCCGGGGCCGCCCCGGCGGGCCAGGACGACGGCGCCGACGACGGCGATCACCAGCAGCGCCGAGGTGATCTCGAAGGGCCAGAGGAAGTCGGTGAAGAGGCTCCGGGCCACCCGCTCCACGTTGGCCACGTCGCCCTGGGTGGCCGAGCCCCGGCTGGCCGGAGCGCCGGTCGGCGTGAGGATCCGGGCCACCAGCAGGAGGCCGGCGAAGAGCGCCACGCCGACGACGATGGCCACCGGCCGCTGGGCCGGCAGCGGCTCGTCGAGGACGTCCTCCCGGTCGATGCCGAGCAGCATGATCACGAACAGGAAGAGGATGACGATGGCCCCGGCGTAGACGATCACCTGCACCGCGGCCAGGAAGTGGGCGCCCTGGAGGACGAAGAACACCGCCACCGAGAACAGCGTCAGCACCAGCGACAGGGCCGAGTGCACCGGCTTGCGGGACAGCACGACCCCACCGGCCCCGACGAGGGCGGCCACGGCGAACACGACGAAGACGGCCCACTCCATCAGCCGGCTGCTCCCTTGTGCGCCTTGCCCCGCCGCCCCACCCGCTCCATCGGCGCCGGGTTCGACGGGCCGGCCGGGAACCGGCCGGTGACGTCGCCGCCCTCGGCGCCCTCCGGCGGCCGGACCCCGAAGCCGAGCTCGGGCGACCAGGCGATGCGGCCCTCGTAGGCGTCCTCCCCGCTCGGGGCGGTGGCCCGGACCCAGGCGCTGGCCCGCTCGTCCTCGTCGCCCACCCAGTGCTCCCACGGCATCCGCCGGGCCCGGCCGTCGTCGTCGACGAGCAGCTCCCGCTTGGTGTAGATGGCGTCGGACCGCCTGGTGAAGGAGAACTCGAACAGCTTCGTCTCGGTGATGGCCTCGGTGGGGCAGGCCTCGACGCAGAGGTCGCAGTGGATGCAGCGCAGGTAGTTGATCTCGTAGACGAAGCCGTAGCGCTCGCCCGGCGAGACGGGGGCGTCGGGCGGGTTGTCGGCGCCCCGGACGTAGATGCACTGGGCGGGGCAGACACCGGCGCAGAGCTCGCAGCCGATGCACTTCTCCATCCCGTCCTCGTAGCGGTTGAGGATGTGGCGGCCGTGGAAGCGGGTCGGCTTCGGCCGCTTGACCTCGGGGTACTCGATCGTCACCCGGGGCCCGAACAGCGCCTGGCGCAGCGTGACGGCGAACCCGCCCCATCTACTCACCGGCCACCTCCTTCGGGTCGGGGAAGATCTCCACGCCCGGCCCGCCGCCCCCCGGTCCACCACCCCATAGGCGGTGGGGCATCGACGCCAGCAGCAGCCCGTAGACGGCGAAGGCGCCGAGGGGGGCGGCCAGGTAGACCCACCAGGGCCAGTTCTGGTCCTGGGCGATGCGGTAGGTGGCCGACACCGCCAGCCACAGGACGCCGACGGGGATCCCGACCTTCCAGGCCAGGTCCATCAGCTGGTCGTAGCGCAGCCGGGGCAGGGCGGCCCGCAGCCAGATGTAGCCGAGCAGGAACAGCGTCACCTTGAGCAGGAACCAGAACAGGCCGCCGATGAGCCGGGGGACGCCGGGCGGCAACGGCCCGGCCGGGCCGCCCAGGAACAGCGTGACGGCGATGGCCGACTGGGTGGCCATGTTCATGTACTCGGCCAGGAAGAAGATGGCGAAGCGGATGCCGGTGTACTCCGTGTGGAACCCGCCGACGAGCTCCTGCTCGGCCTCGACGAGGTCGAACGGCGCCCGGTTGGTCTCGGCCACGGCCGCCGTGCAGAACAGCACGAACGACACGAAGGCCGGCAGGAAGAACCAGTCGGCGGGGTTGGAGCCGGGGTAGCCCTGCAGGTTCACGATCTGGCGGGTCGACAGCGTGCCGCTCTGGAGGACGGCGCCGATGATGCCGAGGCCCAGCACGGCCTCGTAGCTCACCATCTGGGCCGAGGCCCGCACCGAGCCCAGCAGCGGGTACTTCGACCCCGACGACCAGCCGGCCAGCAGCACGCCGTAGACCCCGAGCCCCGACATGGCCAGCACGAACAGCACGCCGATCGGCGGATCGGCCAGCTGGAGGATCGTCTGGTGGCCGGCGATGGTGAACGACCCCGACAGGGGCACGACCGAGAAGGCCAGGAAGGCCGGCAGCACCGACAGGTAGGGCGCCAGGCGGAAGACGGGCCGGTCGGCGGAGTCGGGGATCGACTGCTCCTTGAAGAACAGCTTGATGCCGTCGGCCAGCGACTGCAGCAGCCCGAAGGGGCCCGCCCGGTTCGGGCCGATGCGGTTCTGCATGTCGGCCACCACCTTGCGCTCCAGCCAGATGGTGATGAGCACGGTGACCAGCAGCAGGGCGAAGACGAACACCGTCTTGCCGATGACGATGAGCACGACCGTGAGGTCGACGCCGTTGGCGAAGAGCGGGTCACCCACCGACGCCCACCTCCAGCGTGACGGTCGTGGGCGCCCCGGCGTCGATGAGCTCGGCGGCCGTGCCCGGGGCCAGCCAGGCCATCCCGGCCGGGATCCCGGTGTCGGCAGCGGCCGGGACGGTCACCGCGCCCCGCGGCGAGGTGACCCGCACCGGGGCGCCGGCGGCCAGGCCGAGCCGGGCCAGCTCGTCGGGATTCAGCCGGACCCCCGGTGCCACCGCCAGCTCGGCCACTGCCGCCGACCGGGTGACCGTGACTCCGGGGTCGTAGAGCTTGCGGCTCGACCACAGGCGCAGCCCGGCCGCTCCGGCGCCGGATCCCGCCGCCGGCGACGGGGCGGGCGCCGCCGAAGCGTCCCACCGGTGGAGCGGCGGCGGCGTCAGGCCCTCGCCCGGGTGGGCGCCGGCGCCCGACGGGGGCGTGAGCGTGACCGTCGTGCCCGACGTGGGCGCGCCGGTGCCGTAGGCCGAGGACGAACCCCGCATGACCACCAGGCTCTCGATGGGACCGCCCACCATGCCGGGGTCGCTGTCGGCCGCCGGGCTGATGGCGTGGGCCGGCCCGCCGAGCACCGGTTCTTCGGCTTCGCCGAGGGGAACGACGGCGCCGTCGACCGCCCGGCGGAGCAGGGCGGCGTCGGCTCCCCGGTGGGCGGGGGCCAGACGGGCGATCTCGTCGGTCACCTCGTCGACCGCCTCGAGGTCGAAGTCGGCTCCGAGGCGCAGCGCCAGCTCGACGGCCACCCGCCAGTCCTCCATGGCCGTCCCCGGCGGGGTCACCTTGCGGGCCAGGCGGAGGACGCGGCCCTCGAAGTTCGTGGTCGTGCCCCGCTTCTCCCCGGCCAGGGCGGCGGGCAGGAAGACGTGGGCGGCATCGGTGCTGGCCGTCGGGAAGGCGTCGACCGCCACCACGAAGGGGACGGTGGCCAGGGCCCGGCGGGCCAGGTCGCGGTCGGGGAAGTCGGCCAGCGGGTCGGCGCCGACGAGGACCAGCGCCTCGAGACGGCCGTCGGCCGCGGCGGCCAGCATCCCGGCCGTGTCGAGCCCCCGGGCGGCCGGGGCGCCGCCCCAGGCGGCCTCGAACCACTGCCGGCCGGCGTCGACGGTGACGCGCCCCGGCAGGAAGCCCGGCGCCAGCCCGAGGTCGAGGGCGCCGTGGACGTTGCCCCGCCGCAGCGCCGAGAGAAACCGTACGCCGGGCACGCCGGCCAGCGCGGCGGCGGCCGCCACCACGGCGTCGGCCGGCTCGGCCACCGACGGCCGGCCCAGCACTACCACCACGGGCCGGTCGTCGTCGCCCTCGCCCGGGGCGGGGATCAACGCCCGGGCGGCGTCGACGTCGGCCGCGGCCTGGGCGTAGCGGGACAGCCCCGTCCGCACCGGCGAAATCTCGATCAGCGGGACCTTGAGGTCGACGGCCGCCCGCTTGACCCGGAGGTAGGCGACCGGCAGCTCTTCCTTCAGGTCGGGGCCGAGGAGCACGATGGCCCGGGCCCCGTCGCAGTCCGACAGCCGGGCCCGGGGCAGGCCGAGGACGACGTCGGCCGGCAGCCCGTCGCCGACCTGGCAGTCGACGTTGTCGGTCCGGAGCACGCCCTTGGCCAGGCGGGCCCAGGCGTAGGCGTCCTCGTTGGTCCCCCGGGCACCGCCGATCACGCCGATCGACGCCGGGCCGCCGCGCTCGAGCGCCCCGGCCAGACCGGCGGCGGCGGCGTCGAGGGCCTCGGGCCACGTCGCCTCGGCCCGGGCGCCGCCCTCGGACAGGGATCCTGGGCCCCGGACCTGGGGCTCGGTGATCCGGTCGGCATCGTGGATGAAGTCGAAGGCGAAGCGGCCCTTGTCGCACAGCCAGCCGTGGTTGACCGGCTCGGAGTCGACGCCGAGGACCCGCACCAGCCGGTCGGCCGAGGACTGCAGCGCCACGCGGCAGCCGACGGCGCACTGCGTGCACGACGACTCCACCGACGACAGGTCCCAGGGCCGGGCCCGGAACCGGTAGGGCGAGGCCAGCAGCGCGCCCACCGGGCAGATCTGCACGGTGTTGCCGGAGAAGTAGGAGCGGAAGGGCTGGCTGGGGAACGTCAGCACCTGCATCTCGGCGCCGCGCTCGACGAACTGGATCAACGGGTCGCCGGCCACCTCGTCGGCGAAGCGGGTGCAGCGGGCGCAGAGGATGCAGCGCTCCCGGTCGAGAAGCACCAGCTCGGAGATGGCGATGGGCTTGGCGTAGTGGCGCTTCTCCTCAACGAAGCGGCTCTCCCCCGGCCCGAACCCGAAGGTCAGGTCCTGGAGGGGGCACTCCCCGCCCCGGTCGCAGACCGGGCAGTCGAGCGGGTGGTTGATGAGGAGGAACTCCAGCACGCCCTCCTGGGCCTTCTTCACGCCCGGCGTCTGCGTGTGGACGACCATCCCGTCGGTCACGGTGGCGGTGCAGGCCGGCGGCAGGCCCCGCTGCCCCTCGATCTCGACCAGGCACATGCGGCACATGCCGACCGGCTTCATCCGCTCGTGCCAGCAGAACCGGGGGATGTAGATGCCGTGGTCCTGGGCGACCTTGATGACGAGCTCGCCGGCGTCGGCCTCGACCTCGACCCCGTCGATGGTCACCTTCACGCGGCCCGGCACGGACCCTCCTTCACATGCCGGAGCACGTCGTCGCGGAAGTACTTGTTGAGGCTGACGACGGCGGAGACGGCCGACGGGCCGAGCGGGCAGATCGTCGTCTGCGAGAACGGGGCGTTGAGGCCGGGGCAGATGTTGTCGCCCACGTCGAGGAGCAGGTCGAGGTCGGTGTCGCGGCCCTCGCCGTGCTCGATGCGGTAGAGGACCTTCTGGATCCAGCCGGTCCCCTCCCGGCAGGGCGTGCACTTGCCGCAGCTCTCGTGGGCGAAGAACTTGGCCAGCCGCAGGGCCACCCGGACCGGGCAGGCGTCCTGGTTGTAGACCATCACCGCACCGGAGCCGAGCATCACGCCGTACTTCTGGGTGACGAGGTCCATGTCGAGGGGGACGTCGAGGTGCTCGTCGACGAGCCACTGCGACGAGGCGCCCCCGGGAATGAAGAACTTGACCGGGCCCGGCCCCTTGAGGCCGCCGCCGAAGTCGTCGAGCAGCTGGCGGAACGTGAGGCCGAGCTCGAGCTCGTAGTTGCCGGGCCGGTTGACGTTGCCCGACAGGGAGAAGATGCGCGTACCCCGGGAGCGCTCGACGCCCATGGCGCCGTAGGCCTCGCCGCCCATGCGGATGATCCCGGGCAGCGTCGAGATCGTCTCGACGTTGTTGACCACGGTGGGCTTGGCGTACAGGCCGGCGATGGCGGGGAACGGCGGGCGGATGCGGGGCATGCCCCGGTCGCCCTCCAGGCTGTTGAGCAGCGCCGTCTCCTCGCCGCAGATGTAGGCCCCCGCTCCCCGGTGGACGGTGATCTCGAGGTCGAAGCCCGACCCGCACATGTCCGGGCCGATGAGCCCCTCGGCCCGGGCCTCGGCCACCGCCTTCGTCAGCCGCTCGGCGCCCTTGGCGAACTCGCCCCGGACGTAGACGAAGGCGTGGTGGACGCCGAGGGCGAAGCTGGCGATGGCGATGCCCTCCACCAGCTGGTGGGGATCGCGCTCGATCAGCATCCGGTCCTTGAACGTCGAGGGCTCGGCCTCGTCGCTGTTGACCACCAGGTAGCGGGGTTCGACCCCGGCCGGCAGGAACGACCACTTGGTGGCGGTAGGGAAGCCGGCGCCACCCCGGCCCCGCAGGCCCGATGCCTTGACCTCTTCGGCGATGGCGGCCGGATCCATCGTCAGGGCCTTGCGGAGCGACTCGTAGCCGCCGGTCTCCCGGACGGCGGCCAGGGTCCAGGAGTCGTCGGGCCGCTCCCGCAACCGCTGGGTGACGATGCGGGTCTCAGTGGCCGGCACGGCTCACCCCCGACGGGCCCCGCGGCGTCAACCGGCCGGCCTTGTAGTCCTCGACGATCCGCTCCGCCGACTCGGGCGTCAGCCGTTCGTGGAACTCGTAGTTGACCTGCATGACCGGCGCTCCGTCGTCGGCCGCCAGGCACTCGACCTCTTCCACCGTCACGTCGGGGTCGTCGCGGTAGCGCTCCCGGAGGTGGGCGTAGAGCTCCTCGCCGCCGTTGACCATGCACGACACCGAGGTGCAGACCGACACCAGCAGCTTGCCCTGCGGCGAGCGCTTGAACATCGAATAGAACGAGCACACGCCGAGCACCTCGGCCGGTGTCAGCCCGATGTGGTCGGCCACCTCGGCCATGCCGGCCTCGGTGACGTAGCCGTCACGCTCGGCCACCTCGTAGAGCAACGGCATCAGCGCCGACCGCTTCGACGGGTAGCGGGCGAGGATCTCCTCGGCCTTTTCGATCACCGGTCGACGTCCCCCATGATCGGGTCGATGCTGGAGATGATGGCGATGCCGTCGGCCACGAGGCCGTTCTGCACCATCGTCGACAGCGTCTGGAGGTTGTAGAACGAGGCGCCCCGGATGTGCATCCGGTAGGGCCGGCCCGACCCGTCCGACACGAGGTAGCAGCCGAGCTCGCCCCGGGGGTTCTCGACCGCCACGTACGTCTCCCCGGCCGGGACCTTGAAGCCTTCGGTGAAGATCTTGAAGTGGTGGATCAGCGCCTCCATCGACTCGTCGATCCGGGCCCGGGGCGGCGGCGTGACCTTGCGGTCCTGGATGCGGTAGTCGCCGTCGGGCATCCGCTCCAGGCACTGGCGGGCGATCTTGAGCGACTCGGCGATCTCGTTGAGGCGGATCCGGTAGCGGTCGAAGGTGTCGCCGTTCTCGGTGTAGATGACGTCGAAGTCGACCTGGTCGTAGGCCAGGTAGGGCTGGGCCTTGCGGAGGTCCCAGGGCATCCCCGTCGACCGCAGGATGGGGCCGGTGGCGCCCAGCGCCAGCGCCTCCTCGGTGGTGATGATGCCGATTCCCACCGTCCGCTCCAGCCAGATGGGGTTCTCGGTCAGGATCTCGTCGTACTCGGCCACGCCCTTGGGGACGACCTCGCAGATCTCCTCGACCGCCTCCTGCCAGCCGGGCGGCAGGTCGGCGGCCACTCCGCCGGGGCGGATGTAGTTGTGGTTCATCCGCAGGCCGGTGACCTTCTCGAAGAAGGCCAGGACCAGCTCCCGCTCCCGCCAGCCGTAGAGCATCATCGAGATGGCGCCGAGGTCCATGCCGTTGGTGGCCAGGAACAGCAGGTGGGAGGCGACCCGGTTGAGCTCGCACATCAGCATCCGGATCCACGTCGCCCGGGGCGGGATCTCGATGTCGAGCAGGCGCTCCACCGCCAGCGAGTAGACCAGCTCGTTGAACAGCGGAGCGGCGTAGTCCATGCGGGTCACGTTGGTGGACCCCTGGACGTAGGTCAGCTGCTCGCCGGTCTTCTCCATGCCGGTGTGGAGGTAGCCGATGACCGGCTTGGCCCGCAGGACGGTCTCACCCTCGAGCTCGAGCACCACCCGGAGCACACCGTGGGTCGAGGGGTGCTGCGGCCCGAGGTTGATGATCATCGTCTCGTCGGACTCGGGCCAGGCCTCCGGCCCCATGACGAGCTCGCGCGGCGTCAAGGTCATCGCGGCGCCTGCGCTTCCTTGAACTGGACGGGCACCCGGGCCGGGGCGTCGTCCTTGCGGAGCGGGTGGCCCTCCCAGTCGTCGGGCAGGAGCAGCCGGACGAGGTCGGGGTGGCCGGCGAAGCGCACGCCGAGGAGGTCCCAGACCTCCCGCTCGGGCAGCTCCGTCCCCGGGAAGAGCTCGAACAGGCTGGCGACCTCGCCGCCGTCGGGGACCTGGCAGATGAACCGGATCCGGCGGTTGCGGGGGTGGGACAGGAAGTTGGCCACCACCTCGAAGCGTTCGCGCTCCACGCCCGGCGGGACGACCCGGTCGGGCCGGAGCAGCTGGTCGACCGCCGTCAGGTCGGAGCACTGCGTGAACTCCTGCTCCTCCTTCAGGAAGCGGACGGCGTCGCGCCATGACTCCCGGGGGATGTGGACGACCGTCTGGCCGTGGGAGTCGGTGGCCACCGCGCCCTTGACGCGCTCGACGACCGCCTCCGCCACCTCGTCCTGGGGGGCGCCCCCGACCCCGGGGTCCTTGTGCATTTCTTCACGAGTGCTGTCGTCGGTCATGGCGGCAGGGGGCGCTCTCGCCTCTAGGCCGGTCGGGAGACGGGCTCGTCGATCTGGATCCCCGCGCCCTCGCCGGGGCGGCGCAGGATCTGACCGGTGCGGATGAGATCGTGGAGGGTGAGGATGCCGTGGATCAGGGTCTCGGGGCCCGGCGGGCAGCCCGGCACGTAGACGTCGACGGGGACGACCTCGTCGACACCCTGGACGATGGCGTAGTTGTTGAACATCCCGCCGCTCGAGGCGCACACGCCCATGGAGATGACCCACTTGGGTTCGACCATCTGGTCGTAGATCTGGCGGAGGACGGGCGCCATCTTCTGGCTGACCCGGCCGGCCACGATCATGAGGTCGGCCTGGCGGGGGCTGGCCCGGAAGACCTCCATGCCGAAGCGGCTCAGGTCGTAGTGGGCGGCGCCGCTGGCCATCATCTCGATGGCGCAGCAGGCCAGCCCGAAGGTGGCCGGCCACACGGAGTTGCGCCGGGCCCACTTGACGAGATCCTCGAGCCGCGTCGTGAGGAAGCTCTGGTTGATGCCCTCCAGGCCCATGTCAGGCCGCTTCCCCGCTCTGGGGCTCGGTAACCGGTGCGGGGGACGGCCAGGCCCAGCCCTTGGTCCGGAGGACGGGCCCGCCGGCGAACTCGCTCATCTTGCGGGCCGGGCCCCAGTCGAGGGCCCCGACCGACAGCACGTAGGCGAAGGCCACGATCACGGTGACGAGGAACAGGCCCATCTCGACCAGGCCGAACAGCTCCAGGCGCCGGAAGATCACGGCCCAGGGGTAGAGGAAGACGAGCTCGATGTCGAAGACGATGAAGACCATCGCCACCAGGTAGAACTTCACCGGGAAGCGCTCGGCCGGCTCGTACTCCGGGACGATGCCGCACTCGTAGGGCGCCAGCTTGGCCGCCGTCGGCCGCTTGGGGGCCAGCAGGGTGGACGCGAGGAACGACCCGGCGGCGAACACCGTGGCCAGGATGAGCATGACGAGAATCGGGAGGTAGTCCGTCAAGCGGCCGCGAGGCTATATCGCTAGGGCGCCCGGCCGCGCAACGGGCCGCTGACTACGGCTCCGGGCCGACGGCCACCAGCTTCTCGAGCGTGCGGTAGATGGCCTCGGCCGGGCCGAGCTCGTCCGGGCGGAGCAGGTTGGACATGATCCGCAGGACCCACTCCATGAGCGTCTTGGAGTGCATCCCGATCCGGGTCAGCTCGCTCATGAGCGCCGGGTTGCCGATGGCCCGGACGAACACCCGGGCCACCCGGTAGTAGAGGCCGTACTCCGCCTCCAGCCGGGCCGGGTAACGGGCCAGGGCCAGGCCGTCGTCGGCCAGCAGCGCCTCGGCGAGCGCCTCGGCCGCCATCCGGCCGGTCTCGTAGGCGTAGGCGATCCCCTCGCCGTTGAAGGGATTGATGGCCCCCGAGGCGTCGCCCGCCACCAGCCACGTCGGCCCGGCCGCCGGCTGGACGGACCCGCCCATCGGCAGCCGGCCACCGGTGGCCGGGCCCACCGCCGTCTCCGGGCGGATGTCCCAGGTCGGCGGGGCCATGGCCACGAAGGCGTCCATGAGGTGGGAGGTGTTGACCGACTTCCAGCCCTTGAACGTCGACAGCAGGCCGACGCCGACGTTGACCGTGCCGTCCCCCACCGGGAAGATCCAGCCGTAGCCCGGCAGGGCGTCGCCCTGGCGGTCCCGCAGATCGAGGTGGCTCTCGATCCACGGCTCGTCGTGGCGGGGGGACCGGTAGTACCCCCGGATGGCCATGCCCAGGGGGTAGCGGCGGCTGCGGGCGGTGCCCAGCGCCCGGCCGAAGCGCGAGTTGGCCCCGTCGGCCACCAGGAGATAGCGGCCCCGGACGGCCTCGGTGGTGCCGCTCTCCTTGCGCTTGACGACGGCCCCGGTGACCAGCCCGTTCTCCACCAGCGGGGCGAGGGCCTCGGTGGCCGGCCAGAGCGTCGCCCCGGCCTTGACCGCCTGGTCGGCCACCATCTCGTCGAGGTTGCGGCGCGTGACCACGTAGCCGTAGGACGGGTACCCGTCGTGGTGGGGCCACTCCAGCTCCAGGGTCAGGCCGTGGGCCATCGACCGGAGGCCCACGAAACGGTGGTACTCGGCCAGCCGGTCGGCCAGACCCATGTCGTTCAGCTGCCGGACGGCCCGGGGCGTCAGACCGTCGCCGCAGGTCTTCTCCCGGGGGAAGCGCTTCTTCTCCACGATCACCACGTCGTGGCCCGCCTCGGCCAGCCAGTAGGCGGCCGACGCCCCGGCCGGGCCGCCGCCCACCACCACGACGTCGAAGCGCTCCATCAGGGCATCTTCGGCCGTTCGCTGCCATCGACACAAACGCGACTTGCCGGCGATGGGCGGTTTCCGATCCCGGTGGTTGGGGGGAAGTAACGTGGCCATGCGATCGGGGGGCCGCGCTCGGTGTTGCGGGCCCGCTCTCCGATAGAATCCCACTTTGTGCAAACATTCACGAGGAGTCAGGTGCGGTGGTTGCGGTCCTCGCGTCACTGAGAAACGCCTTCGCTCTCCGGAACCTGTCCCAGGAGCCGGGGCGCTTCTTCATCTCGCTCCTCCTGTGCGCCGTCGCCTTCGGCATCTTCATCTGGCTGAAGAACCGCCCGAAGGCCGAGCTGCCCGCCACCTGGGCGCAGTCGATGCTCGGGGCGCTGGCCGTCTTCGCCCTCTTCCTCCTGATCTACGGGGTCGTCCCCCACGAGTGGCTGACCTGGTGCGACTCCAAGCTCGGCCTCCGGGAGGACCGGATCATGCTGTCGACGAAGCCGGTCAAGATCACCGGCCGGACCGTGCGTGACACGGTGGCGGCGCTGATCTACATCATCTTCCTCGGTATCAACACCTGGATGTGGACCGCCTGGCAGAAGCGCGGGACGGCCAAGCCGAAGGCCGCCACCGTGGCGGCCACTCCCGAACCGGCCGGCACCTCGGCCTTCTCCCGCCCGGTCACCAAGAAGGACTAGCGAGCACTTTCGTCATGGCCAAGACCGACGCCAACCCGCCGATGCCGGAGTTCGCCACGGCGTACCAGCTCCAGGAGGTCGACCCGGCCTGGCTGGCGTCGTCGGTGAAGCCGAAGCAGTTCCTCCACATCGACCAGCAGGAATGCATCCTCTGCGAGGGCTGCGTCGACATCTGCCCCTGGAAGTGCATCCACATGCTCTCGGTCGACGCCATCGAGGAGTCGGTGGGGACCGAAAAGCCGGGCGACGACCCCGGTGACCACGTCTTCTTCGTGGTCGACGAGGACGTCTGCACCCGCTGCGCCCTCTGCGTCGACCGCTGCCCGACGGGCGTGATCATCCTCGGCAAGACGGTCAACGGCACCGTGCCCGGCGACCCGCACCAGCGCGACAACCGGCACGGCTACGCCTACGGAGTACGGTTCTGACGCTTTTGATCTGGGCCCGCTAAGGAGGGGACGGGGTGGCAGGCGGTAACGGCAACGGGCACGGCCTGAGAGGCAAGATGCTCGAGGCGGGCGAGAAGATGAAGGGCTCCCAGGCCTGGAGCTCCATCTTCCGCCCCGGCTCCTTCTTCCGGAAGGGCTACACCGACAGCCCCCGGAACCGCTCCTACGTGATCATGAACAGCGTGCTGTACCACCTTCACCCGGTGAAGGTGAAGCGGCACGCCGTCAAGGTCTCGTACACGCTGTGCCTGGGCGGCCTGTCGTTCTTCCTGTTCATCCTGCTCACCGTCACCGGCATCTTCCTGATGTTCTTCTACCGGCCGACGTCGGTGAACGCCTGGGCCGACGTGAAGACGCTGGAGACGGCGGTCACCTTCGGCTCGCTGGTCCGGAACATGCATCGATGGGGAGCGCACCTCATGGTGCTCTCCGTGTTCCTGCATATGAGCCGGGTCTTCTACCACGGCGCCTACAAGCCGCCCCGGGAGTTCAACTGGGTGGTCGGCGTCATGCTCCTGCAGTTCACGCTGCTGCTGTCCTTCACCGGCTACCTCCTCCCC
>Ga0070741_10008870_pt1 | contig 19908 bp, 18 predicted proteins | sample Coa_R1_4_FD_66440 | JGI IMG/M metagenome (GOLD analysis project Ga0070741, IMG submission 66440) | Surface soil microbial communities from Centralia Pennsylvania, which are recovering from an underground coalmine fire - Coalmine... | ecosystem: Environmental > Terrestrial > Soil > Unclassified ...
CGCCACTGTTTCGGCTGGTTGGTTCGTTCCCCATCGCTCTCCTGTTGCAGCTTCGTCTGCAGCACATGCCTGGGCAGCGTCTCCGGCACCAGGAATATAGCCAGCAGAGAGGCCGCCAGCGCGATTCCAGCCGAGAGCAGGAAGGGACTGCTGAAACCCAGGTTCTGGTAGAGGAAGCCACCCAGGCCCGGACCAAGAGCGAAGCCAACCGCCTGGGCTGTGGTGAGAAAGCCGATCCAGCGTCCCTGCCTCTCAAGTGGGATCGTATCGCCCACCATCGACATAGCCACCGGGATCAGGCCAGAAAGTAACATGCCCTCGACAAAGCGGATAGGGATGAAGAACAATGGCACATTGACGAAGGCCAGCAGCAGATTGGTAACGATAAAGCCAGCCAGGGAGATGAAGAGGATCGGCTTGCGACCAATGCGGCCAGACCAGGTCCCCATCGGCGTGCTGAAGAGGAACATTCCCAGGCCGAAAGCTCCTTCCATCAATGCCAGCATCTCAGAGCCCAGCCCCATTGCCTGCAAACGTTGTGGGAAGACAGGAATAATCACGGCAAAGCCGGTCATCATTAACGTGACGCAACCGATCAGGAACAGAAGCGCGACGGTGTGAGAGCGCGCCTGGCGAGCCGATGAGGCTGCAATTGGCTCTTCCTTCATTTCTTCCGTCAGAGGTCTGGTAATCGCTCCATGTTCCAGTACTGCGGTGCTCATGCGTTTGATCCTTTCCTATCTTGAGAAGTACAGGCGCCAGACGAAATAGTTGCATCTATCCGTGCCACTCGCGTTCCCTTCTCACACTAATAACTTGTTATGCAGATTGCCAACGCCGCTGACGCGCTAGCTTCGCTCAGGCCATCTGCAAGGAATAACTTGCCAATTGCAAGTATTCTCTAAGTGACTATTCTTCCTGAGCTTCCCAAAAAAGGTAGCAGAAATAGAGAGTGCGTGCTTCCCGCCACGAAAGAGCATGGGAAACCCGCAACTTATTGGCATTTAAAGTCAACTATATATCTGAAAGGGGTCGGCATTGGTCAAAACGATGTGGGTCTGCACACATTGCCGACTCTTTTATCCCTATTTTTAACTGGACAAAAGTCAACAGATAATTTATACTAATAAAAAGTTATCAAAAGCTGGTTCTACATGCTGGAAAGCAGTCTGATAAAGCGGCATGGTAGAATTCCGCTCACCAGGGTGCCAATACACATTCTAAACAATCTTTACCTATTCCTACATTTTTACCTGGCTCATTGCCTGCAAGTATTATGGCTGTGAGCCTTTATCAATACAAATCCAGTGAAACTGGATTTGTGCGCTTATTTTCCTTAGCAAAGAGGTGTACCCTATCATGGAAGAGACCCTGAACATTCTTACGAATGTCGATTTGCATCCATCTCATCTGGAAGCCATTGAGCGAGCGGCTGCCCCTGCGTGCGTGTGGAAAGAGACGGATAAAGAGCGATTCTTGCAAAAGTTACCGGATGCTCATATTCTTTTTGGCTCTCGCTTTCCACCGCGAACCGGCCACGCTCCTCAACTTCGCTGGGTACAGCTCTTCAGTGCAGGAGCGGACCTCCTCAATGGCAGTGACGTCATCGAAAGTAATGTGTTAATTACGACCGTAAGTGGTGCGCACTCTATCGCGGTCAGCGAGCATGTGATCAGCCTGATGCTGCTGTTTACTCGTCACTGGCCTCAGCTCCTGGCTTTACAACAGGCAGGGCATTGGGCACGCAGAGATGAATGGTCTGAGCTGCTAGATTATGAACTTTTTGGGCGAACCGTCGCCATTATTGGGTTGGGGAACATTGGCCGTCGTGTCGCACAGCTCTGTAAGGCACTTGGCCTCAGGGTACTGGCGAGCAGCCGCACAGTCCCGGCTGGCGGAAGCGATTACAACGTAGATCAGTTTTTTGTAGCGGAAAATCTCCACGCGATGCTTGGTCAGGCTCATTTCGTGGTGATCTGTGTACCATCGACTGCCCGGACAAAGCATCTCATTGCAGAAGCTGAATTGCGTGCGATGCGTCCAGATGCTTTCCTCATCAATATTTCCCGGGGCGCGGTTCTTGATCAAGAGATGTTGCTTCAAGCTCTTGATCAAGGATGGCTCAGGGGAGCGGGGCTCGATGTTGTTGAAGAAGAACCTTTGCCGGATGGCCATCCCATTCTCACGCATCCTAAAATTGTTGTCAGCCCCCATATTGCCGGGTGGACAAAACGCTATGCAGAGCATGCTGTAGCGGTGTTTTGTAACAATCTCAAGCTCTTTCGTAAAGGTGAACCATTACGCAACATCTATGATCGGCAGCGCAGTTATTGATGGCTCAATAACCACTAAGTAGGTCTCCATTAAAAAGGAGAAAAATCGGGGGTACCCCGTGCCCCACCAGGGGCGGCGCCCCTGGACCCCGCTTCCAGTTTCTTTTGTCTACCTACTTAGCAATGAAATAGGATTGCTCAGGATAGATCACCGTTCTAGCAACGGTTGCAGTTCCTGCTTCACTAGCTGCCAGAGAGGTTGCGGCGTCGTCCGAAAATAGAAATGGCCGCCAGGCAACAGGTGCAGACGGAACTGTTTGCTGGTCTGTTCGCGCCAGGCCGCCAGCACATCGCGTCCGGCCCTGGTATCCTCCAACCCGCCAAAGGCCGTGATGGGGATGGCAAGCGGCTCGCTAGCGGTATGGTGATAGGTTTCGCAAATCGAGAAATCTGCCCGCATCAGAGGCAAGATCAACCGCCGCATCTCTGGATCTTCCAGCACTCCGCGCTGCGTCCCATTCAGCTCGATCATCTTGCGAACGAGCGGCTCATCTGCCAGCGTATGCAACGATTCGGGATTGGGGATCTGGGGAGCGCGATACGCCGATAGCAACAGGTGCGCGGGCAAAGGATCTCCCCGCTTGAGCAACTGATGCGTCAAGCCAAAGCTGATCAAGGCTCCCATACTGTGACCAAAGAACGCGAATGGCGTGCTGGACGCGGGGGTAGGCGATAAATCGCTGGAGGACGCGCTAAAGCGGGTCCCTACGGGGTTCGGTGCAGTAAAATAGGGCAGCAGAGCTTCGCAGAGTTCCTCTATCAATCCATCAAATTGCGAGCAAGGAGGCTCTTTCATGCGGTTCTCGCGCCCTGGAAGTTGCACCGGATAGACTTCTACATCTGGCGCAAAGGCGTTGATCCAGGGTACATACATTGAAGCGCCCCCGCCAGCCGAAGGAAAGCAGAACAGGCGTAGACGAGCGCCCTCATGCTGCCTGACATTGAATACCCACAAATTAGCATTGCGTCCTGATTGCATATCTTCATTCCTTATATCTCACGTTAATAAACTCTTTCCATCTTTTGTACTTTTGTTAAGAGTACTACTGGAAAGTTGAGTTGCTATGCCCCACGAGGCGTATTTCCCCCGGTCCTGAGGCATGCTTGATAGGATCAAAAGGCGCAACGACAAGGCACCATGCGCCTAATTTACCACGCAGCTAACTGATCGGCAAGTGAGATGCTTATTCTGTATGGATGGGAAGTGTATCCTAAGCGCCATTGATATTCTATATTAAAGAAGGGAGACCTGGAGGTTCGCACACCTTCAGGAGATCGCCAATGTTTCGCACCATCTTAATCGCCAATCGTGGAGAGATCGCCCTGCGTGTCATTCGCGCCTGCCGCGAAATGGGCATACGCAGCGTCATCGTCCACTCGGAAGCCGATAGAGACTCTCTTCCGGTACGTGCTGCTGACCAGCACATTTGCATTGGACCAGGACCAAGCAGCAAAAGTTACTTGCAGAAGCTCAATATTCTCAGCGCAGCCGTCATCTCACAGGCCGAGGCCATTCATCCAGGCTATGGATTCCTTTCAGAAAATACGAGTTTTGTAGAGATGTGTGCGGATATGAACATTACGTTTATCGGCCCATCGGCCAGTGCAATGGCTATCATGGGCGACAAAGTATCCGCCCGCATCGCGATGGAGCGAGCCGGACTGCCTATGCTTCCCGGCACCTCTGTGATCCGCACGCTGGCCGATGGGCTGAAAGCGACCAGAGAAGTCGGCTATCCACTGATGCTCAAGGCAGTTGCCGGCGGCGGCGGACGCGGTATCCGCCTGGTCAAGAAGCCAGAAGAGTTTGAGCGCACCTTCTTGCTGGCGCAAAACGAGGCGCGCGAAGCCTTCCGCGACGATGGCATTTACCTCGAACGCTATCTGGAGCGGGCGCGCCACGTCGAAATCCAGGTGCTCCTCGACCAGCACGGCAATGGTATCCATCTGGGCGAGCGCAATTGTTCGTGCCAGAGGCGCAACCAGAAAGTGCTCGAAGAGGCTCCCAGCCCGCATCTGCCCGCGGAGCTGCGCCATGAAATGGGTACGAAAGCCGTGCAAGCGGCCCTGGCGGTCGGATATAGCAACGCGGGCACGATGGAGTTTCTGGTCGATGAGCAAAACCGCTTTTACTTTATGGAGATGAATACCCGTCTGCAAGTGGAGCATCCCGTGACCGAGCAGGTCACAAACTTCGATCTGGTGAAAGAGCAGATTCGTATCGCTGCGGGCTTCCCCCTCAGCATTCGCCAGGAGGACGTGCAGTTCAACTATCACGCCATCGAGTGTCGTATCACAGCCGAGAACGCCGAAGCCGATTTTCGCCCCGAGACCGGCACGGTCACGCATCTCGTGATGCCCGGCGGCCCCGGCGTGCGCATCGACAGCCATCTCTATCCAGGCTACACAGTCCCCCCACATTACGACTCTCTGCTGGCAAAACTCATCGTCTGGGGCAAAACGAGGGAAGAGGCAATCATCAGAGCCCGGCGGGCGCTGGATGAATACGTGATCGAGGGCCTGCCCACAACGATCCCATTCCTGAGACGTCTGCTCGACCATCCATGTTTTGTGCAAGGCGAGGCATACACGCGTTTTATCCAGGAAGAAGCTGTTGCCTTAGGCATAGAACAACCAGGCGCAAAAACAGCTTGATAGCCGTGCGCCAAGAGCGACGATGGCAATGAGAGGGACATTGGCGTAGGGGCTCCGAGCGAATAGGGCAAGCTCCTACCTCTTCCCCCTCTTGCTCGCTTTTGTTATACTTGATCTGCACCAAAAAGAGACTGACGCGCCGAACGAGCATGCTGTGGCGACCGGCGGCTCGTTGAGCACGGCCACAGGGCATAATTGCTAAATGAGATGAGGAATAAAGGATGCGGGTTGACCAGAATTGGAGACAGTGCGCTTTAGGAGATGTGATCACCTTGCAAAGAGGGTTCGACCTACCGGAAAGGGAGCGGCAATCAGGCGAAGTTCCAATCGTTTCCTCCTCAGGAGTAACAGGAAAACATAATGTTGCGAAGGTAACAGGATGATTTGGAGTGGCGCTCGCTGTGGGAACAGACGCCGTAACGCAACGGTGGAATAAATGAAATGGGGGAACAAATATCGTAGGGTCCCGATTGATCGGGACCGGCGCGATTGATCGCCTTCCCACGAATGATCGCGTCGCCCCCAATGATTGCCTTCCCACGAATTGGACGTGTCCCGCCACAGGGCAAGCGCAGGGCGGGGAACGCACCCGATCAATCGAGGCGGGCACCGGTACAGGGCAACCGCAAGGGATTGCCCCTACAGGTGCCGTCCAACGGTACAGTACCCGTTGAGATTTTTAGGCTGTGATGCGACGTCGGGGAACGCTGGTAGGGGCCTCGCGCTTGCCCCGAGACAGTCTCATACCATGATTGCGTTGTTTTAGTGGCATCTGATCGACGCGCATCCAGCCACACGATGCCCAGCGCAACGATCAGCAACGAGATGCCGAGCGTGATCAAAAGCGAGGGCAGAGGAGGCAGGATCATCTCTCTGCCTCTCCGTCTGTCAACCAATAAGCCATGAATTGCATCTTTATCCCTTTTTCTCTTCTATTTACGTAAAACCAGTGCAGAGTTAAAGCCCGCAAAACCGCGCGCACCCACCAGGATATTTTTCATGCGACGGGAACGGGGAGTATTGGGGACGCAGTCGATCTGACACGCTGGATCGGGCTGCGTATACCCAACAGTGGGCAGGACCACATCTTCGCGCAATCCCAGCAGCGCCATCGCCACATCGACGGTCGAAGCGCCATTAAACAGGCGTCCAAACATTGATTTGGGAGCGGAGGCAGGGACGTAAGCCGCATCGCCGTTAAAGACGCACTGCAAGGCGTTCACCTCGGCAATATCGCCGTCGCGCGTACCCAATCCATCACAGAGTACCCAGTCGATATCGGACGCATTTACGCGAGCCTCCGTCAGAGCGCGACTCATGGCGTGGGCATAGGCGCGACCAGAGATCTCCGGCCCACGGGTGCGTTTGCCATCAAAGGTCTGTCCTCCTCCGGCGATGGTTGCATAGATGTTCGCATCGCGCCGCTGTGCATGCTCTCGGCTTTCCACGCAGAAGACCGCGCCTCCCTCGCCCATAATGGGACCTGAGCGCGTCGCATCAAATGGCCGGTATGGGTAGTTGCCCGTCTCCGCCGACATCAGCCCCGAAGCCTGGTAGCAGGCAAAAGCGTACGGCGCGATGGCAGCCTCGGAGCCGCCGACAATCACGACATCGCACACCCCTTGAGCGATGATCTTCGCCGCGTGCGTCAGGGCGATCAGGCCGCCCGCGGCTTCGGCGCAAATGTTGCGGCCATAGCCACGAATGCCGTTATTAATCGATACCTGCCCGATGCTGGCCGCGTAGAACCAGGCAATGGACTGGAAGGCGCTAACGTAGCGGGGACCCTTCTGCCAGCACAGATGCAACTGCTGCTGACCGTATTCGTTGCCTCCGGTGCCGGCGGCGAAAACAGCGCCAACCCTTGTTTGATCTTCCTGCTGGAGGTCCAGCCCCGCATCGGCCAGGGCTTCTTTGGCGCAAACGAGATCAAAGTGGGTCCAGCGATCCGTCTGGGCAATGATCCGCGAGTCGATGGTCTGCGCGGGTTGAAAATCCTGAACGACGCCGGCGACCTTACTCACAAACTTTGTCGTGTCGAAGCGCGTGATCGGCGTAAGAAATGATTGCCCGCTGAGCACGCCGCTCCAGAACTCCTTGCGTCCAATACCAGCCGGAGCGATAACCCCGACCCCTGTAATCACTGCTTCTCCGGTCATACCCTTGCTCCTTTTCTCTGCATATGATGAGCATACACCGATTGCGGCTCTTTCACTTTCGTCAGGACTATCGCCGATTGAAAGCCGCCAAAGCCGCTTCCCGTAGATACCAGCACATCGACTTCTTGCTTTCTGGCTTGATTGGGAACATAATCGAGATCGCATTCTGGATCGGGGGTACTATAATTAATGGTCGGAGGGATAATACCGCGCTGGATGGTCAGGGCGCACGCCGCAATCTCGATAGCCCCGATAGCGCCGAGAGAGTGCCCGACCATCGACTTGATCGAGCTCACAGGGATGCGATAAGCCCGTTCGCCCCACGCCACTTTGAAGGCATTGGTCTCATGCAGGTCATTTTGCATCGTCGAGGAGCCATGCGCATTGATATATTGCACCTCTTCGGGCTCTATCTCGGCCATAGCGAGCGCGGCGGTAATCGCCTGCACCATATCCAGGCCATTGCGTTGCAGGCCGGTCATATGGTAGGCATTTAAAGCGCTGCCATAGCCGCTGATCTCAGCATAGATTGGAGCTCCACGCCGGCGAGCATACTCATATTCTTCCAGGATGAGGAAGGCTCCCCCCTCGCCCAGCACAAAGCCGTTTCTTGTCTTGTCAAAGGGTCGCGAGGCCGTTTTCGCCTCGTTATTGCGCGGCGTCGTGCCCTTGATCGCATCGAAGGAGGCCATGTTGATGGGACAGATGCCAGCTTCCGACGCTCCGGTAATCACGATATCGGCCTCCCCATCGCGAATCCATTCAAACGCGTGGGCCACCGCATCGATTCCGGCTGTGCATCCGGTTGAAACCGTGACAACGGGTCCCATCACGCCATACTTCGCAGCAATTTCCGAGCTTAAACTTGACGGGGTAACGGCATGATAGAGATAAGGCGTAGCCAGGTCTGGATCGACAATAAACTCTGTCGCCTGGTTACTCACAGCAAGGTACTCCTGTTCGAGGCGTATGGTGGAACCAATCGCCGTTCCTGCCGAAACGCCCAGGCGCGTGGCATCGAACTGCTCTACCTTGAGCTTACTATCAGCCAGAGCTTCAGCTACAGCCACCAGAGCGAACTGAATATGCCGGTCCGCCTGGTCCACCTCATCCTGGGTTAGCCCATATGAGAGCGGCTGCCAGTCGCAAACGGTGCCAGCCACCTGGGAGCGGAAGTTTTCGAGGTGCTCGACCTGCGCCATATCACACGCGGACTTACCGGTCGCCAACGTCTCCCAGAATGCCTCCCTCCCGGTGCCGCCTGGTGCGACAACGCCGATGCCCGTGATAACAACACGTCTCATGAATAGATTTCTCCTCCCTTTCGCATCGCACTATCAGAGGATGCGCGGCATAGATACACTTTTTCTGCTACTAGCAATTTACCTCTAGAGGGCTTGCCGATGACTTACCTGGACGAAAAGCTCGGGGCAATTATTGTTTCCTACCATGACGCTTGTACCGTTATCGTTACCTTTGTATACAAGAGGAGAACAACCAATGACTCAGCTATGCACTCCTGATATGGTGGTTGACATCCTGGCAACAAAAGTAGGGGTGCCAGCCAACACGCCAGCAATCGAGACGGCAGCCTGGGAGGAACTCGGCGTGGACTCGCTCGGCCTCTCGGAGGTGATTGCCGGTATCTGGCATCTGCTCGGCATAGAGCTACCGCATGAGGAAGCGATGAGCACGACCAACCTGCGGGAGCTTGTGACCCTCGTCAACGCACAGTTTTAAGAAAAGAGGCTTTTTATCCATGGGCTATATTCGCAACGCCGTACTGATCAATGCGCCGGTGGACGACGTTTTCAGGCTGACAAATAACGTGCGCACCTGGCCGACGCTCTTCACTGAATACGAAAGCAGTGAAGTGATCGAAGAATCCGAGACCAGCGTTACCTTCCGGCTGACCACCCGTCCAGACGAGAATGGGCAGCAGTGGAGCTGGATCGCCAAAAGAGATACCAACAAAGAGCAACGCTCCACCTACTCCGAACGCATGCCCTCCTCCGGCCCATTCCAGCGCATGGAAATTCGCTGGTGGTACGATCCAGCAGGGGAAACGAGCGCAGTGATGACATGGGAACAAACGTTTACCATGAAACCCGATGCCCCCGTCACCGAAGAGCAGGCCACCGCTTACTTGAACAAGCAGACGAAGATTCAGCAGCGCGTCATCAAAGAGCGCATCGAACAGATGATACAGACCCCTCAATGTGAAGATGTCCCGTATCGTGGAGTCATCATCGGACGCTACCAGCATGGGAGCGAAGCCGAGATTGTTGATGCCTTCAAACGTTCGGATGCAACCGAGCTGCCCCACATGCTGGGAGTGAAATCACGCCATGTCTGGGTGCTTGGAGATATCTACATGCACTTTGTAGAAGCTCAGGCGTCCTTACCGACCATCATCAAGGAATATGCGCAGCATCCGCTCTTCAAGCAGGTCAAGGCGGATGTGGATACATATGTCAAGCCGCTCGCTCCAGAATTTAACCCCGGCGTCGGGCGAGAGATTTATCGCTATGTGGCGAAAGCATAGATATTGTAGCGTTACCTACAAAACAAAGCATAAGCGGTAGATCAAGATCCCTCACCGTTTATGCTTTGTTTTTATCATCGCGGTCGAGCGCGGAGCGAGAAAGTGGAGGGGAATCCAGATAGTATCTCCCCGCGGCTCAGCCTATACTTGTGATAGTTGCAGTATCCTCGTTTCAGTGTCTTCAAGCGGATCGAGAGCCACACCCGCTCGCCGCCTTTGAGGATCACTATACATACCATATCCGAGGATGGCAGAGAGGGCCTGATTTTGGAATGCTCCGCACGCTTGCACTGTAAGGGCCCGCACCTGCGGCGCTCAAATAGCAGGTGAGTGTGCTACAAAAAGTGTGCTTTGCACACTTTTTGTAGCACACTCGAAGAACAGCGCGAGCACTGGAGGCGCGAGCTTATCAAAGGTCAGCGAAAGTACGATGACGATAGGAATTAGAGAGCTTCTCAAGTGGACGTGCAATAGGGACACTACGCCTTTAAAGTGTACAGTTTAATTGCTGAAATAGAAGATCAGGAAAGGAAAGAACATGGCAATCGCGCGTGATAAGTATGAACTGTTCGGCAAGACGGAAGTCCCGCATCCCCGGGAGCGCGAGCAAGACGCGTTTTATCGCGCCTACGTCTTCGGGCAATTCCGTTTATTCTGCCAGGGAAAGCCCATTAAAGAGGCCATGTGGCGGCGCAGCAAAGTCAGGGTCCTGCTCAAATGGTTCCTGCTCAACCCCGGGAAGTTATGCTCTGCCGACGAGTTTATCGAACTTTTCTGGCCCGATCTCCCCCTGGAGACGGCCTCCAGCAACCTGCATGTCACCATTCATTGCCTGCGCCATTTGTTGGAGCCATCGCTAGGCGCCAGAACCATGTCAAAATATATTCGCCGCCAGTCTAACAAATTTTACTGGTTTGAAATGGACGAGACGTGGTGGACAGACCTGGCCGAGGTGCAGCAGCTCTTCGAGACAGCGAGGGCGTTTGATGCGCGTCAAGATGATGTTAGAGCGTCATTCTATTATCGCAGGATCGTCAACTATTGCTCGTTAGGGCTTTTGCCGGAGGATGAGGATGAGGAATGGCTGCGGCCCTATCGCCAGCGTTATGAGCATATCTACATCCAGGTCCTGGTGCGCCTGATCCAGATCTATCAGCAACGCAATGAGCTGGAAGAAGTGCTGGAATACGCCTATCTGGCGTTATCGCTCGATCCCTATTGTGAACCGGCAGTAAAAGCCATTATTGATGTCTACGTCAAACAAGGTAATACGACAAAGGCCATGCACAGGCTGGACACGTTCCGTCTCTTCCTGCAACAAGAGCTGGGGATAGAACCGAGCAAAGAGATCCATTCGTTGCACACAAAAATTATCAAGGCCCGCAAGTAGCATGGTCCTTCATTACCTTTCAGTTTGCGAGCAATTAAGTTTCTGGCAACGGCATAAATTATACAATGCATATAAAGGTCCTTCCTAAAAAACAGTGACCGCCACTGTTGAGCGAAGAAGAAAAGAGTAACAGGCATGGATGAACTAAACTGGCTTGACAGCTCTGCTGAGAGGCCAATGTATAGCAATGAAGAGATTGCGGCTCTGCACCAGGCCGGTCTATTGAGCAGATCAGAAGCAGAGGCGCTTGACATCATTCAAACTGGTTTCGCCCTGCTCGGAGGGGATGACATAGAAGCGGAGGTGGAAGAAGAGGAGCTGAGGGGCAGAGAGCAGTGGGAGCCGTTGACTCTAGCAATCATCCAGGAAGGATCTGTCATCCCAATTCTCAATCTGGAAGAATTTCTCCAGCGGCCAAAAACGATGGTGGAGAAGCTGGGGCTTTGCAGACAGGTCGCCAACATCGTCTATGATGTCCTGCTCACCTTGCTGGATAAAGAGGGAGGTGAGAAGGACACCAGATAAAATCATGAGCCACCCCTAATAGCGTCCGACGCCCTGAAGAGCACTGTTGCAAAGGGCGTTCGTTCTTGCACTTAAAGACGGGGATGGCTCATATTGCCAGGAGCGCTAATTTTCAGGGAGAAAAACAAATGCAAGATAAAACATTTATCCAGGCTATGGAAGAGCTTCAACTGCGCGCTGTCAAAGAGATCACAGATGAGGCACTAAGCTGCTGGACGAAGATCCAACAGGGAGAGACGGTAAACAGCACGACGGCCCATATCAAGAACGAATATATGAAGGATGCCGTGACGCATCTGCTGTTCTACATTTTATTACAGTCCCTCCTCTTTGAAGCCTGGCAACGCCAGTTGATTGAGCGGACGCGCTATGAAGAACTCAAGCACTATATCGATACGCTAACCAGCATAGTGAAGCAGCAACCGTTAATGGTGCTGCCTCTTGCTATTGAGTAGCCTCATCATACGCACGTCTCCTCTACGCCGAACGCTTGAGCCAGCGCGGATGCGTAAGGATTAGATGCCTGTTTGAGCTTGCTCAGGTAATAGTTGGTGGCGGCCTGACTTTCGTGCCCCAGTTGTCCCTGTATGGTGCTTGTCTCAGCGCCCAACTGGTCCATCGTCAAGGCGAACGTATGCCGCAGGGTCTGGACGGTCGAAACGCCGAGATGGCTTTCACAGATATCGCTGATTGTCTGTGGGCCAATCGCCTGTCCATAGGTGCGATCACTGAAGGACATCCAGAGCGGCGCGTCCGGCGCCAGCATGTTCAGTTGCTCACCATAGATGGTACGCAGATACGAAAGCAAGGCATTCGAAAGCCGGATATCAAGGGTGGCAGACATAGTTTTGCCACCCTTGCAGCGTTCAAAAAGCAACGTGACACGCTCATTCTCGATATACACGTTACGCCAGGCGAGAGAGGCCAGTTCCTGGGAGCTGCGCCCCGTGTTCAACGCTACCTGCAAGAGCACATAGTCCCGCAGCCCGCGCGGCGTAGAGCGGTCAATGCTCCTGAGCCTCGCACTGACTTGCTGCGGATTGAGTGCCCGCGCATGCATATACTTCTGCACCTCGGCCCGCGCAAGCTGATCAGCCGGATTACTATCAACGTATATACCTTTTTCGATTGACCAGCGATAAAAGCTGGAGACCGCTGCGATCCGCTGATTATAGGTAGACGGAGCGACGCTGCCCTGCCGCTTACTACCAGGAAGCCGTAGACTGGCCCACAATTGTACGGCGGAAGAAATCGCCGCTGCCTGGCTATCCAGATCCAGCCCCCTCTCTCGCAAATACGCGCGGAGAGAGAGCAGGATGTCGCGATATGCTGTCACAGTGGATCTGCTTTGAGTATGGATATACTTATCAAGTAGCCATTGCTCAATGTGACGCGCAACATCATCATCCTCTTGCAAGCCTAAGGTGATGTCCAGATATGGTGCAAGCATACGTTTATTTCCTCCTCAAATCAGTCTACGCTGGTGCCGCCAGGCGAATAATCAACCTGCCGTTTTCTCTTTCTGAGCTTACTCACATACTACAATGCGAATCTTCATAAACTCTTCGCACTGACTTCGCACTTTTGAATTCTTAGCAGGGCAACCGCGGGGGATTGCCGTTCCCCGCACCCGTCCCGACCCGATTGATCGCTCTGCCGTTCCCCCATCATCGCGGGCACCGCCACAGGGCAAGCGCAAGGCATTGCCCCTACCCATCCATTGTCGCCCACCGACGAGCGTGTCACAATGGGGACAGGGCAAGCGCGAGGGATGGTCCCTCGCCATGCGCCACCGTGACAGCCCGCCGCGGGACACCCCCTCCAGCATCGGTACGATGCTGGATGCGGCAGGCGGTCAACCGGACGCGATCAAGCGGGTCGGGACGGCAGGATGGATGGGTAGGGGCAATGCCTTGCGCTTGCCCTGTCCGCCTGCGATGACCTTGCCCAACGCTGCAACTCACCATTCGTCCTGCCGTCCCTACGAGGGGACGGGCTCCCTGACATGGACAGGCCTGGGGCCAAAGACGATCATGCGTACCAGCCAGTCGCGTGTTAGAGGCAGGCCAAACAGGAAGCGGATGATGGGCGGGATGCGAAAATCTTCGCTCGAATTGACGGTCGCATCAAGCAGCCGCTTTTGCAGGAAGTACTGATAGCGCAAGAGAAACTTGATCGATAGCTGGCGCTGGCGCTGAATCTCCGCCAGGTCTTGCAGTTCCACGCCGCCATTTTTGAGCTTCGCGGTCAAGATATTCGCCGCCATCACCGCATCCTGAATAGCGCAATTGATCCCGACCCCACCGACAGGCGACATCACATGGGCAGCATCGCCAATCAGCAGCACGCCCGGCGCATACCAGCGGGGCAGGCAATCCGCGTCCACCGAGAGGACAGAGACCTGCTTCCACTCCTGAATCTCTCCCACCCTGTCGGCAAAGAGCGGGCAGGTCTCCACGATGGATTGGCGGAAGCGTTCCAGGGAGGCCGCACGTACCTCCTGATACTTCCCTTTAGGAATGACGTATCCGATCTGCCAGTGATCGTCGCGATCAAGCAGAGCAATCACGCGTTGATTGCCGAAGCGGATCAGACCCTCACTCGTATCTTCAGGCTTGCGCGAGAGACGGAACCAGAGCACATCGAGGGATGAAGAAACCTTCTTAGGCTGAATACCCAGTTCCTTGCGCACCCTGGAGAAGCGCCCATCGGCCCCCACGACTAGCGCGGCCCGCACCTCTCCGAAACCGTTCTGTCCGCGATAACGCACGCCACAGACCTTATCATTTTCATAGATCAGCCCCTCCACGCGCGCGCCCATTAGCAAGCGAAAGTTAGCATGCTGCCGCGCCTCGCCGGTGATGAGTTCAAGCAACTGGGCCTGGTTGATCATAGCGATGTAAGGGTATTTGGTCTTGAGCAGAGAAAGATCGGCCATGACCATAGAGACATCGCCCATCTCGTAGATAATCGCAGAGCGTTTGGTATGGGGCAACTGCAAGACGCGCTTGATCAGCCCCAGTTCATCCATGATTGCCAGTGTGGATGGATAGATGACATCGCCGCGAAATTCGCGGTCAAAGTCGAGGTGCGATTCCAGCAGGGTGACCGCGACTCCACAGCGGGCGAGCATGAACGCCAGCAGCGCCCCGCCCGGCCCGCCACCGACAATGCAGCAAGTGGTTGCAATCTGCTCTTTGTGCTTTTCCTGTTGCGGGGCCGTTGTCTGTTGCATAAGCGTTTCCTTCCTTGCTGATGGCAGCGTTTATTTGCCTGCGAGACGAGCCACAACCGGGGCAAATTTCTCTATTTGCTCTTCGGTGACAACAATATAGGAGATGCCGTAGGTTTCGCGGCGCGTCCAGAGCGTCTCTGCGACCTGGTCAACAGTCCCGACCAGCAGTTGCATCGAATCCAAAACTTGAGCGGCTGAAAGGCCGACGCGCTGGCCTATTTGTTCCGCGACCCTGTCTCGCTGCTCCGTAATATGAGTTTGAAAAACCATCACGCTCAACTCTAGCCGGGCAAAACGCTCGCCGGCGGCCTCGCGTACCCAGGCTATTTTCTGCGCGGTCGGCTCTGCCGTCGTATTGGCGAGATTCAGCCCGCGCGTACCGCTCTTGTGCGCGATCCCCACGATATCCGCTTCACGCGCGGCGAACGAGAGCACGCGCTGGCCGCCGCCGCCAATGTAGATAGGAGGATGAGGCCGTTGGGCCGGCTTTGGTAGCCCCTGCAAATTGGTAATGGTATAGTGTTCCCCCTGGAAATTTACGGTTTCTGCGCTAAAGATATGTTTGAAAAGGTGAATCGCCTCCTCAAAACGGCTCACACGCATGCCGGGGCTATCGAACTTGAGCCCCGCCTGCTGGTAATCTGATGGCATATATCCTGAGCCCAGGCCAAACTCGAAGCGACCTTCGGAAAGGACATCGAGGGTTGCCAGTTCTTTGGCAAGAATGGCGGGATGGCGGAAATCATTACAGAGTACAAAGCTACCGACCCTGATACGCTCAGTGACCTCAGCGGCCACGGCAAGGGCGACGAGCGGGCCAAGACTGGTGGTGAGATGATCCACGACCAGCAGCGTATCGTAGCCAAGCTCCTCAATTTTGCGGGCCTGGGCGACCCAATCGCCGCGTGAGCGAATATGGGCCGTCGCAACCCCAAAGCGAAACGGGCGTTGTCCTACAACGTTCACATATCTATCCTTTCTCTACAAGAGACCCTTTCTGGCAAGAGCATAGCTCACCATGCTTGACAACGCCTTCGCACTCACTTCGCAGTACGGTAATTCAGCCGTAAGCCCCTTCCGCTATAGTGAGCCTCAAAGGGTTGATTTGCTATGATGCCTTCTGGCATCTTTACAGAAAGGGTAAAAAGGTATGCGTATCCTCGTCACCGGCGGAGCTGGCTTTATTGGCAGCAATTTCACGCGCCTGCTGACTACAAAATATCCAACATATGAAGTGGTTATTCTGGACAAACTGACCTATGCAGGCAATCTGAATAACCTGGCGTCCGTCCTGCCACGCAAAAACTGCACCTTTATTCACGGCGACATCGCCGATAGAAACGTGGTAAAACAGGCCATGCAGTCCTGTGATGCTGTCGTCAACTTCGCTGCTGAAACCCATGTGGACCGCTCCATCATCTCCGCCGATGATTTCATCAAGACCAACGTCGAAGGGACCTATGTCCTGCTCGACACGGCGCGCAAAAGCGCTGTGCAGCGTTTCATTCAAATCTCCACCGACGAAGTCTATGGCAACGCCCTCTCGCCGGAGGGAGTGAGCCGCCCTTCGCTCGAAACCGATGCCCATCGCCCCATGTCGCCCTACGCAGCCAGTAAAGCAGCCGCAGATAGCCTGGCCTACTCTTATTGGACCACCTATCATCTGCCGGTCGTCATTACCCGCTGTGGCAACAACTACGGGCCATATCAGTATCCCGAAAAACAGTTGCCGCTTTTCATTCTCAATGCCCTGGAAAATCGGCCTATCCCCGTCTACGGCACCGGCTCGAATATCCGCGATTGGGTTCACGTCTACGACCACGCAGAGGCGATCATGGCCCTGCTGCATGCCGATGGCAACGCGGTTAACGGCGAAGTGTTCAATATTGGGGCCAGCGAGGAGCGGACCATCCTGCAAAACGCGCATATTGTGCTGCAACTCCTGGAGAAGCCGCAAAGCCTGATCCGCTTCGTCGAGGACCGCCAGGGACACGTCTTCCGCCATGCCGTCGATGCTGCAAAGATCAAACGCGTCTGCCACTGGCAGCCGGCTATCTCCTTTATCGAAGGCATCAAGCAGACGGTGACCTGGTATCAAGAGAACAGCGAATGGATCGCCGACGTCAACGCCCGCAGCAGCTCCTTCTTACAGCATGCCCTGCACCTGGCCGAGACTCGCGAGACGCAGCTCGCTGACAATAGTGGCCTGCTCGAAAAATCAGCACAACAGCGATAAACAGTCGGTTCAGCATAGCAAGAACAACAGCAGGGCAAGCGCAAGGCATTGCCCCTACCAGTGGCCTTCGCCCTCCATTGCCCCAAACGGGTGGCACGATGCGGCACGGGACCTGTAGGGGCTGTGCCTTGCGCCTGCCCTGTACCCCCCCCCACACGTCATCATCGCCGATCCCATTCAGGCATGAGGAGACAGATGCAACGGTGAGGGATGGGTGCAGCGGGATCAGGCACCGCAGCAAGGCAAGCGCAAGGCATTGCCCCTACCCCCACGCAAAAAACAAGAGACCCATTTATAAGTCTCTCGTTTTTATATACACACGATGCATTATCCTCGTAAAGCCGTTAATTCTTCGGCATTGAGCTGCTGCTCAGACATGGCTGCATGTCCATTCATCGCTGGTTCCGCGCGACCACTTGTTTTTGTAGCAGTCAGGAAGCTATAGCCACAGCTTGCGAAGGCCAGACCAAACATCACAGCAAAAGCCACTCCTGTAATAGCCTGAACCATCAGAATATCTGGCAGCGCGATGATAATCAGCAACGGGATTGCTACGAGCATCATGCCGGACAAACGAGGAAGGACTTTCGCGCGCAGGATGGCAATACCAAGCATCAGCGAGCCAAAAATCTCTAATACCAGCCCCAGAGCAAACGCAATTGAGATGACGATTGGGCGGTTCGCATCAAGTGAGATCAACAACGCTCGCGCATCAGGACGTGCAGCGAGGGGAGGGAAGATGAAGGCAAAGACCGAATTCATTCCCACTTCGAGCATTGCCAGCCCCAAAAACGTCATCATAAAACCAATCAAGCTCAATTTCATAGAACGTGCGGCCTGAGCCTGGCGTATGATCATTCCTGACATACCCATTAAGAGCAACATTGCCCCGCTGATGCGCAGCGCATACGCGGGAACAGCGAGGGGATCGGTATAGATATGTATCCCGCCTTGAGGAAGGAGGATGGAGCTAATCGCATAGCCAGTGGCAAAAAGGATACTCCCCAGAATCAAGGCCATTCCACATAATCGATACAACGCCCGAGATGACATTGCTTATAACCTCCTTGCAGGAACAAACCTGCATAACTCTATTGAGACGCGAGAACCGCTTTTAGCTGCGAAATTTTTGCTCTTGACACCTCATCACCGGCGGAGCGACAAGGGGAAAGCCTATTGCACTTGCTGCTACCCTCTTGCCGCTCAGCAGCCATTGGTCAGGTAAAGTTTTTCGTAGATCTGGATATTGCTACCCAGAAACTCTCAATCAGCGCATACCGGATCTATCTGACTTGCGTACCGGCTCAGACTCGTTGCTGGAAGCGTCCGGCCTGGCAAGCGCCCTGGCTGGAGTTGCCATCTTGCCCATCTGGGTAAGACGATAGGCAATCACCAGAGCGCCAATCGCGCAGATAACGCCTATAGCGCCGAATATCGTGTCGATAGGAGTAAAGGTCATGCCAAAGACCTGGGCATGGAAACCGCCAAAAGCGGAACCGACTAAGGCAAAACAGATCGCGCCCGCAACCAGCGCGGCCAGATTCATCGTCACATCAATGATTGAGCGCACACGACCAAGCAGGTGCCAGGGAGTAACCCAGAGGTATATGGGGACGGCGATCACATTGATAGCGGTGGTGAGAAAGCTGATCATGAAAATGGCGACGGCGGCAGGCATATACTGGGTGAAGCGGCTCACCGCGATCATGAGCACCGCTGCGGCAAAGAACGTATAGCTGAAGATACGTTTCTCGCCCATACGCCTGGCAATAATGCCAAAGAACAACGCACCAACGGAGAACGCTATCTCTATCGTGATACCCAGCGCGCCATAAAAGGTGTCATTGGTATCATAGATCGGCGATTGCTGAAAAGCCATGTGCAGGTTCTGGATGATGAAGTTGCTGGAAAGCATCGTTAATGCCCCGTTCCAGGTGTTGATTAACACCAGGGCGAGCAGTAGCATCGCAAACAAAGGCGTTTTCAGGGCGAAGACAATGCTCTCCCACCATTCGCGGAACATGCCGCGCCTCTTCTGGAAGGAGGGAAGAACCGTAACTTTGATTTGCGCGATAGCAATATACGAGATTCCATACAACGCCGCGCTGAGCACTAACACGCCATAGATACCGGTCGCATAAAACAGTTCAAACGCCATGAAGGTACCAACGAGGATGCTTAAAAAGGTGGTGGTCAGCAATAACCCATTGGCGTAAGAATAGTCCTGCTCCTCAACACATTGAGCGAAAATGGCATAGCTGGCTGGAATGGCAAAATGCGTGAACGTGCTTACTACAAGCACCGTGAGATACATCGAAACGAGTGCGAGAGCAATCATCCAGGGGGCTGGATTTGGCGTAAACGACAGCATAAAAGCGCCAACGATTGGTAACAGACAACCCAGAACGCGGCCAGCAGAGGAGATCAACAGGATGCGCCTCTTATCAGGCCAGCGATCAACGAAAACGCCCGCGAAGACGCCGATGGTCAGCAGGGCAAAAAAAGCGGCAATCGCCAGCCCCTTTTGAGCAAACGTAATCGCCGACGGACCTTTAACAACGTCAAAGAGAATCCACAGTCCAAAGCCTTCGAGCAGAAGAACCTGCCCCAATCGGGAGATGGTCCCACCGATCCAGAGCATGACAAAGTTCTTGTTGACAAAGGGGCTTCGCTTCACGCGAGATTGAATATACTCTGTGCTCATGATAATCCTTTCCTTTTTCTTGCAGTGACCCGGTCACCTGGAAACCAGTCTAGCGTATGCTGCTTACCTTAAAATGACTTCTGGTGTAATAGCTAGCAGGGCAGGGGCAAGCCCTGCCCCTACAGT
>Ga0070741_10008872_pt1 | contig 19907 bp, 20 predicted proteins | sample Coa_R1_4_FD_66440 | JGI IMG/M metagenome (GOLD analysis project Ga0070741, IMG submission 66440) | Surface soil microbial communities from Centralia Pennsylvania, which are recovering from an underground coalmine fire - Coalmine... | ecosystem: Environmental > Terrestrial > Soil > Unclassified ...
CCCGACACGAGTCGGAGAGCGCCTCCGCCGTGAAGGCGTCGAAGACGGCGAGGATGCGTTCGCGCACCGTTCCGGCGGACGGCGAGCTTGCGGCCGTGAGCCGATCCTTGTAAGCCGCGCTACAGCGCTCGACGTACGCGGCGACAAGGTCGTCCTTCGAGGCAAAGAGGCGGTAGAGGGTGGTCGGTGCGACGTCGGCGCGCGCGGCGATCCCGTCCACCCCGGTCGCATGCACCCCCTCCCAGTAGAAGAGCTCTGCCGCGACCGCGAGGACGTGCTCCCGCGTCTCGGTGGAGCTGCGCCGCGATCTCCCGACGGTCTTCGAGCTCGCGGCGGCCACGCGACTATGTTAGGGATCGTTCCCGAACATTGTCAAGCCCTTATACGCCTACGCTTCGGGCCGTGCAGGCACTGCTCTTGGCGTGGTTCGAGACGAATGGCCGGCGACTCCCGTGGCGGACGACGCGCGACCCGTACGCGATCCTCGTCAGCGAGGTGATGCTGCAGCAGACGCAGGTCGAGCGGGTCGTACCGCGGTGGCGGCGCTGGCTCGAACGGTGGCCGACGATCGACTCGCTCGCCGCGGCGTCACCGGCCGACGTGATCGTCGAGTGGCAAGGGCTCGGGTACAACCGACGTGCGGTCAACCTGCATCGGGCGGCGCGGTTCGTCGCCGAGCACGGCTGGCCGGACGACTTCACCGAGTTGCCGGGCGTCGGCCCGTACACCGCCGCTGCGATCGGCAACTTCGCGTTCGGGCGCGACGTGCTGCCGGTCGACGTGAACATCCGCCGCATCCAGGAGCGCACCGGCGCGACGTTCGACGCGAGCTGCGCGCAGGCGCTGTTCGACCTCGGCGCGACTGTGTGCCTGGCGCGCATCCCGCGCTGCGACGCATGCCCGCTCGCGGGCGCATGTCCCTCGCGCGGCTCGCGGTACGAGCCGCTGCGCAAGCAGAGCCGCTTCGAGGGCTCGTTCCGGCAGCGGCGCGCGAATGCGCTGCGCGCGGTCGCCGCGGGCGAACAACCGCAAGACGGCGACGCGCTCGTGTCGCTCGCACGCGACGGGCTCGTCGAGCTGCGCGACGGCGTGGCCGCGTTGCCGGCTTAACGCCCGTACCGCTGGACGATGATCGTACGTCCGCCGGCGTCGAGACCGTCGGCGCGAATGATGCGGTAGCCGTGGTCGACAAGCGTCGAGTGATCGAAGCGGTAGAGAACGTAACGATGGATCGGCCCGAACTCGACGACCCGCCCATTCCGCAGATGCACGCGGAGGCGGCGAACGTTTGCCGGAACCTGGCCGGCGACCCAGCTGTACCGCGTGTCGCTGCCCAGCATCAGCGAAAGGACGCCGGGCACGACCTTCGCATCGCAACCGTCGCTCGTTCCGCCGTCCATCGTGAACGCGACGCACAGGCCACCGTCCGTCGAGGGCGCGGTGTAGACGCTGCCCCACTTGTTCGCGAGCACCTTCGTCCACCTGGCGCCCGCCGCCGGTGACGGGAACGAATGCGGCGGCGGCAGCGAGCCTGTGAAGACCTTGTCGCCGACGACCCTGCCTGCGTGGTCGTACGCCACGATCCGAATCGGGAGATCCTCGAGCGTCGCCGCGACGTAGTAGCCGTTGTCATGGAGCGCGATCGGACGCGGGCCGCCGATCGCGGGAAAGAGCTTCATCGTCGCGACATCGTCGGAGGCAAGCCCCGAGACGACGTCGACCTGGCCCCCACGCTGAACCTCGAGGCCGGACGTGAATGGCGCCGTGCTGAACATTCGCCCGGCGGGCCAGCATCCCGTCGCCTGGTAACGGCCGCCGACAAGCTCGGAACACACCTGCCTGTCGTTACGGAGCCGACCGCCGAAGTACGCACTGCCTGCGGGCCGGATGCTCACGATCATCCGTTCCGGCTGGCTCGGGTCGGGCGTGATCAGCCGTGCAAACGCGACGCCTTTCCCGGTGCCCAGGACGCTCTGCAGGCTCGCGGGAACAGCCGTCCCGCGCTGCTCGCGACGTGCGAACCAGCGAATCGCGCCCCCGGTGACCTTCCGCTGGACGGCGATCGGGCCGGTCGGCTTCGGCAGCGCAACCGAGACCGGCGCACTCAGCGGCGCGCCTGACGGGACGAACGGGATCGCCGCGCTCGCCTTGCCGGCGGAGGCAACGATCTTCGTCGTGACGTTGAAGGGCGAGAGTCCCGGCGTGATGGCGACGAACGCGTCGCCCGCGACGAAGACCTGCGTCGCGGCGGGCCGGCGGTGTGTGATCGCGACGCGTTGCACGCCGTCGGCGAGCACGCCGAACGTGACTGCGGCGACAGGACGCGGCAACGTCATAGGTCCCTCCGTGACCGTCGATGCGGACTTGCCGATCGCCTCGTCCGCTTGCAGCACGAGCCCGGGCGCGCGTGCCGCGCGCAGATCGGCGAGCGGAGCGCAGGCAAGCTGTGCCGTCGACGCGGAGCCGGTAGCGACGAAACGCAGGCACAGCGACCCCGCGCCGCGGAAGCCGTCAAGCTCGTAGTGCACACCGCGGACGTCCGCAGTGACGAGCTCGCGCAGCTGTGTCGCATGCGGAAAGCCGTGCCAGCTCCGCGTGACGCGCTCGAAGGCGGCCTGCTGATTCGGCGAGGCGGGCTTGCCCGGCTCGCCGCTCAGCCAGCTCTGGAACCCACCGAAGCTCGCCGCGACGGCGATGGCGGCGACGACCAGCGCAGCGATCGCCGCCGCGAGCAGCAGCAGCGCCCGCCCTCGGCCCGGTCGGCGGCGAGCCCCTGCGCGCGCGAGGACGTCGGCCCAATCCCCCGCGGGCTCCGCGCCGCCGGCGAGATGCTCGAGCTCGCCTTTGATCACCGGCTCCACGTCAAGCATCGGCTTTCACCTCCGAGAGGGACCGCCGGATGGATCGGTGCGCCGATGCCAGCGTCGCAGAGACTGTCCCGACCTCGATCTCGAGGGTCTCGGCGATCGCGCGATAGTCGAGGTCGGCGTAGTAGCGGAGAAACACGACGAGCCGCTGACGTTCGGGCAACGACGCGACCAGCGGAGCAAGGCCGATGACCTCGTCGGGCGCCGGCGACTCCCCCGCGGGCGCACCGACCTCGACGAGCCGCGGCCGCCGCTGCTTCAGCGCCGCATTCACGACCGAGCGCCAGACCCAGGCCTCGATCGGGCCGTCTCCCCGAAACGATCCCCGGGCGCGGATCGCGCCGGCAAACCCGTCCTGGACGGCGTCCCGGGCGGCGTCGGCGTTGCCGACGATGCCGCGCGCGACGTTCAGGAAACGGTTGTAGCTCGATTGGTAGAGACGTTCGATCTCGGACATCCTCGAATCGCGGTGCATCTACCGAGTTCGATCTGCGAGGCCGGCGATTTGTTTACCGAGCGTCGGTGACCGGGTGCTCGACCCAGACGCACGGCTCGCGGTAGACGCCGTGGCCGTGCTCGAAGCGGACCGGCACGAGTGCGCCGGGCACGACGTAGTCACCGTCGGCGGGGAACGCCATCTCCGTCCACCCCTGCCATTCCTCGCGCGTGCCTTCGATCAGCATCGCCTCCTCCGCCGGGCCGAGGATGCGGCCGCCGACGCGCTCGTGCACGCGCAGCCAGGGATCGAAGTGTGTCCCGTCGTCACGCCGCCACTCGGCGTACTGCGTAATCGGCGTCAGCGGATAGCGCGTCTTCAGCGTCGGCCGCACCGGGGCGACGAGCAGCCCGCCCGCAACCTCCTTCATGTGCCGCAGCATCACCTCGCTCAGCCCGCGGCCCTGCTGGTCGGGCGCGACGATGATCGCGAGCGCACACACGCGATCCGGCTCGCCGTCGTCTTCCCACGCGTTGCGGATCGCGTCGCGCCACTGCAGCGGCATCCCCTTGACCGGCACGCAGTTGCCCTCTGCGATCGGGCGGCCGTCCTCCTCGAGCACGAACTGGTAGTCAGGGAAGTCCGTGTAGAGGCGATTCCAGTAGCGGTTCGAGACCTCGTCGTTCAACAGGAACCGCGGCCAGACGCTGCCCAGGTCGACTGCCTCGGTGCCGGCGACGAACTTCATACCGCGCGCGCCGCCACGGCGCGGAACCTCTCGTGCGCGACGCAGCGGTGCGAGGTCGACGCCGGGATGCGAACGACTTGCCCCGCACGCACGATCCGCGCCTGATTCGCGCCGAGATAGAACGTCGCGGCGCCTTCGACGACGGCGACGACCTCTTCCGTCGCGTGCTCGTGCCAGTCCTGGGACGAGTCGACGAACTCCATCGTGACGCGCGCGCCGTGCTCGCTGCCGTCGAAGACGCCGCCCGCGAGGTCGTCGACGTTGCGCACGCGGAGATAGATCTCCTGCACCTCGTCCTCGACGGCCTGCCCGTCGAACCACGCCTGCTCGGCGGACGGGATGCCGTGCGATCGGAGGGCATCGAGCACGTGGCGGTCGTCGTCGTGCGCGGCGGCGAGCTCGAGCACAAGCTCCGGCGTGACACCGAGCCGCGCCATGCATGTGTGGTCGACGGGGCAGCCGAAGAGGTAGCGCCCCTGCGTGCCTGCGAGTGTCGCGCGCGCCTTGTCGAGCATGCGCGGGATGTAGGCGTAGCCGTCGAGCACGCAGTCGAACGGCTCCGGCTCGACGACGCGCAGGTCCTTAGCGCTCAAGCAACGCAACCGCCTGCGCGGCGAGACCCTCTTTGCGGCCGGTGAAACCGAGGCGATCGGTCGTCGTCGCGCGTACGTTCACCTCGGCGCCGTCGACGGCGGCCGACAGCGCCGCGCGCATCTGCTCGCGGTGCGGCCCGATGCGCGGCTCCTCTCCGATCAGCACGCAATCGGCGTTGACGAGCGTCCAACCCGCTTCCCGCACCTGGCGGTACGCCTCGCGCAGGAGGTCGAGGGACACCGACCCTCTGAATCGCTCGTCACCTGACGGAAACAGCGTTCCGATGTCACCGAGTCCCGCGGCTCCCAGCAGGGCGTCGATCAGCGCGTGCGCGAGCACGTCGCCGTCGGAGTGCCCCGCGAGCCCCGTCGGATGCTCGAGCTCGACGCCGCCGAGCACGAGCGGAACGCCCGGCTCGAGGGCGTGCGCGTCCACGCCGATGCCGACCCGGTACGTCACGGCAAAGCCGCCGGCAGCTCGTCGAGGGAACGGATGCGGATCGCCTCGTCCGGCGGTGCGTGCAGATGTCCCCACGGCCCGCGGCGGATGTGCACGGCCACCATCCCCGCGGCCAGCACGGGGACGATGTCGTTGTCGACGCGATCGCCCACGTACGCGATCTTCTCAGCCGGGACGCCTGCCTCGGCGACGAGCCGCTCGAAGAACTCGGGCGACGGCTTCTCGATCCCCCAGCGCATCGACGACCCGACGAAGTCGACGAGCGGCGCGACCAGCGCCTCCGTCTCGACGCCGGTGTTGCCGACCGCGCCGACGCGGTGGCTGGCGCGCAGGCGCTTCAGGCAGGGCAACGCGTCGGGATAGAAGTCGCCGACTCCGAACTGCGCGCGCGGCGGCGGCACGTCGACGATCTCCCACACGCGCGTGTGGTGTTCGCCGCGCGCGGCGAGGCCGCCGAGCACGCCCATCACCGTGAACGCGGGAACGCCGACCGCGCCTGCGGCGAGCAGCCATGCATTCGTCTCGTCGACGAGCGTCTCGCCGATGTCGAAGACGATCGCCTCTACAGCCACGCGGCCACCCGGTCGAGATCCGCGCGGGTCGTGATCTTCAGCAACCGCTCGTCGCCGTCCACGACGCGCACGCGCCCGCCCGACGCCTCGACCAGCGATGCGCAGTCCGTTCCTTCCTCGCCGCGCGCGAGCGCAGCGCGCAGTACGGGCGCGACGAACGCCTGCGGCGTCTGCACCGCAACGAGCTCGTCACGCGACAGCGTCTCGGCGACGGCGCCGTCCCGCACGCGCTTCACGGTGTCGGCGAGCGGCAGCCCGGGCAGGGCGCCGTCGAAGCCTTCGCCGAGCGCGTCGAGCAGCCGCGGCACGACGTCCGCCGGCAGCAACGGCCGCGCCGCATCGTGCACGAGGATCACCGCGACGTCCTCCGGCACGTCGGCGACGCCCGCGCGCACCGACGCGGTGCGCGTCGCACCGCCGGTGACGCAGGCCGAGACCTTCGACGCGCCGATCTCCTCGGCCAGCAGGATCGCCGGCTCCTCCCACTCCGCCGGCACGACGACGACGACCGAGTCGATCCACTCGCTCTCGTCGAGCCGGCGCAGCGGCTCCGCGAGCAGCGGCAGCTCGCCGAGGCGCACGAACGCCTTCGGCCGGTCCTCGCCGAGCCGCTCTCCCCGCCCCGCGGCGACGAGCACGGCCCAGACGCTCATTAACGCGCGGCTGCGGTCTTCTTCGCCGTCGCGGTCTTCTTCGCCGCGGCGGTCGTCGTCTTCTTCGCAGCTGCGGCCGGCTTCTTCGCGGCGGCAGTCTTCGCGGCGGCGGGCTTGGCGGCCTTCGGCTTGGCGCCCTCGGTGAGCGTCACCTCGAGCCACTCGAGCGCGTCGTCCTCGGAGAGGTTCTTCGCGTACATCAGCTCCGACGCGAGGATCTTCTTCGCCTTGACGTACATCTGCTTCTCGCCGGTCGAGAGGCCCTTCTCGCCGTCGCGCAGCGCGAGGTTCCGGACGACCTCTGCCAGCTCGAAGATGTCGCCCGTCTTCATCTTGTCGCGGTTGTGCTTGAAGCGGCGGTTCCAGTTCTTCGGCATCTCGGTTCCGCCGGAGGTCAGGTACTTGACGACCTTCTTGACGGCCTCCTCGTCGATCACCTTGCGCAATCCGACGCGCTCAGCGTTGTCCGCGGGCACGTTCACCGTCATGTCGTTGTGCAGGATCTTGATCGTCAGGTACTCGCGCTTCTCGCCGAGCACCTCTTTCTTCTCACGCTTGACGACCGTCCCAGCACCGTGGTGGGGATACACCACCTTGTCGCCGACCTTGTACAAGAGCGCCTCTTCCTTCCCGTAGTCGCGAAAGCGCCGGCGGGCTCGAAGGCCTCACCGGCTGGGGTTGCAGAGTAGCAGAAACCCTGCAAAACCGCCATTTTTCGGCGAAATCCCTGCTAGTTGCGAGATTCGGTCAAGCCGCGACCGAGCGCCTGCCGGAGCGTCTCGGATCCGGGCCCGAGAACCGCCGCCACGCCGAACTTGCGGCATTCCTCGAGGCGACGTTCGGACTGGGTCGCGGGCCGCAACCGGCCCGTCAGGCCGATCTCGCCGAAGGCGGCATGTCCCTCCCGGACAGGCACGCCTTTCGCCGCCGAGGCGATCGCGAACGCGATCCCGAGGTCGGCGCCGGGCTCGTCGATGCGCACCCCGCCGGCAACGTTGACGAAGACGTCAGCCGTCCCGAGCGCGAGACCCGCGTGCCGGGAGAGCACGGCGACGATCATCGCCAGGCGCTTCGGGTCGACGCCCGTGCCGACGCGCCGCGGCATCGCCAGATCGGTGGGCGCGACGAGGGACTGGATCTCGAGCAGCAGCGGCCGCGTGCCTTCGAGCGTGCAGGCGACGGCTGCGCCCACCTCGCCCGCATGCGTCTTGCCGAACACCTCGGACGGGTCGGGCACGCCGACCAGGCCGGCGCCCGTCATCTCGAAGACGCCGAGCTCGTTCGTGGAGCCGAACCGGTTCTTCACGGCGCGCAGCACGCGGTGCTCCTGGTAGCGGTCGCCTTCGAACTGCAGGACGCAGTCGACGAGGTGCTCCAGCACGCGCGGCCCCGCGACCGAGCCGTCCTTCGTCACGTGCCCGACCAGGAAGGTCGCCACGCCGTTCTCCTTCGAGACGCGCAGCAGCCGCCCCGCCGCCTCGCGCACCTGCGACACCGACCCCGGCGCCGAGCCGATCTCCTGCGACCAGAGCGTCTGCACCGAGTCGACGACGCAGACCGCCGGCCGCTCGCGCTCGAGCGTCTCGCAGACTGCGTCGAGCTCGGTCTCGGCGAGGATCTCGACCGCATCGCAGCCGCCGAGGCGTGCCGCGCGCAGCTTCACCTGCGCGACCGACTCCTCGCCGGTGACGAGCAGCGCGCGCCGCTCCGTCGAGATCGCGCCGAGCGCGGACAGCAGCAAGGTCGACTTGCCGACGCCCGGCTCGCCGCCGACGAGCACGAGCGACGCCGGCACCAGCCCGCCGCCGAGAACGCGGTCGAGCTCCGGCACGCCGGTCGAGATGCGCTCCGACTCCTCGGCGACCACCTCGACCAGGCGCAACGGCGTCCGCGCCGGGCCCCGCGCGGCGACTGCCTTGACCGGCGCCTCCGCGTGCATCGTCCCGAACGCGCCGCAGCCCGGGCAGCGCCCGAGCGGGCGCATCGAGGCCGTGCCGCACTCGGTGCAGACGTGCTGGATCGGCGCAGCCTTCGGCATGGGTGGACCACCGTACTCCGACCTCCCGACGGCACCTGTGCCGGATTCGTGAGAATCCACCAACATGGCGAGGAAGCAACGCGATGTCGTCGAGCGGTGCGCGACGCTGCAACGCCAGGCGGCGGAGGACCCCTGGCAGGGCGAGGCGCTCGGCACGCTGCTCTGGGCGCTCGGCCTCGCCGAGCTGCCCGCCTACGACACGCCGTTCGCACCGGGCGCGCTCGCCAAGGACGCGTCGGCCGGCGAGCTTCGGCCGAGCGACGAGCTCGACCGCGAGCGGCTGTCGGCGCGCCTGTGGCACTGGCGCGCCCGGACGGCCGACCTCACCGACGGCGACACGATGGAGCTGCCCGGCCGTTTCGTGTCGCTCGACCAGGCGGTCGCGGCGACCGCGGTGCGCGGGCACGAGCAGGGCCTCCTGCCGCCCCCGCTCCGCGGCGACTTCCGCGCCTACGGGAAGATCTACCGCCACCTCGCGGCCGAGGAGCGCGTCGAGGCGCACGCGATCGCCGCGGAGCGCCACCATGCGCTCGCATGGGCCTGCGGCGACGGCGAGCAGTGGGACGAGGTCTCACTCGACACGTAATAGAGAACTCTCTATCTTCCCGCCATGACCGATCGCCTCAAGCGCTACGCCGACCTCATCGTCCGCATCGGCGCAAACGTCCAGCCCGGCCAGACCGTGTTCGTCAACGCGCTCCCGGAGCACCTCGACCTCGTCCGCGCGCTCACCTACAGCGCGTACGACGCAGGCGCCGCCTACGTCGACGTCGCCTACACCGACCCGCACGTCCGCCGCGCGATGATCGAGAAGGCGGACGAGGAGATCCTCAGCTACTCGCCGCCGTGGTCCGTCGAGCGCATGCGCGCGGCCGCGGACGGCGGCGCCCTGATCATGATCGCCGGCTCGGAGGAGCCGGAGCTGCTCGCCGACCTGGACCAGGCGCGCGTCGGGAAGACGCGCCAGATCGAGGCGCTCAAGGCGATCCAGCGCGGCCAGGCCGACCGGACGGTCGGGTGGACGATCGCCGCGTGGCCGACCGCAGGCTGGGCGAAGCAGATCTTCGGCGAGCCCGACGTCGAGCGCCTGTGGCAGGCGATCGCCGCGAGCGTCGGCCTCGACGACGACGACCCCGTGGCGTCGTGGGAGGCGCACACCGAGAAGCTGCGCACCCGCGCGCGCCAGCTGAACGAGCTGGAGCTCGACGCGCTGCACTACTCGGGGCCGGGCACCGACCTCACCATCGGCCTCCTCCGCGAGCACAAGTGGCTTGGCGGCGGTGTCGAGACGTCGTACGGCGTGTACCAGGTACCGAACATGCCGACCGAAGAGGTCTTCACGACCCCCGACCGCAATCGCGCCGACGGTGTGATCCGCTCGACGTACCCGCTGCAGCTCGGCGGCACGATCGTGCGCGACCTCGAGTTCCGGATGGAGGGCGGCAAGATCGTCGACGTCAGCGCGTCGAGCGGCGTCGACGCGGTGCGGGCGCAGCTCGACACCGACGAAGGCGCGCGGCATCTCGGCGAGGTCGCGCTCGTCGACGGCGACTCGCGCGTCGGCAAGACCGGCCTCACGTTCTTCAACACGCTGTTCGACGAGAACGCGAGCTGCCACATCGCATTCGGCAACGCGATCTTCTTCGGTACGAAGGGCCTCGACGGGCTGTCGCCCGAGGAGCTCACCGAGCGCGGCTTCAACATCTCGAGCGTGCACACCGACTTCATGGTCGGCGGCCCTGAGCTGACGCTCACCGGCAAGACACGCGACGGTCGCGACGTGACGATCATCGAGGGGAACGTGTGGCAGCTGAGCTAGACGAGCGTCTCGAGCGGTACGCGGAGCTCGCGGTCCGCGTCGGCGCGAACGTGCAGAAGGGGCAGATCGTCTTCATCAACTCGATGCTCGCCCACGCCCCGCTCGTGCGCGCGATGACGCGCGCGGCGTACAAGACGGGTGCGCGCTATGTCGACGTCGCGTACGGCGACCAGCACATCCGTCACGCGAAGCTCGAGTTCGGACCGGACGACGCGGTCGGCTTCACACCGGAGTGGCTGAAGGATCGCGCGCGTGCGATGGACGGCAACGCGTCGCTCGGCACGACCGGCGACCCGGAGCCCGACCTCCTCTCCGACCTGCCCGGAGAGCGCGTCGGCCGCGACCGGATGAGCGCGATCTCCGAGATCCTGATGACGTACTACCAGGCCCGCTCCGTGAACTGGAGCGGCGTCGCGTACCCGAACGCCGGCTGGGCCGAGAAGGTGTTCGGCAAGCCCGACGTCGAGCGGTTGTGGGAAGCGGTCGCGTTCTGCACGCGCCTCGACGAGAAGGACCCAGTGCAGGCGTGGCGCGAGCACATCGAGCGCCTCGACCGGCGCGCGCGGCAGCTGAACGAGCGCGACTTCGACGCGATCCACTACAAGGGCCCCGGCACCGACCTCACGGTCGGGCTGCTGCCGCAGGCACGCTGGCTGTGCGCGAAGTTCGAGACTGCGTCCGGCATCGAGTACGTGCCGAACATGCCGACCGAAGAGGTGTTCACGACACCGGACTGCCGGCGCGCCGAGGGCGTGGTCACGTCGACGAAGCCGCTCGCGCTCGCCGGCGACGTGGTGCAGGGGCTCGAACTGACGCTCGAAGGCGGCAAGATCGTGAAGGTCGACGCCGAGCACGGCGCCGACCTCGTGCGCGGGCAGATCGCCACCGACGAGCGTGCCGCGTACCTCGGCGAGCTCGCGCTCGTCGACGGGACTTCGCGCGTCGGGCAGACGGGCCTCACGTTCTGGGACACGCTGTTCGACGAGAACGCAACCTGTCACATCGCGTACGGATTCGCGATCGTCGAGGCGATCGACGGCGAACCCGGCGAGGGCGTCAACATCTCCACCGTGCACACGGACTTCATGATCGGCGGCCCCGAGCTCGACGTCGACGGCATCACCGCCGACGGCAAGGCGGTCCCGATCCTGAGAGACGACGAATGGCAACTGAAGAGCTGATCGAGCAGTACGCCGAGCTCGCCGTCCGCGTCGGCGCGAACGTGCAGCCGGGGCAGCTCGTCGAGGTCCTTGCACGCGTCGAGCATGCGCCCGTCGCTCGCGCGGTCACACGCGCCGCGTACAAGGCGGGCGCGAGCTACGTCGACGTCTTCTACAGCGACCAGCACATTCGTCACGCGATGATCGAGGGCGCGGACGAGGAGGTGCTCTCGTGGACGCCGCCGTGGCTGCTCTCGCGGGCGAAGCACATCGGCGAGGTGAACGCGGCGATCGTGGCGCTCACCGGCGAGGCCGAGCCCGAGCTGCTCGGCGACCTGCCCGGCGATCGCGTCGGCAAGGCGCGGATGATGCAGCTGGCCGAGGAGAACATGCGTCAGATCGCGGAGCTGCTGAACAACTGGACGGTCGTCGCGTGCCCCAACGAAGGCTGGGCGACGTCGGTCTTCGGCGAGCCCGACGTCGACAAGCTCTGGGAGGCGGTCGCCTACTGCGTCCGGCTCGACGAGGACGACCCGGTGCAGGCGTGGCGCGACCACGTCGCGAAGCTCGATGCCCGCGCGAAGCAGCTCGACGCGCTCGAGCTCGAGGCGCTCCACTTCGTCGGCCCCGGCACCGACCTGACGGTCGGCATCCTGCCGCAGTCGCGCTGGAAGGGCGGCGGCTCGTACACGGTGCACGGCCTGCACTACGTCGCGAACATGCCGACCGAGGAGGTCTTCACGACGCCGGCGAAGCACGGCACGGAAGGTGTCGTCGCGTCGACGAGACCGCTCGAGCTGAACGGGCAGATCGTGCGCGACCTCGTCGTGCGCTTCGAGGGCGGCCGCATCGTCGACGTGCAGGCGTCGTCCGGCGCCGACGTCGTCCGCGGGCAGATCGAGCTGGACGACGGCGCGCCGTACCTCGGCGAGGTCTCGATCGTCGACGGCGAGTCCCGCGTCGGCAAGACCGGCATCACCTTCTCGGACACGCTGTTCGACGAGAACGCGACGTGCCACATCGCCTACGGCGGCGGCTACACGGAGGCGCTGTCCGACCCGAAGGCGGAGGGCGCGAACATCGACTCGACCGTCCACACGGACTTCATGATCGGCGGCCCCGAGGTGGCAGTCGACGGCCACACGCGCGACGGGCGTGTCGTCCCGATCCTGCGCGAAGACGTCTGGCAGCTCGGCTAGGCCGCCTTCGCCGGCGCGACCAGCTGCTCGACCCACTCACCGGTGATCTGCCGGGTCGTCGCGTTGATCCTGTTCCACGCGTTGATGCCGGCGATCGCGAGCACGAGCGCAGCCAGCTGCGGCTCGTCGTAGTGCCGCGCCGCCTCGTCCCAGATCTCGTCCGGCACCGGGTCGGAGCGGTCGGCGAGGCGCGTCGCGGCCTCGGTCAGCGCGAGCGCGGCGCGCTCTGCGTCGCTGAAGTACGGCGCCTCCCGCCAGCCGGCGACGAGGTGGATGCGGTGAGCCGGCTCGCCGAGGTGCTCGAGCTCCCGCGAGTGCATGTCGAGGCAGATCGCGCAGCCGTTGATCTGGCTCGCCCGCAGCTCGACGAGCGCGAGCGTCGTCTCCGAGACGCCCGTGGCTCTCACCGCCTTGCTCAGCTGCTGCAGCCCCTGCATCGCGCCGGGGACGGTCATCACCGGGTTCTCGATCCGTGCGTTCATTGCTTCGCCTCCATCGTCGGTGTCGTCAAGGCGACGAACGAGCGCGGTCCCGATCGACAACCGCCTCGAAGAGGACGACGCCGGACGCGACCGCCACGTTGAGGCTGTCGGCGGCGCCGCGCATCGGGATCGCCACGCGCCGGTCGGCGCACCCGAGCCAGGCTTCGGGCAGGCCGTGCCGCTCGGAGCCGACGACGATCGCGACGTCGCCGCGGTAGTCGCCGCGCGAATGCTCGAGTTCGCCGGACGGTGTCGTCGCCACGACGCGGAAGGCCCGCGCCTCGAGCCAGGCGATCGCCTCGACGGTCGTCGTCACGGCCGGACGGGCGTGGAACACCGTGCCGACCGAGCCGCGGATCACGTCCGGGTGGTAGACGTCGGTGCACGGATCGGCGACGACGAACCCGTCCACCCCGGCCGCGCAGGCCGTTCGCACGATCGTGCCGAGGTTGCCCGGCCGCTCGATGCCGACGGCGACCGCGAGCAGTGCGTCGCGCGGCGGAGCGAGCGACGAGAGCGCCGTGGATGGGCGGACCACGGTGGCGAGCACGCCGTCGCTGCGGATGTGCTTCGTCACCGACGCGAAGGCCGAGGCCGACACCTCGATGACCCGGCCGCTGCGAGCCGCGACGAACTCGATGTCGCCGCGAAGCAGGTCGGGCACGACGAACAACTCGCGTATCTCCGCGCCGGCCGCGGCCGCCGCCGCCACGGTGCGCGCGCCTTCGGCCAGGCACAGCTCAGGCGCAAGCCGCCGCAACGCCCGGAGACGCGGATTGGCCGAGCTCGTGATGAACAGCCGTCGTGCCAGGAGAACCACCTCGGAACTGCGCGCGGGCGCGGCACGCCGACGGCGTGACCGCACAAGGGAGAAGGGCGCAGTTACCTAGACACGACTGAGCGAGACGTTACCGCACGTTCCGCTCGAGGAAGTCGAGAATCGTGCCGACCTGGCGCGTCTTCTCGTCGAGGTCGAACGACCCGTGGCCCGCGGCGAACACGAGTACCTCGTGCGGATGGCCGCGCGCGGCGAGGCGATCGACGTAGAGCATTGCCTGGCGATACGGGCAGCGGCTGTCGTTCTCGCCGATCAGGAAGAGGACGGGCGCCGTCACCTTGTCGGCGTGGTTGATCGGGCTGCGGTCGGCCATCAGCTCCGGCACCTCGCTCGGCGCGCCGCCGAGCAGCGCGCGGTCGTACGCCTGCAGCAGCGGCGAGAGCTCCTCGTAGCCGTCCGCGTAGTCGCCGACCGGCACGCCCGCGATGCCGCAGGCCCAGAGATCCGGGTGCTTACCGAGCGCCATCAGCGTGAGATAGCCGCCCCACGAATAGCCGCCGACGACCGCGCGGGCCGGGTCGGCGAGGCCGCGCGCGACGAGGTCGTGGAAGCCGGCGACGACGTCCTCGAGGTCGGGGCCGCCGATGTCGCCGATCAGGCAGTCGCGCCACGCGCGCCCGTAGCCGGTCGACCCGCGGTAGTTCACGAGGCCGACGAGGAAGCCGGCGTCGACGTACGCCTGCACCTCCGGCTGCCAGCGGTCCATGTCGAGCGCCGTCGGCCCCCCGTGCACGAACATCAGCACCGGGAACGGGCCGCCGCTGTCGTCGGGCGCCACGAAGAACCCGTGCACGCCCTGGCCTTGCGGGTTCGAAAAGTGCCACGAGGTGTAGGGGCGCGACGGAGGACACGACTCCTGCGGCAGCGGCAGCACCTCGCGACCGCTGTCGTCGATCACGTGGCGCGGCCGGTGACCCTGCTCGTGTAGCAGCCACACCGAGCCGTCGGGCCGCACCCGCGCCGACCAGATCATCCCCGCTTCGGGACCGAGCGGCTCGAGCGCTCCCGTCGCGACCGTGTAGCGGTAGAGGCGGTGGCTGCCCTCCGCAAGCTGCTTCAGCAGCAGCGCGGAGCCGTCCGGCCACCAGTCCTCGACGCCGACCTCGCCCTGAAGGTCGAGCTCGAGGTCGTGGCGCTCGCCGGATGCGAGATCCCAGATCGCCGGGCGCGTCTCGCCCGTCCGCTCGTGCTCGATCGCGATCCGCGCGTCGCCGGCGACCGGCGACCAGCACGCGGCGACGAGCGACAGCCCGGGGTCGTGCTGCTCACCGACGGTGCGCCACGTGCGCGGATCGACGACGCGCAACGCGGGATGGATCAGGTCGCCGTGCTCGGAATGCTCGAGGCACAGCAGCGTGCCGTCCGCGGAGAGGCCGCGCGCGCCGATGCGCACCGACTCCGGCGAGCGGTGGGCCTCGCGCGCGGCCGCGCCGTCGAGCGACACGTGCACGGCGAAACCGTCGCGGTCGCTGACGCCCGCGACGACGATGCCGGGCGCCTGCGTCAGCCCTTCGTCCCAGCCGTGCGGCACGCCCTCGAGGAACGGCCGCGTCTCGCCGCCGGCGAACGGCTGGACGAGCCACTGCCCGGCCTCGTCGCCGGTGACGTCCTCGAACCAGAGCACGCCGTCGCCGTCGAGCGTGACGAGACCGCCGGTGATCCCGACGGGGTTGTCGGTCACGCGGCGGCGCCGGCCGGTCGAGGCGTCCCAGGCATGGACCTGCCAGACACCGGACTCGTTCGACGCGTACACGCACCGCTCCTGCGCCTGCGGCGACCACTCCGGCAGGAACGACACCGGCACGCGCAACCGCTGCTCCCAGTTCGGCGCCATCGGCCGATGCTAGAGAAAACGTCCCTTTGAGCCGCGCCTGGGCGAGACATGTCCGGGGACAGTCCCCAGACACGCCGCAACGAGACACGGCCTAAAGCGACGGCCCCTTGCAGGGCCGTCGTCGTCATTCGCTCGTGAGCTCTTCCGGTGGCGCGTCGGGCGCGCCCGAGACGGCCATGACCTCCGGCGGAGCCGGCGGCAGCACCGTGATGTCGACTTCCTCGTCGTTCTTGCGGGCGACGAGGATCGTCGAGCCGGGCTCGAGCTCGCGGCCGAGGATGTAGTCGGCCAGCGGATCCTCGATGTAGCGCTGGATCGCGCGGCGCAGCGGCCGGGCGCCCATCGTCGGGTCCCAACCCTTCTCGACGAGCAGGTCCTTCGCCTCGTCCGTCAGCTCGATCGTCACCTCGTGCTCGGCCATCTGCAGGCGCAGGCGATTCATGAGCAGGTCGACGATCTGCAGGATCTCGTCCTTCGTGAGCTTCGGGAAGACGATGATCTCGTCGATGCGGTTGAGCAACTCGGGGCGGAACACCTTCTTCAGGTCGCCCATCACCCGCGTCTTCATGTCGTCGTAGCTCAGGCCCTCCTCGTTCGAGAGCGTGAAGCCGAGCGACACGTTCTTCGAGATCGAGCCGGAGCCGATGTTCGACGTCATGATCACGATGACGTTGCGGAAGTCGACCTTCCGACCCTGCGAGTCGGTGAGCTTCCCGTCCTCGAGGATCTGCAGCAGGATGTTGAAGACGTCCGGGTGCGCCTTCTCGATCTCGTCGAAGAGCACCACCGAGTACGGCTTGCGGCGCACGGCCTCGGTGAGCTGGCCGCCTTCGTCGTAGCCGACGTAACCGGGCGGCGAGCCGACGAGCCGCGACACCGCGTGCTTCTCCATGTACTCCGACATGTCGATCTGGATCAGCGCGTCCTCGTCGCCGAACAGGAACTCGGCGAGCGTTCGCGCCAGCTCGGTCTTCCCCACGCCTGACGGGCCGAGGAAGATGAACGAGCCGGTCGGGCGCTTCGGGTCCTTGATGCCTGCGCGCGCGCGGCGGATCGACTTCGACACGGCGACGATCGCCGCGTCCTGGCCGATGACGCGCTTGTGGAGCTCCTCCTCCATGCGCACGAGGCGCCGGGACTCGGCCTCGGTCAGCTCGAACACCGGGATGCCCGTCCACATCGAGACGATGTCCGCGATCTCCTCGCGGCCGATCTCCGGCTGCTCGACCTGCTCCTGGTCGCGCCACTGCTCTTCCAGCTCGCGCTTCTTCTGCGTGAGCTTCCGCTCCTTGTCGCGGAGCGACGCGGCCTTCTCGAACTCCTGGTTCTCGATCGCGGCTTCCTTCTCCGTGCGCACCTTCTCGATCTCGTCCTCCAGCTCGCGGTAGCGCGGCGGGGCGGTCATCGTCTTGATGCGCATGCGCGACGCGGCCTCGTCGATGAGGTCGATCGCCTTGTCGGGCAGGTGGCGGTCCTGGATGTACCGGTCGGCGAGCTGGGCCGCGGCCTCGAGCGCCTCGTCGGTGATCTTGCAGCGGTGGTGCGCCTCGTACCGGTCGCGCAGCCCGCGCAGGATCTGGACGGTGTCGTCGGTCGTCGGCTCCTCGACGCGGATCTGCTGGAAGCGCCGCTCCAGCGCCGCGTCGCGCTCGAGGTACTTGCGGTACTCGTCGAGCGTCGTCGCGCCGATCGTCTGCAGCTCGCCGCGCGCAAGCGCCGGCTTCAAGATCGACGCCGCGTCGATCGCGCCCTCGGCGGCGCCCGCACCGACGAGATTGTGGAGCTCGTCGATGAACAGGATGATGTCGCCGCGCTGGGTGATCTCCTTCATCACCTTCTTCAGGCGCTCCTCGAACTCACCGCGGTACTTCGAGCCCGCGACGAGCGCCGCGAGGTCGAGCGTGTAGATCTGCTTGTTCTTCAGGATGTCGGGAACCTGGTTGCCCGAGATCCGCGCCGCCAGGCCCTCGACGACGGCGGTCTTGCCGACGCCCGGCTCGCCGATCAGCACCGGGTTGTTCTTCGTGCGGCGCGACAGGATCTGCATCACACGCTCGATCTCCGTCTGGCGGCCGACGACCGGGTCGAGCTTGCCCTCGGCGGCCTGCTTGGTCAGGTTGCGGCCGAACTGGTCGAGGAGCTTCGAGCTCTTGCCCTTCTCGCTCGTCGCGCCGGCGCCGCCCTGGCGGCGGCCGGGGCCGGAGAGCATGCGGATGATCTCGTTGCGGATCTTCTCCGCGTCGGCGTCGAAGTCGAGCAGGATGCGCGCCGCGACGCCCTCGTTCTCACGGACGAGGCCGAGCAGGATGTGCTCGGTGCCGATGTAGTTGTGGCCCAGCGACAGCGCCTCGCGCAACGCGAGCTCGAGCACCTTCTTCGCGCGCGGCGTGAACGGGATCTGGCCGGTCGTCACCTCGTCGCCCTGGCCGACGATGCGCGCCACCTGCGCGCGCACCTCCTCGACCGTGATGTCGAGCGACTCGAGGACGCGGGCGGCGAGCCCCTCTTCCTCACGCAGCAGCCCGAGCAGGATGTGCTCGGTGCCGATGTAGTTGTGCTTCAGCGCCCGCGCTTCGTCCTGCGCGAGAACCACGACCTGGCGAGCTCGTTCAGTAAACCGTTCGAACACTCAAGACCTCTCTTCCGCCTGACCCGGCGGTGCAAACCGATTGGGCTTTCCGAGGCGCCCATGGTACTCCGCGCGTCGGGGGTGCCGATGCCGGCGGAAAAGGCGCTGGAAATCGCCCCGACCCGGCGATCTCAGCGGCGCGCGAGGTAGCCGTTCAGGTCGAGCACCTGACCTTCGCGGCCCCGCGAATCCCCCGGCTTGAAGAAGCGCTTCGACGTGAGCGTCACGTAGAGCGGCCCACCCGGGTGCCCGGCGGAGACGCCGGCGTGCACCGCCGAGAGGTAATGGACGCCGTCGATCGTCGCGGAGGTGATCGTGAACGTGTACCAGTTGTGCGGCTTGTGGCCGTGGAGCTGGAATCCCGGCCCTTCGACCGACAGGTTGCTGCCGTCCCAGGTCCAGGAGACCGCGCTGCTGTGCGCGAAGCGATGCTGGAGGAACGACCCTTCTTCCATCGCCCCGCGACAACGGCCCCAGGACGACTGCCAGGTCGCCATGCCGCCGTGCAGGTCGGTGCATCCCTGGTAGTCGCCCCAGTGGTCGTACGCGTTCATGTGGACGTAGAAGTGGATGTAGCCCGTGTTCGCGTTACGCGTCTGCCGCGCGCCCGCGCCCGACACGAGCACCAGCGAGACAGCGGTGAGCACGAGCAGGACCATAGGAAGGACGCGCCGCATGGCGGCGAGACTACCGACACGGGCGTCGCATGTCAGCCCCAGATCGCCCAGCCGAGCAACACGCCGACCGCGAGGCCGACGGCGAGGAAGGTCCCTGCGACCAGCGCAGGAACCCAGTCGCGCGCCGGCCGGGACATCGTCGACACGACGACGCTGCGCTCGCGCGATCGCGTCCACGGCGAGCCCTCGAGCGCGGCGAGCACCGCGCCCCGCACGTCCTCCGACGTGATGCCGGCGTCGAGCATGACCTGCGAGGCGACGCCTTCGCCCTCACGCGCGAGGCCGAGCAGGACGTGCTCCGTCCCGATGTAGCTGTGACCGAGGCCCTGGGCTTCGCGCAGCGAGAGCTCGAGCACCTTCTTCGCGCGCGGCGTGAACGGGATCTGCCCGGTCGTCACCTCTTCAGCGCCGGTGCCGACGATCCTCGCCACCTGTGCGCGGACTTCCTCGACCGTCAGGCCGAGGCCCTCGAGCACGCGCGCGCCGAGACCTTCTTCCTCGCGCAGCAGTCCGAGCAGGATGTGCTCCGTGCCGATGTAGTCGTGCTTCAGCGCAAGCGCTTCGCCCTGCGCGAGAACCACGACCTGCCGTGCGCGCTCCGTGAAGCGCTCGAACACACGGCAAGCCTAACGCGCGCCGGAGCCCGTCAAGCACGTCGTGAAGGTCTTGACGCAGATCGCCAGGTCGATGACCAGCGACCGGTGACGCAGGTACCAGAGGTCGTACGCGAGCTTCTCCGCGGTGCCGCTCGCGTCGGCGGTGTAGCCGCGGCGCACCTGCGCCCAGCCGGTGATGCCGGGCTTCACGAGATGGCGGCGCGTCCAGAACGGCACCGCTTCGTGCAGCTCGGCGAGGAACTCCGGGCGCTCGGGCCGCGGGCCGACGATCGACATGTCGCCCTT
>Ga0070741_10008873_pt1 | contig 19907 bp, 16 predicted proteins | sample Coa_R1_4_FD_66440 | JGI IMG/M metagenome (GOLD analysis project Ga0070741, IMG submission 66440) | Surface soil microbial communities from Centralia Pennsylvania, which are recovering from an underground coalmine fire - Coalmine... | ecosystem: Environmental > Terrestrial > Soil > Unclassified ...
CCGGTGAGGTCCCAGTCGAAGTCGCCGGCGCTGTTCTTCGCGCCGAACGTGACCGGGTCCTGCGGGACGATGTTGACGTTGATCCCGATCTGCGCGAGGTCCGCCTTGATCAGGGCCGCCATCGCGGCGTAGTCGGGCGGGGTCGAGAACGTCGTCATCGTCACGTCGAACCCCTTCGAGCCCGCCTGCGACATCAGCTTCTTCGCCGTCGGCAGGTCGTACTTCTCGTACTTCGAGTGGAGCTCGTCGTCCGGGATCACCCACGGGCCGTAACCGGCCGCCACGTGGCCGGAGAACTTCCCGTAGCCGGCATACACCTTGTCGATCAGGTTCTGCCGGTTGATCGCGAGGTTGACGGCCTGCCGGACGCGGACGTCGTGCCACGGCTTGTCCTCGCCGGCCTTGATCGTGAACTGCAGCTCGCGGAACGCGGCAGTGAGGTTGTGGAGCACCGTCAGGTTCGGCGTGCCGTTGATCGCGAGCGCGCTGTCAGGAGAGACCACCCCGCCGTCGATCGTGCCCGCGCGAAGCGCGGCGATCCGCGACTGCTCGTCCGGGATGATCTTGTAGTTGACGCCGTCCAGGTACGGGAGGCCGGGCTTCCAGAAGTGCGGGTTCCTCACGTAGTTGACGTGGTCGTTCGGCACGTAGGGGCCGTTGAGCATGAACGGGCCGGTGCCGATGCCCTGCGTGCTCGGGTTGAGCTGCTGGTACATGTTGTTCGGCACCATCGCCGAGTAGCGGCCCCACGCGAGGAAGCCGTAGATGCGTGCGTCCGGCTGCTTCAGGTCCATCTGGACTTCGTACTTCGAATGCCTGACGACGCTGGCGATGCCCGGCACCTGGCCGATCGTCGCCGTCGTGCCCGGCAGCGGCGGATTCATGATCTGCTGGAACGAGTAGACGACGTCGTCGGCCGTCAGCTCGTTACCGTTGTGGAACTGGACGCCCTTTCGCAGCTTCCAGACGATCCGCTTCGAGTTGACGACGTCGTAGCTCTCTGCGAGCGCGGGTCGGATGTTCAGCTTCGGGTCCCACTCGAGCAGCGAGTCGTACATCAGCTCATTCGCGGTGTGGTTGATCGTGAGCGTCGCCCCGAACGGGTAGATGCCGCCGGGGTCCTGCTCGAGCGCCCAGGTGATCGTGCCGCCGGTGGGCACCTTCTTCGCCGCCCGGCGGTAACTCCTACTCGCTGCCGCAGCCGGCCCGGCGAGGGAACCGGCGACAAGCGCACCGGCGCCGACCTGTCCGGCCTTCGTCAGGAGCTCGCGCCGACTGAACTCCCTTGACATGTGTCTCCTCCTCCTTTGGGTGCTACAGGATCTGGCCGACGCGCGGTGCGTCGCCTTTGATGTCGTCGTAGAACGGGGACTCGCGCAGCTCGAGACGGGCGAGCTCCGCGACACGTGCGTGATCGAGCGCGACGCCGAGCCCGGGCTCACGCGAGACGCCGATGCGGCCGTCGGCGATCTCGACGGGCTCGGTGAGCACGTCGGCGCGCTGCAGGGGGTAGTGCGTGTCGTTCGCGAAGGGGAAGTTCGAGGACGCAGCCGCGAGGTGGACGTTCGCCGTCGTCGCGATCCCGAGCTCGGCCCAGCTGCCGATCGCGCACCACTTGCCTGCCGCCGCGGCGACCGCTGCGATCTGCAGCGCGCGTGTCAGGCCGCCCGCTTCGGACGGATAGACGACGAAGACGTCACACGCCTCTGCCTTGATCAGGTCGAGCGCCGACCGCACGCTCGTGCACGCCTCGTCGGCCGCGATCGGCGAGGAGACGGCGCGCCGCACCGCCGCCATCCCTTCGAGGTCGAAGTCCGGCACCGGCTGCTCCGTGTACTGCAGGTCGAACTGCTCGAGCGCCTTGATCCACTTGATCGCAGCGGGGACGCTCCAGTTCATGTTCGCGTCGATCCGGATCTTGACGTCGTAGCCGACGCGTTCGCGGATCGCCGCCAGCGTGTCGTAGTCCTGGGTGAGGTCGCGCCCGACCTTCAGCTTCAGCTCGGTATGGCCGGCCTCGACGAAGTCCGCGGCCTTCTGCGCGTTCGCCTCGGGGTCGTCGATGAAGAGGTAGCCGATCACCGGGACCCGCTCACGGCCGACGCCGCCGAGGAGCTCCGCCACCGGAGCGCCGAAGGCCTTCCCCTTCAGGTCGAGCAATGCGAGCTCGATGCCGGCGATCGCGTAGGCGCCGACGCCGCTCCAGTTCCGGGAGTACTCCTCCATCCGGTGCACGAGCCACTCGGTCCGGAGCGGGTCCTCCCCGACCACGAACTGCGCGAGCTCGCGGTCGATCACCGCCTGGATCGCGGGTAGCGTTGGGCCGGGCGCCTCCCCGACGCCGACGATTCCCTCGTCGGTCTCGAGCTCGACGACGAGGCCTGACGCTGACTCGCGGATCCCACCAGACCACTTGAGCGGTTCGACGAGCGGAACGCGCACGGCCGTGGTTTTCACGCTTGTAACGCGCAAGGAGCTGTACACTAGGCCGCGCCCCAGGGATTGTCAACCATCGCGAGATTGTTGACAATCCAAGCCGTTGAGACCCGCGGAAGTGCAATGACGAGCGCACCACACGCAGCCCGCTCGCGCCGCCCGAGCCGCGCCCGCGAGCGCGTGCTCGAGGTGCTCCGCGAGGAGATCATGCTCGGCAAGCTCGGCGACGGCGAGCGCCTGATCGAGGACGGCATCGCCCGGCGGCTCGACACGAGCCGCGGGCCCGTCCGCGAGGCCCTGCGCCAGCTCGAGCACGAGGGCCTCGTCGTGTCCTACCCGTACCGGGGCGCGGTCGTCCTCGGCGTCTCGGACGAGGAGGTCCAGCACGTGCTCATCCCGATCCGGCTGACGCTCGAGCGCTACTGCTTCCTCAAGGCGCTCGAACGCATGACCGAGGACGACTTCGCGGAGCTCGCGAAGGAGGTCTGGCTGATGGGCGAGGCGGCTCGTGCCGACGACCTGATGAGCGCGGTCGAGGCCGACATCCGCTTCCACGAATTCGTGCTCTCGCGCTCGGGGCAGCAGCACAGCGCGCAGCTCTGGGGCGCGATCGCACCGCGGATCCGCGCCTACTTCTTCCGCTACGGGCGCGTCTCCGATCTCCAGCGGATCGCCCGTGAGCACAGGGAGCTCCTCGCGGCGATGCAGACGCGCAACCCGGATGTGTGGGCCCGCGCGCTCGAACAGCACATCGCTGTCCAGGTGCCGCCGGCGGTGAGCGCATGACGCCGCTGCTCGAGGTGTCGAACCTGCGCACGTGGTTCCAGACGTCCGCGGGCGCGATCCGCGCCGTCGACGGCGTCGACTTCACCCTCGGAGCTGGGCGGACGCTCGGGATCGTCGGCGAGTCCGGAAGCGGCAAGTCCGTGACCGCGCTCTCGATCATGCGGCTCGTCGAGCCGCCCGGCTACATCCAGGCGGGGAGCAGCGTCCTCTTCGACGGTCGCGAGCTCACCACACTCGCCGAGCGAGAGCTCGAGGCGATCCGCGGGGCGGCGATCTCGATGGTCTTCCAGGAGCCGATGACCTCTCTCAACCCGGTGTACACGGTCGGCGACCAGATCGCCGAGAGCGTGCGCATCCACCAGGGGCTGCGCTCCAAGGCCGCGCGCGTCCGCGCGCTCGAGATGCTGCAGCTCGTCGGGATCCCGGAAGCCGCGCGCCGGCTCGACGACTACCCGCACCAGCTCTCGGGCGGCATGCGGCAGCGCGTGATGATCGGGATGGCGCTCGCGTGCAACCCGAAGCTGATCATCGCGGACGAGCCGACGACCGCTCTCGACGTGACGATCCAGGCGCAGATCCTCGAGCTGCTTGCGTCGCTGAGGGAGAACTTCGAGATGGCCATCCTCCTGATCACGCACGACCTCGGCGTCGTCGCGGAGATGTGCGACGACGTCGTCGTCATGTACGCGGGGCGTGTCGTCGAGCGCGGGCCGGTCGCGGAGGTCTTCACGACGCCGCAGCACCCGTACACGGAGGCGCTGCTCCAGTCGATCCCGATGCTCGGGATGACGCAGGCGGAGCCGCTTCGCGTCATCCGCGGCAGCGTGCCGAGCCCGCTCGACTGGCCGGAGGGCTGCAGGTTCCGGCCGCGCTGCGACTACGCGTTCGAACGCTGTGTCGAGCTGCCGCCGCTCCTGCCCGTGCCGCCGCAGGAGTCGGCCTGCTGGCTCTGCGAGCACGGACGGCGCGTGACGGCGGTGCCGACGCCGCCGCCGACCGCAGTCGAAGCATGAGCGCCGACGGCGTCCTCCTCGACGCACGCGAGGTGCGGAAGTACTTCCCGGTGCGGGCAGGGCTGCTGCGGCGCACCGTCGCCCAGGTGCACGCGGTCGACGGCGTCGACCTTCAGGTGCACCGCGGCGAGACCGTCGGCCTCGTCGGCGAGTCCGGCTGCGGCAAGTCGACGCTCGGACGCACGCTGCTGCGTCTCGTCGAGCCGACGTCCGGGACGATCACGTTCGACGGCCACGACCTGACCGGGCTCTCGCGCCGCGACCTGAAGACGGCGCGCCGCGACATGCAGATCATCTTCCAGGACTCCGTCGGCTCGCTCGACCCGCGCATGCGCGTACGCGACCTCGTCGCAGAGGGCCTCGCGATTCACGGCGTCGCGCGCGACGAGCGGCGCGACCGGGTCGTCGACGCGCTCGCTCGGGTCGGGCTCGGGGCGGAGACGCTCAGGCGCTACCCGCACCAGTTCAGCGGCGGCCAGAGGCAGCGCATCGGGATCGCCCGCGCCCTCGCGCTCCGGCCGAAGCTCGTCGTCGCCGACGAGCCCGTGTCGGCGCTCGACGTCTCGATCCAGTCGCAGGTCCTGAATCTGCTCGTCGAGCTGAAGCAGGCGTTCGGGCTGACGTACCTCTTCGTCGCCCACGACCTCGCGGTCGTCGGCTACATCTCCGACCGGATCGCGGTCATGTACCTCGGGAAGATCGTCGAGTACGCGACGTCGGCCGATCTGTTCGCGCGGCCGCTGCACCCGTACACGCAGGCGCTGCTCTCCGCGATCCCGGTGCCGGAGCCCGGACGGAAGTCCTCGCGGGTCGTGCTGCGCGGCGACGTCCCGAGCCCCGTCGATCCCCCGAGCGGCTGCCGCTTCCGCACGCGCTGCCCCCTCGCGCAGGCGATCTGCGCGGAGGAGGAGCCGCTGCTCGTCTCGCACGCGGAGGGGCACGCGGCGGCCTGCCATTTCGCCGGGACGCCCATTCGTTGACCGACGTCCGCCTGCTGCACGACCAGCGGGTGCCGATGCGCGACGGGATCACGCTCTCGGCGGACGTCTACCTTCCGCGCGGCGGACGCGCGCTCCCGACGATCGTGCAGTGGACGCCGTACGAGTCGACGCGCGAGCGGTTCATCGCCTGGGGCGTCTGGTTCGCGAGCCGCGGCTACGCCGCGGTCGTCGTCGACGTCCGCGGCCGCTACGAGTCGGAAGGGGTGTTCTACGCGTGGACGCACGACGGCGTCGACGCGCACGACACGCTGACGTGGGTCGCCGGGCAGCCGTGGTCGAACGGCCGGGTCGGCACGTGGGGCCGGAGCTACGGCGGGCTCGTCCAGTGGCAGCTCGTGCACCTCGGGCACCCGAACCTCCGGTGCGTGGCGCCGCAGGTGATCCACGACGACTACTTCTGGGACGGCTACTTCACCGGCGGCGCGTTCCAGCTCGCGCTCACGCTCGGCGCGGCGGCGCTCTGGTCGAGCGCGCTGTCGCTCGTCACCGGCCCGAGCGCGCGCGACCTGGTGCTGAACGACCGCGTGGTCCGGCACCTGCCGCTGATCGACCTCGACGAGTACGTGATCGGCCGCCGGGTCGACTACTGGCGCGACTGGTGGGAGCACCAGCAGAACGACGACTGGTGGCACCGGTTCCACCACCGGCCGGAGGCGGTCCAGGTGCCGATCTTCCAGCAGGGAGGCTGGTTCGATCCGTACTGCGGCTCACACCTCCGGATGTTCGCCGCGGTCGGCGGGCGGGTGCCGAACCGCGTCCTGATGGGGCCGTGGTCGCACGAGGAGGAGGTGGAGACCTTCCGGGGCGACGTCGACTTCGGGCCGCACGCCGGCACCGTCATCCGCGAGCACGAGCTGGCGTTCTACGACCGCTTCCTCAAGGACGGGGAGAACGACTGGGGCGAACGGCCTGCGCTCGAGCTCTTCGTGATGGGCGACAACGTCTGGCGCGGCGAGAGCGAGTGGCCGCTCGCGCGGACGGAGTTCACGCCGTGGTATCTCCGCCGCGGCGGGATGCTGTCGCGCGACGTGCCGAACGCTGACGAGCCTGCCGATCGCTACGCCTACGACCCGGAGAATCCGGTGCGGACAGTCGGCGGCGTCAACTCGGTGCTCACGATGACGCAGGGTGCGGAGACGCCTGTCGTCCCGGGGCCGCGCGACCAGCGCGCGCTCGAAGCGCGGGCGGACGTGCTCTCGTACACGAGCGAGGTGCTCGACCGCGACCTCGAGGTGACGGGGCCGGTGGAGATGGTGCTCTACGCGGCGTCGAGCGCGAGGGACACCGACTGGATCGTGCGTCTGTGCGACGTGTGGCCAGACGGCCGCTCGATCTTCGTGACCGAGGGAATCGTTCGAGCGCGGTACCGCGGCGGCCGCGACGGCGACACCGTCGAGCTGCTCGAGCCGAACGAGGCGGCGGAGTACCGCATCCGCTGCTACCCGACGTCGATCGTGTTCGCGCGCGGCCACCGCATGCGCCTCGACGTCACGAGCTCGAGCTTTCCGAGGTTCTCGCGCAACCTGAACACCGGAGAAGACGTCGGTACGGGAACGCGCATGGAGGTCGCCCGGCAGACGGTGCTGCACACGGATCGGTACCCGTCGCACGTCGTGCTGCCGGTCGTACCGCGATGAGCTTCGACCTCACCGGCCGCACGGCGCTCGTCACGGGCTCGACGCGCGGACTCGGCCTCGCGTTTGCGCACGCGCTCGCGGCTGCAGGTGCGCGTGTTGCCGTGAACGGCCGCTCGCCGGCGGCCGCAGGCAAGGTCGCGTCGTCGATCGAGGGCGCCGTCGCCGCGCCGTTCGACGTCACGGACGAGGAGTCGATTGCCGAGGGAGTGGCGGCGCTCGGGCGGGTCGACGTGCTCGTGAACAACGCGGGGATCGTCCTGCGCAAGCCGATGCTCGACCTTGCGCCTGCCGAGTGGCGCGCGGTGCTCGAGGCGAACCTCACCTCCGCCTACCTCGTCGCGCGTGCGGTCGCGCCCGGGATGATCGAGCGCGGCGCCGGCAAGATCGTGAACGTCTGCTCGGTGATGAGCGAGCTCGCCCGGGAGACGATCGCGGCGTACACGGCGGCGAAGGGCGGCCTGAAGATGCTGACCCGGGCGATGTGCTCGGAGTGGGCGCGGCACGGGATCCAGGTGAACGCGATCGGCCCCGGCTACTTCGCGACCGACCTGACCGAGCCTCTCCGCGCCGACCGCGACTTCGACGCCTGGGTGCGCGGGCGCGTGCCCGCAGGGCGCTGGGGCACGCCGGAGGATCTCGCCGGCGCGATCGTCTTCCTCGCGTCGAGCGCCTCCGACTACGTCAACGGCCAGATCCTCTACGTCGACGGCGGCCTGACGGCGGTCGTCTGAGTGCTCGTCTTCCTCCTCCTCGACGGGCCCAGCTGCCGCCATCTCAGGACGCGGGTGTCAGCATCGCCGGGACGAGCGTCGCCGCGCCGTCGCCGACCGTGATGTGGATCGTTCTCGGTTCGCGCACCCAGGCGATCAGGTTCTGCGCCTGGAGCCGGTCGAGCTCGAACTGGAACGCGGCCGCTTGCGCGGGCGAGCCGTAGCGCCGGAGGATGTCGAAGCTGTACCCGGTCGTGTGCAGCGAGTACCGCTGGTTCGCCTCGGGATTCGGTGGGGCGAGGAGCCGCTGGTAGCGCTCGTCGCGGACCGTGCTCGTCACGATCAGCGGCGCGTCGCCCGCACTGAGGGCGTGCACACGGTCGGCGAGGTAGAGCAGCAGCGCGAGCGCTTCCGGGCGCAGACCCTGGTAGAGCGCGGCGCTCACGCCGAGGCGGTCCGCGAGGATGCCCATCCGCGGCTGGATCCGCAGGTGCAGCTCGCCCGGCCGGTCCGGCAGACGGAGGAGCGTGCCGCGGCCGTATGCGTGCTCGAGCCGGCTCGGATCGGCGAACCGTTCGGTGTCGTCGGGGGGATGGAGAACCTCTTCGTCGCTCGCCTTCGCCCGCTGCAGCGACGCGAGCTCCTCGAGCTTGCCGCGGTCGTCGCGATAGAGGCGCATGATCTCCTTCGCCGCGAGCACGCGCCAGTAGTAGCTCTCGGAGTCGTCGCCGAACGATGCGAGCCGCTCCCAGGCGGAGGCGTGCTCGAGCGGAGAGGCACCGAAGTAGACGCGCGCCCACGACAGGTCGAACGCGGAGACGACGTCGCGGATCGGGCCTGCAGCGCCTGCGTAGTCGCGCAGGACATGCTCGAGGTTGCCGATCCCCATGTGGTACGAGGCGACGGCGAGGTCGTCTCGCCCGAAGCGCTCGCGGGCGATCGTGAGATAGCGGATCGTCGCGGCGAGCGCCTTTGCGGGGTCGAAACGCTCGTCGACGATCCGCCGCCGCGCCCGTAGGCGTGCGACCGCGGCGGCGTCGCCGCGTGCCGCCGCGGCCGCGAGCTTGTGCGTCAGCTTCCGGGTCGCGGCCAGGTCGACGTGCATGCCGAGGAAGTGCTGTGCCGTCTCGGCGAGGATCTGTGTCAGCCCGGCTGCCGCGGCGGGATCATTGCCGGCGATCACGTCCGGCCTGCCGGCGCTCTCGAGGAACACGATCGCCTCGAGCAGATCGGGATCGACGCCGCTGCCTGCCGCCGCGCGGTCGACGAGCGGCCTGAAACGCGCGACACGCCGGGCCGCGGCCACCACACCGCCGGGGCTCTTCACGTACAGCACGTGACTGAGGCCTTGCGCCGCCGCTTCCTCGCGATCACGCTCGTCGCCGGCCTGGAACGCGAGCGGATCACTGCCGCCGACATCTCGCCGTGCCACGAGCAGGCGCGTCTGCGAACCGGAGCCGACGAACGACGCGATCAGGCCGGCGACCGCGCCGACGAGGGCGGCCGCGACGAGCGCGACGAGGATCTGCCTCGGCCGGCGCGATCGACCGGCGATGCCGAGGCTACGGGAGCTGAACCCCATCCGGAACCCGTAGGCCGGTGCGTCCGTCACGCCGCGGTCTACGCGCCGCGCGCACCCGTTCCTGCGCCTGCCAGCCGCTCGAGCAGTTCCTGCCGGGCCTCGCGCCGGCCGCCGAACGGGATCCGCAGGTGCGGCGTGCGTGCGTGGAAGTGGCGCCCCGGGAGGGCGGTGACGCCGTGCTCGCGCGCGAGCCGGTCGCTCCACTCCTCCTCGCCGCCGTCGAGCTCCGCCCACAGAAACGCCGCGCCTTCGGGCATCGCTGCCCGGAGCACGCCGCTCGCGTTCGCGGCGTCGACGGCCTGCGCGCGTGCGTCGCCGAGCTCCGCGCGCGCCGATTCGATCCACTCCTGCGGGCCCGTCAGCGCCGCGAGCGCCGCCGCCTGCGCGACCGCGTCCACCGCGAGCGCCTGCCAGCCGAACGCGCACGCGAGCTGCTCGACGACGGCGCGCGGCCCGACCGCATACCCGACGCGCCACGCGGCCATCGCGTATGTCTTCGAGAAGCTGCGCAGCACGAGCGTTCGCTCGCGAAGCGCCGGATGCGAGGCGGGGGAGAGGTGCTCGCGCCCGTCGTACACGAAGCCGAAGTACGCCTCGTCCGACACGAGCAGGGCATCAGACCCCTCGACGGCGGCCGCGATCGCATCGAGATCGGGCGCGCGAAACACGTACCCCGTCGGGTTCACGGGCGTGTTCACGATCGCGAGCGTCGCCCGGTCACGCACGCGCGCGGCGTACTCGTTCCAGTCGTACGCGACGTCGCAGCTCCCGCCCGTCGCGCGCACCACCTGAGGGAAGAAGAACGACGGCGAGTGGCACACGGCGCGCGCGCCGTAGACCTGCCCGACGAGCCACAGCGCCTGCATCCCGCCGACGGTAACGAGCACGCACTCGGCGGTCGTCGCGTGCAGTGCTGCGATCGCCTCGCGCAGCGAGGGGTCGCCCTGGATCGGCGCGTACGCCGGGCGCCGCGCCGCGCGCGCCGCCGCCTCGACGACGTGCGGCGGCATGTCGACCGCCGGATGACCGGCGAGCGGCAGCAGGTTCTCGTGGCGCGCCGCGAACGCGCGTGACGGCATCCACTCCGTCATGCCTGAAGCGGCAGGTCGACGGGCGCGCGGTCGGCAAGCGCAAGTCGCGTCGCCTCGACGAGTTCGAGAGCGTGATAGCCGTCGTCGCAGGCGATGCGCGCGTCCTCCCCGCGCACGCTCGCGAGGAATGCCTCGAGGAGCCCGACGTAGCCGCCCCACTCCTCCCCGGACAGCAACGTGTTCGGGACGACGGGTGACCACACCTGCGCCGGCTCGTCCTCGCCCGTGTGGACGCGCAACGACGACTGGTCGTCGACCTCGAGCCATGCGTGGGCACCGAAGATCTCGACCCGCTCCCAGGGGTGCAGGCTGAGTGCGTTCGCACTCGTGACGATGCTTCCGACGGCGCCGCTCGCGAATTCGAGCGTCACGGCGATGGTCGTCACGCTCGTCGCGGCGGCGACCGCCGACACCCTGACAACGTCGCCCATGAAGTGGCGCGCGAGGTCGAAGACGTGAACCGTTCCCGACGCGAGCAGGTCGACGTCGTCGTACCCGAGAACGAATTTCGCGCCGAAGAGGGCCGGATCGGGTATCACGCCGGCGGCCAGCAAGCGGTGCGCCTCCGCGTACGGGGGTGAAAAGCGCTTGTTGCACGTCGTGATCAGGATGCGTCCGGCAGCGTGCGCAGCCCGGCACATCGTGCGCGCCTCGTGCAGCGACTGCGCGATCGGCTTTTCGACGAGCACGTGCGCGCCGGCCTCGATCGCGGCGAGCGTCAGCTCCGCGTGCGCCTCGTCCGAGCTCGTTACGAGCACCGCGTCCGGCTGATGCTCGCGCAACAGCTCCGTGCTGTCGGCATATGCCCGAACTCCCCACACCGCGGAGAGCTTGTCGCGTGACCGCGCATCCAACGTGCTGACGCCCACGAGTTCCACCGGTTCCCACCGCGTGCGCAGCTGGGCGATCGCGGGCAGGTACTTGGACTGGGCGACCCCGCCGGCTCCGAGGACCGCGATCCGAAGGGGCGCTCGCGCCGCACGCTCCTCGTCGAAGGCGACGCGGTAGACGTCGCCCCGTTCGAAGACCGCCCGCCGGTCGAGGGCCCAGAAGCCCACGCGCTACTCGATCGGGAGCACCGAGCGGTCGAGGATCGACTCGTCCTCGAGCAGGTTCAGGTCTCGCGGCACGAACGGATGCCGCTCGCATTCTGTGACGTCGAGCTCGATCCCGAGACCGGGGCCGAGTGGGATGGCCACGCGTCCGTCCTCGACCTCGATCGACGGGCCGGCGACGAGGTCGCGCCACGGCGCGTCGAGCGGCGCGAACATCTCCTGCAGGAAAAGGGTCGGTGCAAGCGCGGTCACCTGCAGTGTCGCCGCGGTCGCGAGCGGGCCCGAGGCGTTGTGCGGCGCGAACGAGACGAAGGCGGCCTCCGCCGCCGACGAGACTGCGGCGAGCGGCCCGATGCCGCCGACATGGATCACGTCCGGCTGGATCACCGCGACGCCTCCGGACTCGATCAGGTGCGCGCACTCGCGCGCGCTGTAGCAGCGCTCTCCGGCGGCAATCGGCACACGGAGCGCGTCCGCCAGCGCGCGGAGTGCTCCGAAGTCGCCGGCGGGGACGGGCTCCTCGAAGAAGAGCGGATCGAACGGCTCGAGCGCCCGACCGACGCGAGCGGCGCTGTGGAGCCCGAAGCGCCCATGGCCTTCGATCAACAAGCCGACCTGCGGCCCGACCGCGTCTCGAACGGCGGCGATGCGTGCGAGTGCCTCTGCGAGCTCCTCCCCGCCGATCGTCAGGCCGGCCGATCCAAACGGGTCGAACTTGAGCGCCTCGTAACCGATCGCCACCGTCTGCGCGGCGCGCTCGCCGAAGTCGTCTGCGGTCTGTGCGCCGAAGTACCAGGCGTTCGAGTAGACGCGGGCGCTGTCCCGAACGCGACCGCCGAGCAGCGCGTGAACGGGGACGTCGAGGCTCTTCCCGAGGATGTCCCACAACGCCATCTCGATTCCGCCGGCTGCGGAGCTCACAATCGGTCCGCTGTCCCAGTAGCCGCGTCGCGTCAGCACGTCGGCGGTTTCTCGGATGCGGCGCGGGTCCCTGCCGATCAGCCGGCGCGCCATGTCCTTGACGGCGCCCTCGACAGCATGCTCACGTCCCTCGACCGTGCATTCGCCGTAGCCGACGAGCTCCGAGTCCGTGTCGACGCGCAGGAACACCCAGTTGCGCCAGCTGGCGTCGACCTTGAAGACGTTGACGTCGACGATCCTCATGCGCCCGACGCACTGCGACGGCGGGCTCGGGTCGCCGTCAACCGGCGTTCGGAGTCGGCCAAATGCTCACGCATCGCTTGCTCTGCACCGGCGGCGTCACCTGCGCGAACGTGTTCGGCAACCCGCTCGTGTGCCTCGAGTCCCGCGCGAACCGCAGCCCTGCTGCGCACGAACGTCTCGATGATCCCGTGCTCGATCACTTTGACGAGCGGCGCAAGGAGTGTCGACAGGAACGGGTTGTGCGACGCCTCGGCGACCGCGACGTGAAACCCGAGGTCCGCTGCGGTCCACCGCTCGACGTCGCGGGCCGCCGTTCGCATCGTCTCGAGCCGGGCCTCGATCTCGGCGAGGTCGTGCTCCGTCGCCCGTTCTGCGGCAAGACGCGCCGTCGTCGACTCGAGCGCAAGCCGGGCCTCGTACACCTTCGCGATCGACTCCGTCTCGCCGGCCGCGACGCGCAGGTGGCGGAGGACGGCATCGGTGAGGTGGTCGGCGTCCGGGCGCTTCACGAACGTGCCGCTCCCGCTGAGCGTCTCGATCAGCCCGCGCTCGCGCAGCTGTGCGAGCGCCTCGCGGACGACGGGACGGCTGACGCCGAACTGGCGGCTGAGCGACTCCTCCGACGGAAGCTTCGCGCCCGCCTCCATCGAGCCGGAGAGGATCCACTCCTCGATCTGCGCAGCGAGCGCCTCGAAGAGGCTCAATCGCTGCAGGGGCTGGATGGACGCGAACGGCATCGAGTGGGTGCGGGGGCGACCTGTAAGACTGTCGAACAGCCTAGTTGCCTTTCAGGTTTAGGGCAACTAGTATCGCCGCGGTTTGTCAATCGAAGGAGAGGAGGGCGGGTCATGAAGCTCGTCTTCGCAGTCGCGCTGGCATGTGCAATCGCGGTTCCCTCGCTCTCGCTGGCCGGGACGAGCGGCAAGGCCGCGAAGCAGTCGATCGTGTGGCTCGAGCTCGGGTCCGGCAACCCGTACTGGGACGCGCAGCACCAGGCCGCGAACGCGTACCTGACCTCGCTCGGGTACTCGTTCAAGTCGGTCAGCGGGCAGGGGAAGCCGGAGAGCCAGTCGGCGACGCTGCGGCAGCTCGCAGACCAGGGCGTGAACGTCGTCATGCTGAACCCCGTCGATCCGAAGGCGCTCGTGCCGGCGGTGAAGTACGCGGAGAGCAAGGGGACGAAGGTGCTGAGCGTGTACGCGTCGATGCCCTCGGCGAACGCGAGCGTCGTCTTCGACGAGATCCGCTCGGGCCGGGTGGCGGCACAGTACGCACTCGGACTCCTGAAGCAGCGCTACGGCAAGGTCTCCGGCAAGGTGGGCGTGCTCGAGGGCATTCTCGGCCAGCCCGCGAGCGACCTGCGCGCGAAGGGTTTCGTCGATTACATGAAGAAGCAGGGCGTCGACGTCGTCGCGACCCAGCCGACGGACTGGACCGCGGACAAGGCATCGGCGACGATGCAGGACTGGCTCGTCAAGTATCCCGACCTGTCGATGGTCTACGGCCTGAGCGACACGATCTCCGTGCCCGCCGTCAACGTCGCCCAGCGACAGAACCGCCTCTGCACAGAGCAGTCGAACTGGTCGAAGAACTCGAACTGCATCATCTTCGTGTCTGTCGACGGCATCTTCCTGAACGAGGTCGGCAAGGGTCGGCTCTACGCGACGGAGCTCTACTCGCCGTACTGGACCGGTTATGCGTTCTCCAAGTTCGCGGTCGATCTCGCGAAAGGGCAAAACGTCGGCAAGCTGAACATGGTCGACTCGATGCTCGTGACGCCGAAGAACGCCTCCTGCGTCACCAAGATGGCCACCGACATGCAGACGAAGCTGAAGACGTTCCCGTTCGTCGGTTCGCTCCAAAAGATCGCGAGCACGAAGTACCACTGCGCTGTCCTCGACGCAGGCGCATAGGAATGCGAGGCGCCCCTTTCCGGGGCGCCTCGAGTTCTCCGAAACGAGCATGAGCACAACTGCGCCGCCGCTCCTTCGCATCACCGGGATGACGAAGCGGTTCCCGGGCACGCTCGCGCTCGACGGCGTCGATCTCGTCGTGGAACGCGGGACGATCCACGGCCTCGTGGGAGAGAACGGTGCGGGCAAGTCGACCCTCCTGAAGGTGCTCGCGGGCGACTACCGGCCGACGGCGGGCCGAATCGAGATCGACGGCGAAGAGGTCGACGTCTCCAGCCCGCGGCGCGCCCACGAGCTCGGAATCGGGATCGTGTACCAGGAGCTCAGCCTGCTCACGAACCTGTCGGTCGCACACAACATCTCGCTCGGGTTCGAGCCGACAAACGCGCTCGCGATCGACGAGCGGTCTCTTGCGCACACGGCCACCCGCGTGCTCGGGCGAATGGGTGTGACCTCGATCGATCCGGCGCAGAAAGTCGGGAAGATCCCGCTCGCCGAGCGGCAGCTCGTGGAGATTGCGAAGGTGCTCACCCTGCGGCAGCCCCGAATCCTGATCTTCGACGAGCCGACCGCGGCTCTCGGCCAAGCCGACGTCGACCGCCTGTTCCGGATCGTCGAGGCGCTCCGCGACGAGGGGGTCGCGATCATCTTCGTCAGCCATCGCTACCGCGAGGTGCTGCGGATCTGCGACCGGGCAACGGTGCTGCGCAACGGTCGCGTGGTCGGTGAGGTGCTGTGCGCCGACACATCCGTGGGACAGCTCGTCGAGCTGACGCTCGGTCAGAAGGTCGCCGCGGCCTTCCACCGCGAGTGGCGCAGGGACGAGGCCGGGGAGCCCGTGCTCGAGCTCGCCGGTCTGCACGTAGGCTCGCGTGTGCGAGGCGTCGAGCTGACCGTTCACCGGGGTGAGATCGTCAGCGTCTGCGGTCTGCTCGGCTCCGGGCAGAACCAGCTGGCGCGCGCGGTCGCGGGCGACGCCACCGACGTCGCCGGATCGCTCCGGGTGAACGGGGTGGAGCGGACGCCGCGATCGCCGCGGGAGGCGCTCCGCCTCGGCGTCGCGCTGATCACCGAAAACCGCCAGGAAGAGGGCCTCTTCCCCGACATGGCGGTGCGGTCGAACATCAGCATCGCGTCGCTTCCGCGAATCGTCGTCAACCGCGTCCTCCGGCTGATCGACGGACGGCGCGAGCGAAGGCTGGCGGCCGACGTGGCGGCGGCGACAGGGATAGCGGCGCGCGTGCTCTCGCGCCGCGTGAAAGTCCTCTCCGGCGGAAACCAGCAGAAGTCGCTGCTCGCGCGCTGGCTCATGCGCCGTGCGGACGTGCTGGTGCTGATCGAGCCGACCCGCGGGGTCGACGTCGGTGCGAAGCTCGAGATCTACCGCGAGCTCGAGGAGCTCGCACGTCGCGGCGCCGCCGTGCTCGTCGTCTCGACGGACATCCTCGAGACGATGGCGCTGTCAGACCGCGTCGCGGTCCTGTACCAGGGGCAGCTCGCGGGGATCTTCGATCCACGCGAGGTCACCGAGCAGGATCTCCTGCTCGCGATGCAGGGCGGGGTGGCGGCGCCGGCATGAGCGCCGACGCCGGCATCGCAGGGCGCCGCTCGCTCGAGCGCGCCGTGGTCGTCGACCAGGTACGGCGGTTCGCCGACACGCTCGGCATCGTCGCGATCGCGGGCGCACTCCTCCTCGGGTTCGGCCTGACGTCGAGCCAGTTCCTGCTCTCCGGGAACATCCGGAACATCTTCGTGCAGATCTCCGTGGTCGGCGTCGCAGCGATCGGAGAGACGCTCGTGATGCTCGCCGGCGGCCTCGATCTCTCGGTCGGCTCGGTCGTCCTCCTCTCGGAGGTGATCTGCGCCGATCTGACGGCGACGCACCACCTGCCGCTCGGCGTCGCCCTGCTCGCCGCGCTCGGAGCCGCCGGCGGCATCGGCCTCCTGAACGGCGTGCTCGTCGCGGTCGTCGGCATAGAGCCGATCCTCGCGACGCTCGGAACGCTGCTCGTCGCCGCCGGGCTCGCGAAGCTGATCCTCGGCCTCCGCTACCTGCAGGTCGACCACCCGGTGTTCAACGACCTCGCAGTGACGAACGTCCTGTTCAACCTCCCGATCATGGTCGCCGTGATGCTCGGTCTCTACCTGGTCGTGTCGATCGCGATGCGGGTGACGCCGTTCGGGCGGATGGTGTACGCCGTCGGCGGGAACCGCCGCGCCGCGCGGCTGTCCGGCCTCTCGCTGATCGGCGTCACCATCGCCGTGTACGTCGTCGCCGGCGTCCTCTCCGGCATCGCCGGCTTTCTCAACGTCGCGCAGATCGGGCTCGTCAGCCAGAACGACGGGATGGGGCTCGAGTTCCAGGCGATCATCGCAGCCCTTGTCGGCGGGCTGAGCGTCACCTCCGGCGGCGTCGGCCGCGTCGAGCGCACGCTGCTCGGTGCGTTGATCGTCGGGATGATGACGAACTACCAGACGATCAAGGGCATCGACCCGTCGTTCCAGCAGGCGTTCCTCGGAGGTCTGCTGGTCGCTGCCGTGCTCGCCGACCGCGTGCTACGGGGGCGCCAGTGAGCGCGATCCGCAGCAAGCTCTTCGCGAAGAGCTACATCGACACGTGGTTCCTGCTGATCATGACGGGGGCGCTCCTCGTCGCATTCCGCATCGTGCAGCCCGGCTGGCTGAACGGGCACACCGTCCAGAACCTCGTGATCCAGAACACGCCGCTCGCGCTCGTCGCGATGGCGATGACGTTCTCGATCATCTCGCGCTACATCGACCTCTCTCCGGGCTCGATGATCGCGCTCAGCGGCGCCGTCATCGGCCTCGTCTACACCGCCCAGGGAAGCCTTGCGCTTGCGATCGGGGCCGGCGTCGGGACCGCGCTCGGCGCCGGCCTGCTGAACGGGTTGCTCGTCTCCGTCGTCGGGCTGAACGCCGTCATGGTCACTCTCGCGGCGTTCATCTGGGCACGCGGGCTCTCGATCGGCGCGAACCAGGGCAACCCGATCGACGTCGGGAGCGGGCTCGGCACGGTCGTGAACGCGAACTGGCACGGATTCACGCTGACGGCGCCTGTCGTCGTAGTCGTATACGCCGGCGGGTGGCTGCTGCTCGCGCGGACGAAGATGGGCCGGTACACGTACGCGATGGGCGGTGACCCCACGGCGGCGCGCCGCGCCGGGATCAGCACCGCGCTCTACACGGTGCTCATCTTCCTGTTGATGGGGGCGATGATCGGCTTGTCGGCGGTCATCACCGTCGGCCAGCTCGGCTCCGCGCAGGCGACGGCGGGGCTCGGGCTCGAACTCGATGCGATCATCGCGGTGGTGATCGGCGGGACACGGCTCGCAGGCGGCGAGGGCAGCGTCGGCCGCACGGCGCTCGGTGTAATCTTCCTCAGCATCCTCAACAGCGGGCTGCTGAACCTCGGGCTGACGGACTCGTACTTCCAGCTCTACCGCGGCCTCGCGCTCCTGGCGGTGCTCTCGGTGCAGATCGTCGTCCGCCGCGTCACGGACGAGGAGGAGCGGCGCAAGCGCGAGCAGGAGCAGCTTTCCGCCGCACTGGCGGCCGCATGAACAGACGCGAGTTGATGGCGAGAGTCGGCAACGTCGCCCAGCTCGGCGGCGTCGAGCTTGTACGGCACGAGGAAGGACACGCGCGTGGCACGCGCTCTGTCGTGGTGCGGACGGGCACCGGGCTGTCGTTCGCCGTCGTCCCCGATCGGGGGCTCGACGTCGGCTTCGCGGAGTTCCGAGGCCTCGGCCTCTGCTGGCTGCCGCCGAAGGGCCTCGCAGGGCCGTGGCACTACGAAGGCGACCTCGACCCGTACGCGTGGCTGCGGGTCGGGCTCGGCGGGCTCTTCAACACCGCCGGTCTCGTCTCGATCGGCGTGCCGCAGGAGGTCGACACGTCGTCCTTCGGGTTCACGCAGCGACCGACGGCGCGGTACGGCACGCATGATCGCGTCGCAGTGACACCTGCGAGCCGCTTCGGTTACGACGAGCGCTGGGACGGCGACCGCTGCGTCCTCACCGTCACGGGCGTCGTCCGCCAGGACATCGCGTACGGCGAGAATCTCTCGCTCGAACGGCGATACGAGACCGAGCTCGGCTCGAGCAGTGTCCGACTGGTCGACACCGTCACGAACGACGGCTTCTTCGAGACACCGCACCAGCTCCTCTACCACTTCAACCTCGGGTATCCCCTCGTCGACGAGGGCGCGGAGCTGCTCGCGAACGTGGATGCCGAGCCGCAGCCTCTGGGATACGCCACGGGCGATCACGGCGAGGACGAGGATTGGCGCAGCGTCACGGCGCCTCAGCGCGGGTTCACGTTCGGCGGCTACGTCGTGGCGCTGAAGCGCGACGGCGACGGCCGGTCGGCGGTCGCGCTCGTGAACCGCGGCCTTCGCGGCGGCCTCGGCTTCTACCTCCGCTACGACGCACGCGCGCTGCCTGCGTATCTCGCGTGGCGAATGATGCGCGAGGGGCTGTACGCCGTCGGGCTCGAGCCCGCGACGAATCCGTTCGGCAACCCAGCGGAGCTGATCGAACAGGGCTACCCGCTGATGCTCGCACCCGGCGCAAGCCGCACGTACGAGCTCGAGTTCGGGATCCTGGCCGGGGTCGACGAGATCGACGCGTTCGCGGAGTCGCTCCCATGAGGGTCGTCTCCTGCAATGCCGGTCACTTCCGCGTCCCGCGCGAAGTGTGGTGGCCGGGCGGGCGGATCGGGGCGAGCCTGTACGAGATCTCGCACATCGAGCTCGTCACGATCGAGCTCGAAACCGACGCCGGCGTCCGTGGAGTCGGCTTCACGTACACCGTCGGCCACGGCGGCGCCGCGATCCACGCACTGCTCGAGTGCGAGATCGTGCCCCACCTGCTCGGCCGCGACGCTCGCGACGTCGAGGCGATCTGGCACGAACTCCATGCGAAGCTGCACTTCGTCGGCGCCGGCGGCGTCACGGCCGTCGCGATCGCCGCAGCCGACATCGCACTGTGGGATGTACGCGCCGCCGGAGCCGGGTTGCCGCTCTACCGCCACCTCGGCGTGCACCGGCCGTCCATCCCTGCGTACGCGAGTGCCGTCAACCTCGCGCTCACGACGAGCGAGCTCGTCGAGCAGATGGCCGCCTACCGAGCCGAGGGGTTCCGTGCGGTGAAGATGAAGGTCGGGAGGTCGTTGCGCGATGACGTGGAGCGTGTCGGCGCGGTCAGGGAGGCGGTCGGCGACGGATGCGAGCTGATGGTCGACGCGAACATGGCCTGGGACGTCGCGGAGGCGGCGCGCCGGCTCGATTCGCTCGAGCCGTTCGAGCTCGCCTGGCTCGAGGAGCCGCTGCCGCCGCACGACGTCGCCGCCTTCGCCGAGCTGCAACGCTCGACGGCGGTGCCGCTCGCAGCCGGTGAGACGCTCTTCACGCCCGACGAGTTCACGCCGTACTTGCGAAGCCGCGCGATCCGGATCCCGCAGCCGGACGTGATCCGCCTCGGCGTCACCGGTTGGCGTCG
>Ga0070741_10008874_pt1 | contig 19906 bp, 12 predicted proteins | sample Coa_R1_4_FD_66440 | JGI IMG/M metagenome (GOLD analysis project Ga0070741, IMG submission 66440) | Surface soil microbial communities from Centralia Pennsylvania, which are recovering from an underground coalmine fire - Coalmine... | ecosystem: Environmental > Terrestrial > Soil > Unclassified ...
GGGAAGCGGCTCCGCTTGCAAAGCAGCTGGTGGAAGAGTATCTGAAATCCGGCTAATTGTCGTTTAGAGTTTGGTTGAGTTCCACCGCGATTTCGGCGGCTTCGCGGCTGTTTCCTGAAGCGTTCAGCGCCTGGATGAGTTGGTTTCCGACCGATTGAAACTGTTCGCGCACCTGTTTGGCTTTTTCAAATTGGGGCCCGAACGGGGTTTGTTGAAACTGCTGTTCGGAGATGCCTGCGTTATTCACGGCGCGATCGTGCATGGTTTTCATGTAGCGATAGGTGACGTTCACATATTCGCGAAGAATCTTGAACGCCCCGCGAAGCATTTCGATTTGACCGTTGCGGTCGTTGTTCTTTTTGGCGAGCTGCGCCAAATAGAGCCTTGCTTCCACGGTGTCGGTGTTCACGAAATCGGTGAGCGCCCTAAGAGTAAAGAACTGTGTTGTTTCCATCGCGATCAGTTTGCGCGCGGTTGGTTCGGCCAGGGCGTCCATGTTGTTTCGGATGAAAAACGCGGTGAGTTTTGCCAGCGGCCGGGGGCTGTAGGGCGAAAGAGCGCACGCCTGATTGAAATGCTCTTGCGCAACGCCAAGGCTGCCGGCAGCTTCGTACAGTTCGGCAAGTTTGATTTCGTTTTCTGAGGTTGGCATCAGTTCGGCGGCGCGGGATTGCAACTGGATTGCGCCGGCAGCGTTGTGATTCAGAAGTTCAATTTCGGCCTGCCTGGAATAGGGTGCCGCGAGTGCGGGAGTTGCTCCGGCAGCTGATTGAAACAGCGTTTTTGCTCGATTCAGTTCGCCAATCGAAAGCGCGTGCAGGCCTTCGGACATTTCGACTTCCGAAATTGCCGCAAGCAGAGGATAAACAAAACTGACGGCGGCAATCGGAACAAGCGCGGCGAATCGGGCTCGACGCGGAAGCTTGTCGCTGCGCGCACCGTCGGGCGAAAGGGTCAGTCCGACAGCCATCAGCGCAAACCAAACGATGCAAAAACCGGGATAACTGAATGTGGATTCGAACATCGCATTCAGCGCGCCGCCGATCACTGCGCCGATCGTTCCCGCTGAAAGAATCGCGGCCGCATTGTGCGCGCTTGCGTGCCTTCGCAGGGTGTGCGTCAGCCACGCGATGGCAAAACCCAAAAACGCAATCAGAGCGGGAAGTCCGGATTCGGCCGCCAGCTGCAGATATCCTTGATGAGCGAGCTTAGAGCCTTCGGTTTTCGAAAACTTTGAAAACGCGACGGGAAAAGAGCCCGCTCCGTGACCCGTTAAAGGCTGGGCTTCGATCATCTGAACGGTATCGAGCCAAAGTTGTTTGCGAAAGGCGAACGATTGCGCCGATTCGGATTGGAACGCGACGATGCGGCTGGGCTGCTTGGCATCTTTCGGCTTGCAGGCGAACAGAATTGCCGCGCAAAACAGCAGCGAAAACACCGCGAGTGTGAAAAGCCGCGGCAGCGCTTGCATTGCGCCGGAACGCAAATGCACGGCCAGCGCAGCCAACATCATTACAAGCGAAAAGACGCAGCAGACGACGCCGCCCTTTGAACCGGTAAGCCAAAGCGCAGCAAACACCGACCCGATTCCGAGCACGAAAAGCAGACGCACGGGCAACCTTGAAGACGACGATGCTGCAAGGGCAAGACCGACGGCCGGCCCCAAAGAAAGAATCGAAGCCAGAGCGTTCGGGTTCATCCAGCCCGAAAAGATGCGATAGTTGGGATCGGCATCGGAATTGCCAAGGTATTCCCAAATTCCTGCAAGCGCGACGATTACCACCGCGATGAAGATCGTGAACAAAAGCTCTTTCGGCCCTTGAACGCGGCCGCACACCGCAACCACCGCACCAAAACACAAAATCGCGGCCGACCATTTGGAAAGTTCGATAAGCGAAAAGTGCAGCGAAGGAGTTTCGGCCACAGAAACGGCAACGGCAAACCAAAAGAGAATCAGCCAAATGGCGATGGATGGAGCCGGAAGAATCGAAACGCGAATGGGAAAAAGAGCGATGAGCGCGGCGGCGGCGATCCACGCACAGATGAGCGCATAGGCCGGACCGGGGAGCATTCTTTGCCAAAACGATTCATAAACCCACGCTCCCGGCGCGACGGGCGCAAAATCGAAACTGATGCGGCCGCCCGCCCAAATCGCGAGCGCGACCGCGCCGAAAACGAAGCTTTTGGCAAGCCGCGTATGCATCACCGTTTTCTCCGCGCTTGGCGGCGCAAATCCATGCGGCTTTTGGTGGTGAGCGTGATCATTCTGAGATAGATGAGAGCGCCGACGATGGCGATCCAAATCGGTTTGAGCGGCGCAGCGACTTTTGGCAGATAATGTTTTTTGTAAAACAGCAGCATGCTTTTGTGAAACTGGCGGATCATCTTTACGGGCATGCGGTCGGTGCTGCGCCCAATGGCGTGCGTGATGACTGCGTTGGGATCATAAACCACGCGAAAACCTGCTTGGTGCGCGCGCAAACAGAGGTCAACATCTTCCATGTACATAAAAAACTGTTCGTCGAATCCGCCGATTTTCTCGTAAAGTTCCCGCCGGATGCAGATTGCGGCTCCACTTACCCAGTCAACATCGCGGACTTCATCGTGTTTCCACGACTGCATCAGATAGTCGCGGACGAACTTCGTGTTGGGGAAAAGTTTTCCAAGCGGCGTGTTGCGAAACAGCGCTGCCATCGGGGTTGGAAATCTGCGGCAGCTGTATTGCAACGACCCATCGGGATTCAAAAGTTGTGGACCAAGAATGCCGACATCGGGGTTTTGGCGCATAAAACTGACGATCTCTTCGAGTGCGCCGGGATGAACCAGAGTGTCCGAATTGAGCGGCATCAGAAGGTTTCCTTGCGCTTTGGAAAAAGCGATGTTGTGCCCTTTGCCGAAGCCAAGGTTAAGATCCATTTTGAAAAGCCGCACCCACGGGAAGTTTTGTTCGACCATTTCGGCAGTTTGGTCTTCACTTGCGTTGTCCACAACAATCAGTTCCAAGGCGCACTCGCCGCGTACCTCTTGAATGCTTGCAAGGCAGGCGCGCAGATCTTCGCGCGTGTTCCAAGAGCAGATGCAGACGCTAAGGTCGAAATCCGGCATACACTCCCCGCGCTCTGACGAACGCTCCAAGCCAGATGATTCCGTTCAGCGCCCACAGCAGCGGTGCGTTCCACCATCGAAGGCACCATCGCTTCAGGTAGCGCATTAGGCTTTTGTGCGATTCCCAGATCATGTTTTTGCGGACCTGCCTTGTGCTGGCGCCTCCAAGATGCCTGATGGAAGCGTCGGCGCACAGCCAGATTTCGAATCCATGGTTTTTCATCCGCCGCAGCAAGTCCACCTCGTTGAAAAATATCGGAAACGCTTCGTCAAAAAGGCCGATTTGGTCAAGAACGGCCTTGCGGAACAGCAGAAACGTGCCCATCGGCTGTTCAACTTGTTGGGTTTTTGCATAGTCGAGCCATCCGCAGCGGTAGTTTCCGAACAGGCGGCTTTTTGGAAACAGTTTCGCAAGCCCGATGATTTCAAAAAGAATGTTCGGCAGAGTTGGAAAGTTTCTTACGCTTTGTTGAACCGATCCATCGGCGTTCAAAAGGCGTGCGGCGGCCGCGCCGGCCCTGATGTTTTGATCCATAAAGGCGATGCATCTGTCGAGCGAATCGTCAATCAACTGTGTGTCGGGATTCAACGTCAGAATCAGTTCGCCCTGGGCTTTTTCAATTCCAAGATTGTTCGCTTTGGCATATCCCAAGTTGGTTTTGGATGCAATAAGAGTGCAGTTGGGAAACGCGTCGCGCACCATCTCGGATGAGCCGTCGGCGCTGGCGTTGTCAACGATGATGATCTCGAAGGCGCAAGAGGGCGAAAATTCACAGATGGATTTCAGACATTCGGATAGGAGCGATCGTGTGTTCCAGTTCACGATCACAATGCTCAGGCTGATGGGTTCCGATCGGGTCAAAAGTTGAGGAAGGTTACCGGAGCGGGAAAAAATGAAAATTGGGTCTTTGGGCCCGCTGCACTTTATAAAAAGTATAAGTTTGAACATATTAGTTGCAGTTTTGCAGACTGTTGGGGCAGCCTTGGGACGGGGCTTTTGTGCGGGAAGGTGCCGGGAAGCGGGCGGAGGGCTGCGATCTTTGGTATACTCGCGCCGTTTCTTGTCTGGGCCGTCTGAAAAATAGGGAGAGGGCGGTCACGCTACTACAGGGAGTAAATGTCACGATGAAAGTAAGGACTATCGCCCTGGCAGCCGCGTTGATCTTGGTTGCCTCAGCATATTCTGTTGATACCTACACCGTCAAAAAAGGTGATACGTTAGTCAAAGTCGCTTCGAAGTTGGGCGTTGCGCCCGACGCGCTTGCAGCGAAAAACCACATCGGAAAGCACGCGATGCTGCAGGTGGGACACAAGCTGAAAGTTCCAGCAAAATCGCAAACCACCAAAGCCGCAAAAAGCAGTTCGAACCTTCCGGTTGCCGTTTCCATCAAGCGCGATAACGTGTTCGTGAGGAAAAGCGCCACGCTGAAAAGCAAGGCGATCGCCAAAGTGGCGCAGGGCGCCACCGCCAAAGTCTTGGGAAAAGCCCAAGGGTTTTACAAAGTCAAGTTCTTGGGCGGAACCGTGGGTTTTGTTCGTTGGGATATGACCTCGCCCATGGAAAAAGCGCCGAAAATCAACTTCATCTCCACTTCGAGCGTGAAAGTGAACAAAGACGGCGTTAACCTGCGCAAGTCGCCGAGCACTAATGCAGGCGTTGTGAAATCGGTTTCGAAAGGATCGGTTGCCGCGGTGCTGGATCGTCAGGGTCAGTGGTACAAACTGCGGTTCGCGAAAGGCGCGGTCGGCTACATCAGGGGCGATTTTTTGAACCCGGTCGGCCGGTCGCTTCGCGGCGGAAGGTCGCATACGGCAATCTACGCCTCGCACGGCAGTTGGAGCCAGGATGATTCGGCGAAAAACCTTCCCGCATCCAGTTTGCAGATCGTTCAAAACGCGAAGAAGATGTTGGGCACGCCGTATGTGTTCGCATCGGAATCTTCGCGCGGCGTAGATTGCTCCGGTTTAGTTTGCTATTTGTACAAAAAGACCGAAGGCATCACGCCGCCGCGAACTTCGCGGGAACAGTCTACGTTTGGCAAAAAGGTTGATCGAAACGATCTTCGACCCGGCGATACGATCTATTTCCGCGGCAGCAGGCGCGGCGGAGTGAATCATGCCGCAATTTATATCGGCGGCGGAAAGTACATTCACGCCAGCAGTTCGCATGGCAGAGTGATCGTGAGCGATGTGCACTCACCGTATTTCGCCAGGAACTTTGTGGTGGCGCGAAGGTTCGATTCAAAGCTGAGCAAAACGAAGTCGGCGTCGTCGGGCCGATCGTCGAGCGGTAAAAAGAAGTCGGCCTCAAAGTAAGGTTCAAGGCAGATGACCCGCCGAAAGGCGGGTCGTCCTTGACTCGTTTAGGCTGAATCGTCCAAACTGTGGGTTCGCGTGCTCCGGTCGTCTAGCGGTCAGGACATCGCCCTTTCACGGCGAAGGTCGCGGGTTCGAATCCCGTCCGGAGTACCATTTTTTTGGCATGAAAACCGTGTCAGTCCAGCCGGTATTCTAACAGAAGATTCGACCTCATCGGCACAAGGCCAAGAAAATGGCCCAGTGAGAAGGCCCAGTGAGTAGACGGGCGTGAAGCGATACAAAGCTGTTGGAAACCTGTTCAGCATGGTGCTGGCCACGTTGCTGTTTGGCAACGCGGTCGGCGGCGGGGTTTGCGTTGCCTTCTGTTTGGGCAAGGTTTGCTGCCCGAAATCGGTTCACGCGGCCGCTTCAAAGGCACCGAGTTGTGAGCGGGCGTGCTGCCTCAAATACCAAAAGCCAAGCGCAAAGAACCGGCTCTCGATAGTTCAAAACGAGCCGAGCTGCTGTGCCTGGATAAGTAAGAAGGCCGATCCTCCGGCTGCCTTTGGAAAGGCTCTCCTGGAATCGCCGCTGATCCCGGCGGTGCTTCCCACAACTTCTGCCGTTGAGCTCAATCTTGGGGTCGAGGGTAAGGCGATACTCTCGCAACTCGACGTTCGCGGGCCACCCGGACCCTCGATTTGCAAATCTGGTCCCCGAGCGCCTCCTGTTGCGTAGTCAGCCGGTTCTATCCGGACTTGTCGTTCACGCCCCATCGCAGGAGGAAACAACAATGAATCTCACCCCACCTTTTGGGCTCGTCCTATCTCTTGGAGGGTCCAGTGGCAAAATCGCATAGCGCACAACTGCGCAGAAATGTCAGCGTCGCATTGACGCTCATCGGCTTTATCGCCGCCTTCTTCGTCGTCCGATGGATCGTTACGACCCAGCGCTCCCCCGGAGCAATCACCGTTATTGAAGCCCAAGGAATGGACATGGGCGCGATGAAACCTCCGCGAGGAACACAGCCCGTAAAGACAGTCATAGCTCGACCATCTTTTGTCAGTGGTTTCTCGACGTTTCCCGCCACGGTCATGGCCCTGAGCGACGAAGAGATTGTGGCGCGCATTCCGGGGAGCGTTACAAAAATCGCTTACCCTGGTGATCGGGTGAGTGCGGGCCAAGTCGTGGTCGAAATTGATGCCAAAGAGTATTTGGCTCAAGCGCGGGGGCAACAACTGATGGCCTCATCGGCGAAGTACGAGGCTGTGGTCGCAGCCCGCGAAATCGAGCGAGCGAAAAGTGCACGGGCCCAGGCGCAAGCAGCAGCCGACGCTGCCGACTCAGCGATTTCCAAAGCACAAGCCGACCTCGATGCGGCGATTGCTGATCAGCGCGTAAGGCTTGCCGAGTTGGACTCAAAGAAGGCGATGGTTGACGAACGCAAGGCAGAAGCAGTTTTCGCCAAGCAGGTCTTGGAAAGAAAGCGTGCCTTGTACCAAGCGGACTTCATCTCCCTCAACGAATATCAGGCCGCGGTTGCCGATGAAGCATCTCGCGCGGCAAGGCTCAATCGCGCGATGGCCGAGCTCGCGGAGAGTGAGCAGGCTAATAAGGCTTCCGAGGCTAAGGTTCTTGCCGCTCAACAGGAGGTGCGCCAGGCTAACGCCATGAGCCGAAGCGCTCGTGCGGCCGTATCCGCTGCCGAAACACAGGTTTCGGTTGCGATGAGCCAAGCAAAGGCGAAGGCATCGGAGGCTTCTGCCTCGCAGGAGCAAGCTTCGGCCAGCGGCACAATTGCCGATTACACCCATCTGAAGGCTCTTGGGCCAGGCATCGTTGTCGCGAGATTCGTAGGCCCGGGAAGCGTCGTAAGCGCAGGCCAAAGGCTGCTCATGCTCCACGACGCAAGCTTGGCGCGCGTGCAAGCGCAGGTTCCTGAAACCCTGAGCGGCAAAGTTTTGGTCGGAACGCCTGTTCGCGTCAACCAGGGAACAAAGAGTTGGCAAGCGAGGGTAACGAGCGTTTTTCCATCTGCAGATGCGAGCACACGAACGTTCACTGTGGAAGCACTGATTGCCAATCCTGACCATGAACTGCTTCCGGGGAGCTTCGCAACGGTGGATGTTCAAACCGAAGCAGGGGCGATGCACCTGGCTGTCCCATCGTCGGCAGTACAAAGTTCGGCATCGGCGGAACCTTACGTCTGGATTGCAATCAAGAGTGAGGCAGGAGCCCAAACCGACTGGACCTGCCCGATGCACACGCAAGTTAGTCTGCCCGGTCCGGGGCGCTGCCCCATTTGCAAGATGGAGCTGATTCCCAGGACGCGGAGCAGCAAAACGGTCGCCACGAGGCGCCCGGTAACAATCGGCGTCAGCGGCCGAGGCTTGACTGCGATCCTGTCTGGGCTGAAGGAAGGGGACGAGGTGATCGTGGACGGCTTCGCCACGTTGGTTGAAGGCAGTCCTGTCTCAACCACACTGATTAAGTCAGACGAATCTGCTACGTCTAAGATCCGCTCGGCCGCAGCAAGACAGTCAGAGCCGAAACGTTCGGCGAAGCTCGTTCAACTGTACGTGTGCCCGATGCACCCGGAGGTCGTGCAAGACCGGCCTGGAAAGTGCCCGAAGTGCGGAATGGACCTCGTTCCCAAGAAGGGCTGTCGGTGAGCAGCGAACTCGAAAGCCCGCGGCGCTTCAATGTTGTGAGATGGTCTGTGGATCATCCTCACGCGGTCGCGGCACTATTCTTGGCGCAGCTCATCCTCGGGACGATTGCAATCTGGCACTACATGCCGAGGCGGCTGATGCCCTATGTCGAGAGCCCGATGCTCGGAATCGTCACCGAATCGCCCGGCATGAGCGCACAAGAAATGGAGACGTATTATTCGTCTCCGATCGAGCAACGGATGGTGAATCTCCCAAAGGTTCGGTACATCCGCTCCACAAGTCAGGACGGCTTCAGCATTGTTGTGCTGGAGTACCCGTTCGGGACGGACATGCAGAAGGCTCAGGTCGAAGTGCAAAGCCTGCTGAATGTCGTCCAAGCCGACCTGCCATCAACGGGAGCAAACCTGAAACCGAGTTGGGTTCTCAGAGTTGATCCCCTTAATCTGCCTGTCCTGACGTTGAGCTTAACAGGCGATGCTGACAAAGGGTGGGACCTCGCTCGCTTGCGAGAGCTTGCGGACAACCAGGTTATCAATCGGCTCAAGGCTTCGAGCAAGGACATTTACACGGTTTCTCCGTTCGGCGGTTACCGGCGTCAGCTGCAGGTAAGAGTTGATCGCAGCAAACTGCTGGCGTACGGTCTCTCCATCTTGGACGTGCGAGACGCAATTGATCGGTACAACGTTGCCAAACCCGCTGGCCAGACCACAAACGCCACCGACGAACCGATATTCCGGGTGGATACGCTGGCGACCGGAGCGTCAGTCGCAGCCGCGTATCCGGTAAAGACAGTCGGCGATAAGATCGTTCATGTGGGCGACGTGGCAGAGGTTCGAGACACGTTTGCCGAGAGACGCTCAGGCTATCACTTTCTTCACGATGGCAGAGTGGATCATGCCATTGCCCTCGACGTTCTTCAAAACCCTGACGCCAGCTCGCCAGAAACGATCGCGTCCGTGATGAAAGAAGTTCGTGAACTTGAGAGGGAGTATCCGGGCATTCATTTTTCCGTCGCGTACGACAACGCGGGATTCGTCAACACCCTGTTTCGGAACATGGGTTCCGAACTGGTGCTCGCAATTCTCTTGACCGGGCTCGCGGTTCTGTTTTTCCTTGGTGAATGGCGAGGTACTGCCATCGCGTTGACCGCAATTCCTGTTGCGTTGGCGATGTCGTTGCTCGCCATGGCCGCGCTGGGAATGAGCCTGAATTCCAGCACGCTTATCGGGCTCCTTATCGCGATAGGCCGGCTGGTAGATGATGCGATCATAGATATTCATGCGGTGGAGCGACACATGCGCATGGGTAAGGATTGCCGGCAGGCAACGATTGATGGCATCACAGAAGTGCGTCGTTCGGTATTGGCCGCAACATGCGTGCTGGTGATCGCGCTTGTGCCGCTGATGGTGAGCGGCGGGCTCACGCAGCTGATGTTCGTTGGGCTTTGTTGGCCGATCATCTTCGGGCTGGTGTTCAGCTATTTGGTCTCGATGACGTTGACGGCGGTTCTTTGTTCACACTTCATGGTGCTGCCGGAAAGCAGGAAACCAACGTGGTTCCGCCAACGGGTTCTGCAGCCATTTGAAAACGGTCTCGCCCGCCTCGAACGCAGTTACGAAAGGCTTGTTCGTTGGATGCTTCGTAACCCTGCATCCAACTTTCTTCGGATCGGAATCACAATCCTCATTGGATTTACGTTCTACTACTTCATCGGGTCAGAGATGATGCCGCTGGGCGACGTTGGCCAGGCGAGCCTGCAGTTGGAGATGCAACCAGGCACCTCGTACACGGCAACTGAAGCCGCCGTATCGAGTTTGGAGAAGATCATTCAGCAGGAAGGAGGAAAACAAGGTTGGGTTTCAAAAGCGAGTCTTGAAATCGGGGTAGAGGGTGGTCCGGGCATGACCGGCGGTGCGTACTTCACGGGCTACGCGATGAACGCCGTGAATAGCGCAAGCGGGATGCTCACGCTATGCGATAAGGATTCAGGCCGACCCGACGTGTGGAAGATCATTGATAGGATTCAAGCGCGGGCGCTATCGGAGATTCCTGGCATTCGCAGGCTGCAGATCAAGGAGATGGGAAGCGACGTGATGGCTACATCGCTCGCCCCGGTTGCCCTTGTCATCTACGGAACGGACTTCGCACAGTTAGATCAGTTGGGGCACGGGGTTCTCGACATTGCAAAGCGTGAGGTCATTGATCCGCGGACGAAGAAGGCCGACATTGCACAGCCGTTCCTCGATTGGGAAATGAGCAAACCATCGTATTTGATTGTGGTCAACCAGGAGAAGGCGGCCCGTCACGGCCTTTCCCCGGCGAGGATTGCGGACGAGACGTACTACGCACTTCGCGGCGGGTTCACAAACGAGTTTTACCGAATCCCAAACGAGAGGCAGACCACAATCTTAGTTCGCTATCAGGAAAATCAGCGGTCAGACCCCTCGGTTTTGTCATCAATTTTCGTGTCGGGAATGGGCGGCGAACAGGTCCCGCTGTCTGAACTGGTTCACCTCGAAAAACAGTCGGCTCCAAGTCTCATTCAGCACGATCAGTTGCGTCGGGTTGTCAGCTTTGGCGGCTACTACCGCAAAAATGGAAGACCGAGCATGGACCTGACCATGCAGCTTCAGATGAAAGCTGAGTCTGAACTGAACTGGCCGCCCGGCTATGGCATCGAACCACGTGGTGACATGACCCAAATGATGGGCAGCTTCCGGGTCATGATCTCAGGTCTGTCGCTGGCCCTGGTGCTGATGTATTTCGTGCTGGCGGCTCAGTTTGGGAGCTTCCTTCAGCCGCTCCAAATGGTGTTCAGCCTTCCGCTCGAGTTGAGCGGTGTGTTCTTCCTGCTGTGGCTTGTGCATCAAACCTTCTCGACGGTCTCGATCTTGGGAGTCATCATTCTCAGCGGCATGGATATCGTTACCGCGATTCTCCTCATTGATCTCATTCTCGAAACGCGGAAGTCGAAGATTGCACGTAATGAGGCGATCGCAAAGGCGTGCTCTCAGCGACTGCGCCCGATCCTCATGACTTCTATGATCACGGTGTTCGTCATGGCGCGAATAGCCTTCTGGCCCGAATCGGGTTTGGACGCTTACCAGCCACTCGGGACGGTGATCATCGGCGGCCTGCTTGTTGGAACCACGCTCTCGCTGCTCGACATTCCGATCATGCACGCGATGGTTGACGACCTGTTACGTTGGTTCCGAGCAACGTTTCTGAAGGACGATCCGGGTGCTTTCCCGAAGCGCGAGTGAGCCCGCCTCACTCACGCGGCACCGAATGCCATCTTTTATCAAAAGTGCACCTGTTCGTCGCCCCAGCAGGTTTGCAGGTAATCAATTTGGGCGGCGTGGCCGGCGGCGTGCACGCCTGGCAGGCGCATCAGAAACGTCATCGGCATCGTCCAGCCTTGTCCGGAATCGAGTATTAGACCAACCGCATCCGGCGTCAGGCCGTCGAACGCCGCGAGCAGCTCTTCGGTGCCGCTGCGAAACTGCGCTTCGATCTCGGCAAGATCTGTCAGGGAGTTTTGCGCGTCCGCCATGTGCGCAACGAATGCAGGGATTTCGTCGCCGAGTGGAAGCCGGCGGTCGCGGATCATTTTGGCAAACGCGCTGGGATAAACCGCCGTATGCGCAGCGATTTTGCGTGCGGATTTTGCTGTGGGCGACGGGCTCCAATCCAGCTTATCTTCGGGAACGAACGATAACACCTTCAGAAAATGCTCCATCCCCCACACCGCGCTCTCTTTGCAACTTGCGATTAATTCATACATGTTAACAGTCCGTTCGGCGTACTTCGATCGCGCGATTTTCTTGCCGTATGGAACCCCTGCGACACTATATCTTATTCGTGAGGGGAGAGAGGCTTGATTGACGAGGGCGAGCAGTGATCCCTGGTGGATTCCGCTCGCCCATTTCTTCTTAAGTTGCACGCATGGTGCAGCGCGGAGTGGGTTAGAGAGTCTTAGGGTTTCCAAGAAGGGTCGTAGTCACCTGCTCCGTTGCTCGTCAGGCGAACTTGGTTCGAACCGTCCGGGTTCATCGTGAAGATCTCATAATTCCCGTTGCGGTTGGTGACGAATGCGATCTTGGTGCCGTCTGGCGACCAAATCGGCTCTGAGTCGTATGCCGCATCGTTTGTGAGTCTAACCAGGTTCGACCCATCCGCATTCATTACGTAGATTTGGTAGTTCCCGTCTCGATTCGACGTGAAGGCGATCTTCGATCCGTCTGGCGACCAGTCGGGCAGAAAGTCAATTGACGGGGAGTTTGTCAGCCTGACTTGGTTCGTGCCGTCGGCGTTCATCACATAGATCTCCTCATCTCCGTCGCGCATGCTGTAGAACGCTATTTTCGAACCATCCGGAGACCAATCGGGATGGCCTTCCGTAGCCGGATTGTTGCTTATGTTCACCGGGTTGGTGCCGTCCGCGTTCATCACAAAGATCTCAAAGTTGCCCGAGCGATCCGACATGAAGGAGATCTTGTTTCCCGTTGGCGACCAAGTGCAGCCGAAGTCGTACGCGGGGTTATTGGTCAAGTTCACGATGCCTGAGCCGTTCGGATTCATGACATAGATATCCCAGTTCCCCGTTGCGTTGCTTGTGAATCCTATCTTCGAGCCGTCTGGTTTCCAGTGCGGTTCCCATTCCGCGGCGGCGTTGGTTGTAATCCGCTTCACGTTCGAACCGTTCGATTTCATCGAGTAGATTTCGTTGCTTCCGGTTCGGTTGCTCACGAAAAGCAGGTCGGGAAGTGGCGGTGCCACAACTCCAATTGCAGCAATGGAACTGATTACGCCGGCTGTGCACACAAACGAGACAGCTGCGGTGACGATCATGGATTGCTTGAAAGTTAGCCTTGATTTCATTTTTTCCTCCCCCGCAAGATGCCCTTGCGGTTGTGATCGGGATTAGTGTGATGTGGGGCATGTGACTAAGTCGTGACGAGATCGGTCACAGAATCTCTCGTACAATGGCTGCATGAATGGCGACTCAACATTCTTTCGTGCCGGGGGAACCATGGACCCCTCGGCCCCCAGCTATATCGAGCGACAGGCTGATGGAGCCCTTCTCGCCGCGCTTTTGGCAAAGGAGTATGTGTATCTGCTCGACTCGCGCCAAAAAGGGAAGTCCTCGATGGTTGCGCGCACGATCGTCAAGCTGAAGGAAGCCGGTGTGACGACAGTCAAACTCGATTTGCAGCGAATCGGCGCGAACGTGAATCCTGACCAATGGTACGCAGGTCTGCTTTCGGAAATCGGGCACGAGTTAGGCAGAACAAAGGAACTGTTCGCCTACTGGGAAGAGCATCAGCATGTGGGACCACTTGCCCGGTGGATCGGAGCCCTGCAAGAGGTCCTCCTCGCCACCACCGAAGAGCCGGTTGTGGTGTTCATTGATGAAATTGACTTTGTTCGCGCTCTTCCATTTCCAACGGATGAGTTCTTCGCGGGAATCCGCGACTGTTACAACCGCCGATCGGAAGTGCGGGAGTTCGGTCGTCTCACGTTTTGCCTGGTAGGCGTAGCGACGCCTGGCCAGCTCATTCGCAATCCCCAGGTCACTCCATTCAACATTGGCAAACGCATTGACATCACGGACTTCACGATTCAGGAAACGTCTGGGTTTGGGGCGCGCCTTGATTCCAGCGATAGGAACGGCGCTCAACTGATGGAGCGTATCCATTACTGGTTGAACGGCCACCCCTATCTCACTCAGGTCGTTTGCTGCTGCGTCGCGGGTGATCCCTCGATTCGATCCAGACGCGACGTAGATGCGCTAATTCATCGGCTGTTCATCGCGCCCGAAGGTCGTCAGCAAGAGCCAAACTTGGCTGACGTCGAGCGCCGTATGCTGGATCCAGACGTCCCAGGGTTACCGTCGGATGAGAAGCGGACTCAAGTGCTTGACCTTTATGGTCAGGTGTTGCGGAAGCGGGAAGTTCGCGCGTCACAAGAGAATCCGATTGTAGCGACCTTGCGGCTCGCAGGCGTCGGGTTGGAGGACCGGCAATCGTTGCGAATCCGCAACCGACTGTACCGAGTGGTTTTCAACGAGAAATGGCGGAGGCAGAGTCTCCCTGACGCGGAAATTCGACGTCAGGCCGGCGCTGCTCGGCTCGCGTTGCTTAGGACAGCAGCCGCGGCAGGCGTCGTGGTTCTCGTGGTCACTGCAATCGCTCTAAATACGAGTCGGCTTGCTGACGAGCGTTCTCGAGCGCTTTCCGAATTAGGAAGACGCAGCAATGAGTTAGCGCAGACCTCGCGGGAACGGAAGTCCGCACTGGATACTCTTGAGCGAAAGAATGCAGATCTTGGCCGCTTGTCCGATGAGCGACAGACGGCGCTTCGGGCGCTGCAGTCTCGCACAGCGGAGCTTCAGCGTGTTTCGGTCGAGCGGCAAAAATCTCTTTCGGATCTGAAGCGCACGGCGTCCGATCTCGCGCGAGTTTCGACGCAAAGAAGGAGAACCATTCAGGCTTTGTCTGCCGAGTCGAGCGCGCTTGACAGACAGGCCTACAATACGCAGATCAGCAATTTGAATCTTGCACTCGAAGTGCAAGATTCACGACGCGTAGCAAACACGTTCGATCAACTGCAAGGCATTCGATATCGCAATTGGGAGTACGGACATTTGCAGCTGCTCATTAACCCTCCAATCGCAACCGGCTGGGTCGAACGGCTCGCCAGTTTTGAACGAGGAGAGAACGACGAACTTCGGATCGCTTCTCCTGAAGGCCTCTACGATGTTAGAAACGGAAAGCCGACTCTCCGTCAAAAGATGTCGCCCCCCAAAGACCCCGAAGTAGAGGCTTTGCGAAAAGCTGGCAACTACGGATTTGGGTTGATTGACAACGTTTTCTTGACAAGGGGCCGTTACCGAGTGTGGCTTTGCGCGCACGACAACAGAATGGCGATATGCGACACGAGAACAAATAAGCTGTTGGTTCCCTATCGTCCCGGAACAGGGATTAGCGATGTAAATCCAATAACCGGCGATTACATAGCCGACGGCATCCGAGATAAGAACACATTTGAACTGTTGACCATCGAAGGGAAAGTGCTGGCACACCACTCAGGAAAGTCACCGGCCCATCTCAGCCGCTTCCTGGGAGATGGATCAATCGTTTCAACTTTTCGGGTAGATGCGGCAGGTCACTGCGAAATCCATCGTTGGAATCGAACTGGAGTGACGATCTGCAGCGTGGACTTGCCTTATTTCGTCCAATATGACGTCGTCGAGATCAGCCCAGACTCCTCTTTGTTTGCATGCATCTACTGGGACGGAGCGCAGCCGACGAACTGGGTGGAAATTCGACGCACAAAAGATTTGACCCTTCAGGCGAGGCTGCCAGCGTTTTCTCAAAACGCCTCCGCGCTCAAATTCAGTCCCGACTCAAAGCAGATCGCTGTCGGCAGGATTAATGGCGTTGTGCAACTTTATAAAGCGGAGTCGGGAGAGCTGATTCGAACCAATTTGGGGCAGCGGGCAACCATTCGCGACATCGCATTTTCGAGCGATGGACAGAAGCTGGCGAGCCTGACCTTCGCCGGCGATTTCGTCATTTGGCAAACTTCGCCCCGACCCGCAATGGAGAAGCTCGAATTTGGCGGACCAACGGTGACTTACCACACGATTTCCAACGACGGCAAGGAATTCTTTGCGGTTCTCAGCGACAATTCGATTGTTCGCCGGAATCTGGAAACGGGTCAAGAGATACGTAGGAGTTTTGAGGGCTACAAGTCGCTGTCTAAACCTGGGGGCGGCCTGGCGCTCTCTCGATACTGGGACTATGCGCTCGCCCTGGAACGGAATGGGTGTGTGCTCGCCTTGGATCGCGAAACGTTTCGAGACGTCCAGGAAATACGGGTGTTTCCGTCGGGAGACATCAGCTGCGTCACCACCTACGTGCCAAACAAAGTGTTGTGCAGGCGCTGGATAACTTCTGCTGCTGACAGCAGCGCGCTCTACTCGCAGGAGTGTGCCGTATTGGACTTGCGGACGAAGAAAGTCACAGCCAGGTTTCGCGGAGATTTCTACACGTGGGCGATCGCCCGATCGGGCAAGACCATCGCGTCGGTGGGAGCAGAAGGTCGAACCATTAGATTGATTTCGCTTGAGAACGGGAAGGTGCTCAAGCAATGGAGATTCGAATACGGAGCGGTTGGCGTTGCCCTGACTTACGACGGAACAGAAATGGCCGTCGGGGTCCGGAGCGCGAAGAAAGATTACGACATTTCCGGCTCGCCAATTGCGCTGTTCGATACGGCCACGGGAAAGAAGAAAGGAGAACTGAAGGCAGATCGAGGCCCATTTGGCAGGCTTGTCTATTCGCCTGACGGTAGGTTCCTGACCGCGATGAATAGTATGAGCGAAACGAGCCTGTTCAATATCGAGGAACGCAAATTGGTGGCCGAACTCGGGCGAGGGGTCAGAATCGTCACTGTCGCCTGGTCGCCTGATAGCGAGAGAATCGCGGCAATCGTAATCCCAAGCAATGCGACAATCTGGCAGAAGCACATCAACGAACTCCATTTGTGGGACGGAAGGACTGGGGTTGACTTGTTGTCCTTGAAGTTCGAGCTCGACTCGCGTTTGCCGGACTTCGATTGGCGAAAGGAAACCAGCGCTACACCTAACTTCTCAGCAGATGGAACGCGGATCGTTTCAGTCGGCTGGGATGGCGTCGATCGGATGTGGAATACCTTGCCTTGGAAATCCGCTAAATCAACACCTCGCTTAAGTAGTCGCGATAAGCCGGCACACGAAACTCCAGCCGGCCGTTAGTCCACTTAGCCAAGAGCCCAGATGCTACGAGACGGTCGGCCGTAGATGGCAAGCAAAGTGGTTCATTGCGAAGGAACCGCCGAACTTCGGCAGCGAGTTCGTGGTCTCGCTCGACCGCTTCGTGAAATCGCCTGAGGTGGTCACCGAACGGGCCGTCGGCTTTGGGAGCGACTTCACTCAGTTCGGCAACAGATCGGCCTTCGGCGAGAAACGAGAATGCGCGACGCGCCAAGAATGGGTGTCCATGAGTAACTTCATAGACTTCCTCAGCCAACCCTGCAAGTTGTTCCGAGTACCGAGAACCTAACTCGGTGACTTCTGACTTCGTAAAGTCGGTGACGTTGACTCTAATGCCGATATTGAAAGGCGACTGATTGAGGTCTTTGATGAACAGATGCGCTTCAGTGGCATAGCTCATCAACAAGGTGATCCTCTTCCACGGCCCGGCTGGATCGAGGGCTCTCCGATTGTGCCAACTTCGAACCAGGCCGAAAAAGTCGTCGGCGTAGGCAGTCCCAAAGATGCGATCAACTTCGTCCATCACCCAGCATATGCGGCCTTCGGTCTGTTGCATCAAGCCGCCAGTCAGTTCATCGAAGTTTGAATTCGGTCCGAGCCACTCGTTCCAAGAGGGCTCGTAGGGCTGCCTAAGTTGAGCCGACAGCCCATGCACCAATGCGCGGTATAGGGTCGTTGGACTTTCGAATTCTGCCTTGCTGAGCGATTGAAAATCGGTAACCGCCACACTGACTCCCTCGCGGCGAAGACGAGATGCCGATCGAGCGAGAAGCGAAGTCTTGCCGGTTTGGCGCGGCCCAAAAACGAGCACGACCGGATCACTTGCTGCAAGTGCCTCGTCAACAATTCTGTCAGCCTCGCGAGCTATGTAGAACCGCGACTCAGACGCAATTGCTCCGCCAAGGGTGCTGTTGGACTCCTTGGCGCTTGCTTCGGGAGTGACAGGCCCAGATTCCAATGCCAACTGCGCCGCTTCCGAAGGGGTTTCTCCGAAATGGTAATCAAGCATTCGTTCGAGCGCTTCGTATTGCTGAACCGCGGCCGCTATCTCGCCTGTGGAAGTGTATGCACGGATTGCGGCAACAAACGGCTCTTCGCGCAACGGGGCAAGAACGCTGGCCGAAAGCGCGATTCGAACGGCCTCGTCTGCCTGGCCCCGAGCGGAGAGCAGGCCGCATAAATCAATCACTGCATCGCAGAACGTCTGTTCGTATTGCCGTCTGTAGGCAAACACCCAGTCGTCTTCCAGCGGGGCTAACAGTGGGCCCCCATAGAGACCGACCGCCTCGGCAGCCCGAACGTCGAACCCTTCTTCGCCGACGGGTCTGTTGAGCAGACGAGTGAACGTTTCGACATCCGTCTTGATGCAACCTTCGGCAAGCCTCGTCGTCCCCTGCTCGGTTTGCACGATTGCACCTCTACTTCCACTGTCCTCAAGCGCATCGCGGAGGTCAGAAAGAGCGCGCCTGAGGCTTTGAGATTGCCTGCTTCCGTCGGATTCGGGCCACAGCATCTCCTGCAGAACGGCATTTGATATCGGCCGGTCGGCATTCAGAGAGAGGAACGCAAGCAACGATCCCACCTTTCGCGAGCGAAAGACAGCGGGAATTGCTTCATCTGAGACCGCTTCGAATCGGCCCAACATGCGAACGTGCCACATTTCACTCTTGGTACCCCAACTGCGGCGCGAGTATCCATCCTTTTGAGGGCGTCTCAAGTTCGGTACGGCCGGAGGCGGTACCATGCACCGTCCAACGAAGCAGGAGAAAAAGATGAGTTCACGACCCAAGAACACGGTTTGCCTTTGGTATGACGGCAATGCCGAAGAGGCTGCGCGGTTTTATGCAGAAACGTTTCCAGATTCGAGTGTGGACGAAGTTGTGCGCGCTCCCGCCGACTTCCCTTCGGGCAAAGAGGGCGACCCGATCGTAGTCAGGTTTACCGTGATGGGAATTCCTTGCATCGGCCTTAATGGCGGGCCGATTTTCAAACAGACCGAGGCGTTTTCTTTTCAAATTGCAACCCTAGATCAGGAAGAAACCGACCGCTATTGGAACGCGATCGTCGGCAGCGGCGGTGAAGAAAGCATGTGCGGCTGGTGCAAAGACAGATGGGGAGTTTCTTGGCAGATCACTCCTGTTGCATTGACCGATGCACTCTCCGATCCTGACAGGGCGGCAGCAAAACGGGCGTTTCAGGTGATGATGGAGATGCGCAAGATTGACATCGCCAAGATCGAAGCGGCGCGCCGAGGATGACACCCCAGGCGCTCCTTTACTCGTTCCAAGGGCTGACCGCATTGGTTACGACCAGCGGACTGAGCGCAGTGTTGCGCGGGGCGGCGAGCATCGAAATGGCGGTTCGAGCAAGGTCATCGGGGCGCATCATTCGCGAGCGTTCGTTTCCAGTGGCCCAACTGCCCCAAATGTCGGTATCTACGGGGCCGGGACAGATTGCGAGCACCCGCACGCCGACCTGAGCGCCTTCGATCTTCAGAACTTCGGTCAAGCCGAGGAGGCCGAACTTCGAAGCGCAATAGGCGCTCGCGCCGCTGAAGCCTTGAGTTCCTGCGATGCTGCTCACATTGAGAATTTGACCTTTGGCGGACACGAGGTGAGGCCAAGCGGCTTTGGCAGCGTAGAACGCGCCGTTTAGATTGGTGTCAATCACATCGAGCCAAGCATCGGACTGGGTTTCGGAAAGCGGTGTTTGCAGCAGCCCGATTCCGGCGTTGTTCACAAGGATGTCGAGCCGTCCGGCCCGTTCCACAACGGCGGCGATGCAATCGCGCACGGAGTTTTCATCGCGAACATCGCAAGAGACGGCGAAGCCGCGTCCGCCGAGGGTGGAAACGGCGTGTTCGAGCGTTTGTTTGTGCCGGCCGGCGATCGCAACATCTGCGCCCAGTTTTGCAAGGGCACTCGCGATGCCAAAGCCGATTCCTTTTCCTCCGCCCGTAATCAGCGCGACTTGGCCATCGAATGAGGGAATCATCACCCGCGAGTGTACCGGC
>Ga0070741_10008875_pt1 | contig 19904 bp, 15 predicted proteins | sample Coa_R1_4_FD_66440 | JGI IMG/M metagenome (GOLD analysis project Ga0070741, IMG submission 66440) | Surface soil microbial communities from Centralia Pennsylvania, which are recovering from an underground coalmine fire - Coalmine... | ecosystem: Environmental > Terrestrial > Soil > Unclassified ...
TTTCCAATACAGGCAAGCTAAAGCTTGTACTATGAACTTGAGAAATAATCAGAATGCAAGCAATAGTTTTCGATGGAAATCTGAAACTTCAGGAAGTGCCGCGTCCGTCTAACTCAGACGAAGCGATCATAAAAGTTTCTCGTGTCGGGATCTGCAACACGGATATCGAGATAATCCAGGGATACGCGGGCTTCAACGGAATATTAGGCCACGAATTTGTCGGCGTGGTCGAATCGGCTCCAAACGACGACTTTGTTGGTGAACGCGTGGTCGGCGAGATCAACGCTGGTTGCGGAGTGTGCGATCTCTGCGCAGGTGGTGACTCGCGCCATTGCCCGAACCGTACCGTTCTGGGAATAGTCAATCGCAGCGGCGCAATGGCCGAATACATTTCATTGCCTGTTAGCAACCTTCTGTCAGTACCTGAATCGGTCTCCGACGAAGAAGCCGTGTTCACCGAACCATTGGCGGCCGCGTGTGAAATACTCGAACAGATCAGGGTATCGCCTAGCCACAAAGTGGCGGTTATCGGGGACGGCAAATTAGGGTTGTTGATCGCTCAGGTCCTTGATACGACCGGTTGTAATCTCACTCACATTGGCAAACACGCAAATAAACTGGAGATCACTGCCCAAAGAGGTATCCCAACGCTTCTCGTTGATGAGGCGAAAGGTCGATTTGACTCAGACTTCGACATAGTGGTTGAGGCAAGCGGTGCCGGCAGCGGATTCAAATTGGCCCAGGAAATTGTTCGGCCGCGCGGAACAATTGTTATGAAATCTACCATTCATGGCGACGTTCCGTTCGATGCCGCCAGAATTATCGTAAACGAGATTACCCTGATTGGTTCGCGGTGTGGGCGTTTTGAAAATGCGCTTGCACTTCTCGAACAGGGAAAAGTAGACGTCAAACCTCTTATCTCAAAAACATTTCCTTTATCCGATGGCGTGGAAGCAATAAATTATGCTCAGCAGTCAGGTATTATGAAGGTGCAACTTACAACTTAGGGATGCTGTTTAACGGCAGATTTAACTTTGAATAAAAATGTTGATTCCTATCTATGAAACTATGAGATAATTACAGAACCCCGACTTTTGAAGTTTTACGTTGCCCGGCTACGGTGGGTCATGTTCAAACAAATCATCGTTTGGCTACGGCCGAATTCATCAGCCCGGAAAAGCCTGCATCCGATACTGCTGCTGTTGCTATCAATCTGGCTGTTGTGTGTCTACAGGTCAGGCGCGCAAGCCGCTGGTTATCCGGAATCTTCTACGCAGACTCAAGAACGGCGAAACGCTGCTGGAACCAATGTGCCCGAAAATGCGATCACGCCGCTGACACTTAATGTTCCGGTTGAGCGCAACATTTCCGGTTTGGAGACCCATAGCTATCAAATTACGGCAGCAGCCGGACAGTTCATCGGCGTGAACGTAAAACAACATGGGGTCGATGTTTTCGAACGGCTGTACGGTCCGGACGGGAAATTCATCACAGAATACAATTTCGAGACAAGACTCGACGGTGAAGAGAAAGCAAACTTTGTTGCCGAGACGGCCGGAGTTTACCGTGTGGACATTAAATGCAGGTACAAGGGTTCCGCCGGCAACTATGAAGTTCTTGTGTCGGAAATCCGCCCTGCCACTGAGCATGATCGCCTGCTGCCGGAAGCGTGCAGACTGATCAATCAAGCGCTTGATCTTCGTGATTTAAACAAGTATGACGAGGCTATGACTCTGGCGACGCGGGCATTGGAGCTGACTGAAAAGGACCTCGGTCCGAATGACCCTTATGTGGCCTATGTCCTGGCCGTGTTAGGTTCATTGTATTTCGACAAAGGCGATTTTCCTCAGGCAGAACAAGTCGGATTGCGTGGTTTGGAAATCGACAAGAAAGCGCTGGGACTTGGGCATCCGCAAACGGCAGAATCGATGGGACTGCTGGGCGTTCTTTATGAAACAACCGGTCAGTTCGCAAAAGCAGAAGACTTGTTTCAACAATCCAGTGACATAACCGAAAAGGTTTTCGGTCCGGACCATCCCCGAATGGTAGGCGCTCTCGTGCACAGCGCACTGGTCCACACCAATATAGGAGACAGGGCGCGCGCCGAGCGCGAACTGCTTCGCGCGATTGAGATTGCAGACAAGACTTTGGAACCGGATGATTTAGTACTCAGAGACGCCTTAAACAATCTTGGCTTAACCTATGTCTATGATAAAGAATACGACCGTGGTGAGCCGTATCTGGAGCGTGCGTTGGCAATTGGGGAAAAGAAATTCGGCCCCGACAGCAGCGAGCTTTCAATGGCGCTGCAAAACCTTGGTCTTATAGCTCAACAACAGAAAAAAGACTACCCGCGAGCGCTCGACTTATACTGGCGAGCAGAGAAAAACCTCGAGAAATCTATCGGACCGGATCATCCCAGGGTCACTGCTATTCTCAACAACATTGCAAATATCTACAAATCGCAGGGCAATTATGCGAAAGCCATAGAATTACACCAGCGTATCGAGGCATTATCAGAGAAGACGCTGGGTCCCTATCACGCCAGGACCATTATAAGTCTGGGCAATATAGCCAGAACATACGCCGCGATGGGCGACATCTCAAATGCAATAAAATATGAAAAGCTGACAGATGAAGCCCTGGAAAAACATATTGAATTGAATGTGGTTATCGGTTCAGAGCGCCAAAAGCTGGCCTTCTTTGATGTTTGGTCCAATCGCACCGATCGCACGATATCGCTGCATGTGAATTCAGCGCCAAACGATGCTACCGCCCGTGACCTGGCATTAACGGATATTTTGCAGCGCAAAGGACGGGTGTTGGACGCCATGGCGGACAGTCTGGGGACATTGCGCCAGCGACTAAGCACGGACGACAGAACTCTACTCGACCAGTTGAATGCGACGACCGCGCAACTGGCCAAGCTGGCCTTAAATGGGCCAGGTAAAGTATCGCCTGAAGAATATCAACGGCAACTAACGTCATTGACCGACCAGAAGGAAAAACTCGAAGCCGATATCAGTAGACGCAGCTCAGAGTTCCGCGCACAGTCACAACCTGTCACTCTTGATACAGTTCGTGCTGCGATTCCCGGCAACGCGGCGCTGGTTGAATTTGCTGTTTATAGTCCGTTTAATCCGAAAATCGATCCTACTAGTGATGCTTTTGGCGAGCCACATTACATCGTTTACATACTGCGACCGCAGGGCGAAGTGCAATGGCGAGAGCTTGGTCCAGCCAAAGATATTGACGATCGGATCGACGCGTTTAGACAAGCCTTGAGCGATCCGTTGCGCGGCGATGTTCAGCAACTTGCCCGAAAGGTTGACGAAAAGGTCTTTCGACCTGTCCGGGATATTTTGGGCAACACACCACAACTGCTGATTTCTCCGGACGGCGAGCTGAATTTGGTTCCATTCGCGGCGCTGGTTGATGAGCGCGGACATTATCAGGTTGAACGTTACTCTTTCGCCTATCTAACCAGCGGTCGAGATCTTCTTCGATTGCAGGTACAACGAGAGAGTAAGAGCTCACCCGTTGTCGTTGCCGATCCGACTTTTGGGGCACCAGCTCTCACGGGCTCAAGCGGCTCTGCGCAAGTTGATTATTCTCAGGTTTTCTTTGGGCCTCTTCCAGGCGTTACCGAGGAAGTAAGAGAGCTCAAAGGATTGTTGCCCGAAGCGACATTTCTTACCAAAGAACAAGCAACGAAGGCCGCGTTGAAAAAGCTTAATGGCCCAAAGGTTCTACACATAGCGACTCATGGATTCTTTTTGCAGGATAAAGAGCAATCTCAAGCAAGTAATCAAACTTCTACACGAGCAAAAGAGGCGACGCGACTTGGCAAGGTGATCGGCTATTCTGATAATCCACTGATGCGTTCCGGGTTGGCACTGGCAGGAGCAAATCAATCCAGTAAAGGGAACACAGATGGGATTATGACAGCGCTTGAGGCTGCTGGTCTTGATCTTTGGGGCACAAAGCTGGTTGTCCTGTCAGCCTGCGATACCGGAGTAGGAGAGATAAAAAACGGTGATGGCGTTTATGGTTTGCGACGCGCTTTCGTGCTGGCTGGCGCCGAAAGTCAGGTGATGAGTTTGTGGGCTGTTTCAGATCGCAGTACGCGTGATCTGATAGTTGGGTATTATCAGGGATTGTTGCAAGGCGCGGGCAGGGGCGAAGCTCTTCGTCAGGTCCAGTTGCGAATGCTAAAAGACAAAAGCCGCAGCCATCCATACTATTGGGCCAGTTTTATTCAGACTGGCGAATGGGCCAACCTGGAGGGAAAGCGTTGAATGGCTTCGGCGCTGACTTCAGCATCATTCACCAGACTTCTCACAAGTCTTGATTCGGATCCCGAACGCGCCGGAGAAAAATACGAGGACCTGCGCCGCACATTAATTAGATTCTTTGAGTGGCGCGGCGCCCCCTTTCCCGAGGATCATACCGACGAGACTTTCAACAGAATTGCGCGAAAACTGTGCGAAGGAATCGAAATCAAAAACATCAGCGCGTACTCCTATGAAGTTGGCCGACTGGTTTATCTGGAGACCCTGAAAGGAAAAGACAGCAAGCGCGAGCCGCTGCAGACGGACTTGGCCGACAAGTCTCAAACCGACATCGAGCATCGACTCGATCTGGAAAAACGGCTGCTTTGTCTTGAGCAATGTTTGGACAACCTCCCGGTTGAGAGTCGAACCTTAATAGTCGAGTATTATCAGGAGGACAAGCGTGATCGGATCGAACGACGCAAGGTGTTGGCCGAAGAGCTGGGACTTCAGCGCGAAGCGCTTGCAAACCGCGCGCAGAGGCTTCGGGACAAGCTCGAGCGTTGCGTGACAATCTGTTCTAACAAGAAAAGTGCGATATGAAACCTTCTGATTCGCCACTGACTATTGGAGGTCTTGTGTAAGGCGACTGCATGCAGTCAGAAACGGCCCAGAACGAGCGATGACTAATTCGGACGAGTTGTTGACACAATACCTGCTTGGCGAGCTTCCGGAATCCGAGCAATCTCGATTGGAAGAACGTTACTTCAATGATCCAAAGACCTTTGAGCAAATTGTCCAGCTCGAGGCAGACCTGATTGATAGCTACAATCGTGGCAAGCTTCCTCCGGAGCTGCGCTTGCGTTTCGAGCGCGCTTACCTTTCCAACCCTGATCGTTCTGATCGCGTGAAATTCAGCGCGGCTTTGACTACCAACCTGGATCAACGATTACATCCCCCAACAGTCCAGCCGGTGCCCGTTGATCGCGATTCGTGGTGGAGAAGGCTGTTTGTGCCCACGACTCATAGGGCGCTTGCATTTTCCATGGCGTTGGCGCTGTTATTGGTGTCAACGGCTACACTTTGGTTTTGGGTTCAGACCAGGCGTCTTCAGCAGCAGTTGGCCAATGCTCGTGCAGAGGAAAACGTCCAGGAGCAGCGTTCACGTGAAGTCCAACGGGAATTAAACGACGCACGATCAAAGGCAGATCAGCTAAGTGCTGAACTGGAGCACGCGCAAAGCGAGAATAACTCTCAAACTGTTCCCACTTCACCGCGGACTCAGCCATCGGCTATAGCTACACTCGTTTTGATGATAAGCGGAGTTCGTGGTTCCGAAACAGGTGCTGCTCCAAGGCTGATTATTCACAAAGACACGCAGCAGGTCCGACTGCAATTAAGGCTTCACGATACCGAATTCCCAAACTATATCCTGGTCTTAAATAAGGTCGGCGGTAATGAGGTCTATTACGGCCATCGAGCTAAACCTGCTGGCAAATCGGCCGCAGATTTCGTCATTACGCTGCCAGCCGCAAAACTCAGTGCTGGTGATTTCCTGTTGACTTTAAAAGGACAGACTGCAGCCGGCGACATTGAAGATCTGAGTCAATCGCTGTTTCGCGTTGAACGAGACTGAAAGAGTTATCAATTAATACATTCACATCCTTTGGCGGAATCTTCGCCGCCTTTTCAGATAGCCGGCCAAAATTAGAAGACTCCCGCAATATTTGAAATGACGCTACATTAGAAAAGCGCCTAACGTGCCAGCGCCGACCCGGTTGCTTTGAATCACAAAAAGGTGTGACGATCATCACTTCGTTAAAGGCGTAGACTATCTATACTTCGATCCGGGCAAGAAAGGACCGTTTCCGACTTGCTGGCGAGCAACGGACTGTGCCAAAACAAAAAAAGGCACGGTTCCGAGGCGTTTTCTAACTGACAGGTCCCCGACCTGTTAGTTAAGCGGAGGTCCAAGCAGGGCTTTAAATGGCTCGGATTGGAGTTGGCATGACGTTTTCGAGCTTCAGCCGCCTGCGCCTATGGCTGCTGTTGGTGCTGGTGTCTCTGGTAATTGGCGCAGGCGTTGTTCGGATGGCGGCAGCGCAAGCAACCAGGCGAACTGACTACACTCTGTTTCCACACCGCGAAGCGGCTCACCGCAAAGATTGTTCTGTCTGTCACAAGTTCCCATCTGCAAACTGGAAGGAAGTTCGCAAGGCGGATGAAGCTTTTCCGGACCAGACAGATTTCCCACAGCATCAGGCTTGTATAGGTTGTCATCAGACCCAATTCTTTCAGGGGAAGAAACCGGAAATATGTTCTAACTGCCACGTAAATCCTTCGCCAAAAGACAGTACTCGATTTCCGTTTCCCAGTCTTGGCGAGAAGTTTGACGAATCAGAGAAAGGCCGCCGCGAGTTTCCGCAATTCACTGTCGGGTTTCCGCACGAAAAGCATAAAGACTTCTTCGACAAATGCGACGCTTGTCACCAGGTCTATAAACCACAGGGCGATTCAAAGGAAGAATTCGTCACGCCTCCACCAAAGGATCTGGCCGACGGCGCGTTCTGGTTGCGCAAGGGGACCTTTATGGCCGCCCCGCGAACTCACGCGCAATGTTTCACATGCCATACGCCGGAAGGAACTCCGGCATCATCGCAATGCGCCGTGTGCCACAAGCTTCGTCCGGATGGTGGCCGAACACCAGGCAACGCGCCCGACGACTTCGACTCCAAAACCGTCAGTCGCATGGGAATTACGGATAAGTACGCGCTGCTGAAGTGGAGTCGCCGCGAGGTCAGCAAATTCCAGCATGATCATCCCGTGCACTCAACCATAGCCTGTACCGATTGTCACGATATCAGCAAGCTGAACACGGCCGACGATAAGGCGCCCAAAACTTCAGTAACAGTATGTGCCACTTGTCATGCGGGTTCACCGGAAGCAGACCTGAACGCCGAGATGGCGCGAAAGAAAGCTAACCCCAGTTATCAGTGCGTCAAGTGTCACGTGGTGAATGGCAAGCGTACTCCGCCTCCATCACACGTGAAGGCAATAAGCGGATGAGGGACCGATGTTGAAATTGACTTATAGATTCAGAACGGATTCTGGAAAAACGTCGGCAATATGGAAGTGGTTTCTCATCGTTGCCGTGACAGGGATCATCGCATTACTTTCGTATTCTGCTTTGTCCGCGGGTCGGCCAACCGCACGGCGCGCTGCCAGTGATCGTTATCCCCACGATCAGGAGGCGCACAAAGCGATTGCCTGCGCTCAGTGTCACAAGCGGGACACGAACGCCGCGCAGCCAAAGATGCCGGGCCACGCCGCCTGCACTCAATGCCATCAGGATAAGTTTGACGCTAAGGATCGCCAATACTGCGGAATCTGTCACACCACTCCGCAAACGGCCAAAGTAAAAACATTTCCGCCGCTTTCTGGTTTCAGCGTGCGATTTGCTCATGCAAGTCACAGACTGCAGGAGTGCTCCACTTGTCATAAGCCAACCGGTGGCTCGACGATCTCCATGCCGACAGGAGCCGCCGCGCATTCGACATGTTTTCGCTGCCACGGATTCGAATCCCACGGCGCCAAGGGAAAAGACATCTCGTCCTGCGGCGTTTGCCACGAATTGGGCGGTATCCGGCCGACACCAGCAGGTTTCAGAGCTTATAAGGTTAACTTCAGCCATTCAGCCCATGCTTCAGCCGGTTTACAGAGCTGCAATACCTGTCACGAGATAAAGCGCGGTACTCCGCGCGCAGAGATGACAAAGCCTTTTGTGGCCGAGCACCACAATAAAGGAACAGAGTTGGGCTGTTTCAGCTGTCACAACGGCGAGCGCGCATTTGGCCCGCCGGATTTTAAGAGTTGTCGACGATGTCATACCGGGAACGATTTTTCGGTAGGGGAAACCAATTTGTCGGAACATTCTTTTGTTGGCGAGATACGGAATTCAGAAAAGGGAAATCAATAAACGTCACGGATTGACTTGCGGAGGCTGATTGCCATCCGTTTGCAGATACGAGGATAACATGGCTGAAGATAAGGAAACTACAGCAGCAGCAAAAACCAACCTGACACGTGTACGTCTGACGCGCAACAACATCAGCGTACTCGGCGGATTCATCGCCTTAATGAGCCTGGTCAGCATACTCATGTTGATCGCGATGGATATGCTCAGCGGTCGCGACAATCCTTATCTGGGCATCTTGACTTATATAATTGTACCGTCCTTCCTGGTGTTCGGACTCGTCCTTATTCCAGTTGGAATGCTGTGGGAGCGCCGCCGGAGAAGAAAGCTAGCGCCGGATCAGATTGAGCCATATCCGCATCTTGATTTAAATAATCCTCGCCAACGACGTCGATTATTGGCGACCGTAACTGCGTTAATAGTGTTCTTGATGATCAGCGCGGGCGGAAGCTATCAGGCGTATCATTATTCTGAGTCTGTCGGTTTTTGCGGACAGGTCTGCCATACTCCGATGAAACCGGAATTCACTGCGTATCAGGTCTCGCCGCACGCTCGCGTGGCGTGTGTCGAATGCCACGTCGGATCTGGCGCAACCTGGTATGCCCGGGCCAAACTGAACGGCGCCCACCAGCTTGTCGGAGTAATCTTCGGAGACTATCCTCGACCGATTCCAACTCCGGTTAAGAATATGCGTCCGGCCCGCGAAACCTGCGAGCAATGCCATTGGCCTGAAAAGTACTATGGCACACAGATGAAGATCTTCAATCATTACGGTTACGACGAGGCTAATACGCTGCGGCAATTCCGATTGCTAATAAACGTCGGCGGCGGCAGCCCAACAAACGGACCGGTATCCGGCATTCACTGGCACATGAATATCGCCAACGACATCAGCTTTATTTCAACGGATGATCACCGTCAGAATATCTCGTACGTTAGGCAAAAAGACCGGTATGGCAACGTCGTTGAGTATTTCGGACCCGGAGCGCAGTTAACTCCGGAGCAGATCGATTCCGGTGAAAAGCGCCGTATGAGCTGCATTGATTGTCACAACCGGCCTACTCATATTTACCTGTCGCCTGACCAGGCAATTAATGATTCGTTTTCGGCAGGTAAACTTGATGTGGGGTTACCTTATCTGAAACAACAGTCCGTCCTTGCGTTATCGCAACCATATAAGTCTACTGACGAAGCAGTCGGCCAGATTGCCGCAAGTCTGGACAGTTATTATAAATCCAAATATCCGGATGTTTACGCGAATAAGGGCGAGTCGATCAAGCAGGCGACGCGCGAAGTTCAGCGGATCTACCAAACCTATTTCTTCCCTGAGATGAAGGTTAACTGGCAAACGTATCCCAATAACGTCGGCCATTACTACTTCCAGGGATGTTTCCGTTGCCACGACGGCCAGCACACAAGCAAGGACGGAAAGGTCATTCGGTCAGAGTGCAACATCTGTCATACGGTTGAAGGACAGACAGAAGGCGGCCGTCCTGTTGCGACAAACGGAACGTTCTCGCACCCGATCGATCTGAGCGACAAAAAATGGGTGAACTGCACCGACTGCCACACTGGCAAGGGGCTAAGCACCCATTGAGCTACGCTTTTTAGAGCAATAGTCCTGCCTACGCGGCAGGACTGTGAGCCACCAATGCGGTTTGTGAACGATACCAGTTTGTGGTTGCTTCCAATCCCTTTTGGAATGTATACAGAGGTTCGTATCCCAGCAATTTCTTCGCTTTTTCAATCGACGCCAGCGAATGTGCGACATCGCCGGGTCTGGGCGCGACGTACTTAACTTTCGGCTTGCGGCTGGTCAGATCGGTCAGATGCTGAATTAACTGGTGCAGAGTGTAATTGCGCCCGCATCCTACATTGAATACTTCACCGGATACATTGGGCGCTACCATTGCCTTTAGGTTGGCCTGAACTACGTCATCAATAAAAGTGAAGTCTCGCGACTGCGTACCGTCGCCTTCAACGTGCAAAGGCTCATCTCGCAGCATCGCTTCGATAAACAGCGGTATCACCGCAGCGTACTTGCTGGACGGATCCTGACGCGGTCCATATACGTTGAAATATCGCAGCACCACAGTTTCCAATCCGTAAAATCGCGCGAACAGTTTGCAATATTGCTCACCAGTCAACTTTTGATGAGCATATAATGAGAGCGGATTTGCGGGCATCGTCTCGACTTTTGGAAGCTCCAGCGTGTCGCCGTATGCAGACGAAGAGCCTGCGTACACAAACCGTTTAACTCCCGCGTCACGAGCAGCAACCAGCAGTGTGATGGTCCCGTCGATGTTTGCCTTATGCGTCAGCATTGGCTCGGCCAGCGACCGCGCCACCGATGGAATGGCCGCTTCGTGAAAGACAACATCAATGCCATCGACTATCTTCGCGGCCGTTTTGCTGTCGGAAATGTCGCCTTCGATGAATTCGGCTGCCGTCAGATGCGCAAGGTTCTGGCGTCTGCCGGTAGAGAAGTTGTCTACTATTCTCAGCTTATGACCGTCATTTAATACTGCAGCCGCCAGATGAGAGCCGATAAAGCCGGCCGCCCCAGTGACTAGAATATGCATAAGAATCCCCCTCCAAACTGTTACTTAGTTGCAAAGCGCGACGCGGTCGACCGAACGCGCGATTTCGTTCAGGCGGCGGGCTCGACATCGACTGCGCCGTTGTGCTGTAAATCTGCGGTTGTGCGAGTTGGCTTGAATGACGCGTTTGCAGCAGCGACTCTGGTGCTGGCACTTGGGTGAGATGATTGCTGCGCAAAGCCCGGCAAGACGACCATATCCGCCGCCGCTGTGATTTGAAGATCGGCCGGCATCTCAAAGGTGCTGAGCAAAGCAGAAAGTCTGGTACGCAGCGTTTCGTTCAATATCAGCCATTGTTCGAACGGGAGCGCCAGTTGTTTTACGTATTGATCGAACAATAATCGGTAATGTGTTACCAAAGCGTTTGATATGCCCAGCTTGCCGGCTATCCTCGTTTGTGACCAGGGTGTGCTATCGAAGTAGCAGTGCCACGCAACCTGCAGCATCCGCTCCCATCGTCTCGGCTTGTTGTTTACCGCGGCTTTGAGAGAGACAAGCAACGTCGATACCTGCGACTCAATTTGTGAAAACAGCTCTTTATCGCAAAGCTGCTGCTCCGGACTTGGCTGAGGATCGACAACGTCCAGTTCACTGATCGATTCGGTAGCATCATGGTCGGTTGGCAAAACGGCGCTCAGTGAAGTGACGCGAACATCGGTCAGGGTAAGTTTTGGAAGCACCAATTGTCGCAGCACCCGTACTTCAATCGGTGAATCGGCCGCGCGCATGATTTCCGCAATAAGTACAGCCAGTTCCTGGTTCGAGATGATTACCTGAGAAGTGCTGCCGCGGCCGCTTCGGCGCGTGTCGCGGGTACGGCAGGGAACGCTCTTTACCAGATCGGGCAATAACGAGTCATCTTTGCGGACTTTATCGGCTGGCCATTCACGAAGACCGTAGACTTGATTGCGGCACGCGCGCAGAGCGATGTCACCGTTTTTGTTGCTGTCGGAGAAGGACTTGAATCGAGCGTCGGTTTTGAGCACCGAAGTAATCCTGCGCGCGAGGCGGAAAGATTCCGGATAGCGATTCCGCAGCGATTGACCCACCATATTGGCGATTTCGATGTGACATATTTCATGCTCAACGCTGGCGCTGTCGTAACCTGCAGTCAAATAGTATTGCCAGCGACCTTTCTCCATCAGCCGCAGAAAAATTTCCTGCGTCAGATCTGCCGTGCTGTCCAGCAATTCCGTGTCGCCGCTGCGATGTCGAGTTTCACGATTTCGGATGGCATAGTGGCGTGACACCAGCTCAAACAGTTTTTGCCAGACTGCTTCGTACTCGCCTGCGGCGAGGATTCCAATCCAATCACGTTGAGTATGCATAGCGGATATTTAGTTGGTCATTCAGTCACGCGGGGACGGGTCCATCAAGCCCTCGTGGAATGGCAGTATCAAAATCGTTTTGGGGATATGGAATTGACCGACTCTTTTTTACTGTCGATCAAACAACGAAGGGGATGATACCGATTGACAAAGCAGGCGACATCGGACGAACCGACCATTTTGCATCGGACAAACGTCCTATTTTTGTAAACAACATATGGAGGTTCCTCCTATTGATTTTTCAAATCACGTGGTCTCTGGACTTACCGTTTAGTTAATCCTGGCTAACGTGATGTTTTTGAAGGATCCAACCCGTTGCGCATCTTGTAACAAGTGAAGAGCGACAGTTCCTGGCGAACTTATGCCTGCGGCTCTTTTCGAATGGCTTGTTATGAGGACGACACTTACCGAGATGAGAGCCCCAACCCAATGACGTTTTGCAGCAGATCCTTTCGGTTCCTTTCCTCGGGGACTCATACATCGGCATGTCGCAATTTTGCAGAATGTGGAGTTTTCGGTGAGCGCTATAATTGCTGAACCATCAACCGACGTATCTCTTCTAAGACAACTTGATGCCAAAACCGCCAGAATTGCGGTAATCGGGCTGGGCTATGTGGGACTGCCGCTCGCGGTGGGTTTTGCGAAGGCAGGCTTTACCGTATTCGGTATAGACAACGACGATTCAAAGGTCGCGTCGCTCAGCCGCGGACACTCTTACATCGGCGACGTATCCAGTTTCAGCCTTGAGTCTCTGATCAGAAAAGAAAACTTAAGACCGACCACCGATGCCGCTGTTCTGTCGGAAGCGGATGTCATTATTATTTGCGTGCCCACCCCGCTGCGAAAAACCAAAGAGCCGGACATTTCTTATATACTTTCTGCTGCAACCAAGGTGAAAGACAGCCTTCGATCCGGTCAACTGATCGTTCTGGAAAGCACTACATATCCCGGGACAACAGAAGAAGTGGTGCTGCCGATGCTGACCGAGACCGGTTTCAAGATCGATGAAGATTTCCTGCTGGCATTCTCGCCCGAAAGAGTCGACCCGGGCAATCGTCATTTCGATACCAGCAATATTCCAAAAGTCGTCGGTGGTGTAACTGCGCTGAGCACTAAGGTGGCAGCGCATGCCTACGGCAAAATTGTCGGCCGCGTTCATCCTGTATCATCCGCAAGGGTGGCGGAGACAGCAAAGTTGCTGGAGAACACTTTCCGCTCTGTCAATATAGGTTTGGTCAACGAGATCGCCAGACTGTGTCGAGCTTTAGATATCGACACCTGGGAGGTGATCGAAGCCGCCGCCACAAAGCCTTTCGGATTCATGCCTTTCTACCCAGGTCCTGGACTCGGCGGTCACTGTATTCCAATCGATCCGCATTACCTGTCATGGAAAGCAAGGCTGCAGGGGTTCGAGGCTCGCTTTATCGACCTGGCGGAAGAGATCAATTCGCAAATGCCGGATTTCGTAGTGCAATTGATTGGCGACGGTCTTAACGACCGGGGTAAGCCGATCAAAGGTTCCAGGATACTGATACTGGGCGTTGCATATAAAAAGGATGTTAGCGACATCCGCGAGTCGCCCGCGCTTTCGGTTATGGAGAAACTGATCAAGAAAGGAGCGCTGATCGAATACAACGATCCCTATGTGAACCACTTGACGATGGACTGCATGGGACGCCGGGAATTCCAGAATGCGCAGATCGATAGCGAATCGTTGCGAAAATATGACTGCGTGGTGGTCACAACTAACCATAAAGATTACGACTACCAGGATATTGTCGACAACGCCCAACTGGTGGTCGACACACGCAACGCAACGCGAAGCGCAATCCTGAAAGACGGCAACGTAATACGGTTGTAGTAATGGATTGATGGCGTCGAGATTTGACGGCGGTGGCGATGGATTTCAGTGGATTGCATAACAGAACGCGGGAAGGAAACGTGCACTCTCCGGCTGTCAGCGTGATAATTCCGTGCTACGCCGCGGCCGGTTACATCGGCACAGCCCTCGACTCGGTCTTAAATCAGACCTTCACGGATTACGAAGTCATTGTTATCAACGATGGCTCGCCTGATACCGAAGAGCTTGAGAGCGCAATCGACGTATATCGAGATCGAATAATGTACGTCAGTCAGCCTAACGCCGGGCCCGGCGCAGCTCGCAATACGGGTGTGCGATTGGCGCGAGGGAAATATCTGGCCTTCCTCGATGCGGACGATTACTGGCTAACCAATTATCTACAACAACAAATAGATTTCCTTTCTTCTCATTCTTCGATTGATGCAGTCTATGCCGATGCGTTGATCGTCGGTTCATCCCAACTTGCCGGTCAGACGTTTATGCAAGCGACACCATCAGTCGGCACCGTAACCTGTGAAAGTCTTCTCGCTGAAAGGTGCACGATAATACTCTCAGGAACCGTGGTGCGACGACAGTCTGTGGTGAACGCCGGATCGTTTGACGAGCGATTTCGTTACGCCGAGGACTTTGACCTCTGGGTTCGAATGTTAAAGGAGGGATCTCGTTTTGAGTATCAGAACGAAATTCTTCTACATAGAAATGAACATGCTGACAGCCTTTGCTCGAATACTTTCCGTCTTTTTGAAAACGCGCTTCTGGTAATAGAGAAGATCGGATTAAGAAACGATCTCACGGCTGAAGAACGCTCGGCGCTAAATGAGCGTCAAGCGAAACTGCGTGCCCACCTGAATCTTGAAAGAGCGAAACAGGAATTCTGCGCCCGACAGTTTTCGTCAGCAGTAACTCAGATAAGGGAAGCTAACAAATATTATCGCAGTTGGAAACTATACTGTGCGGGACTGGGTATACAGATTTGGCCTACGATGTTACTGAAGGCCTATTCTAAAAGACATTCGACAGCGGCGCAATTATGAGCGAGTCGACACCAGAAAAATATTCACTGACTACGATGGCGGCCTGGTCGATGATTGCTCGGACGCTGGCGTTCGCTTGCAGTTTCGCTCTTCCATTATTGCTGGTTCGTCGATTAAGCAGACAAGAGTTCGGTTTATACAAGCAAGTGTTTCTGCTCGCGCTCACGGCGATAAACACGCTGCCGCTTGGCATCGATATGAGCGCATATTATTTTCTTCCGCGCGAATCGAAACGAAAAGGTCACGTTGTCCTGAACATCCTTTTGTTTTACTTCTTGACGACGATTGCTTCAGGGTTTGTGCTTTACATGTTTCCGCAAATTCTTCACGGGATTTTTGGAAGCGATGATCTTATAAAGTACTCAGCGCTAATCGCAATTTTGATTCCGCTTTGGGGCCTTCCATTTGTTCTCGAAAACATCGCTTACGCAAACGAAGAGGCAAAGCTTGCTTCAGCCTTTGTGGTTGTTTCTGAATTCAGCAAGGCGGTGGTCTTAATCGGCGCAACCTTGTGGTTCGGAACCCTGCGAGCCTTAATCTACGCGGCGATTATTCACGGCCTGGTTCAGGCCGTTATTTCATTCGTTTATTTTTATTCCGCGTTTGGGTCGTTCTGGAAAGACTTTGATTGGTCCGTAATGCGGCGGCAGTTGGTTTACATATTGCCATTCGGTTTGGCCGCTGTCTTATTGAGGTTTCAAACGGACCTTCATTCATATTTCGTTTCACATCGTTTCAGTGCAGCGGACTTTGCGGTTTATTCGGTTGGATGTTTTAATCTTCCGCTTCTCAGCATCCTGAGCAGCTCTGTCGGCGCCGTGATGATTCCGCGCGTCAGTCGACTGCAGGTGCTCGGCCAGTTAAGAGAAATTGTGGAGCTGGTCGCGCGAATGATGCGGAAAATGGCGGCGATCTATTTTCCCCTCTATGTGTTCTTGATAATCGTAAGAAAAGAATTCATCACTATTCTTTTCACCAAACAATATGCGTCAGCATCGTCGATCTTTGTGCTGAATTTATCGTTCATCCCGCTGGGTCTGTTGGTTAGCGCCAACGACGCCGTTATTCGGGCATATCCCGAGCACAGATCTTATCTCGTAAAATTGCGAGCGGCATTGATTCCTGGTCTTTTGTTCGCATTGTGGTTCTGCACTGCGCATTTCGGATTGATCGGCGCAATTAGTGTAGTCGTTGCCGCGGCCTCGCTCGAAGCGATACTGATGGCGAGCAAGCTCGGTCGAACATTGGGCGTAGCTTTTCACGATATCAGGTTGCTGTTGGATGTGGGCAAATTGGCGGTCGCATCGGTGATCGCGGGAATAATCGCAACCGTTGTGCATTCGCTGCTGCCTGATATTCATCCGATTGTGACGCTCGCGATCAGCGGCACGGTTTTTTCTATCGCTTACGCGATTCTGGTTCTGGTGCTCGGTGTGGTCAGTCTTGATGAACGTGAATCGTTACGACGATACGCGTCATCGGCGCAGAGATTCATTCCCTGGCGTAAAGCCGAGGCGCATTAGAGGGTCCATATGATGGCGCAAGCGAAGCGGTATGCGAAGAGATCGAAGAATCTGATCATCGCATACAAGATTTACGAAAACTGGAAAATGAAGCGCCAGTTCAAAAATGGCAACTGGGAATCTCTGCACGGCTCGACCCACAGCAAACTGGACGTTGACAAGAGTCTTCGTTACATCAATCAGCAGTATCAGGACTATCTGCAGTACGGGCAGATTTCCGCTCACTCTATTGAGGGGAAACGAATACTTGAGCTGGGATTCGGTGACAATGTAGGCGTGGCACTGAGATTTTTGGCCGATGGTGCATCGCATGTCGCTTGCATCGATAAATTTTACTCCAAACGTGATGACGATCAGCAGCGCCGAATCTATCAGCGATTGCGCGAAACACTGAATGAAACACAACGGGCCCGTTTCGACCAGGCGGTCGATCTAAGCTCCGGAATCGAGATTAATTCAGAGCAACTAAGTTGCATTTATGGATTCGATGTCGAGGATTGCGACGAATTAAGCGAATCAGAGCCATTTGATCTGATTCTTTCCCGCGCCGTCATCCAGGACATTTACAATCCGCGACCGGCTTTTATCGCTATGGACAAACTCCTGCGAGACGGCGGTTTTATGCTTCACAAGATAGACCTCAGCGACCAGGGGATGTTTCGCGACAACGAGATGAACCCTCTAACATTTCTGACTATCTCGGAATCTGTTTATCAAAGAATGGCGACCGATTCTGCGATATCGAACAGAAAGCTCGTCAACTACTACAAGGCATTAATGAGTGAGCTTCGTTATGACGCAAAGCTTTTGATCACTGACGTGTGCGGAACTGAAGGGAAAGGCGATCTGCGACCTCACAAAGAGATCCTGGATTACGACAGTCAACGTGTTCGGGCGGCGCGCGGATTTGTACGCGACATACGTCCTCGACTGACTTCGAATTTCCGAGACCTGTCAGACGAGGAACTTATGATTGCCGGCGTGTTTCTGGTTGCCAGAAAAATGAAGGAGCGGGGTTAGCCGAAAAGGTTATGCCAACAAAGGAACCGCCTTTCCTGACAAAATTAGCATGGTCGCTGCCGTGGCTGGCGCGCTACCCGTTATGGCGCGCCAAGGAGACAGTTCGTCGCATAACTGATAAATCTGAAAAACAAAACCTGATTTTTATCGTTGCTAACCATTTCGAGCCGGCGTGGAACCGAACTGTCGAGGGTCACGATTTGGCGACGCAAATTCTGCGCGTTAAAGGCTGGCATAAACAAGCTCGGGCAATCGGGGCGGCTATTCGCGATTACGACGATACTCCCTTCCGTCACACTAACTTTTACCCGGCTGAGCAGTACCACAAACCCCTGCTCGACCAATTATCTGAAATACAATCTGATGGATTGGGCGAAGTCGAAGTCCATCTGCACCACGGCGTTGATTCGCCTGATGCACCGGAGAACACGCGGCGTGTCCTTGAGGAGTTTCGCGACACTTTGGCGGACGAGCACAAATGTCTGTCGCGTAAAACTATCAGCGACAAACCAATGTATTCGTTTGTTCACGGCAACTGGGCGCTGGCAAATTCAGCTGGGGGGCATTGCTGTGGTGTCAATAGTGAGATGCAGATTCTGGCTGATACAGGTTGCTATGCTGATTTGACTCTGCCCGCGATTCACAGCAGGGCACAGGTCCCACGGATTAATGCTATTTACGAGTGCGGTCATTCATTCGATCAAGCGGCACCGCATCGCTCTGGCCCTGATGTACGGGTCGGAAAGAGACCAAAGCTGCCAATCCTGATAACCGGACCGCTCACAATGAACTGGCAGGCTCATAGAAGTGGATTACCCATTCCTCGCTTTGATGATGGCGCGTTAACCGCGAAATACGAATTCAACTTGAAACGTTTGGATAACTGGCGCGAAGCGAACATCGGAGTACGCAGTCGGCCGGAATGGGTGTTCATAAAACTCTATTGCCATGGCTTCTTCGATTATGACCAGCCATTTACGATCGGCGAGCCAATCCGCAGATTCTGGGACAAGGTGTTGAGCCTAAGCGATCAGACCAATCGTTTCACCGTTCATTTCGCTACGGCCAGGGAAGCTTACAACATGGTTATGGCCGCGGTTGATGGCCACGGGGGACCGCCGGGCCTTTATCGGGATTATGAGCTGAAACAGATTATGAAGGAGGCGAAATCACTAGGCTCAAGCCTGAAGCTTGCGCAGGTATCGTAGGCGTAATATGTCTGAGCTAAGCGCAAAAATTCATGACCTCTATTCGCAACGGCTTTACTTGCCGCTGTCGAATTTGCAGCGCGTTGCGCGTCCGTCGCGGCGTGCAGTGGCCCTAGCCTTCCAGGCAGGCATGCGATTCAGACAACAGACTGCCAGGTGGAGTGAAGACAAGAAGCGCCATTGGATGCTTCGCAGGCTGCGTTCAGTCGTCCGCTATGCTAACCGTCATACCGATTACTATCGCAACCTTTTTGCAAAGATCGGTTTTGACCCTGATATAGATTTTAGTTTCGATGATTTTGCCAGCCTACCAACTCTGGAACGGGAAGATATCGAGCCCGCAGGTAAAACCCTTATTTCAAACGCTGTTTCGCCCGAAACTTTGAAACGTGATTCGACCGGCGGATCGACGGGTGCTCCAACAGTAGTTTGGCTTGGCCCTGAAGAGCAAGGATGGCGTGAGAGTTCGACAGAAAGCTTTATGAGGCGCATCGGAGCGCCGGCCGGTACGCGCACATCCTTCTTATGGGGACATCATCTTGATCCGGTCAAGAGTGATAGTCCACGCGAAAGGTTCTACGCATTCTCAACGAATGCTCAGTGGTTTGATTGCTTTCGTCTTTCACAGGAATTGATGGATCGATACCACGACGAGCTGCAGAAGCTCCGGCCAGCTTGCATCATCGCATACGCTACCGCCCTTGGCAGGTTCGCAGAACACCTTCTCGAGCGTGGATACGAAGCTCACTATCCAACGCATTGCGCAGTGACTGGCGCGGAGAAACTGAGCTCAACTTATCGTGAAGCGGCTGAAGCTGCATTTAAGCGACCTATTCATGAGCGATACGGAAGTCGCGATGTGGGTGGAATCGCTTTCCAGGTAGATCCAAGGCGCTCGCTGGATTATGAGATCGACTGGTCCAACTTGTTTGTAGAGCCGGAAACAAGCGACCCGGATTCGCCGATTTTGATTACAAAACTTCACGCGGATGGGATGCCAATGATTCGCTATCGAATTGGCGACATTGGCAGGTTCAGACAGGATGCACGTTCCGGTCACCCCACCTTCCTTTTGCGCGAGGTTCT
>Ga0070741_10008876_pt1 | contig 19903 bp, 20 predicted proteins | sample Coa_R1_4_FD_66440 | JGI IMG/M metagenome (GOLD analysis project Ga0070741, IMG submission 66440) | Surface soil microbial communities from Centralia Pennsylvania, which are recovering from an underground coalmine fire - Coalmine... | ecosystem: Environmental > Terrestrial > Soil > Unclassified ...
CCGGTCGTGTCGCCGACCGTGATCCGGTCGCCGAGGCGCACCGGCTGCGTCAGCCCGAGCAGGACGCCCGCCCCGATGTTGGACAGCGGCCCGGTCAGCGCGACGGCCACGAACAGCGTCAGCACGGCTCCCGAGGCGAGCAGGCTGCGCCCGAGCTCCCGCGTCGTCGGGAACACCTCGAGGACGCTCCACGCGACGACCACGGCGAGGATGGCGAGGATGAGCCGCGACAGGATGGTGTAGCGGGTGCGCAGCGCGGCGACCTCAGCCGGCCGCCCCCGCTCTGCCCGCCGCCGCAGGTACTGGTTGAGCGCCAGCCGCATGCCGACGCGCAGCACGACGATGATCCCGAACCCGACGGCGCCGGTGACGATCGCCGAGCGGACGCGTTCGGACATGACTCAGCCGCTCAGCTCAGCAGTTGTCCGGCAGGCACCAGTGCCGCGGCGAGACGAGCTTCTGCGCCGCTGACGGGCCCCACGTGCCGGGCTTGTAGGTGTGGAGCTTGGGCGGGCTCTTCAGCAGCGGCTCGGAAAGCTCCCACAGCCGCTCGATGCCCTCGGCGTCCGTGAACAGCGTCTGGTCGCCCATCATCGCGTCGTACAGCAGCCGCTCGTACGCCTCGAGCTGCGCCGTCGCCTGCGCCTCGCCGTAGTTGAAGCGCATCTCTCCTTCCTCCAAATCGAGCGCCGGCCCGGGCTGCTTGGCGAGGAAGTGTGCCGAGATCGACCCCGGGTCGCGGAAGTCGACCATCAGCTCGTTCGGCCGCTGCGCCGTCCGCGTGCCGCGCGCGAGTCGGAACATGCGCAGCGGCGGCTCGCGGAAGACGAGCGCGATCGACTGGCGGCTCTCGGCCAGCGACTTGCCGGTGCGGAGGTAGAACGGCACGCCGGCCCAGCGCCAGTTGTCCACCTGCGCCTCGAGCGCGACGAACGTCTCCGTCTGTGAGCGGCGCGCGACGCCCTGCGACGTTCGGTAGCCCTCGTACTGGCCCCGGACGACCTTCGACGGGTCGATCGGCTTGATCGCCTCGAACACCTTGTTCTTCTCGATCCGCAGCGACTTGGGGTCGAGCATCGTCGGCGGCTCCATCGCGACGAAGCCGAGCACCTGGAAGAGGTGCGTGACGACCATGTCGCGGAACGCGCCGGTGCCCTCGTAGAAGCCGGCGCGGCCCTCGATCGAGAGCGTCTCGGGCACGTCGATCTGCACGTGGTCGATGTGGTCGCGGTTCCAGACCGGCTCGAACAGGCCGTTCGCGAACCGAAGCGCGAGGATGTTCTCGACCGACTCCTTGCCGAGGAAGTGGTCGATCCGGAAGACGTCCCGCTCCGGAAACGCCGAGTGGAGCACGCGGTTCAGGTGCCTCGCGGACGCGACGTCCCAGCCGAACGGCTTCTCGACGATCACGCGCGCGCGCTTCGAGAGGCCGCTCGCGGCGAGGTCCTCGACGACGCTTTCGAACGCGGCCGGCGGGATCGCGAGGTGGAAGAGGCGACGCGGCCTGCCGCCGATGTCGCGCTCGGCCCGGCCCACGACGTCGGCGACGGCGTCGTGGTTCGCGCCGTAGACGCGCCGGAGGAAGTTCTCTCGCGCCGTCTTCGGCATCGGCTTGCGGCCGAAGAGCTGCAGCGCGAGCGACGCCGTCGACCGCATCTCGTCGTCCGAGAGCGTCCCGCGCGAGACACCCACGATCCGGTAGCCGCGCGGCAGCAGGCCGACCGTCGAGAGGTGGAAGAGCCCGGGGAGGATCTTCCGCTTCGCCAGGTCGCCCGTCGCCCCGTAGAGGACGATGACGTGGTTCGGCGGGCGCTCGTACCTACGCCGCGACATCGGCTGCGATCGCGCTCGTGAGCGCGCGGTAGGCGGCTCCTGGGTCGGCCTGCCAGAAGACGGCGCTGCCGGCGACGAGCAGGTCGGCACCCGCGTCGCGGACGGCGCGCACGTTGTCGGCGTGGATGCCGCCGTCGACCTGGACGTGCACGGAGCCGGGGAGCGAACGGCGCAGCTCCTCGATCCGCGGCAGCGCCTCCGGCATGAACTTCTGGCCGGAGAGGCCCGGGTGGATGCTCATGCAGAGCGCGAGGTCGGCGCTCTCCGCGGCGCGGGCCGCGACCGCGACCTCGGTCTCCGGGTTGAACGCGACGCCGACGCCGAGGCCGCGGTCGCGCGCCCGCGCGATCGTCCCGGCCGGGTCGGCGGCCACCTCGGCGTGGAAGGTCACGCTGTCGCCGCCTGCCGCCTTGATGTTCTCGAACTGGCTCTCGGGGTCGGAGACCATCAGGTGGCAGTCGAGCCGTCCGCCGCGGTCGTGGACGAGCTCCGAGATCGACTTGAGCACGACCGGCCCGATCGTGATCTCGCTGACGAAGTGCCCGTCCCCCACGTCGAAGTGGAAGATTCGCGTGCCGGCGTCGAGGAGCGCCTCGAGTTGCGCGCCGAGGCGCGAGAAGTCCGCGGCGTAGATCGACGGCTCGAGCTCGGCGCCACGTACCCATTCCGCCCACGTCACGCGCCGTACAGTACCCGGGCACGCATGGACGTTCAGGCCGAGAAGAAGCTCGCCGCCGAGGCTGCCGCGGACCTCGTCCAGGACGGCATGCGCGTCGGTCTCGGCACCGGCACGACCGTCGCCTTCCTGCTCGACGTGCTGGCCGCGCGACAGCCTGACATCCGCTGCGTGGCCACGTCGGTCGGCACGGAGCACGCCGCCCGCGCGCTCGGCCTCGTCGTCCAGCCGTTCGACAGGCTCGACGGGCTCGACGTCGCGATCGACGGCGCCGACCAGATCGCGCCCGACGGGTGGCTCGTGAAAGGGGGCGGCGCCGCGCACACGCGGGAGAAGATCGTCGCGGCCGCTGCCGACCGCTTCGTCGTCATCGCCTCCTCGGACAAGCCCGTGGACGCGCTCGCGCCGCCGGTGCCGCTCGAGCTGATGGCCTTCGGGCTCGAGGCGACGATGCGGCAGCTCGGCAGCGTGACGCTCCGCGACGTGCCGCGCAGCCCCGACGGAGGCGTGATCGCGGACTACCACGGGCGGATCGACAACCCGACGGCGCTGGCGGCGCGCTTCGACGCCACGCCCGGCGTGGTCGCGCACGGGCTCTTCCCGCCCTGGCTCGTCTACGAGATCCTCGTCGCGCGCGGCGACAGGGTGCAGCGCCTCGTGCCGCCCGGCTAGACCGGCGGCGCCTGCCCCGTTACTTCTTCTTCTTCGGCGGCGACTTCGGCGGAGCCTTGTAGACGATCACGCTCTTCCCGGCCGGGACGAGCGTCGTCTTCTTCGTGACGAAGTTCTGCACCGAGACGAGGCCGCGCTTGACCGTGACCAGCGTGTGGTCGGAGTAGTCGGCGATCAGCCAGTTGGTTCCGCGGACGGTCGCCGAGGCGTACTTGCCCTTGGTCGTGAAGTGGCCCTTGCCGCTGCCCCAGAGGCGGGCGGCGGGCTTGCTCGGCTTCTTCGGGCCCTTCTTCGGCGGCGCGCCGGCGATCGCGAGCTTGTGCGACGAGCTCGGCTTCACGTCGGACAGGACGATCTGCACGTTCCCGTTCTGCACGCCCTGGAGGACGAAGACAGCCGGGACGCCGTCGTTCACGTCGTAGAACGTCATCTCGCTGCCGTTCGGGTCGGCGAGCTGGATCTCGGCGTCGCCGCTCACGTTCACGATCGTGCCGGGCGGCAGGTTCGCGGCCTGCGAGAGCGGGATGTACGTGTTCGATCCGGGCAGCTTCACCTGCGCCTCGGGCTTGCCGGGCACCGGCGACGCGTTCACCGAGTTACCCGGGGGCGGAGGAGGAGGCGGCGGGGGCGGAGGCGGCGGGGGCGGCGCGGGAGGCGGCGGGGACTGCGGGTTCTGGCCCTCGCCGCTGCCCGACGTGACGGTGACGTCGAAGCTCTTCGAGGTCGTGTTGCCGCTCGAGTCCTTGGCCGTGCAGTTCACCGTCGTCGTCCCGACCGGGAAGGTCGAGCCCGAGGCCGGGTTGCAGCTGACCGTGGGGCTGGAGTCCTCGGTGTCCGTCGCGGTCGCCTTGTAGGTGACCACAGCGCCGTCGGAGCCGGTCGCGGCGACGGTCATGTCGCCCGGCACCTTCAGCGTCGGCGGCGTCGTGTCCTTCACCCGAACCACGAAGCTTCCGGTCGACGTGTTGCCCGCCCAGTCGGTGGCCGTGCAGTTGGCGGTCGTCTGGCCGAGCGGGAAGAACGAACCGGAGGCCGGGGTGCAGCTCGCCGACGGGCTCGGGTCGAGGTTGTCGGTCGCCGTCGGCGCCGGGTAGCTGACGTCCGCGCCGCCGGTGGTGTTCGCTTCCACGAACTGGTTCGCCGGGACGTGCAGCGTCGGCGGCGTCGTGTCGAGCGTGAACGTTTGCGAGTCGCTGTAGGCGCTCTGGTTCCCGAGTGAGTCGAGCGAGCTGACGCGCCAGCAGTAGGTGCCGTCCGCGAGGCTGGGCGTGTACGACGTGCCGTCCTGGCTCGTCGGGTCGCCGAAGGAGCAGCCCTCGCCGCCCGGCGTGCCGATCTCGACGTCGTAGCTCGTCGCGCCGGAGCCGCTCTCGTCCGACCAGGAGAGCGCGGGGCTGTTCACGACCGCGCCGTCGGCGGGTGCGATCAGCGACGGGACGTTCGGCGGCGTCGTGTCGACGGTGAAGGTGAACGGGGCGGAGAAGTCGCTCGCTCCGCCGTCGCCGCTCGCCGCGACGCGCCAGCAGTAGGTGCCGTCGTCGAGCGCGCCCTTTGGCGTGAAAGTCGTCAGGTCCGTCGTGCTGTCGATCGGCGGCGACGAGAAGTCGCAGGAGGCCGCATCGGCGAGCGCGCCGAGGCTGCCGAGGAACGCGCCGCCTCCGCCGCCGGTGCCGATGGGCGCGATCTGGATCTCGTACGAGCTGGCCCCGTCCTCCGACGACCAGGAGAACTCCGGCGCCCCGGTCGCGATCGTCGAGCCGTCGTCGGGCGAGATCAGCGTCGGGATTGCGGGCGGGGAGCTCGCCGTCCAGGTGACGCCGCCGCTTGCCTGCTCGGTCGTCCCGCCGGACGTGAAGCTTGCGTTTACGGTGTCGTCGCCAGCACCGTTCGAGCCGGTGTAGGTGAAGGAGACCGTGCCGTCATCCGCCGTCGTGCAGTCCACGGGCGAGCACGTGCCCTTGGCGCCGGCGTTCTGGCCGACGACCGTGAAGGAGACGGACTGGCCCGCGACCGGCGCGTTCTCAGCGTCGGTGACCGTGGCCGTCACCGTCGCCTGAGCGCCGTTTGCTTTCGTCTGAGTCTTCGGCGTGACGGCGATGTTGGGCGCGCTCGTGACGACGCCCTGGCCGGCGAGGAGGACGTAGGCCTCCCCGCAGGCAGGAGTGTCCGTGTTCGGATCGGTGCCGCAGGTCGGCGTCGTCGGCGTGTCGGTCGCGACGGCGAGCGCGCTCCAGTCGCTCTTGAAGCTCGGGAACGTCTCGTGAACGGAGCAGCTCCAGCCCTCGATGTCCGCGCTCGTCAGGTCGGAGAAGAGCGAGTTCGACGCGATCAGCGAGACGTTTCCACCGCAGGGCGGCGAGCCGTTCTCCGACCACGAGCCCGACCCGGTGCTGAGCGCATCGAGGATAGACAGCACCGTCGGGTTGTTCGTCGTTCGGTCGCAGGAGGCGTCGAAGTAGACGCCGGTGCGCCCGCTCAGTGCTCCCGCGAACGCGATCCCGTCCTTGATCAACGTCAAGGCGCCCGGACGGCCGTTGTTGTAGTGATAGACGGGGTCCGTGCCGATCAGGACGCGGTTTCCGGGAAGCGCGTTCCCGCCCGCCGTCCCCATGACGACAGGCGCCCAGGTCGAGGCGTTGCTCGTCGCCGAGCTCGCGATCGAGCTACAGGTGGGATCGCCGATGATTAGCACCTGATAGCCGGCGAAGTCGGATGCGCTCATCGAGTCCCAGGTGGAGCCGCTGACGACGTCGACGCTGAAACCGTCGGCCGCAGCCTCTTGTTCTTCGAGACTCGGATCGCCGACGATGGTGTCCGCGTTGATCAGCGCCTTCGGGCCTGTCCCGCTCGACGTGTGCGGCCTCGCGGGCGTCCGCGGGCCGGACGGGCCCTGCTGCCTCTGGCCTCCGGGCTGGGTGCTGGGCGGCGGCGGAGGCTGGGTGCTCGGCGGCGGCTGCTTGAACGGCGGCGGCTTGGGACCGTGCGTAGCGGCATTGACAGCGAGCGCGCTCGACGCGGCGCCGAGAAGCAGGCACACGACGAGCAGCGCACGCAACGCAAAGCTCAATCTCCTACCCTTCACAGCCCGCTCCTCCCTAGCCCAGATCCCCGAATCTGCAGGGCCGGGCGATTTTATCCGAAGCCCAATTCAGCCGCCACCAGCCGTTTTTCCTCTCGTAGTGCCGAAAACAGGCGGTGTCAAGGCCTGGACTACCGTGCAGCCGTGCGAATTCGCGTCCTGATCCCGCTCGCGGCGACCGCCGTCGTGCTCGCGGGGTGCGGCGGCGCGTCCTCGCCGACGACTTCGACGGCGGTCGCGACGGTGAACATGCCCGCCGTCACGGGCCTGACACAGCAGGCCGCGCTGAAGAGGTTCTCCGGCCTGCGGATCACCGTCTACGTCTATCCGGAGCGGAACCCGCGGATCCCGAAGGGCTTCGTCTTCCGCCAGACGCCCGGGCCCGGCCCGGTGGCCAAAGGCACGCTGTCGGCGCTCTACGTCTCAGCGGGGCCGCACGGCCCGCGCGTCGGCAAGCCGTTCGTCGCGCACCGCTAGCCGGTCGCGGCCCTGTCGGCCACGATCAGCGACTTCGCGGCGCGGATTCGGCCGGCGGGAATCGACGGGTCGCCCGCGAGCAGCTTCTCGAGCGCCTCGACCTTCGAGTCGCCGGTGATCAGCCAGAGGAGCTGGCGCGAGCGGTCGATCATCGGGTAGGTCAGCGTCATCCGTCGCGTGCCCTGGTACTCGCCCGCGGTCATGGCGACGTCGCGGTCGCGGACGTCGAGCACGGCGTCGCCGGGAACGAGCGAAGCCGTGTGCCCGTCCGGGCCGATGCCGAGATGGACGACGTCGAGCGCCTCGGGCAGCAGCGTCGCGTACTCGGCGGCGGCCGCGTCGAGATCAGCGGCCTCGACGGGCATCGCATGCATCCGCGCCCAAGCCGCGCCCGGGAGCGATGCCTCGAGGTGCGTGAGGTTGCGCTCGTCGTCCCCGTGCGGCGCGACCCGCTCGTCGACCTGGAAGAGCTCGACGGCGTCCCACGGCACGTCCTCCCCGGCCAGCAGCCGGAACGACTGCCACGGCCCGCTTCCGCCGGAAAGTGCTGCGGCGCACGTCCCGCGCTCCTCGACAGCCGCGCGGATCCGCTCGGCGAGCAGCTTCGCGAACCGGTCCGCGGCCGCGTCTGCGTCCGGCAGCACCTCGAGCTCGTGCAGGCTCACCGTCGCAGGATACGCTCGGGGTGATGAGACTCGTCCGGCGGCTCGCATACACGTGGTCGTTCAACCTGCTCGCGCTTTACGCGGCCGCGGCGCTCATCTCCGGGATCAGCTACTCCGACAGCTTCGGGACGCTGGCGCTGACCGCGCTCGTCTTCGCCGCCGTCAATCTGTTCCTCAAGCCGGCGACGAAGTTCCTCGCGTTCCCGCTGATCCTGGTCACGCTCGGGGTCGCGCTCTTCTTCATCAACGTCCTGATGCTCTACGTGACCGACTGGCTCGTCTCCGGATTCCACATCGCCGACTTCGGCGCGGCCGTCTGGGCGACGATCGTGATCTGGGCCGTGAACTGGGTGCTGCAGATCGTCTTCGACGTCGACGACCGCTCGCGCGGCAAGGCGCGCCGGACCCGGCAGACCGCCGAGAGCTAGCCCGGGCTCTCCCAGAGCCGGAAGCCGCCGACGAAGGCGTTCTCGTTGTCGCCCAAGCGGGCGCCCGGCGGCAGCTCCTTGATCAGCTTCGCGTTCCCGCCGCCGAGGACGACGTAGTCCGGCTCGAGCGCCGCCGCAAAGGCCGCGGCGACCTCGGCGACCTCCTTCCGCCATCGCTTCTTGCCGAGCCGGAGGAGCCCGCGCTCGCCGACGTAGTCCTCGTAGGTGGCCTTCTTGTACGGAAGGTGGCCGAGCTCCATCGGCTCGACGATCCCGTCGACGATCATCGCCGAGCCGAGCCCGGTGCCGAAGCCGAGGAAGAGCATGCGCTTGCCGTCGTAGCTGCCGAGGGCCTGCATGGCGGCGTCGTTCACGACCTTCGTCGGCTTGCCGAACGCCTGCTCGAAGTCGAAGCCGGCCCAGCCCGGGCCGAGGTTGACGGGGTCGTGGACGACCTTGCCGACCATGACCTGGGCGGGCACGCCGACCGAGACGACGTCGTACTCCCAGTCCTTCGTCAGGTCGAGCACGCCGTCCACCATGTTCTGAGCCGTCATGGCGGGGCTCGAGTCGAACCGCCGCCGCTCGCCGCCCGTGCTCAGCAGCACCTTGACGTGCGAGCCGCCCACGTCGACGGCCAGGACGCTTCGACTCGGGTCGGCCATCGGCGGATAGTGCCCGAGAAAGGATAGAGCCGGCAATCGCCGGCTCTTCCGAGGGCTCAGTGTCGACCTCGGCTATCCGACCCTGCAGATCTTCGAGGCGGCCACCGTGAGGGTGACCGGGGGATCCGGTGTCCCGGCGGCGTGGAAGAGGAACTGGCCACTCGGTCCGTTAGTGACGGAGACATATGAGGTTCTCCGGCCGGGCGCGCGCCCAGAAGTGCCCGGCCCTCTACTCTGTAGCCGTGCGTTTCCTGTTCGGAGACAAGACGCAGATGGTCGAGCCGGACGAGGCTCTGCCGGGGCGGGACGAGACGATGCCCGTGCCGGCCCGCCACGACGTCCTCGGCACGCCGATCGCCCCGCCGTTCCCGGACGGGCTCGAGACCGCGATCGTCGGGATGGGCTGCTTCTGGGGCGCCGAGCGCGTCTTCTGGCAAGCGCCCGGCGTCTACACGACCGCAGTCGGCTACGCGGGCGGCTTCACGAAGAACCCGACCTACGAGGAGGTCTGCTCCGGCAAGACCGGCCACGCCGAAGTCGTGCTCGTCGTCTTCGACCCTGCGAAGACGAGCTACGACGAGATCCTGCGGCTGTTCTGGGAGAACCACGACCCGACACAGGGCATGCGCCAGGGAAACGACGTCGGCACGCAGTACCGCTCCGCGATCCTGACCACGACGCCGGCCCAGCGTGAGGCCGCCGAGCGCTCCCGCGAAATGTTCCAGCAGGCGCTCGCGGCCGAGGGCTACGGGCAGATCACGACCGAGGTCGCCGACGCCGGCGAGTTCTACTACGCCGAGCCGTACCACCAGCAGTACCTGGCCAAGAACCCGAACGGCTACTGCGGTCTCGGCGGGACGGGCGTCTCGTGCCCGATCGGCGTCGCTACCGCGGGCTGATCACCCGCACCGGCTCGCCGGCGAGCCACGCCTCGATGTCCTCGACGGTCTGCTCGTAGAAGACACGGAACGTGTCCTCCGTGACGTAGCCGACGTGCGGCGTCAGGACGGTGTTCGGGGCGCGGCGAAGCGGATGGTCGGCCGGCAGCGGCTCGCGGTCGTAGACGTCGATCGCGGCGCCGCCGACCGTCCCCGCTTCGAGCGCCGCGAGCAGTGCGGCCTCGTCGACGATCGGGCCGCGCGACGTGTTGACGAGGAGTGCGGTCGGCTTCATCCGGGCGATGTCCCGCTCGCCGATCAGCCCCCGCGTGCGGCTGCTCAGGACGAGGTGGATCGTCACGACGTCCGCGGTCGAGAGCAGCTCGTCCTTCGTCACGAGCTCGGCGCCGCACTCGGCCGCGCGTTCCGCGGTCAGGTTCTGGCTCCAGGCGAGGAGCCGCATGCCGAATGCCTCGCCGTAGCGGGCCACTGCCGATCCGAGCCGTCCGAGGCCGACGATCCCGAGCGTCCGTCCGGCGAGGTCGAGCCCCACCGTCGTCTGCCAGCTTCCCTCGCGCATGTTCCTGTCCTCGGCCGGGATGTGCCGGGCGAGCGCCAGGATCAGCCCCCAGGTCAGCTCGGCGGTCGAGAGGCCCGGCACGTCCGTGCCGCAGACCGCCACCTCGTGCGCGGCGGCGGCTTCCATGTCGATCGCGGCATTGCGGCGGCCAGTCGTCACGAGGAGCTTCAGGTTCGCGAGCCGCTCGAACAGCTCGGCGGGGAAGGCTGTCCGCTCGCGCATCGCGCAGACGACGTCGAACGGCTCCAGCGCCGCAGCGACGTCCTCGAGCGGTTCGTGGAAGAAGGTGACCTCGTGCTCGCCGAGGCGCGACCAGTCGGCGAAACGGTGTGCGGCGCGCTGGTAGTCGTCGAGGACGGCGATTCTCACGTCGGCTCCGGCAGCCGCCGGGCGACGTCCACGAGGCGCTCGAACTGTGCGCCCGCGTCGCGGCAGTGGGCGACGAACTGCTCGAGCATCGCCATCCGGTGGCCGCGGCCGATCACCTGCGGGTGCATGCAGACGGTCATCACGCCGCCTCCCTCGCGCTCGTGCATCCAGTCGAACTCGCCCCGCCAGATCTCCAGCACGCGGCTCGGCGCCGACAGGCCGCGCCGGTACGGCGAGAAGTTCGGCTGGAAGTGCGGCCAGTCGTCGAGCTCGAACGACATCGGCAGCTCCCAGACCCGCGCCTCGCGGCCGCGCTGCAGGGGCTCGTGGCGCGAGACGCGGTCGCCGATCCGCGGCCGGAACGGGCGGAAGTCGTCGGCGGTGAGCGTCGAGCTGTAGAGGAGCTCGTGCTCCTCGACGATCGCCAGCGTGCGCTCGGAGAGCTCCGCGTCGGGCGAGCGGAAGCCGTCGGGGCGCACGCCGATCCCCTCCAGCGTCGCGAGCGCTCGCTCGAAATCCGCCCGCTCCTCGCTCTCGGACTGCAGCGACGGCGCCGTGTGCGCCCACGAGTGGTGACCGATCTCGTGGCCGGCGGCGAGGATCAGCTCGGTCTCCTCCGGGAACGACTCGACCGTGTGGCCGGGGATGAAGAACGTCGCCGGGAGCTCCTCGCGCCGGAGGAGCTCGAGGATGCGCGGGACGGCGACGCGCGCGCCGTACTCGCCGCGCCAGAGCATCGCGGCGGTCGGCTCGTCGTAGGCGAGCCAGACGGAGAGCGCGTCGAAGTCGAAGGTCAGGCAGACGGTGGAGGGCATGCCGCGTAGGCTACGCGCCGTGATCCCGATGCACCGCTTCGACGGTCCCGAGGACGCGCCGGTGCTGCTCCTCTCGAACTCGCTCGGGACGACGCACGAGATGTGGAACCCGCAGATGGCGGCGCTGACCGAGCACTTCCGCGTGCTGCGCTACGACCGGCGCGGGCACGGGCAGTCGGCTGTCCCGCCGGGGCCGTACCGGATCGCGGACATGGCCGGCGACGTGATCGAGCTCCTCGACTCGCTCGGGCTCGACCGCGTCTCGTACTGCGGGCTGTCGATCGGCGGCATGGACGCGATGTGGAACGCCGCGAACGCGCCGGAGCGGATCGACCGGCTTGCGCTCTGCTCGACGTCGCCGCACATGCCCCCGCGCGAGCTCTGGGACGAGCGGGCGGCGACCGTTCGCGAGCAGGGAGTTGCCGTCCTCGCCGACGCGACGATGGAGCGCTGGTTCTCGCCGGAGTTCCACGCGTCGAATCCCGAGGCGGTGGGCTGGGTCCGCGAGATGTTCAGCGCGACGCCGGCCGAGGGCTACGCGGGCTGCTGCGAGGCGATCCGCGAGTGGGACTTCCGCTCGGAGCTCGGCCGGATCTCGGCGCCGACGCTGGTGCTGTCGGCCGAGAACGACCCTTCGACGCCGCCCGAGAGCGGCCAGGCGATCGCGGACGGGATTCCCGGCGCGTCGTTCGACGTCCTGCCCGGCGCGAGGCACATCTCGAACGTCGAGCAGCCGGAGGAGTTCACGACCGCGCTGCTCGGGCACCTGCTCGGCTAGATCAGCCCGGCTCGCGCTGCGTGCGCGGTCGCGGCCGCGCGCGAGGACTGCGAGAGCTTGCGAAGGATGTTCGCGACGTGACGGTGCACGGTGTGCTCGCTGAGAACGAGCGAGCCGGCGATCTCGCGGTTCGAGAGGCCTGAGGCGACGAGGCGGAGCACCTCGGTCTCGCGCGACGTCAGCGGCGACTTGCCGTTCGGGCTCGGAGCCGGCGCGTCGTCGAGGAAGCCGGCGAGCGCCCGGTGGAGGTCGCGCTGGTCGTCCACCCAGGGCAGGTGCCCGTCGCCGCCCAGCGGCACGAAACGGGCGTTCGGCAGGAGCGCTGCGACCTCGCGCCCGCGCGCGATCGGAACCGCGCGGTCGCCGCGGCGGTGGAGAACGAGCGACGGCGTGGCCACGAGCGGCAGCACGTCCCGCTGGTCGGCGTCGAGGTCGAGCTCGAGGAACGCAGCGGCGACCTCGGCGTCGGCCGAGCGGCGCTTGTGCGAGCTGAGCCGCGAGATCTCGTCGCCGCTCGCGTGCGGCGCGAACAGGCCGGCGAGCATCTGCGAGGCGAGCAGCCAGTTCGCGCGGACGAAGTCGACGAGCGAGCGCTTCGTCGCCTCCGGAATGTCGTCGCGCGCCGCGTAGCTCCCCAGGAAGACGATCTTGCGCACGCGATCCGGGTTGTCCTTCGCGTAGAGCGCGGACGCGAAGCCGGCGCACGAGCAGGCGAAGAGGATCACCGGCTCGTCCGCCACCGCGTCGAGCACGGCGCCGAGCGTGCGCGCCTCCATCTCGAGCGACGGCGGGTGCGGCAGGGAACGATCGGAGAGCCCGGCACCGATCCGGTCGTACCGGACGACGCGGTAGTCCTTCGCGAACGCCTCGAAGAAGCTCCGCACCTGCGGCAGCTCCCACTCGTCCTCGAGATGCGTGATCCAGCGGGCGCTGAAGACGAGGAGCGGCCCTTCGCCGAGCGTCGCGTAGGCGACGCGCTTCCCGTCGACCTGCACGAAGCGGATCTCCTGCTCCATGACCCGTACCGTAGATGGCCCGATCGGGCCATGTCAACAAGATGGCCCGCGGCGGCGAGGCGCCGCCCATGCCGGCGCGCGCACCATAGAGCCATGCGCTCCCAGTACGCCGACGGCGTCTCCATCCGGCAGCTCCGCAACGGCGACACCGGCACGGTTGCCGCCGTGTTCGAGCGGCTCGGCGACGAGTCGAAGCGGCAGCGGTTCGGCGGCCCGAAGCCGCGGCTCTCGGAGCCCGAGCTCGGCGCGCTGGCGCGCGTCGACGCCGAGCACCACGTCCTCGTCGCCTACGTCGACGGCGATCCCGTCCCGGCAGGCCTCGCCCGCCTCGTCCGGCAGGGCCGCACTGCCGAGGTCGCCTTCGAGGTCGCCGACGAGCACCAGGGCCGGAGGATCGGCACGGCGCTCGCGCGCGTCCTCGCCGCCGATGCGCGCGCCGCAGGCATCGTCGAGCTGCACGCGACGATCAACGGCGGGAACCGCCCTGCGGTCTCGCTGCTCTCCCGGATCGCGCAGCGCTTGCGCGGCCGCTGGCAGAGCGGCCAGTGCGAAGTCGTCGCGGCGCTGGACTGACCTCGCGCTGCGCCGGCGGACGTCAGGCGGGCGGGCCGCCGGCGAACGCTGCCGACAAGGCTTCGATCTCGGCCCGGACGTCCGCCTCCAGGGCAGCGATCGTCTCCGGCTGGCAGATCACGCGCCAGGCGAGCGACCGGCCGCCGCACCGACCGACGTACGCATCGTCGAGGATCTCGCCGAGCCTCCGCCCGAGCCGATGCTGACCGACGATGTAGCCGCGGAGGCGAGCCTCCCGGAAGGGCCGCCCGCTGACGAAGAAGTACGGGCCGAGGCGCCGGGGCGGCGGGACGGGGCCGGAATCGTCGACTGAGGCCATGCTTCGCCTCCTTTCTGACCCCTGCCTTGCAGCGAAGTCTATCGCATAACGATGGAAGGCAGCTCGGCGCGATCGACCTCGGTGAGGACGAGCTTCAACGCCGATCGAACGTGCCCGCCGGCCATGCGCCCGCCGAGGCGCCGTCCGCTCGGAGCGCTCACCACGACGTAGGCGGAGAGCCCGCCTTCGGCGGAGATCCAGCCGTCGAAGGCCTTCAGCACGAGCCCCTCGCCGCGGTCCGCGACGACGCGCCGCGTCGACGACCCGCGCCTGAGCACGACGTCGCCGAGACAGCCGATCCCCGTGAACTCGGCGGCCGCGACGTGCTCGCGCCGGACGAAGCTCGCCAGCTCGTCCAGGACGTCCTCCCCGTCCTCGAGGACGAGCAGGAAGCGCTTCTCGCCCGGGCCGGAAAGACGGTGCGACCGCACCTATCCATGATCGGGAGCCGCCCACGCAGCCGGGGAAAAGCTCGGTAAGCAGGAGGTTTGGAGCGGATTAGTTCCGACGCCGGCGCCGCGGCGGATGTGCGGCCGTCGCCGCTGCCGACGCGACATCGACGGGATACGTCCTCAGCGCCTTGAAGAGCAGGATCGCAGACACGCCGAGCGGCAGGAGCATCAACACGAAGGTCCACTGCAGGCCGAAGCGTCCGCCGCCGAAGACGTAGTCCGAGACGGCCCCGAAGAGCAGCGGCGCCAGCGCCTGCGCCAGCCCGCGCAGGACGGTGCGGATCGCCTCGGCCCGGCCCCAGAGCTGCGGCGGCATGATGTCGAGACGGGCCGCGTCGAGCGGCGGGTTCTGCGCCGAGAGCGCGAAGCCGGCGACCATCAGCCAGCCCACGGCCGACGCGGACGAGCTCGTGAACAGCGCCGGCAGGAACAGCACCGTCGCGGCGGCCGCACTGACCGTGCTGATGATCACGCGCCCGTTCAGGTGGCGGCGCCGAACGAGGACGTCGCCGACGACGCCGCCGGCCAGCACGCCGAGCACGGCGCCGATGCCGACCACGAGGAGCAGCACGTTCGCGAGCGCCTGGCCGACCCCGTACTGGTCCTTCGCGAACTCGACGCCGAACGTCTGCACTCCGGCGATGAAGTAGTAGCCGCAGGCGCTGGCGGCGATCAGGATCACGTTCGTCCGCACCCGCAGCACGTACTTGACGGCAGAGATCAGGCCCATCCGCCGGACGTCGCCCCGAAGCACGAGCGACGGGTCGGGCTCGATCCCGTGCTCCTGCGCCAGCTGCTGGGCGTCGGTGGCCCGTGGGTGGCCTTCACCTTCCCCATCGAGCCAGAGGTCCGCCTCCTCGCGCACCTCGTCGGATCGCTTCGGTTCCGGAAGCCGGAAGCAGGCCACGGCAAGAGCGAACGCCGGAACCGCGAGGACCACGAAGGCCGCCCGCCACGAGAGCGTCGCGACATCGCCGGTGACGGCGAATCCGAAGCCGGCACCGAGCAGCTCGCCCGCGAGGATGAAGCCGTAGATGCGGCCGCGCTCGCCGGCCTCGAAATAGTCGCCGACGAGCGACGCGATCAGCGGCCCGGCCGCGGCGGTCACGGCGCCGAGGAAGAGGCGGCTGACCAGCAGCTCGTCGAAGCTCCCGACGGCCGCGCTCCACGCCATCGCCCCGCCCCAGAGGACGATCGCCAGGCCGAGCGTGGTCGTCCGCCGGACGCGATCGGCCAGGACCCCGAACGGCAGGGTCGCGATCGCGGCCACCAGCGAGGTCACGGTGACGAGCAGGCCGATGTCGGTGTTGGAGATGTGCAGCCCGTGGCGCAGCTCAGTCGCCGACGCGCCCACGGTCGCGAAGTCCGCCCCGTTCAGCGCGAGCACGCAGGCGAGGACGACGACGATGCGCGTCCGCTCGGCCCCGCCGAGATGGGTCTCGAGGCGCCCGCGGGAATACCTCCACGCGGCGCGCAGTGGGCTCGGGCCGGACGTCATGTCCAGATGGTGACGACTGGTGCTGTTGCCGGCCCGGCTAAACGGTCGGAGCCACGCCGGCGTTCGACCCCAGCCGCTGCCGCAGCACGACCCGGGTTCCGTCCGCGCCGTGAGCGATGTCGGTCGCCAGCATGGTCGTCTCCATGATCTGCGTCCCGCGGCCCCGGCTCGGGTCGGGAGTCGGCGGCCGCCAGGTCCCGGTGTCCTCGACGGAGATGCCGAGCGTGTCGCCGTCGTGCTCGACGTGCAGCCGGATCGTTCCGCCGTTCAGCTGGTATCCGTGCTCGATCGAGTTGATGCAGGCCTCGTGGACGACGAGAACCGCGTCGATGCGCTCGGCCTCGTCGATGCCGCGCAGCGACAGCCACGTGTCGAGACGGCGGCGGAGCGCGGACATCGCCAGCGCGTCGGCCGGGATCTCCACGTCGAAGCGGGCCGGAACCGCTGCGGCCCTCATCACCACCAGCGCCGCGTCGTCGTCCACGGGGTCCTTGGCGAGCGCACCGGTGAGAAGGGCTTCGGCGGTCTCTTCCGCGCTGCCGCCGCTCGTCCGAGCCAGGACGGAGACGATGCGCTCGATCCCGGTGTCGATGTTGACGCCGCGGCGCTCGACGAGCCCGTCGGTGTATGCGACCACGGTCGCCGGCTCCGGCAGCGTCAGCCATTCCTCGACGATCGCCTCGGCGCCGGCGAAGCCGAGCGGCGGCGAGCCCGCCGCGCTATGGGTCGTGACGGTCGCGGTCGCCCCGTCGAGGATCAGGACCGGCGGATGTCCGGCCAGCGAATAGCCGAACCGGCGGGTGTACGGGTCGAAGGTCAGGCAGACAGTCGTCACCATGCCGCCGCTCGGAATGTGCCGCTGCAGGCGACGGGTGATCTCCGCCGGAGAGGTGCAGTCGAACGCGTAGGCGCGGAAGGCGTTCCGTAGCTGCGCCATCAGGGTTGCCGCCGCGATCCCGCGTCCGGCGACGTCGCCGACCGAGACGTGGAGCAGGCCGTCGGGGCGGCGCACCGCGTCGTACCAGTCTCCGCCGACCTCGACCCCGGTGCCGCCGGCGTGATAGCGCGCCGCGAACGAGACGTCGTCCTGCTCCGGCAGCTCCGCCGGAAGCAGGCTCCGCTGCAACTCGACGGCGACCTCGTGCTCGTGCTCCTGCCGGAGCGTCCGGCCCAGGGCCTGGATTGCCTGCTCCAGGTGGGCGTCCACGATGGCGTCGTTGGCGGCCGCGAAGGACACCGGATCGGCGAGGAGGAGCGCGACCGCTCCGAGCTTGCCACCCCTTCGCCCGAGAATCGGCGTGGCGTAGACCGCGGCAATCCCTCGCGCGGCCGCGCGCTGGAGCTCGGGGAACGCCCTGGCGACCGCGGCCTGCCCGCTCGCAGTCTGCTTCGCTCCGCGCTCGTAGGCCTCCGCCGCAGGACCGAGCAGGACGGGGTCGCCGGCGGCGATCGTCGACGGCCTCTGCCCCTCGACCGCTGCCAGTGTGAGCTCTGACCGGCCGCCCTCCGCCAGACCGACCACGGCGGCCGATCCCGGGAAGCTCTTGCTCAGCGCCGTGGCCAGGGCGGCGGCGACGTCGTTCGGGGTGTACGCGTCGGCCAGGGACCTGGTGAGCTCGGCCACGATCTCGTTGCGCCTCCTCACGGCGACTGCGTTGCGGTTCGCCCGCCGGTAGATCCAGATCAGCAGGAAGAAGATCAGCAGAGCCGCCGCGACGATCGACGCCAGCTGCAGCGCGAGGACACGTCGCGCCGAGGCGAAGACGCTGGACGGCGAGCGGTCGATCGCCGTGATCCACCCGGCGAGCGGCGTCGTCGCGTACGCCACGACGCGGCCGCCGCTCCCGGTCAGGCCGTGGGTGTCGCTCAGCACCTCCGTCTGGTGCTTGCGCATGCGGCGAAGGAGCGCCGTGTTCGCGGGCCGCGCGAAGCTCGCCTCAGTCAGCTCCTGGCCGTCGCGGTCGATGACCACGACGCCCTGGAAGCCGAGCGCGACCGACTGCTTGCTCGGAGCCGCCTGCTGCAACCGCAGCGCTCCGGCCAGCACTCCGTTCAGCCGTCCGCTGCTGTCGTGGGTCGGGACGGCCATGACGATCAGGCGGCGCCGCCCGTGACGGCTGATCAGACCGCCGCTGATGAACGGCTTGTCCGAGGCGAGCACGGTGCGGAAGTAGCCGCGGTCGGCCACGTTGAGCGCCGGCCCGGCGGGCGTCGGTGCGCTCGAAGCCCGCACCCGGCCGTCGCGGTCGATCCAGCCGAGCCCGCCGCTGAAGGCCGAGCCCTTCTTCGGCTGGACCCGGCGGAAGTAGGCAGTCATCGCAGGCGCGTTCCCCGCTCGGACAGCCGCGGTTTCGGCGATCGAGCGCAGCTGGGAGAGCTCGCCGGAGAAGTACGTGTCGAAGACGGTGGCGGCGAGGACGACGCGGGCGTCGAGCTCGTTCAGCGCATGCCGCTTGCCGTCGTCGTACTGCCGCCAGGCGAAGACTCCCGCCAGAGCCGCAAGGGCGAGAACCGCGACGATGCCGCCGACGAGCAGCCGGGGACGCTGCGTGCCTGACGTCAACTCACCCTCACCGCTGCGATCGCCTCGGCCCGCGTCTCGACCAGGCGCACGACCTGGTCGAGATGAAGGATGTCGATGACGCGCCGCACGGGTGCGCTCGCAGCGCAGACGGCGAACGTCCCGCCTTCGCCCTCGACCGCCCGGGCGGCCGCCACCAGCATCTTCACTCCGCTGCTGTCCACGAACCCGACGCCGCTGAGGTCGACGACGACCCGCCGCGCCTCTCCGCTGAGCGCGGCCAGAGCCGCCGACGCTTGTTCGCCGCTCGCAAAGTCGAGGTCGCCGGTGAATACGACTAGGTCGATGCCCGCCTCGGGCTCGCTTGTCTCGGCGGCAAATACGGGCTCGTCGCGCATGGATCGTCTCCCGTTTAGGTCTAACACTTGCCCAGTGCCAAGTCCAGGGCGCCGAGGAAGCGTGTGCTAGCTCGGCGGCAGCCGCGGGTCGATCGTGAGTCTACTTCCGTCCAGGCCCGGCGACTAGGCTCGGGCCTGTGAAAGCGCTGCTACTGGCGTGGTTCGAGACGGAGGGCCGCGACCTGCCGTGGCGCCGTACTCGCGACCCGTACGCCGTGCTCGTCTCCGAGATCATGCTCCAGCAGACGCAGGTTCCGCGCGTCGTGCCGCGCTACCTGGAGTGGCTGGAGCGATGGCCGACCGTGGAGGCGCTCGCCGCGGCGCCGCGCGCCGACGTGATCCGGGCCTGGCAGGGGCTCGGCTACAACCGGCGGGCCGTCAACCTGCACCGGGCGGCACAGTCGGTGGCTGCGTCGGGCTGGCCCCGCGACCTGACGGAGCTTCCCGGCGTCGGGCCGTACACCGCCGCGGCCGTCGCATGCTTCGCGTTCGGCGCGGCGGTGCTGCCGCTCGACACGAACGTACTGCGTGTCCGGGAACGGACAGGACACGCGTTCGACCACGAGTGCGCGCAGGCGCTCTTCGACCTCGGGCGCGAGATCTGCCTCGCGCGGATCCCGCGCTGCGGCGCGTGCCCGCTCGCGGCTGCGTGCCCGTCCCGCGGCTCGCGCTACGCGCCGGCGCGCAAGCAGGGGCCGTTCGAAGGCTCGTTCCGCCAGCGGCGCGCCTCGACGCTGCGCCTCGTTTCGGATGCCCCGCAGGCCGTCGCAGAACTGGACGAGGACGTCGTCCGCTCGCTGGCGGGCGACGGCCTCGTCGCCGTCGAGAACGGGCTAGCGCGCCTCCCGGAGTAGCGCGACCGCCTGGGCCGCGAGGCCCTCGCCGCGCCCGGTGAAGCCGAGCTTGTCGGTCGTCGTCGCGCGGACGTTGACGGCGTCGGGGAGCGTACCGAGCGCGTCGGCGAGGCTGCGGCGCATCTCCTCACGCCGCTCGGCGATCCGCGGCTGCTCGCCGACCAGGATGCAGTCCGCGTTGACGAGCTCGAACCCGGCTGCACGCACGCGGTGGTACGCCTCCTTGAGCAACTCGCGCGAGTCGGCGCCCTCCGGCGTATCCGGGCCCGAGGGGAAGAGCGAGCCGATGTCGCCGAGGCCGGCCGCTCCGAGCAACGCGTCGGTGAGCGCGTGGGCGATCACGTCGCCGTCGGAGTG
>Ga0070741_10008877_pt1 | contig 19902 bp, 12 predicted proteins | sample Coa_R1_4_FD_66440 | JGI IMG/M metagenome (GOLD analysis project Ga0070741, IMG submission 66440) | Surface soil microbial communities from Centralia Pennsylvania, which are recovering from an underground coalmine fire - Coalmine... | ecosystem: Environmental > Terrestrial > Soil > Unclassified ...
CTCTGCTGTCCGTGGGCGTCCCATCCAGGTCGGCAATCTCCGTTGGCAGAGCAAAAATGCGGTTAAACCCTGCGTCAACTTGGTATGGTTAATTTCGTGTTGCGTCATAGGCTCCTACATCATACGCTGGCCCTTGAGGTATGGTATCGCCATAGAAATCCCTTTTGCCTGGGTTTATACCAAATTGCATTAGATTCAAGCCTGCATCTATGAGTGGAGATGTACTCTGCAACTTATAAGCGGTAAGCGTAGAGAGAAGGCTAGCATTACCAAAGGTGCCCCCTCCTCCTGGACTTACAAGCTCAGGGTCTATGTTAAATCCAGTATTTACAGTTCCCATTTTCTCTTGGCCAGTAGCATTGCGCCATGAGCCTAGACTGGTGTAAGTCGTAGAGCCCCATTTGATGGCAAAGCTACTGCCACTTGACCAGTAATCATTACCCTGAAACAACATACCGCTTTGCCCAGAACTAACATTTACTATTTGTAATCCTCCTGTGGTTATAAAAATATTATTCCGTACATGGATATTCAGTGTAGAACCAAAGATGGATATCGCTTTCGGGCTGCCGCTATTTGCCGGGCTCATGTAGACTGTATTGTTATAAATTTCACTATTCTTAATCCCGCTTCCGCCATTCCACACCCTGATTCCTCCAAAGCTATTCTTGCGTCCATCGTTCTGACTAATGTTGTAGCGGATTGTATTTCCATAAAAAGGTCGAGCCCCACTAAATTCCGCGAGCAAAAAACCAGTTCCATCATTGCCATGGGAATAGTTATACTGCATAAGCGAATTGGTCACTCCACCGTCAAGGTCAAACCCCCCTCCATCAGCACTGGAGGAGGTATGGTTGTTGTAGGACTCGTTATATTGGATGGTAATATTATTTGAGTCCCAGGCCCAAATCCCCACCGGACCGCCCACCGCTGTATTAAGCCACCCGTTATTGTAGGCTACAGATCGTTCAATAACGCCCCCATTAACGTCTGAGATTTCAATACCATTTCCTGAATCGTATGGTAATCCAGGCGTTCCAGGGTTATTATAGGCCTTGGTATAGCCAATATAGACGCCCTCATGAGCATAGCCAGTTAAGGTTGGAGAAAAAACACCCCAAATCAAAATGCCGGAGTCTGCATTATCGTGGGCTGACGTACTAGTAATCCGAATGTCTCGAAAACCACTTTTACCATTTCCACCCCCAATAGCAATACCTGCCCCGCCAAATCCACTGACCTGTACATTACTTATATGTACATAACCTAATTTTATATTCCCTGGAAGGTCGTTGTAAAAATTTATCCCATCGCCATTATTAATATCCCGACCGGCTCCAACAAAATTTATATTGTTAAGCAGGTATCCAGCGGTATTGTAAGCAAAGAATCCATCATCGGTACCTGCCTGAATAGTTGCGCGACCATTGCCATAAGAAGAAATGGTGATAGGAAGAGTGCTCGTTCCCATTTCAGTAGAATCAAAGTAAAGACTGCCTCTAAAATTCTTTCCACCTTCAAATAAAATATAGTCACCTTGAGCGAAGTGGGTGCTGTTTACTCTATCTATTGTTTGCCAGGGTTGTGTCGGGGAAGTTCCAGAGTTACTATCGTTTCCCGAAGGACTGATATAGTAGGTAGTAGCGTAACCATAGGTAATCCCACCAAAAAATATCGCTAAGGAAATTGTGATAACCCTTGTCTCGAATCTCATAGGTCACCTCCTACTAGTTTTTGCTGTTTCTAGATGGAGGCAGACCATTCGGTCAAGACGGTTGGAAGCCAAGAGGACAAAATAAGAAAGTTCTTTCTCTACTTCGGCAACCCAGCCGCCATAGATTGCTTGCGCAATCTTTAGGCCACAGGTTTTGCGCCCCATCCTTTTGGATGGTTTGCCCTTATCGGTTAGAGCCACCCACTAGGCAATTGTGTAATTCAGGTATTTTTTATACACAAAGCCTTTCTTTTACCATTGTATTGCAAAGAAGTCCCATGTCAAGCAAAATTTTCTCCAGTTGCCAGTTATATAAAGGAGAAGGGGGGTTGTTTGCCTCTGCTTCTGACCTGAAATACAATAATTCCTGTATCTTATCTATGTCCCATAAGGAACCGCAAGATTGCAAAACACCTCTACAAAAAATAATAAGGTTTATAGTAGAGTATTAATCTAAAGTCTTAATATGTTTCCTAATTTAGTACCTTTTTCATTCAAAAGAATCAACCAAAGTCTAATTTTTTTTCCATTTAATAAAATAGTATAATATCTCACCTGTAAGTTAGAGGGCGGAGCCGTATGATATTCAAAAAAATCTATTCGTTAAGGTAGATATGGAAATAAGAAAAAATTTAAGTAGCCAGGGAAACGCTCAATTCTCAGAAGGCAATCTTTACACTCCGGTGAGGTCTGTAGCCTACAACCTTGATCTTATATGGCACCTCGTAAAGCGTGACTTTAGCCTCCGATATAAGCGTTCAACACTTGGTATCCTTTGGTCGCTTGTGCTTCCCTTAGCTCAATTACTTGTACTGATTTTTATCTTTCAGATAGTTGTTCCACTACATATCGACTCGTATCCGGCATTCCTTTTCACCGCATTACTGCCCTGGACATGGTTTAGTACTTGTCTCAGCTCAGCTGGGGGTCTCCTCAACAATAATAAAGATTTAGTGTGGCAGCCGAATTTTGAACCAATTAACTTGATAATCATTAATATGCTGTCAAACTTCCTTCTGTTTATCATAGCCCTGCCGATCCTTTTTATCCTGCTGATCCTATATGAGAGACCTTTAACACTTTCTCTGATCTTCCTGCCGTCGCTCATGCTGATCCAGGGAATATTGATAGTTGGTCTAGACCTGATCATAGCTACCCAAAACGTATTCTATCGGGATGTAGAACATATTGTGGAGATTGCACTGATGCTCTTGTTCTATATGACCCCTGTTTTTTATCGCTCTCAGTCGATTAGTGAGAGCTATCGTGTAGTTTATGCGCTAAACCCTATCGCGGTGCTGGTTGAAAACTACCGAGCTATTCTATTTTACGGTACAAATCCGGAGTGGAGTTCACTACTTTTCACGGGTATCGTAAGCATAGTTGTATGTGCCATCGGTTACCTGGTTTATAGCCGTCAACTACACAACATTATGGATAAGCTATAGTTGTTTTGTTCACAAAATAGCTTGGAGATAAGAACAATACTGGGTTAATTCATCCTGTATGAGCCACGAGAGATTTTTTAGCACTAGAGAGTAGCTTCAATGCGATACGCATGTATTCGCTTTAGGAGTATAATACTACATTATGTTTACAGTCTTAAGAGTAGAGTCTGTCTGGAAGCAATTCAAGATTGAGCGCAATCGCCCTGTTACTCTAAAGGAGTTGGTAGTTAGAAGGCTGACCGGCCGTCATGATTCACTTAATGTCTTTTGGGCACTGCGCGATGTTAGCTTCTCAGTGAAGCAAGGCCAGTCATTGGGCGTTATCGGTCACAACGGTGCTGGCAAAAGCACACTGCTAAGATTGCTCTGCGGCCTAGGACGCCCCACCAAGGGGCGTATTCACCGTATAGGTCACGTCGGTGGACTACTCGATTTGGGAAAGGGATTCCATCCTGATATGACTGGGCGTGAGAATCTTATGATCGGTGGCATACTAAGTGGCTTGACTGGTCGTCAGGTAAAGGCACGGCAGGAGGAAATCATCGCCTTCGCCGAACTTGAGGAATTCATTGACCAACCAGTCCGGACATACTCCAACGGTATGTATTTGCGGCTTGCCTTCGCCACGGCTATGAGTTTCGATCCGGATGTACTGATAATAGATGAAGTGTTGGCTGTTGGAGATCAACGTTTCAAGAAAAAATGTATTCAACGGCTGGATGCATTCCGCGCTTCTGGGAAAACTCTGATCTTGACATCACACGAATCCGAGCAAATAACTAGCCTTTGTGATGAGGTGATTGTTCTTGAAGAAGGAAGTGTCGTAATGCAAGGTGACCCAGAAAGTGCCATTGATTGTTACGATGATTTGATGCGCCAACGTACGGAGAAACGCGCAGCGCAACTATCCAATGGAGCAGCAATCCAGCCTAACTTGACAGTCGAGCATGGCAGTCGTATGGGAACACAGGAAGCTACCATATCTGCTCTTAAAACCTATGATAAAGAGGGTCAGGCTACGGATTGCTTCAATAGCGGTGATGGTCTGACAATAGAGATTGAATACAAACTTACTAGACCTCTATCCGATCTTGCCATTACATTGGGCATCTACAGTGAGACAAACGTTAAGTGCTATGAAACCTATATCGCTTCATTCAGTGCAACCTTTGGACCTTTAGCGGAACGTGGTAGATTTAGCTGCTACCTGCCGGAGTTGCCTCTTCTCCCTGGGCGCTATTTTATTGATATAGGTCTCCATCCAACTGATTGGAGTTATGTTTATGATTATCACTGGCAGATGCATCCTCTGCACATTATGAATGGAGACGGAGTACCTTTGGAGAGTTCCGGTGTGGTTCCCCTACGCCCTATCTGGTCTGCTTTAAGTTCTTGAGATTAGATGTGTGAATTGATACTCACTGTTTCTCGATTTATGAATAGCAAAAGTCAAAATCACATCGTTGTTGTTGAGGCTTACGAAGGCCTTATCGAGTTTCTTTCCGATGAGCCAGAAGAGCAAAAATCCGCACGGGGACTCGGTCTCCCGCTTGAAGAAATAGCTGAGAGTCTCAATTGTCGGATAACCACCCTTTGTTGGGATAAGTGGTACCGTTACGAAACAAAAGAGACTTGGGTGTCAACTCCAGCGACGCGACTCATGTCCGAAGCCGATATCAGTAGATCTTCAGAGTTTTTTAAATCTAACAGGATGGAGCGCATTCCAATACCTCCAAGGGATCCAGAATATCAGCTTCTATTTAATGAAGCCGGACTGAGTCCGCGCTCCTATGGATTAATAGACGATAGCGGCTTGGTATATTTCGCTTCTTATTGCTTAAACAAAGAACTTCAAGCATTTTACCGTGAGGATCCCTTCCAGGCTGTTATCCTGCCTATGTGGGGTGGGCTGGGATATGTTTCTCAGATGGCAAGGGCGACTCAAGTTCCTACCCTCATTGATGTGCCTTTTGTGGTTGTGGTTACGGATACCTCCGCCAATCGTCAGATTGCCAATCAAGAGGGAATCTGGACTCGGCATGCAATCATACGGCGCCAGATGGAAGATGTCTCACTCGCCCTGGCAGATCTTGTGCTTGTCTTTGGCCCTAGGGGTAATGAAATCGCTATTAATGGCAGGTTGCCAGAGGCTTGCTCTCCTGTCTATGCGCCACGATTTGTTGAGAATCGGATACTCGATGAAATAGCCGATAAGTCATTGCAATCCGCTGATGTTCACAAGAACCTGCAATTCTTCCTCTATGAGCCACAACAGCCTGCATCAGGAGTACTAACTACACTGGATGCCGTTACTCTTTTAGCCCATAGAGGAATACGCCTCGACCAACCAGTTATCAGTGCGGGCCCTCCAATGACATTCGCTCCCATGAAACCGAGGGGTTTCGTTGATTACTGGTCATCCCGTGGGTTTGTGCGTGAGCTTGTTCACGAGCGTCAATGGGAATGGAGGAGAGAATACCCCAATCTTGAACAGGTTTTTCCGGTTCGTCTGTATCCGAGCTTTTTCGACCATCTTCCAAATGTCTGGACCGAACTCGCCAGAGGCTCTTTGGTTCTTCTTTCTCCAGCCGCCGCCGAGGGGTTAGCTCCGGGAGAGACCCTTCCTCAAGAAGTCTTAATTCAAGGAGACCCATCGCAAGAGAAGGTGGCGGATTACATGGAAAAAATCACGAAGATAGACATCGAGAAACTCAATCATATCAGACAAGAGTTGTGCAGGCGAGTCGTCGCAGCACACCGTGGAGAAGGACGGCAGCGACTTTTGGGGGAAACCACCGAAGCACTCGAGCGGCTCATCCAGTCCCACATAGAACCTCACGACCTATCGCGGATTGCACTCATGTTTCTCGACCGTCGTGTGCCGCTTCGAACTCACGTCCAAAATGATAAAGCTCCTCTCTTACCCGAACCAAGACCAGGTACAAAGAAAGGATCGCTTTCTGTCATTGTTACCTGCTATGAGATGGGATCAATGATCAAAGAAGCTGTAGAGAGCGTCTGGGCTTCGGAGCGTAAACCGGATGAAGTTCTGATCGTTGATGACGGTTCACGCGGCGAGGAAACCCTATTAAATATTGGAGAGCTCGAGAAGGATGCATCAGAAAAGGGTCTTCCCTTGAGAGTTATTCGCCAACGAAACCAGGGATTGGCTAAGGCAAGAAACATCGGGCTTGGGGCAGCAAATGGAGAATTCATCTCTTTCCTTGATGGAGATGATATGATTGAACCGTCATTCTATCGGATTGCTCTCCAAATTCTCGAGAAGTACCCACGTCTGGGCGGGGTTGCTGCCTGGGCATTCATATTCGGAACTGATGTTACCGATGGTTTTTGGAATGCTCCACAGACGGAACTCCCTTTTCTGTTTAGTGAGCATAGTGTAATTATCCCGTGCTTGACGCGCACGGAACTCCTACGAGAGCTTGGCGGCTATGATACTCGCCAGCGTTACAATTATGAGGATTGGGAATTGGCTATTAGAATGCTCGCCTCTGGCTGGCCAATTGTAACAATTCCCATGCATCTTACAAAGTATCGAGTTCGACGGGATTCGCTTTATCGAGGCATGACATATATACAGAATCAGGTAATGCGGGAGATTTTGTTTAATACTCATCGAGACATAGTTTCCAGATTTGCCGTCGAAATCGCCATGCAATTGGAGTATGAATGGAAGAAGTTTGTTTATCCGGATAACGAGAATGGAAATTCTAAGAATTTATTCTCGAAAGTGAACCCAGTAATGTTTGTCCTGCATAATATGATTAAACGATACCGTTCACTTCTGTTCAAAACAATGAGGATGTTTTTGTGAAAGCTCAGACGAATTCTCAGTTGTTTTCCGTGGACAGAAAGGAGATACATCTCTTATGAAACACCTTATAATCTGTCCTGAATATCCCCCAGCCCCAATACCTGCGGGGGGAATTGGAACCTATGTAGTTCATATTTCTCGGCTACTTGCTGAGAGTGGAGAGACTGTACACGTAATTGCTCAACTCTGGGATGGAGCACCGAGGACAATCGAAGAAAAATACAATGGCAGACTGGTTATACACCGTGTCCCTGTAAGTGATTGGAAATCCTTGAACCATAATCCAATTTCCGAGATCCGGTCTAAAGAGATGAAAGGTCTTCTTCAATCGGGCTTTCCACCACAATGCTTCTCATGGCAAGCCGGCCTTCTTGCTGAAAATCTTGTTGAACAGGAAGGAATAGATGTTATCGAAGCACAGGATTATGAGGCACCTCTATATTATCTCCAGATTCGACGCGCTCTAGGAATGGGACCGAAAAGACGTCCTCCATGTGTTGTTCATCTGCACTCCCCAACTGATATTATCGTTCGATATAACGATTGGGACATAAATCATATTTACTTTCGAACGGCAAAACGGCTCGAAGACTATAGCATCGCTGCAGCTGATGCACTGCTTTGCCCCAGCCGACATTTTGCTCGCCTGGTGGAAGCCCAATACGGATTTGCAGAGGGTAGCATCCGAATAATCCCATTACCAATTGGCGATACACCAATTCTTGAACGAGATAAAGAAACTTGGGAACATGGAACAATCTGTTACGTGGGGCGTCTTCAGCCGCTTAAGGGAGTGATGGAATGGATTGATGCTGCCGTTGAAGTTGCTAATGAATATCCAAATTCTCATTTCGAGTTTATAGGCACTAACTGTCTCGGTACCGATAGCGTGAGCGGCGAAGAGTTTGTAGAGCGTCTTATTCCCAAGGAACTGAGGACGAGATTCATTTTTCACGGTGAACAGAAGCGTTCCTCTCTTTTGAAGTTTCTGGCAAAGGCCCGCATTGCCGTCGTTCCTTCACGGTGGGAGAATTTTCCCAATACCTGCATTGAGGCCATGTGCTCGGGGCTTCCAGTGATCGCATCGAGCAATGGAGGACTGGCCGAGATAATCGAGGATGGCCGAACGGGTTGGCTGGCCAGCACGCCGGGAAGTAAGGGACTTTCGGAGGCCCTCAGGCGTGCGCTCGAGACGCCGCCGATGAGAATTGCCGAAATGGGTCATGAAGCATCTATAACTATCCGTCAGATGTGCGATAACAGAAAGATCGTAGAAGACCATTTAAATTTCCGCAGCCAGATTGTTAATCGAGGGTCAAAGCACTCCTTACACTTACCGGCGAATTTGCCGTGGGTCAAAAGGCCTTTTTCCACCAATAGGCCATTGCCACGAACACAAAAAAATAGCTCTCAGGAAGGTCTTGCCATTGTGGTCACCTGCTTAAATGATGGACAATTTCTCGATGGATGCTTGCAGAGTCTTAAGCAGCAGACACGGAAACCTGCGGCTGTGGTTATTGTGGATAGTGACTCAACCGGGGAGCAGACCTTAAAGGCTATGAACCAGGCACTAGAAGAAGGATGGAAAATCATTTGCAAAAGGAATGGAGGACTTGTGTCAGCTAAGAATGCTGGAATCGAGGCAGTGCTCGGTTCTGGACTGAGTCCCATAGGTTTTGTCTTTCTCGATGCGGAAGATCGATTAGAACCCGGCTTTGTGGCTGTATGCGAATCGGTCCTTCAGGAATGTCCAGAGGTTGGTCTTGTTTCCTGCTGGAGTGGTCTTTTCGGGACCGATGACAGAATCTGGATTAGACCCTGCCCCAGCTTTCCATACCAATGGCTGTCAAACGAGGTGGCTTCATTTAGTGCTATACGGACAGAGGCACTGCGTGAGGCTGGCAATTTTCGTCCTGTGATGAGTGAAGGATATGAAGATTGGGACCTTTTCAATGCTGTTATGGCGGCTGGATGGGTTGCCGTGACCATACCTGAGATACTAGGCCATAATCGGGTCGAGAAAGATCCAACGTCTCATATTACGAGTGTCCATACCTATGGAAGGATGCGTCGAGAACTCCTTGAGAGATTCCCGGATTTGATCGCCCGTGACGCCAGAGACATTGTTCTTCTCACCGAGTCCAATACCGCGCGGTTGCTGCACGAAGGGCTTTCCACACCACAGGAGCAGCTTGTAATAGCCCGAATGATACTACGTCACCCCCGAGGGACCGTTTTGCGGGTTCTAAAAAAGGTGAAAAATAAAATAATTCGGCGTACTCCCGTCTGGATGTCCAATTTTCTCTTGCATGATTAGCTAATAAAATTGTACGAACATGAGCATACTCATATCAGTTGTAATACCTACATATAATCGAGCTAAGTATTTAGCCAAAGCAATTCAAAGCTTGGTAAATCAACACACGCCCAAAGACAAGTACGAGATAATAGTAGTAGACAACTGCTCAACTGACTCCACTAAGCAAGTGGTACAAAAATTTTCGAGTGAGAGCAATATAAGATACGTCTTTGAGTCAACTTTAGGTGCTCCATATGCACGGAACACTGGCTGGCGGAGTGCTAGGGGAAAGTATGTTGCCTATCTTGATGATGATGCAATTGCTTGTCCAGTTTGGCTTGACAAGATTGTAGAAGTGTTTGAAATGATAACACCTAGACCGGGCTGCATAGGAGGAAGAGTAGAGCCAATATGGGAAGCTCCAAGACCAACATGGCTATCGGATTGGCTTTTACATGGTCTTGCTGTTATAGATTGGTCTGACACCCCCCATGTTTTGCTTGATTTGTCTCGGGAGTGGCTCGTTAGCATAAATATGGCATTTCCTGCCGATATTCTTAAAAGCACGGGGGGATTTAGCCCAAAGCTCGACAGGGTAGGTAACAATCTTTTGTCAAGTGGTGAGGTATTTCTTGAAAAAAAAATCATAGAAATGGGATATTCCTGCTTCTACCATCCAGAGATTGCTGTTAGCCATCATATACCGAGATCACGACTTGAGAAGCGTTGGTTTATCCGTCGGTATTACTGGCAAGGCGTCTCAGACGCTGCAATGCAATTACTTGAAGAATCTCCATCAGGAGGGAGGCGTGTATCCCTTGTTATCTCAAAGTTGTTGGATTTATTAATGTCGCCGGGGAAGGTAATGAATCTCATACTTCCTACGAACGATCCAAAGCAATTCACGGAAAAGTGTTTCACATTAATAGAGGTAGGACATATAGCGGGCTTATTAGGCGCTGTATAAATAGGATATCTGTATGCGTATACATGTAATTCGCACTCTGTATCCACATTGGGGTAAGTATTCTGGTATAAATCAATTTTTAAGATATATTGACCAGAGCAAATATAACCTAGATATGCGGGTAGTATCAGACAATGATGAGGACTTTCCAATACGAAACAGGGTGATTCGAGGTTGGTTACGTCATTTAGTTCAAAGACGTGGTATGCAATGGTATAAGCTTAGCGATTTGGCGGCAGAGATTAAGGCATTAAAACAGTGCTGGCGCAAGGAAGTAGACATAATACATTATCTTGACGGTGAGCATTCGGTACAGTTACTACCAATGGTATTTAAGCACTTTCATAGAGCACTTCCTAAAATGATTGCTACTTACCATCAACCACCGGATGTGCTCGATCTACTCATTATCAAGGATATTATTCCCATGCTTGATTGCATCACGGTTGTATCACCTGAGCAAGTATCCTATTTTAGAGAACTCGTAACGCCAGATAAAATCCACCTGATTTTGCACGGCATAGACACTGATTATTTTAAGCCGAATAATAGCCCAAAAGACAAAAATAAATTCAGGTGCATTATGGTCGGATGGTGGCGAAGGGATTTCGAGGTTGCTGGAGAGGTAGCTAAAGAATTATCAAGATATAAAGACATAGAGTTTCATGTTATTACATCTAGAGAATCCGGACCTGAGCTAACCGGATTGGAACACCTGACAAACGTCAGGCTATGGAGAGATGGTATAGATGATGCAAAATTACTCGAACAGTACCAGCAGGCGGATATACTATTCCTTCCTCTATTGCAATCGACAGCTAACAATGCTCTCCTGGAAGGAATTGCTTGCGGATTGCCTGTGGTGTCAACTGACTTGCCGTCCGTGAAGGCGTATCTGTCAGGCAAGGAAGCCATCTTGATAAAGGATAATGACCCACAACAATTCGTTGAAGCGATATTACATTTATTTCACAATCCCGAAGCTCGTATAACTATGGGCAAAGCCGCTCGGATGAGGGCAGAAGAACTGGATTGGCGCAACATCACTCCGCAATACGAAGCAATCTATTCCAAACTAACAAATAGCTGATACGAAATCTCCATCAAATCACATAGGCTATAAAGAGTAATTGGTTTAACAGCCAAGGTGAAAAAAGAACAACTTAAGCTATTCATTAAGAGATTGTTTTCCTCAGGGAAGGATTTGGCACAACCTGATAATTCTCCTTCAATAGAGGGTAATTGGTCAATTGGTATCTATGTTGGTACATCCCCATTTGATTTTGCCCCTTTTGAGGGTGGAGAGAACCCCGTTCTTACTCGTGAAGATGTGTCGGATATAAAGACGGCTTTTGTTGCGGATCCTTTTATGCTCAGAATAAATAACACGTGGTATATGTTCTTCGAGGTTATGAATCAACAGACTAATAAGGGGGAAATAGGACTGGCGACGAGTAAGGATGGAATGAAGTGGGCATATCAAGAGATAGTTCTAGCCGAACCATTTCACCTATCTTATCCCTATGTCTTCGAATGGAAGAGCGACATCTATATGATTCCTGAGAGTTTTCAATCAGGCTCTATCCGATTGTACAAGGCATCGAAATTTCCATTCAAATGGAGATTTGTTGACACTCTGCTCAGCGGAGGAGTTTTTTTGGATTCCTCTGTTTTTCGTTACAACGACAAATGGTGGATATTTACGGAAACTAATCCTGACCATAAATATGATACTCTCCGTCTCTATTATGCCGATGACCTGACCGGATCCTGGCTTGAGCACCCTGAAAGTCCAATAATAAACCAGAATGCACATATAGCCAGACCAGCCGGAAGGGTGCAAGTAGTTAATGACAGGATAATCCGGTATACTCAGGATTGTTATCCTATCTACGGTACGCAGGTTCGAGCGTTTGAGATCGCTGAGTTGACGACCTCAACCTATCGTGAGCGAGAAGCTTGTGAAAATCCGGTACTAACAGCAAGCGGCAATGGATGGAATAGATCGGGAATGCACCATATTGACGCCCATCTTATGGACAATGGACAATGGATAGCTTGTGTGGATGGTTACTCCTAGTATGTGGATAACAAACAAGTGACAGACTGTATTTTTAAACAATATTCTCTCATTTTTTGTGTGTGATGAGGTAAAAATCATGTCAAGAAATAAACAATTATTTTGTTCCAAGCCATTCAAGTGGTTTGAAGTATCTGAGGGAAAAGAAGTTGGAGATGTCTATATGTGCTGCCCCTCGTGGCTGGATACGCCGATAGGAAATCTTCAATATCAATCCGTTGAAGAAATATGGAATGGGGATAAAGCACAACAAATAAGGCGCTCCATTCTGGATGGATCATTTGAATACTGCAATCGTTCCAGATGTCCTTTTTTACAAACTAAAACCATTTCGGGACCGGTACAAGAAATTGAGGATGTCACGGATCAAGATTTAAAAGCAGCCATAGAAAACGAACTTACGATTTTACCTTACGGACCCAGGGAAATTAACTGCTGTTACGATAAGTCCTGCAATCTATCCTGTCCATCATGCCGTACTGAGATAATTATAGAAATGAAAAATAAGCAACAGATACTGACTATCCAGAATAAAATTAACAACGAAGCTTTACAGGATGCGCATCTTCTATATATCACTGGTTCTGGTGACCCCTTCGGCAGTCCATTTTTCAGAAAATGGTTGCAAACCATGAGGAGAAAGGATATGCCGAATCTCCAGAAGCTACATTTGCATTCAAATGGGCTTTTATGGAATCCCAAAATGTGGAGTACTATACCGGAAGAAATACAACAACTCATAAAAAGCGCGGAAATCTCGATTGATGCAGCTAGCGCAGAAACTTATGCGATCAATCGCAGGGGCGGGAACTTTGAAAGGCTTCTGAAAAACCTTGAGTTCATTAGTGCATTACGTAGAAACGGTCCACTCGAATGGCTAGGCATAAGCATGGTTGTTCAAGAAAACAATTATCTTGAGATGCCTGATTTTGTAGTTCTTGGCAAGCGCTTTAATGTTGATACGGTTTATTTTAGTCAACTGGTAAATTGGGGGACATATTCTGAAAGAGAGTTTTACAATCGAGCGGTTCATCTTCCCTCGCATCCAAAATATTCTCAGTTTGTTAATTTACTCAAAAAAGAAATCTTTAATGAGCCGCTTGTTTATTTAGGAAATCTAACGGAAATGCAGCATACTAGACCCACTAGAAAATATACTAAATCAATCGTTAAACTTCTTAAGCGGGCTTTGAGTTAAGACGAAAACTCCATAATATTTAAACTAAATAAGGGCGACCGAAAGCGAAGAGATCATCTTATTTCCTAGTGCAAAGTATTTTCCCATTCCTCCAAGCTGAAAACACAATGGAAAGGAGTTGTGTGTGAACGTATCTATCATAATACCCGCTCATAATGCGGCTGAAACAATTGCCGAGACGCTTGAGTCCGTACTTACCCAGACCCATCGGGATTGGGAAGCGATCGTCGTTGATGACGGCTCGAATGACGCAACGGCAGACATAGCTCGAAGCTTTGCTGAGCGAGATGCTCGTATTCGAGTAGTAAGTCAGCCACATCAGGGTGTAAGTACGGCTCGAAATGTGGGAATCAAACTCGCGCGATATGATTGGCTGCTTTTCCTCGATGCTGACGATTGGCTCTTACCCCTTCACCTTGAACGGCTGACTGACGCGCTCGTTTCCAACCGGGACCTCGACGCTGTTTACTGTGGGTGGGTCCGCGTTGCTCCCGACGGTACGCCTTTGGGTGAGCAGTATGGTTTACAGTCAAGCGACCCATTTGTCTTCTTCTCGCGCAACAGCGACTTTGCAATCCACACCTGCATCGTCCGCCGGTCCCTTGTCGAGGCAGTAGGAGGCTTTGATGTGTCGTTCAAGACATGTGAAGATTGGGACCTCTGGCAGCGAATCGCCCGTACTGGTGCTCGTTTCAAGGGAGTCCACGAGTTGCTCGCGCTCTACCGTGTGAAGGAAAACTCGGCCTCTGCTGATGGTTTCCAGATGTTTACCGATGGTCTTCGCGTGCTTAAGCAAGGACACGCGCCTGATGCTCGTGTTAGAGACCCTGACCCTGCTCATGCAAACGGACTACCGTCAGAGCAACTCCCAAGCCAGGAGTTCTACTTCTTGTCTTGGTGTGCTGGCCTGTTACTCGGCTGTGATAAAGATGCTCGACTCCTGCTTCCAGCGGTTAAGGACGATAAATACCCACAGCTTGATCCAAATGAGATCGCAAAAAACATCTTCTGGGCAGTGCCTAAATCTACGGGCCAAACCCCAGCCGCATGGATTCAACTCTGGCCCAGTAAAGAGCGGCGTATCAACGAATTCTTACTTGCCCTTGAGGAACAAGCTCAAGCCTTTAGACTCGCCCGTCGTGCCCGCAATGCCCTGGAGTGTTTGATCCTGGATCACTCAGAATCTCTGAGACCGCTTATCGTAGGAGCTACATATGCCGTTCGGGTTGAGATTACCGAGCCGATCCCGGATATTCTTCCTCCGAGATCAGTTGAGCGCCTCCATTGCGTGATTGAACTCGAGGGGAGCCGCATTGGCACGCTTGAGCTCCCTATCTGTGATGGGATTGTTCCTAGCTACGTGCTCGCCGATGCTATCGCAGTCGAGTTTGCTTGGCCGATTCTAGGCCGCTTCTTCGAGCGGACAGTCTATAGCAATCTTAGGATTGAGCAGGGGTCGAAGGGCTTGTCGCTCTGGCGGGGAGGGCTGTGCCTTGCGGAGGCACTTCCTGAAGAGGGACCGACATTTTGGCAGAAAGTACACGATCTGGTCGGCTGGACGGTTTTTTTGCAGGAAATCTGGGGACACCCCGAATGGCCAAATGCACATTTCTACGACTCCGAAGTGGCAGAAGAACAGGTTACGCGATGCTGTCTCAAAGATAAATGGCTCACAGTCGAGGTCAGCGAGGCTCTCCCTGATGTGGAGGTCTCTAACGAAGAGCTTAATGTTGTGCTGACCGTAGGTGGGGTTCCGCTCGGGATTGTACTCGTTCCAGTCAAGCGGAATATTGTGTATGCCGGGGAGCTTCGGGCGGCTCTCACTGGCGAGAGTGGATTCGAGCTGTGTCGTGCAGTCGTCAGAGAGGGTCTGCTTGGTAGGCCAATAGCAGATCAGCCGGTTTCACTCCGGGGGCGCCTGGCGACCGCAGCCGCACAGCACGATGGAGGTAGCTCAAATCTAATAGAAATGTCTGCGAACGTAATGGCTCTTGCACCTGGCTCCGCTCGTGCTCTAAGCCGTGTAATCTCACCTGATGAGCATGGTGTAGTTCTTGGCCGACGTCCATACGGAGCAATTGGGACAAGTGTCTCTCGAAGAGCGGTCCTCCCTGCGGCGGCTATCCGAGAGCTTATTGAGGGGGCCTTAGTTGCTGGTCAGGCTGTTTTTCGGGTTCCCGAATCAGGCGGAGGTGTGTCGCGCGTAATCTATGCGCCGGACCTGATTTGGCGTTCCTTCCAGAGCAAGAAGGCATCTGCTAAAGGGAACACCATTGGGTCTGGAGTGAACGGGGCATCGAATTCAGTGTTTCACACCCGGAGCTATTTTGAGACACTCTTTACAATGCAATACGACTCATCGAAATACACAAGCCCTTATGAACAGACAAAATATGAGCAGATCCTCTCACTACTCCCATCCAACAAGTTCAGGCGGGCACTCGAGCTCGCCTGTGCCGAGGGACACTTCACTGTGAGGTTAGCGCCCCATGTCAACAATCTCATCGCTGCCGACATTTTGCAGGCCGCTCTCGACCGGGCTGCTAAACGCTGCGCCGACATGAAGAACATCCGCTTCGTACTTCTCGACATCACTAGGAATCCACTACCTGGCCACTTCGATCTGATTGTATGCAGCGAGGTGCTCTACTATGTTGGCAGTCGCGAAGAGTTGCAGGCGGTCGCTTGGAAGATCACCGATGCTCTTGAGGCTGGTGGCTACTTACTCATTGCACACGCGAATCTCGTCGTTGATGATCCCGACAAAACCGGATTCGACTGGGATCTCCCCTTTGGCGCGAAAGTTATCGGCGAGACGTTCACGGGTATTCCTTCACTTCGGCTTGTAAAAGAGCTTCGGACGCCTCTTTACCGCATTCAACTCTTCCAGCGTAAGCCTCGCTTGCGTCTTCCCTTTTGCCGTAGCACTCCAGCGCTTATCGAATTAATGCGACAACCCACCCCACTTCCTCCTAGGCTCGCTGAACAAGTCCTGTGGCACGGGGGGAGTCCCAGGCGTAACGAGGCTACTAAGCTTGTTGTTGGCAAACAGCTCCCGATTCTCTTGTACCATCGTGTTGCACCGGCCGGGTCGCCCGCCATGAGCCGCTATCGGGTGACACCCGAAGCGTTTGAGGAGCATCTCCGATACCTGCGCGATGCCGGGTATTATAGCGTCGGATTGGAGGATTGGCGCACAGCGATGGAAGCGGAAAAACCACTCCCGGGCCGAGCAGTGCTTCTCACCTTTGATGATGGTTATCTCGACTTCCTAGTGTATGCGTGGCCCCTTCTAGAACACTATGGCTTCTCAGCCACGGTCTTTCTGGTCGCGGACGCCGTGGGGAGATCAAATGATTGGGATCGCGTTTATGGGGAGGAGATACCATTACTTGGATGGGAGGAAATCCACCAGCTTCGGGATAAAGGCATAGAATTCGGCTCGCATTCGGTCAGCCACCTTCCCCTTACAGCTCTTTCGCTCGAGGAAGTAGTCCGCGAGGGTGCCCGCTCGAAAACTATCCTCGAGCGTCAACTAGGGGTACCGATCCATTCGTTTGCCTATCCCTACGGTGACGTTGATGAAGTCGTCCAGCACCTTATTGGGGCCTGCGGCTACATCTTTGGTTTATCATGTCGACAGGAGATGAGCAGGTTCGGGGACTCACTGCTTGCTCTGCCACGCATTGAGGTAACCGGTTCTGATAGCTTAGAGGACTTTATTTCTAAATTATGCCCGAACCAGTAGGAGTTACTAATTGCCAGCGCCGTATTAAAGATTGATTTTCTTATTTAGGCAATAACTATGCAAATATCTTTAATAATTTGTACTAGGGATAGGGTACAGCTTTTAAAGACCTGCCTTCAGTCTCTCTCTAAAAGCAGTATTGAATTCCATGAGGTTATAGTTGTAGATCAAAGCTCCGATATTGCTGCAAGCATACCTATTATAGAGGAGTTATTACCGATCATACGGAATCTGAGGCACATTCCTACGGAAACTCGAGGTTTATCCAAGGCAAGAAATGTTGGTATTAAGGCTAGTACCGGTGATATAATAGCCTTTACCGATGACGACTGTATTGTAACTAGGGATTGGGCTGAAGCCATTATTCAAGAATTCAAAAGAGATAAAGATACTATGGCTGTTTATGGAAAGGTGCCTCCGGCTTTTGGTGAGAGCCAGACCAGAAAGATGCTTGCAATCCGTTTGAAAGATAATCGCCAGGAATACAAAAAATTAGTTAATCCCTGGGAGTTCCAATCCGGCAATAATATGGCTCTCAGAAGAGAGGTTTTTACTAAGATAGGATATTTTGATGAGTTGCTGGGACCCGGGGCTGAATTAAGAAATTGTGATGATGCCGACATGGCTTATAGAATCCTTCGTAGTGGACTAAAAGTAGTCTATACGCCCGAGGCTATTATCTACCACAGACTATGGAGGGAGGATTTGGAAGCCTTGCGTGTGGAAAAAGACTACAATATCGGTGCGGGTGCATTATTGATTAAACATCTGCGTTATGGAGATGTTTATGTCCTTAAATTGATCCTTGAAAGGCTCCTATTTCGAGGTATAGGAAACATTATATTAGCAACCCTGACCAGAAGTAAGCATAGGTTACTGAGGGGTTATTGCTACCTTTTTGTTACTCAGGGGATGTGGAAAGCGTTAATGAAGCCCCTATCCTTCAAATACAGGGTATTTGCAATTCCAGATTAATATTAATGGCTCAAGACCTTATTTCTATAATTATCCTGACATCCAAATGGGGAGAGCGGGGAAAACCACTGGACAAATGTTTGCAGGGCATATATCGGCAGAGCTTTAGGGAATTCGAGATTATTCTGGTCACCAATGGATTAGAACACGACCATGTAACTGAAATTAAAAATGAGCATCCCGGTGTGAGGATTATAGAAAACAGAGAAAACAAGGGTTGCGCTGGCGGGAGAAATCAGGGGATTCAAGAAGCCAGAGGGAACTACATCGTTACGCTGGATGATGATATGGTTCCCGATAATAAATGGTTGGAAGAGCTTATGAAATTTAAGTCAAGAGATGAAAGAATAGGGATGCTGGCTTCCAAGGTTTTATTCAGTTCTAATCCGGACATCATAGATTGTGAGGGTGTGGAAATTAGCAAAGATGGCAATGTATATGGCAGAAAGGGGCTAACGAGAGATAGGGGAGGTCTTGAGCAGATTGAGGAGGTATTCTGTCCTTCGGGTGGCGCCGCTTTTTATAAAAGAGAGGTTTTTGAAGACGTGGGGCTATTTGATGAGGATTATTTCATTTATTACGAGGAGGTTGACTTAGCATTTCGCGCGAGACTGGCGGGTTGGCGATGTTTATATGTTCCACAGGCCGTTGTATTTCACCACCATGCATGGTCGCTGGGCCATGAATCGAGTAGCAAGATATTTCTACTTGAGAGGAATAAAATTTTAACTATTCTAAAAAACTGGCCTATTAGGTATATGCTCTATTATGCCCCGCTGATTATTGCTTATGATATACTTGCAGATTGCTACTACCTGCTAAAAAAGAGTGATCTTTCAAGATTCAAGGCCAAGGTCAGTGCCTTAAAACAACTGCCGCGGGCCTTGAAAGAGCGGAGCAAAATCCAGAGCAATCGAAGGATCTCTTATGCGGATATGGATAAATTCTGGGGGCCTTACTATTCCCCCTGGTTTATCTATCAACGCCGCCGCTGGTTGAACCGTATTTTGCGGGAGAAAAGTAGTTGACTGTTTATCACCACTCACAGGTGTCTGGAAGAGCATGAAAATTCTCTATCTTACCCAAACGGGCCAATTATTGACTGGCTCAGGTACTTACCGTGATGTGCTGCTAAATGAGATGAATAAGCGCCATATTATCAAAGTATTATCCGATTCAAGGGATTATGAGAAAGATTGGGATATTGCCCACATACTCGATCTCAAGCATGCAAATTTAAAATATTTGCAAAAACTAAACTGCCCGGTAGTAGTTGACATCCACGATTATTACTGGACTCAATTTTATTCCTTTCCGTGCCCGGACCTGCCATTGAGATATATACTTCAGAGGGTCCGCAAGTGGAAGTACTCGAAAATTCTAAAGAAGGCCCAGGCAATTATAGTCCATTCAGAATATATGAGAGGAAAAATTCATCACCCCAATACATTTGTTATCAGGTTGGCTATAGATCCAAATGGTTATAATTACATTTCCGACCAAAGGGACAAGGACCTGATACTATTTGTTGGTCGGGACTATTTTAGAAAAGGCCTTTTTACCCTAATAAAAGCCCTGCCCCTGGTGCTAAGAGAGATCCCTAGTGCTAAGGTATTAGTTATTGGACCGGAATACCTA
>Ga0070741_10008878_pt1 | contig 19897 bp, 17 predicted proteins | sample Coa_R1_4_FD_66440 | JGI IMG/M metagenome (GOLD analysis project Ga0070741, IMG submission 66440) | Surface soil microbial communities from Centralia Pennsylvania, which are recovering from an underground coalmine fire - Coalmine... | ecosystem: Environmental > Terrestrial > Soil > Unclassified ...
ACCCCGCCGACCCCCGCGACTCCCCCGAGCTCCTCCTCCACCCCTCCCTCATCATGCTCGGCGGCCACATCATCCGCCGCGACACTTGAAGCCCGTCTCTCGTAGGGGCGGGTCTCGTGCCCGCCCGCGGCCGCCAGGCCGCTTGGCCGGTGTAGGGGCGCTGCTTGCTGCGCCCTGCTCGGCCCGATCGCCCCGCCACCGGTCCGTCGCACGCCATGGGCCAGGGCGGCACAAGGTCGGGTCATGCCCGCTTGCTGGCAGGCATGCCGTTAGCCACCGCTCTCGATATCCGTTAGCTCCATCGGCGGCACCCACGGCGACGGACCGCCGAAGTAGCGATCCAGATTCCCCAGCAGCATGTGCAGCAGCCCTCCACTCACTGTGCCAGGCTCACGAGTGAGCAGCCACACTACCGCCCGCGTGAGGCGAACAAACACCCACCCCGAGGAGCCAACCGCGCCGTGGGCCGCGCAGCCGAAGGTCAGCATCCCCGGCCCGAGCAGCTCGCCGGCGCCTTCGACGCCCTGCAGTACGAAGCCAGTGTACTGCTCAGGCAACCCGGCTCGGAGAAGATCCCCTGAGCGGAGGCCATCGGCCAAGCGCTCGCCCTGGTCGGGCGATGCCAGAATACGCACCAGGAGCCGGCCATCGCCACCGGGCGCGAAGTGCCCTCCGAGCAGTCCATACGTGGATGACCCGTTCGTGGGCCGGAACCACTCTATTGCGGCGCGGCGCTCATGGCCACGCATCGCATCTGTGGCGGGCAGAACACGCTCGTGGACCGCTGCGGTCTCGAAGCCTAGCTGGGGCAGCTCGTCCAGCCAGACGTTGGCTCCGCCCCTCGTGCCAAAGTGCACGGTTAGCATGCGCGGCTCAGCGCCGCGGCGGCAGCTTCTCGAGGAACTGGATGATCTCGTCGTGGCCGCGCACCTGCCCCGCCTTGCGCTCGCGCGGGGCGTAGCGCCGCTCGCCCGCCACGCCCGCGACCGCCGCCGCACCGGCCGGCGCCTCGAACTGATCGATCTCCTCCAGCAGCGCCGCCACCGCCCGCTCCTGCGGCACGCGCCGCACCGGGCGGCCCTGCTTGTAGATCATCACCGCATCCTTGCCGCCGACCACCGCGAGGTCCGAGCCCGCCGCCTCGCCCGGCCCGTTCACCACGCAGCCCATCACGGCCACGCGGAGCTGCTTCTTCACGCCCTGCAGCGCCTGCTCCACCGCGTTTGCCAACGCTACCTGGTCCACCTCGGCGCGCCCACAGCTCGGGCACGCCGTCAGCACCGGCCCGCGCGCCCGAATCTCCAGGCTCTTCAGGATCTCGTAGGCGACCTTCACCTCGTCCGTCTTGTCCGGCGTGTTCAGCGACACCCGCAGCGTATCGCCGATCCCGTCGTACAGCAGCGTCCCGATCCCCACCGACGACTTGATCGCGCCGCTCCAGGCCGTCCCCGACTCCGTCACCCCCAGGTGCAGCGGATAGTCCACCTGCTCCGACAGCAGCCGATAGGCCCGCACCATCTGCGGCACGTCGCTGAACTTCACCGAGATGATGATGTCGTGGAAGTCCAGCTCCTCCAGCAGCCGCACGTACCCCGTGGCCGACTCTACCGCCGCCTCCGGCGACGGGTAGCCATACTTGTCCAGCAGCCGCTTGTCAATGCTGCCCGCGTTCACGCCCACCCGGATCGGGATATGCGCCTCGCGGCAGGCGTCCACCACCTTCTGCACGCCCGCCATCCCGTCGCGGTACAGGATGTTGCCCGGGTTGATCCGAATCTTGTCCGCCCCCTGGGCGATCGCCTCCAGGGCCAGCAGGTAGTCGAAGTGGATGTCGGCGACGAGCGGGATGTGGATGCGCGCCTTGATACGGCCAATCGCCTGCGCGGCCTCCTTCGTCGGCGCGGCCACGCGGATGACCTCGCAGCCCGCCTCCTCCAGCGCGTGGATCTGCGCGACCGTCGCCTCCACGTCCTTCGTGTCGGTGTCGCACATGGACTGCACCACGATCGGCGCGTCGCCGCCCACCGGCACGTTCCCGATCCACACCTGGCGCGTCTTGCGCCGCTCGATCATCGTCATCCGTCCCGCTCCCCCGCCCCGCCTCAGCCAGCGAACCATTCCCCGAACCGGTAGGGCGGGGGCTCGTCCCCCGCCGCCCGGCCGGGCCACGCAACGCCGGGCGATCCGGCTACGCAATCCCCCGTGGAACCGCTTCGCTCCCCGCCGCCTCGTCGCCGCGTGCGGCCAATCCTACGTCGGCGTGCTCGCCGCGCCCTCAAAACTCTGGATGCGCGCCGCCGTCGCGTCAATGTCCGCGTCGCGCGTCGAGGCGCCCGCCGTCAGGCCCACCCGCCGCGCGCCCGCGAACCACTCCGGCCGCAGCTCGTCCACCGTCTCGATGTGGTGCGTCGGGCAGATCGCCCCGCACACCCGCGCGAGCTGCTGCGTGTTCGAGCTGTGCTTGCCGCCCACCACCACCATCACGTCCACCGTGCGCGCGATCTCGGCCGCCTCCTCCTGCGCGAGCTGCGTCCAGGTGCAGATGCGCCCCTGGTCCTGAAACTCGTCGCACTTCGTCGCCAAAATCTCGCACGCCTTAACGTAATCCGCTTGCAGCACCGTCGTCTGCGCCAGCGCCGCGATCTTCGGGAAGTGCGGCAGCGCCGCCGCCTCCTCGGCCGACTCGATGATGATGCCGTGCTCCGTGTAGGCGATCGTCGCCTTCGACTCCGGGTGCTCGCGGTGGCCGAACAGAATCACCTGGTAGCCCTCGCGCTCCCACTGCGCGGCGCGGCGCTGCACGCGCTGCACGATCGCGCAGCTCGCGTCCACCAGGTTCACGCCCTGCTCGCGCGCCCGCGCGTACGTCGCCGGCCCCTCGCCGTGCGCCCGCACCAGCAGCGTCGCGCCCCGCGGCAGCTCGTGCGCCAGCGGGTGCGCGATGGTGATCCCCTTCGCCTCCAGCTCGGCCATCGCCGGACGATTGTGGATCAGCTCGCCCGTCATGTAGATGGGGGCGCTCGTCTGCTCGCGCGCCTGGAGCGCCAGCGACCAGGCCTGCTTCACGCCCCCGCAGAAGCCGCCATACCGCTCCGCCCGCACGATCTCCATGTTGCCCCCTCGCGCCGCGCCAGCCCGCAACCGGCCTGCGTTCGCCAGCGCCGCGACCCGCAGAATTCTACCATAGCCCCCTGCCCTGCCCGATGCCGCGCACGCATAGCCTCCCCCGCTCGCCGCGCGCCCCGCCGCCTTCGCCGAAACCGCGCCTGGTCGATGGTCTGAGTTAGTATCAGGCGCCGCCGCTGCTTGCTGCCAATCGCGCCGGCTGCCGCCCGCTTCCACGCCGGTACGCTCGGCGCCGGCTGGCCCGACTTTCGGCTGCCGCCATCGGGCAAGCCCGGCCTGCCCGGAAAACCACCCCGCCCCGTATGTTGATCTTGGAGCCGTTGGGCGTGCCGGCGTCGCCCCGACGGAAGGGCAGATCGGACCAGCGTCCGGGAGAGGACTGACCGCGATGGACCAGGCAAAGCGCTCGACGCCCCCCGCCCGCACCACCTACGACGGCTGGGTGCGCCTCTGGGAGATCATCTACGGCTGCCGCTGGCCGGGCCGCGACCGCGACGCCGCAGAGTGGCTGGCCGCGTACCTGGACTGGCAGCACGACCAGTAGCCGCGCTGTAAGCTCTCGGCCACACGGCGGGTAGCACGGTCGTGTAGGGGCGCTGCTTGCTGCGCCCTGCTGCTTGCTGCGCCCTGCTGCTTGCTGCGCCCAGGCGCCCCACGCCCCAGGCCGGAGCGATGCGCTGCTCACGGGGCGCGCGGCGCTAGTCGCTCGTCATGATGAACAGCGGGCGCATGGCAAACGCCGAGTAGTGGGGACGCAGGCGCTCCGTGTTGTAGTACTTCTCGACGTCGACCTGCTTCTTGGTGCTCGTCACCACCTCGATCGGCACGTCGTCGTAGCGCCCGTTCCGCAGCACGACCAGCCGGCCGTGGATGCCCTGGAGCACCAGGTCCAGGGCCAGGTTGCCGTAGGCCATCGGCACGATCGAGTCGATGGCGTCGGGCTCGCCCCCGCGCACCAGGTAGCCGAGCCGCTGGTTGATCACGTCGACGGTCTCGCCGCCGTTGTAGCGCGGCGAGAGCTTCTGCAGCTCCGCCGAGACCAGGTCGCCGATGCCGCCCAGCTTGGCGTGGCCATAGGCGTCGGTCGCCGTGCCCCGGAACACCATGTCGCCGCCCTCGAACATCGCGCCCTCCGAGACCAGCACGATCGAGTAGCGGCTGGGATTCCGCTGGCGATCGCGGCTGAGCAGCTCCGTAAGCTGCTCGATCTGGAACTTGTGCTCGGGGATCACACAGCGATTCGCCGCGCCGGCCATCGTCGGCAGCATCGCCGTGAAGCCCGCGTAGCGCCCGAACACCTCCAGCACCATGAACCGCTCGTGGGACCCCGCCGACGTGCGCAGGCGGTTGGTGATCTCAATGGTGCGGCTGACGCACGTGCTGAAGCCGATGCAGTAGTCGGTCCCCGGCACGTCGTTGTCCATCGTCTTCGGGATGGCGATGACCTTGACCCCCTCCTTGGCGAGCCGCACGGCGAAGCTCAGCGTGTCGTCGCCGCCGATCGGGATCAGGTAATCCACGCCCAGCCAGTCCAGGTTCTTCACCACCTCCGGGGTCAGGTCGTTCACCTCGGCCTGGTACGTGTCCCGCAGGTGCGGCGGCACGTCCTCCTTGCGTACCTTCGGCGGGTTCGTGCGCGACGTGTGCAGGAACGTGCCGCCCGTGCGCCCGGCGCGGTTCACCAGCTCCTCGGTCAGCACCTGGTAGTTGTTGCTGTTGTCGGCCTTCGCGTCGCGCACGATGCTGATCGCCCCGCCCCAGCCGCGGCGCAGGCCGAGCACCTGGTAGCCCTCGCTCAGCGCGCGGTTGGTCACCGCCCGGATGGCGGGATTCAGCCCCGGCACGTCGCCGCCGCCCGTCAGGATCGCGATGAGCCCCTTGCCTCGCTTCACGTTCGCCACGGGCCGCCCCCTCTCAGCCAGGCCCCGGACAAGCCGTCTGGCATGCGGCACTTGCTGGCTTTACTATACCGACTCCCAGAAGGGCCGGAGGGCGATGTGCGCCCGGTGGCGCGAGCGCATGCTGAGCGCGCGGGGGGACCTCTACACGCTCTCGATCGGGTCCACGGGCGGGTCGTCGGCGGTGCCGAGCGCGGCGCCGCGCTCCATCGCCGCGACCACCGCCGCGTCGGTGTGGGGTGCCGTCTGGGCCGCCGGCGCGCGCTCGGCCGCGGCGATCGCGTCCAGCACGCGCTCCGGCGTGAGCGGCAGCCGCACGAGCCGCAGCGGCAGCGGCCGGAGCGCGTCGCGCACGGCGTTCGCCATTACCGCCGGCGGCGAGATGGCGCCGCCCTCGCCCATCCCCTTGAAGCCGCCCATCGTGATCGGCGACGGCGTGTGCAGCGTGTCCAGCTCGAAGGCCGGCACCTCGCTGGCCGTGGGCATCAGATAGTCCATGAAGCTGCCGCTCAGGAGCTGCCCGTTCTCGTCGTAGCGCACCTCCTCGTACAGCGCCCCGGCTAGCCCCTGCGCCGCGCCCCCGTGGACCTGTCCTGCCACCACCCGCGGGTTGATCGCGCGGCCGCAGTCCTCCACGATCACGTAGCGCAGCACCTTGAGCTGGCCCGTCTCCGCGTCCACCTCGACCAGCGCCGCCTGCGCGCCGTTCGAGAACGTGCCGAGCGGCGGGTCGTAGCGGCGGGTGACCTCCAGGGCGGGATCCACGTCCTCCGGCAGGCGGTGGATCTGGTAGTAGGCGACGCGCGCGACCTGCTCGAAGCTCAGTCGCCGCTCCGGCGTGCCGCGCACGCTGATCTCGCCGTGCTGGATCTCCAGGTCGCTGGCCGGCGCCTCCAGCAGGTGCGCCGCGATCGCCAGGATCTTCTCGCGCAGCGCGCGGCAGGCGACGATCGTCGCGCCCCCGCCGGCCACCGCGCTGCGGCTCGCCCAGGTGCCCATGCCGTAGGGCTGGGCGCCCGTGTCGCCGTGCAGCACCGTCACGCTTTCCAGGTCCACGCCCAGCTCGTCGGCCGCCACCTGCGCCAGGCTCGTCTCGTGGCTCTGGCCGTGCGACGACACGCCTACCGACAGCGTCACGCTACCCGTTGGCTCGACGCGCACGGTGGCCGAGTCCCAGCCCGACAGGTTCGCCACGCCGCGCGAGCGGAATGACGCCGAGCCCTGCGCCGACAGCTCAGTGTAGCAGGCCGTGCCGATCCCGATCTTGCGCCCCTGCGCCCGCCACGCCGCCTGCTGCTGGCGAAGCCCCTGGTAATCGATAATCGCCAGCGCGCGGTCGAACGCCTCCACGAAGCTGCCGCTGTCGTAGGTCAGGTTGGTGATCGCGTCGTAGGGGAAGTCCTCGGGCTGCACCAGGTTCTTGCGCCGCACCTCGGCCGGGTCGGCGCCGATCTCCTGCGCGATGCGCTCCAGCAAGCTCTCGATAACGAAGTTGCCCGACGGCCGCGACACGGCGCGGTACGGGCCGATCGGCGCCTTGTTCGTCAGCACGCCGACCGACTCCCAGCGGAAGTGGCGCAGGCGATACGGCCCGGGCAAGAGCTTGCCCGCCTGCATCGCCTCCATCGCGCCCGTCGTCGGCCAGGTCGAGTAGGCGCCCGCGTCGCTCAGCAGCCGGTCGCGGATGGCGAGCAGCCGGCCGTCGCGGCTCGCCGCCGCCTCCACCTGGTGGACCTGCTCGCGGGCGTTGCAGGCGGCTAGCAGGTGCTCGCGGCGGTCCTCCACCCACTTCACCGGCCGGCCCAGGTGCAGCGCCAGCAGGCACACCGCCACGTCCTCGGGGTAGACCAGCATCTTCGTGCCGAAGCCGCCGCCCACGTCGGGCGCGATGACGCGGATGCGGTTCTCGGGGAAGCGCAGGAACTCCGCCAGCGCCGTGCGCATCAGGTGCGGCCCCTGCGTGGACGCCCAGACGGTAAGCTGGTCGGCGCGCTTGTCGTACGAGGCGATGAGCCCGCGCGTCTCCAGCGGGTTCGCGTTCTGGCGCTGCGTGTAGAACGTCTCGCGGATGACGAAGTCGGCCTGCGCGAACTGCGCGTCCGGGTCGCCGCCCTCGAACGCCGCGTGGACCAGCGCGTTCTCGCCCAGCTCGGGGTACAGCAGCGGCGCGTCGGGCAGCAGCGCGGCCTCCGGGTCGGTCACGGCGGCCAGCGGCTCGTAGTCCACGACGATCGCCTCGGCCGCGTCCTCCGCGGCGTAGCGGCTCGTGGCCGCCACGATGGCGACCGGCTCGCCCACGAACCGCACCTTCTCCACGGCCAGGCACCAGGCGCCGCAGTCGCGGTAGCCAGGCACGTTCAGCGGCGTCGCCAGCCGCGCGGTCCGGTCGCGCGCCTCCGCGCCCGTCAGCACGGCGGCCACGTCGGCCCGCGCCACGGCCGCGCGCGCGTCTATTCCCCGCAGGGTGGCGTGCGCGTGGGGGCTGCGCAGGAACGCGGCGTGCAGCATATCCGGCAGTTGGATGTCGTCCACGTACTGCGCGCGGCCGGTGATGAAGCGCTCGGCCTCGACGGCCCGCACCGGCTGCCCGACGTACCCGTTCCCATTCGCGTGCGCGGCATGCTCGACCATTCAGCCCTCTCCTGCGCGGGGATGCGGCAAATGATACCACGGGGCTACAGGCGGCCTCCCCCGCGGTGGCAGTAGAGCTGCCCCCAGCTTCTCCTCCCATTGTCGCCCCCCAGGGTCGGGCGGCCGGGGGGGCCGCACCCCCTTCCCGCATCGGGAGGGGGGCCGGGGGGGGTAGATCCGCCTGCCCAGGCACCGCCCGCGGCAGCGCCGGGCCCAGGACAGCGCGAGGGGCATGGCACAGACATATCACGGTTCCTCCTGGCGCGGGGTGCGCGCAGGGCGGGAGGGCCGCTCACGGCGAGGCGCGCCGTGCTGCTCCGCCGGGCACGGCGCACGCCTCTGATCGGCCCACGCGCGGGCGCTGTCACCCGCCCCGCATCCGTTGACACCTTCCGGGGGCGCCTCTATAATGGCCCAACCTGACGCGGGAGCCACTACTGCCGCAGCAACTTGCCCGGCCGCTTCCCGGTGCATCCGGCCGCGGGGCTGGATGGGAATCGAACTGAGCAATAGGAGGATGGGGCTTGGAAGCGTACTGCATGAAATGCAAGCAGAAGCGCGAGATGAAGAAGACCGAACAGATTCAGATGAAGAACGGGCGGCCGGCGACGCGCGGCGAGTGTACCACCTGCGGCACCAAGATGTTCAAGATCGGGGATAAATAGGCAGCACGCGCCCGAGCCCAGGACGACAGCGCGGGGGTGGCGACCGCCCCCGCGCTTTGTGTTGGTCGGCCCGCTCCGGCGCCCTGGCGCGAATGCTGCCAGGTCCATGGGGCGCCCGCCCCCGCCGGGCCGGGCTGATCGGGGAGGCGAGATGGTCGTCGCGAAGACCGCGTTCCGCGCGCGCCTCGAGGAGGCGCTGGAGAGCACCCACTACCGGCGGCACCCCTTCGTAACCGCCTGGAGCCGCGGTGAGCTGAGCCGCGAGCAGATGATCGCCTGGACGCAGCAGCACTGGCTGTTCGTCATGCACTTCCCTCGTTGGATCGCCGCGCTCTACGGACGCTGCCCCGACCAGGACACCCGCGATTACCTGCTGGAGAACCTGAACGAGGAGGAGGGCAGCGTCCGCCACACCGACATGCTGCTCACCTTCGGCGAGGCCTGCGGCGCCACCCGCGCGCAGCTCACCTCCGCGCGCAAGCTGCCCACCACGCGCGCCCTCACCGACTGGGGCGACCTGCTCGTCGCCACGGCGCCGTTCGGCGAGGCCGTGGCGGGCGTCACCGTCGGCACGGAGGGGCCGGTGCCCGGCTTTTACGCTCGCTTCCTGCCCACCCTCCGCCAGCACTATGGCTTCACCGAGCCGCAGCTCATCAACTTCACCGTGCACATCACCGCCGACGTGGACCACAGCGCCAAGGGCTTCGAGCTGGCTGAGCGCTACTGCCGCACGCCCGAGGAGCAAGACGCCGCCGTCGAGCGCGTGCGCCAGGCCGGCGAGATGTACTGGCTCTACGCCGAGGGCCTCTACCAGCAGATCATCCTGGGCGACTTCGCCCATCAGCGCGACGCCTGGCACGGCGACTAGCCCCCGGCGGGGGCGCAGGGGCGCTCCCCTGCCGGGGGCCTGAGGGCGCCGCCGCCCGCGTGTCCCGGGGGTGCAGGCGCGCTCCCCTGCCGGACCCCGTGGCCGTGACCGCCAGCGCGCCGCCCACCGCGTGCGTATCCCGGGGGTGCAGGGGGACTCCCCTGCCGGGGGGCTGAGGGCGCCCTCACTCGCGCATCCCGGGGGTGCAGGGGGACTCCCCTGCCGGGGGGCCTGGGGGGTGTCCCCCCAGCTTCTCCTCTCTCCTCCCCGGGGGTTTGGGGGTGTCCCCCAAAAGGCTACAACATGCTTGACGCCATCTTCCCGCGCGCCAGCCGCTACGATACCGCCTGGGCCGAAGCGCATTCGCTCGGCGAGAACGTCCTGCACTTCGCCGAGAGCCTCGGCAACGTGCTGCCCCTCCAGCCCGGCCAGCGCGTGCTCGACCTCGGCTGTGGGCATGCTCTAAGCTCGATCTTCCTCGCCCGCGAGTTCGGCGTGACGGTCTGGGCCGTCGACCGCGGCGTGGATCCCACGGCCAACTACGAGCGCGCCGCGGCGATGGACTGTGCCGACCGCGTGTTCCCGCTGCGCGCCGACGTGCGCGCCCTGCCGCTGCCCCACGGCTACTTCGACGCCGCCGTCGCGCTCGACTCGTACTTCTATTTTGGTACCGACGAGCGCTTCCTGCTCATTCTCGCCCGCTACCTCAAGCCCGGCGCCTATCTCGGCGTCGTCGATGCCTGCATGGCGCGCGAGATCGCCAGTGCGGACGAGCTGCCGCCCGCGGCCCGCGCCGCCTGGCAGCTCGACTGGTGGGGCGTGCACACGATCGCCTGGTGGTGCCGCCACTTGGAGAAGACCGGGCTCGTGCGCGTGCTCCGCGCCGAGCTGCTGCCCGAGAGCGACATCATCAAGCAACAATACGTGGCCCGCTACCGCGACGACCCCGCCGAGGCCAGCTTCATCGCCCTCATGGAGGCCGAGGACGGTCAGCTCGTCGGCCACTTCCGCCTCGTCGCCCAGCGCACCGCGCGGCCCGTCCAGCTCGAAGACGACGCCGACTGCCCCTACTAACGCGGGTCCCAAAGCAGCCGAGCGTCCGGAATTGAGGATAGTCCCTTGCACTTGCAAGAGTCGGCCGATTCTCCGCGCCGAAAGGCTGACCGCCCGCGCAAGCGGAGCGACGCGGTATGCTAGAGGCATCACCCGCGCTGTGGCGCTCGAGGTTTGGCCGCCCCCGCTGGCCGGAGCAGGTTCGGAGAACTGAGGATGGCTGTCGAAATCGCTCCTGGAATCACCGTCGATCGTGCGCTGTGTTGAGGGAAGCCAGTGATCCGCGGCACCCGCGTGCCCGTCACGCTCGTCATTGGGAAGCTGGCGGGTGGCATGTCTTTCGGAGAGATCATGGCAGAGTACGACCTCACCGAGGCCGATATCCGGGCGGCGCTCGGCTACGCGGCACGAACGTTGGCTGCCGATGAGGTCCGGGCCACCGCTTAGATGTGGCGCTTTCCGCTTTCCGCCCGGCACCCACTACGGGATCATCGTCATCCGTATACCAGACGAGCAGCCCACAGAGGCGGTTCTTCAGGAACTGCACCGTAGCCTGGCGGAGCTTGCGGGCGAGCAGTTATCAGGCCTCCTCTTGATCGTCGAGCGCGGGCGGACGCGCATCCGACGGGCGCCGGGTCCCACCGCGTAGCGGGCCGATATCGGCCCGCACGGCGCGGTCCTACGGCAGGTCGGTGGGGTAAAGCCCCGCTCCGCCTTGCGCGTGCGCCGCCGGGGCGCGGCGCCGTACACTGGGGCACGCCGCGCGGGCGCGCCGGGCGGCGACGGCCCAGGAGGTCCGCATGGCTGCGTCCCGCGCGTGGCAACGATTCACCCTGATCCTGACGCTTACGGCGGCGCTCGCCGCGTGCGCGCCCGCAGGCGGCACAGCCCCGGGAGCCGCCCCGGCCGGCAGCGCGCCGGCGAAGCCGGCCACGAGCGGAGGCGCGGCAGCGCCAGGCCAGGCGCCCACGACCGCGCCCGCCGCGAGCGCGAGCCCCACCGCCGCGCCGGCGGCCGCGGCCCAAGCCCCGCCGCCGCTCAGTCCGCCCGTCGCGATCAAGGTCGGCTCGCAGGGCACCGTCGCCGAGCGCGGCCTATTCATCGCCATCGAGCGCGGCTACTTCGCCGAGGAAGGGCTCGACGTCGACATGATCCCCGTGCGCTCGGACCAGATCCCCCTCCTGGTCACGGGCGAGCTGGACTTCAGCAACGGCGGGTCCGACCCGAGCCTGTTCAACGCGGCGCTCCGCGGCGTCGGCATCAAGATCGTCGCCTACAATATCGTCATCGGCGAGAACGACCACTCCAGCGCCTTCGTGGTCCGCAAGGACCTCGTGGACGGCGGCCAGTACCGCGACGCGGCGGACCTCAAAGGGCGCACCGTGGGCGTGCCGCCCGCCTCCGCGACGCCGATGATCTTCCTCGAGCGCTGGCTGGCGAAGGGCGGCCTGAGCCTCCCCGACGTCCAGACCACGAACCTGCCGTTCGCCGACCTCGTGCCGGCGCTGGCGAACCGCGGCGTGGACGCGGCCTTCCTGGCGGAGCCGTTCATCACCATCGCCGAGCGGCAGGGCGCGGGCGTGGAGGCCGCCCCGACCGGCGACATCTACCCCGGCATGGTGGGCAACGTGCTGACGATCAGCCCCGTGATCGCGGAGCGGAACCCCGAGGCGGTCCGCCGCTTCATCACCGCTCGCCTGCGCGGCGTGCGCGACTACTACCGCGCCGTCCAGCTCAACGATGGTGGCCGCGACGACATCGTGCAGATCCTCATCAAGCACACGCCGGTCAAGGACCCCAACCTGTACGGCCGGCTGCTCACCTCGCCTGTTGATCCGAACAGCGCCATGCCCGAGCAGCCGCTAAACGAGCTGCAGGACTACTACCTGCGGACCGGCGCCGTGCAGCAGCGGGTGGACGTGCGCCAAGTGCTCGATCCGTCGTACACCGACTACGCCCTCGGGCGCCTGGGCCGCCTGCCCTGAGCGACTGACCCCCGATGCGTCGGCTATCGCGGCCTGAACGGCGGGCCAATAGACACGACTCAGGCCCACCGTTTACGGCGGCAGCCGGAGGTGCAGCAGCACGGGGCCGGCTGTTCGGCGCGGCCGTTGGGCCGCTACCATGCCGGAGCGCGGCGAGGAGGATGCGCGATGAAGCTGGTCAGCTACGATTGCGGCGCGGGGCCGCGGGCGGGCGTCGTTGTGGACGACCGCGTGCTCGACACCACGGCGCTGCTGGGAACCGACGCGACGCTCCACGACGTGCGCGCCCTCCTGGAGCTGGGCGCCGACGCGCTCGACCGCCTGCGCGCGGCCCTCGCGGCCGGGCGGGCCGCGCCGAGCGTGCCGCTCGCCAGCGTGCGCCTGCGCGCGCCGGTGCTCCAGCCCCCGACCGTGCGCGACTTCTTCGACTTCGAGGCCCACGCCGCCCACTGGCGCCGCCTGCGCGGCGAGCAGTTGCCCGAGGCGTGGTATCGCCTGCCAATCTTCTACTTCTCCAATCCGCTCTGCATCGTCGGCCCCGACGACGACGTGGCCTACCCCTCCGCCGCCGAGCAGCTCGACTACGAGCTGGAGCTAGCCGCCGTCATCGGCCGCGAGGGCCGCGACGTGACGGAGGCCGAGGCGCTGGCCTACGTCGCCGGCTTCACCATCCTCTGCGACTGGAGCGCCCGCGATCTCCAGCGCGACGAGAGCCAGGTGGGCCTCGGCCCGGCGAAGGGCAAGGACTTCTGCACGTCGCTCGGCCCGCTGCTCGTGACCACCGACGAGCTGGCGCCCTATATCCGCGATGGCCGCCTGGCCGTGCGCTGCGCCTTGCGTGTGAACGGCGACCAGTGGATGGACGGCGACGGCGGCACGATGCACCACACCTGGGGCCAGCTCATCGAGCGCGCCGCTCACGACAGCCGCATCGTTCCCGGCGACGTGCTGGGCAGCGGCACCGTCGGCGGCGGCACCGTCGGGGAGGCGCTCCACGGCCGCTATCCCCAGGCGCGCTACCTCCAGCCCGGCGACCTCGTCGAGCTGGAGGTCGAGGGCATCGGCGTGCTCCGTAACCGCATCACGCCCAAGCGTAACTCCGATCCGAACTACCGCTACCGGGCGGCCGCCGTGCCCGACCCGCTGACCGGCCGCTGAGTGGCGCGCTTCACCCGGGGACGGCTCGCGTCCGGCCGATTATTTGACAAGCTATGGGGGGATGGATAGACTCATCGCCACGAGCCGAGGGCACTAGCCAAGGGAGGACCCCGTGAGCGTACCGGCCGCCCGTACCCAGCCTGCCGCTCGTGACGTCGCGCGCGGCCTGCCGCGCTTCCCCGGCCTCGGCAGCGGCTACGTGCTGTACGGCATCGCCGCGGCGCTCGCCCTGCTCATCGTCAGCCTCCTGCTCGTCGTCATCTGGTCCACCTTCGTCGCCGGCCAGCCCCGCCTCGGCGCCGCGCTGACGCTCGCCAACTACGCCGAGGTGTTCCGCAGCACGCTCACCTACCCCGGCATTGTCAACAGCTTGCTCATTGGCGTCGGCACGGTCCTGCTGAACCTCCTGTTCGCCCTGCCGGCCGCGTACCTCATCCACCGCACCGACCTGCCCTGGCGCCACGTCTTCACCACGCTCATGCTCGTCGGCGTCATCATCCCCGGCTTCCTGCGCGCGATCGGCTGGATCCTCCTGCTCAGCCCGCAGATCGGCCTCATCAACCAGGCGCTCCGCCTTGCCATCCCCGTCGAGACCGGCCCGCTCAGTATCTACAACCTCGGCGGCATCATCTTCCTGCAGGGCCTCATGCTGACGCCCCTCATCTTCTTCGCCGTCGCGGCCACCATGCAGGCGATGAACCCCGACCTGGAAGAGGCCGCGTCGGTGTCGGGCGCGGGGCCGCTGCAAGTGCTGCGCCGCGTGACCACCCCGCTCATGATGCCCGCCGTGCTCGCGGCGGTCATCTACAATTTCATGACCGCCATCGCCATCTTCGAGATCCCCGCCCTCATCGGCGGCCCCGGCCGCGTCGTGACGCTCGCCACCCTCATGTACTCCAGCATCCAGGCCAGCGCCGGCCTGCCGCGCTACGGTATGGCGGGCGTCTATGGCGTGCTGCTGCTGATCCCCACGCTTGTCGCCCTCTACCTCTACCAGCGCATGCTGCAGCAGGGCGACCGCTACGCCGTGGTGACCGGCAAGGGCTACCGGCCGCGCATCATCCCGCTCGGCCGCTGGAAGCCGGTTGCGGTGGCGGCGCTGCTCGGCTACTTCACCCTATCCCTGTTCCTGCCCTTCCTGGTGCTCGTCTGGGCCTCGCTGCTGCCGTACATCCAGGTACCCTCCGCCGCGGCGCTGGAGTCGGTTAGCCTCAGCGCCTACGCGACGGTGCTCCAGGCGCTCGACGTGCGCGTGCTCGGCAACACCGTCGCGCTGGTGGTCTCGGTGGGGCTGCTCGTCGCCACGCTCAGCCTCATCACGTCGTGGGTCGTCGTGCGCACGCGCTACCCCGGCCGCCGCCTGCTCGACACGGCGGCCATGCTCCCCCACGCCACGCCGAGCATCGCCATCGGCTTCGCCGTCGCTTTCCTCGCGCTGGCGCTGGCGAGCGTGCTGCCGCTCTACGGCACGGTCGCGGCCATCGTGCTCGCCCACACCATCGCCTTCGTCAGCTTCGGCACGCGCACGGCGAACAGCGCGCTCCTCCAGGTCCACCGCGAGCTAGAAGAGGCCGCCTTCACTTCCGGCGCCTCGGCCGTGACGGCCCTGCGGCGCATCATCCTGCCGCTCGTGCTGCCGGCAGTGCTGTACACGATGCTCTGGGTCGGGCTGCTGTCGCTGCGTGAGGTCACGATGGCGCTGTTCCTCCAGCGGCCGCAGAACACCGTGCTGGCGACGCAGATCTGGAACTACTGGATGTCCACGAAGCCGGCCGAGGCGGCGGCGCTCGGCACGATGCTGATCGTCGTCGTGGCCGCGGGCTTCATCGTGCTGCTGCAAGTCGCCGGCCGCCGGATCTACCGGCAGTAAGGCAAAGCGGGAGGGAATCACATGTGGCGCATCGCGTTCGGGGCGCTGGCGTGCCTGCTGCTTATACTCGCCTGCGGGCCGGCCGCTCCGGCGTCGGGCGGCACTGGCGCCGCCAGTGCCGCCGGTGGGGACAGCGCGGCCGCGGCGGCCGGCGGCGCGAGCGCGGCCGCGCCCGCCTCCGACGCCGCCTACCGCCAGCAGGTCGTCGACGCCGCGCGCGCCGAGGGCGAGGTCAACGCCACGCTGCACACGTCGTGGACGCCCGAGGGCATCCAGCGCGTCGAGGACGCCATCGAGCGCGAGTACGGCGTGCGCATCAAGATCAACTACCAACCGATCATTAACTACGTGCAGCGCGCCTCCGAGCTGTTAGGCGAGGCGCAGGCGAACGTCACCCCGTCCTTCGACCTCTATCAAAGCTCCGACACGACCGCGGCGGCGCTCTTCCGCGCGGGCGCGCACGAGGAAGTCAACTGGGCGCCCCTCCTGCCGCAGGGCACGCCCGCCCGCGCCATCGGCCCTGGCGGCCGCTACGTCGTCATCTACACCGACCACTTCGGGCTGCTCTCCGACCCCACGGTGATCCCCGACGCCGACGTGCCGCGCTCCCTCAAGGACCTTGGCAACCCCAAGTACCGCGGCAAGGTGATGCTCTTCGTCTCGACCAATACCTACATGCCGTGGGTCATCCGCCTGGGCCGCGACGAGACGCTGGCGGCCTTGCGCGCGGCCGTCCAGAACGGCGCCATCGCCGACACCTTCCCCGGCCACCTCACCCGCTACGCGGCCAAAGAGTACCCGATGGCCACCACGGGCGTGACCTTCGCCCGCCTCGCCGAGGCGCGCGGCCTGCCGATGCGCTTCACCCCCCTCGACTTCTCGCAGAACACCGACCACCTGGCCTTCGTGGCGCGCAAGGCCGCCCACCCGAACGCCGCCAAGCTGCTCGCCGCCGTCCTCGCCGGCCCCGAGGGCCAGAAGATCGAGGAGGACGTGATCGGGGTATCGAACCGCTACTACCCCGGCACGCGCGAGGCCAAGCTGGAGGACGATGCGCTGGCGGCCGGCTTCCCTTCGTTCTCCTGGTCCGACTCCCCCGACGCGCTCGACTTCGTGCTCTCGCCCGAGGGCGAGGCGACCGTGCGCGAGATGGGCCAGATCGTCCAGGGCGGCTGAGAAGTTGTAGCGGACATCCCCACACCCCGGCAGGGTGTGGCGCGGAATACTGCGAGCGCCACTGCCCCTGCACCCCCGGAGCAGTCTGCGTTGCGGGCTCCGCACGGCGTTCGTTATGATGACGCCACTCCGCGCGCCTCTCGGGACGTCACGCGCGGCACGCGCCACGGCCGGGCAGCGCCGCGGCACAAGGTGGACACATGAAGCGCACCCTGCTGGGCCTACTCGCCACGCTGGCGCTCCTCGCCGCCTGCGCTCCGGCGGCGCCGCCCGCGCCCGCCCCCGCGGCGCAACCGGCCGCCCAGGCCGCGCCCGCGAGCGGCGCCCCGCCCAGCGCCGACTACCGCCAGCAAGTGATCGCCGGCGCGCGCGCCGAGGGCCAGGTCAACGCCGTCATCCAGTCCACCTGGACGCCCGAGGGCCTGCGCCAGCTCGAAGAGGCCATCCAGCGCGAGTACGGCGTCCCGCTCAAGATCAACTTCACGCCCGTCGGCAACTACCCCCAGCGCCTCGGCGAGCTGGCCGCCGAGCTGGGCGCCAACACCACGCCCTCCTTCGACGTGTACCAGAGCGCCGACGCCACCTCGCTGGCGATGCTGCAGCAAGACCTGCTGGAGACGGTGGACTGGGCAGCGCTCCTGCCCCAGGGCACGCCGCCGTCAATCGTGCAGGGCGACAACCGCCTGCTCGTCGTCTACACTGACCACACCGGCCTGATGTACGACCCGACCGTGATCCCCGAGAGCGAGGTGCCCCGCTCGCTCAAGGACCTCGGCAATCTCCGCTGGCGCGGCCGCGTCATGATGTACCAGTACACCAGCAGCTACCTGCCTTACGTCGTCCGGCTCGGCAAGGAGCCGACCTTCGCGGCGCTGCGCGGCGCGGTCCAGAACGGCGCCGTGCCCGACATCTTCGCCAACGAGTTCACCCGCTTCGTCGCCAAAGAGTACCCGCTGGTCACTGTCGCCGGCTCCTTCTACCACGCGGCGCGGCTCCGCGGCGTCCCCGCCGCCTTCAGCTCGCTCGACTTCTCCTACAACTCGGACCACCACCTGGCGATCCCGAAGAAGGCCGCGCACCCGAACGCCGCCAAGCTGCTCGCCGCCGTGCTCGTCGGCCCGGAGGGCCAGCGCATCGCCGAGGCGCAGATCGGCATCGGCAACCGCAACTACGAGGGCTCGCTCGACCACCAGCTCGAGGCAGCGGCGCTCGCGGCCGGCTTCCCCTCGTTCCACTGGTGGTCGAGCCAGGAGGTGCGCGACCTGACGCTCTCCCCCGAGGGCCTGGACCTCCAGCGGGAGATCGAGCAGATCTTCAAAGGCGGCTGAGCGCCCTCAGCGCCGTAACCGCAGCATGAATGCGGTAGGGCGGGGGCTCGTCCCCCGCCGCCCGGCCGGCTGTGGATCGCGACCAACGGATCGCTACGCACGGGAGGTAGTCTCGTAGGGGCGGGTCTCGTCCCCGCCCGCGGCCGCAGGCCACCAGCCCGGTGTAGGGGCGCTGCTTGCTGCGCCCTGCCCGGCCCGCTCGCCCCGCCATCGCCCCAGCGCGCGCCACCGGCCCCGGCGGGGTAGGGGCGGGTCTCGTGCCCGCCCGCGGCCGTCAGGCCGCCCGGCCGGCGCGGCCTGCCCGCTCAACCACCGCGCCAACCGCCGTACCTGACCCGCACTGTCTACGTACTGGCTCGGCGCCACCGCGCCGCACGGATCGCTTCACGCAGGAGGGTGCGAGATGCTGTCGAAGGAAGAGCAAGAGCGCTTGACGCGCGTCGGCCCCGGCACGCCCATGGGCGAGCTGCTGCGCCGCTACTGGTGGCCCGTCGGCTTCTCCGAGCTGACCACCACCAAGCCCCAGCGCCTCAAGCTGCTCGGCGAGGAGCTAGTCCTCTACCGCGCCGAGGACGGCCAGCCCGCCCTCATGGAGCTGCGCTGCGCCCACCGCAACGTCGCCCTCGACTACGGCCGCGTCGAGGGTGCCTGCATCCGCTGCCCCTACCACGGCTGGCTCTACGACCCCACCGGCCAGTGCGTCGAGCAGCCCGCCGAGCCAGAGGGCAGCACCTTCAAGGACCGCGTCAAGCTGCAGGGCTACCAGACGCGGGAGCTAGGCGGCCTGGTGTTCGGCTACCTCGGCCCCGCGCCCGCGCCGCTCCTGCCCAAATATGAGCCGGTCGCCCGCATGGACGGCGTCAAGTTTGTCCAGGCGCGCATGGCCTACGCCAACTGGCTGCAGGCCGCCGAGAACATCGTGGACATCAGCCACCTCGCCTGGCTGCACGGCGCCCGCTTCCCCAAGTACGGCGCCCGCAAGGTCACCTACGACTGGGAGCCCACCGCGTACGGCCTGAACAACGTCATGCAGATCGAGGGCATCGACCTCACGCACATCTCCTGCTACGTCTTCCCCTCCTTCAACCGCTTCACCCTCGACCCCGTGGACGGCGAGCTAGTCCAGGCGTTCATCTACCGCGTGCCCGTGGACGACGAGCACACCCTGGTCTGGCAGGTGCGCTTCCGCCCCAACGCCGGCCCCAGCTTCACGACCCTCGGCTTCCTGCCCACCCAGCTCGGCGTCTACAACCCGCTGGAGAGCGACTGGTGGGGCATTGACTTCTCCGACCAGGACCGTATGGCCATCGAGCAGCAGGATACCTTCACCAACCGCCAGATCGAGCGCCTCGGCGCCTCCCGCGGCATCGTCCTCCTGCGCCAGATGCTGCAAGACAACCTCGCCGCCATCGCCGCCGGCCGCGACCCGCTCGGCGTCCGCCGCGACCCCGCCCAGGACACCATCATCGGCTTCCCCGCCCAATGCGACATGTTCGGCGAGCCCGCGCCCGCGCCCGTCGGCGCTCGTTAGGCGAGCAACGATCGCCTCGCGGCGCCCGCGGCGCGGTCTGACGATTGCGGCAGCAGCGCGGCGGCCCTATTGCACACGAAAGCGCGTGGCGCTGAGCCGAATCCCGGTGGCCCCGGCTCGTGCTGTGCCACGATAATGAGCAACAGAGGCTACAGCGGTTCACGGGACGCTGGTCCCGCCGAACAGTGGGCCAGAAGGTAGGGTAGGGGCTCGTCCCCTGCCGCCCGACCGGCGTGGCCCGGCTCCGTCATCCCGAAAACCGCTCTATGCGCCCATACAGGGAGGCCGAGCGATGACAGCCCTCGTCGTCGAGCTGCCTGACGAGCTCGTCGCACTACTGGGATCACCGCAGGCCGCGGCGGCCCGCGTCAGGGAAGCGCTCGTGCTAGATCTCCTGCGCGAGGGGCAGCTTGGCCAGAGCCGTGCCGCCGAGCTACTCGGGCTGACTCGCTGGGACCTGCTCGACCTGATGGCGCGCCACCAGATCCCGTCGGGGCCAGCGACGGCGGAGGAGATGGCTCAGGAAATCGACGCGGTCAGCCGGCTGGTCGAGAGCGCCGAGTGAGGTAGCTGTCGCCAGCGCTATCGCCCTGACCCTACAGCAATGC
>Ga0070741_10008879_pt1 | contig 19896 bp, 17 predicted proteins | sample Coa_R1_4_FD_66440 | JGI IMG/M metagenome (GOLD analysis project Ga0070741, IMG submission 66440) | Surface soil microbial communities from Centralia Pennsylvania, which are recovering from an underground coalmine fire - Coalmine... | ecosystem: Environmental > Terrestrial > Soil > Unclassified ...
GCTGCTGGTAGCCCTTGTCGATTGGCCCCCAGGCCCCGAAGAGAGTGGCGTCCTCCGAATCGGCCCAGCAGTCGATGTACGGCTGTGGATTGCCGGACCCTATCGCCGCCAGGGCGGTCTTGACTTGCTCCAGCGCATCGGCGAATCTACGATCGTCCGCAGCCATGGCTCATCTGCCTCCGTTCTCGCGCACGGTAGCTGGTACGGGAGACGAGGGAACCCTGCACCGCGCGGATGGTAGCGTTGCGCCCTGTCCTGGCGCGGCGCCGAGGGCACGGGCGGCAGCCTCGTCCAGCGGCTCGATGCAACGCTCGAGGTAGAGCAGGTTGTCCAGGGGGAGGTCGCCGAACCGAGGCATCGGCTGGAAACCGAGGCGATAGTACAGCGCAATCGCTGAGTCCATCAGGCCGGGCACCGTGACCAGCTTCATAGTGTGGCAGCCCAGTCCCGCAGCCGTGGTGAGCGCGGCCCGCACCAGGCGCTCACCGAGCCCGAGGCCGCGGGCATAGGGGCGCACGTACAGACGCTTCATCTCGGCCGTGCCGTCCGGCTCGGCGACGATGCCGACGTGCCCCGCCAGCAGCCCGTCCGTGGTGGCGATCAGCAGCACACCCTCCTGAGCTCATGCTAACAGTGTGGTGGTACTCCGACTAGAGCCACATTGAGTATCCTGGTACAGACCACTTTGCGGCGAGCGCGCGGCGAGGGGAGCGCCCATGCCGAGGCAGGTCGCTACACTGAGCCTGGCGGGCGTCGCTCTCCAGCGGGCAGCGCCTACGCCTCTCCACCGGCAGCTCTACGAGGCGCTGCGGGCGGCCATCTTGAGTGGGCGCCTCGTGGGTGGCGCGCGGCTGCCCTCCACGCGCACGCTCGCCGCCGAGCTCGACGTGGCTCGGCTCACCGTCCTCAACGCCTTCGAGCAACTGCTGGCCGAGGGCTATCTGGAGACCAGGCCGGGAGCCGGAACGTACGTCGCCCGCGTACTCCCCGACACGTTGCTCCAGGCCGGCCGCGACGTTTCCCAGCCACCCGACGGGCAAGCCACCACCGCTCGGCTGTCGCGACGAGGCGCGGTGCTCGCCAGCACCCCGGCTGGGGTCCTCGTCCGGGCCGGTGTCCCGCGCCCGTTTCGGCTGGGCACGCCGGCGCTGGACGCCTTCCCCACCGCGCTCTGGGGACGCTTGCTGGTCCGCCATTGGCAGCGCGGCAACCCGGGGCTGCTGGGCTACGCCGAGCCGAGCGGCTACCGCCCGCTGCAGGAGGCGATCGCCGGATATCTCGGGGTCGCGCGGGCGGTGCGCTGCCGGGCCGACCAGGTCCTCGTCGTCGGGGGAGCTCAGCAGGCGCTCGACCTCGTCGCTCGGGTGCTCCTGGACCCGGGAGATGCCGTCTGGATGGAGGACCCGGGGTATCCGGGCGCGCGGGGCACCCTGCTCGGCGCGGGGGCGACCCTGGTGCCGGTACCCGTCGATGAGGAGGGACTGGACGTCCGCGCGGGCCGGCGGCTGCGGCCAGATGCCCGCCTGGCCTATGTGACGCCTTCGCACCAGTTTCCCCTTGGCGTGACGATGAGCCTGGCGCGCCGGCTGGCCCTGCTCGACTGGGCCCAGCAGGCGGGCGCCTGGGTGCTGGAGGACGACTATGATAGCGAGTACCGCTACGTCGGCCGGCCGCTGGCCGCGCTCCAGGGGCTCGACCCGCAAGGGCGAGTGGTCTACGTCGGCACCTTCAGCAAGGTGCTGTTTCCCGCCCTACGCCTCGCCTGCCTGGTCGTGCCCCCAGACCTGATCGACGCCTTCACCGCCGCGCGCACGCTTACCCTGGGGCAGCCGCCGCGGCTCGAGCAGGCAGTGCTCGCCACCTTCATCGCCGAAGGCCACCTCGGGCGGCACCTCCGCCGCATGCGGACGCTGTATGCGGAACGGCAGGCCGCTCTGCTCTCGGCCGCCGGCCGGCACCTGGACGAGCTGCTCGACGTGCGGCCGACGGAGACTGGCCTGCATACCGTCGCCTGGCTGCCGGACGGTGCAGACGAGGAGCAGGCCGTGGCGGCAGCGGCGCGGCTGGGCGTCGAGACCCGCCCGCTGGCCTCCTACCGCCTGGCCTCCCGAGGGCGGGCCGGGCTGGTGCTGGGGTTCGTGGCCGTTCCCCCCGCCGACCTTCGGCTGGGGGTGCGTCGCCTCGCCGAAGCCTTGCGGCAGTGCGGACCCACGTGATCCGCTTCCTGGCCGCCGCGCTCTTCCTGGCCGTCTTCGCCGTCACCGCCGTCCTGCCGGTGGGAACCCTGGCCCTGGTGTCCCTGGCACCCACCCTGCTGGCGGCCAAGGAGTTGGACTTCGCCCACCTCGGCCTGCAGCACTACCAAACGATACGCACCGACCCCGTCGCTCGCCGCGCGATCCAGAACACGGTCGTGCTCGCGCTGCTCGGCGCCACCACGGCGATGGGCCTGGGCTTCGTCATCACCTACGTCACGACGCGCAGCCGCCTGCCCGCACGTGGCCTCGTGGAGTACGTCTTGTTCCTGCCGTTCGCCCCGGCGAGCGTCGTCCTGGCGGTGGGGATCCTCTGGGGCTATGTGCGGTTCCCGATCACCATCTACGGCACGATCTGGATCCTGCTCATTGGCGCGGCCCCGGCGAGCACGTCGACCGGATCTGGCGGCCCTCGGGACACCCGGCTGATCAGCGCTACCCCCGTTCAAGCCTCGGATCAGTGGCGGCTGTGGGGCCGGCGCAAGTGGAGGCCGCTGCGCTCGTGCGAGAAGCGCAGGGTGCGCGCGGCGATCGCGCCGAGCAGGAACACGATGACCATCGCCAGCGATACGTCGAGCGCCGTGACGTAAGTCTGGTTGGACGGCGTGAGGATCGAGCGGATACCCCACACGCCGAGCACGACGGTCCCGCAGTTGATCAGCAGGTCGTGTAAGGGGCCGATGAACACCGCGTAGGCGGCCGCCGCCGAGATGAGCAGCACGAGCAGGATGGACAGCGCTTTCAGGTAGAGCGGCCGTTCGAAGGTGATGGCGTCCACGTACAGGTACTGGTAGGGCAGGTCGGGCCGCTGGACGGCTGGTGGATCGATGGGCTGCGGCGGCTCCATCTCCAGCCGAGGCAGCCGCTCGTGGACGGAAAGGAAGAGGCGGCCACGGGCCTCGGCGGGCGAGAGGGTCTGGACGGTACCGTCGGGCTGGACGCGCTGCAGGACGACGGAGAGCGTCAGGTCGTAGGCGTCGAAGGGGTAGCGCAAGGGGTGGCCGTGCACAGGCAGGTGGATCGTGTCAGTGATCTCGACGTCGGTGGACGCGAGCGTGACGGCCGCCGACGGCGGGAGGCCCTCGACGTCATCGTCCTCGTCCGGGTGGAGCGAGAAGAACAGGACGCGATCGCTCCAGGGGCAAGCGGTAGCGCAGAGGTGGTGGCCGGAGACGCGGAACGTGAGCTGCCGCTGTTGCTCATCGAGGGCGGCCGCGGTGAGGTGCAGCCGACTGTGGTCGGGCGCCGGCGGCTCGCGCGGCGTGAGCGAGTAGGTCAGGCCGTCGGGCCGCTGGAACAGCTCCTCGCCGACGCTGGAGACGAGCATCGGGATCATGACAATGACGAACAGCAGGAGGGTCGCGGTGAGCATGACGCCGAGGCGGTGGCGGAACCCTCCTTCGCCGGCTTCCACCGGCGCGGTCTCTTCGTACCCCACGCGCAACACCCCAGCGAGCGTTGGCCGTCCCATCGCCCGAGAGCGCCCGGCCGCGCCGTCTAAGAGTGTAGCGCAAGCTTCAGCCGGCCAGCCCCCCATTGGCTACCGTCGCGCGCACGGCGCGCTGCAGGCCGCGCTCGCCGACCGCCATCGCCCGGGCGTGGTTGTAGGCGAAGGCCCGCTGGGCCAGCACGCGGAGCGGGCCGGGCAGCCGGCGGTCGGCCCGCATCTCCTGCTCGTTGACCACCTCGACGATCGGGCCGTGTTGGGCCAGGCGCCAGCGAATCGGGCCGTCCAGGCGGAACCAGCCACCCAGCGCCACGCGGGTCTCCAGCTCGAGGACGTGCGGCGGCTCGAGCCGAGTGATCGTGCAATCCCACTCTAGGCCGTAGGGCAGGACCGAGCGGACCCAGAAGCGGGAGCGGGCGCCCACGGCCACTTCGGTAGAGTCAGTCTCGACGTCGCGGAAGACGGGCCACCACTCCGGAAAGGTGCGGCCGTGAGTGAGGTAGTAGAAAACGGCGTCGATGGGGCCTTCGATCTGCCAGCGGTGGCCGAGGTGGTAGAGGTCGCCGGCCATGGTCGCCCCTCCTGCTATGGTGTGACGTGCTGCGGTGCGCTCAGCCGCCGCGGAGGCGCCGAATGCGGGCGAGCTGGGCGTCGAGCCAGTCGGCCACGGACATCATCGGCGGCACGTCGGGGCCGCGGCGGAAACGGCCGCTGGCCTCCAGACGCGCGAACAGCGCCCGGTACTCGGCCTCCAGCCGCCCAGCATCCCACTGCTCGGGCCGCTCCGCCAGGCTGCGCGTGAAGGCGCCGACGGTGGCGAGGAGGTCGGCGCGCGGCTCCAGCGTCCAGCCGAAAGCGTAGCTCGGGTCGTTCAGGACGCGCTCGACGTCGCGAGCGGTCCAGGGCCGGTCGCGGCCCGGCACGCTCTCGACCTCGAGCCAGGCTTCGAGCAGTCCCTCGATCAGCGAGTACCAGGCGTCGCCCGGCCCTTCGCCATCGGGCGGGCCGTCGGTCGCGTAGACGCCCCGCGCCTCCCAGCCGTTCACGAGCGGTACGGCGACCGGCATCGGGTAGGCGCAGTCCCCGTCGGCGAGCAGGTCGAGCAAGGCGAGGTCGGCCAGCCGCTCGGGCGTCAGCGCCTCGACGCCGACCAGGCAGGCCTCGGCAGCGGCCAGGAGCGCGCTGGGCTCGACGCCGCTCGCGAGCTGGGCGTAGGCGGCCTCTATCCGAGCGGCGAATTGCCCGTAGGCTTCGGCGACGCGGTCGGCCGGGCCGGCCAGCGCGTAGACGTAGGGGGTGACGGCGGCATCGGCGGGCAGGTCGGCATCGTCCAGGCGCTCCAGCTCGGCGAGGTCGACCAGCAGGCGGCCTGCCCCGTGCGTGCGCGTATCGACGGCGAAGACGAGCAGTCGCCGCTCGTCTTCGGCCGCGCTCGGCCCGCCCGGCGCGTCCACGCCCCGCACCACTCCGTAGACCAATTCGTTCTCAGCCATCAGCGATCAGCTTTCAGCCATCAGCTATCAGCCGATAGCTGATGGCTCGCTACTCTCAACTACGCGGCGCGCGCGGCTATGGATCACTGGCGCGGCGCCCCGCCGCCAGCCCCGCCCTGATGGCTGATGGCTGATAGCTGATGGCTCGTCACGGCGAGGGCCAGCAGGTAGGCGCCGAAGGCGAGGGCCGGCGTGGCGACGAAGGCACCGCCGACGCCGACTGCCGCGGCGATCAGCCCGCCGACGGCCGGGCCGAGCAGCACGCCGCTGTCCACTCCGGCATTGTACAGACCCGCCGTCACGCCTCGCGGCACGCCCCCGGCCTCGCTGGCGCCGACCATGCCCACGGTGGTGCCGACGACACTGGCGGCGCGCAGGCAGCCCGAGACGACGAACAGCAGCAGCAGCGGCACCAGGGCAGAGAAGAGGGGCACGATGGCGAGGAGGACGGTCTGCAGGGCGAAGCTGGCGAGGATCAGGCGGCCGGGTCCCACGGCGCCGACGAAGCGGCCGCATAGCGGCCGCCCGACGACGTTGCAGATGCCGTACAGGCCGCGAATGATGCCGACCTCGGCCAGCGAGAGGCCCACAGTGAGGCCGTAGAGAGGCAGGTAGGCGTTCCAGAAAGCGAACATGACGTTGAGCAGCAGCGTCGCCGCCACGACGACCAGGATCTGTGGCTGGAGCGCGGCGCGCGGCGATCCAGCCGGACGCGCGGCCGCCGCCTCCGCCGCTGGTGCCGCGCTCGCCGGCGCCGGGGCATCGCCCGGGCCAGTGGCGCTCGCGGGGGCCGGCGCGGCCAGCGCGGTCGCGGTCCGCCCCTCGGACGCGGGCAGCGCCAGCAGGGTCGCCAGGCTGAACAACGCGGCGAGACCGAAGGCAGCAGGGTAGCCGAGCGCGTCGACGACGAAGCCGCTGGCGAGCGAGCCGAGCGCGTAGCCGCCGGCGACGCCGGTCGTGTAGTAGCTCAGCCCGCGCTCCCGAGCCCCACCGGGCGGCAGGTCCTCGACGAAGACGGCGAAGTTGACAGTGGTAGCCACGCCGAAGGCGGCGCCAACGACCACGCGGGCCACGACGAGGGTGGGCAGGTCGGCGGCCACGACGTGCAGCCAGGTCGCGGCAGCGCCGGCAACCACCGAGCCGGCCAGCAGCCAGCGGGCGCGGGAGCGCTGGTAGATCAGGCCAGCCGGCAGGCGCGACAGCAGCGCCAGGGCGAAGGCGATGGCGACCAGCAGCCCGACCGCGGCGACCGAGTAGCCCCGCTGGTCGAGGTAGGGCGGGACGAGGCTGTACAGGGACGCGAGCTGGGCGTTGAGCGCCGTCACGCCGATCAGTGATGAGTGAAGAGTAATGAGTGATGAGTGAGAAGAGCTACTCATCACTCATCACCCATCACTCATCACTGCGCCGGACGAGGCCGCGGTTGACGCGGCCGGCGAAGGCGGGGCCGCCGTAGACGAAGCCGGTGTAAGCCTGGACGAGGTCCGCCCCGGCGCGCAGGAGCTGCCAGGCGTCCTCGGCGTCGAAAATGCCGCCCACGCCGAACAGTACCCAGTCGGGCGGCACGACGCGGCGCGCCGCGCGGACCAGCTCGACGGTGCGCGCCAGCATCGGTCGGCCGCTGACGCCGCCCGGCGCCTCGCGGTTGGGGTCGCGCAGGCCCGTGCGGGAGACGGTGGTGTTGCCCAGCACCAGGCCGCTCCAGGCGCCCTGCCGCGCGGCGGCCAGCGTACCATCGAGCTGGGCGGGCGTGAGGTCGGGCGAGAGCTTCAGCAGCAGCGGCTTGGGGGCCGCACCGGGCGGCGCCAGGGCGCGGGCCTTCTCGGCCATCGCCTGGCCCAGCTCCACGAGCAGCGCCTCGGCGTGCAGGTCGCGCAGGCTGGCGGTGTTGGGCGAGCTGATGTTGGCGACGAAGTAGTCGCCGTAGGGATAGAGGACCTCCAGGACGCGCACGTAGTCTTCCCAGGCGCGGTCGATGGGGGTCTCCTTGTTCTTGCCGACGTTCACGCCGATAGGGAGGCCGGCGCGGCGCCAGCGGGCGAGGTTGGCGCGCACACGCGCGGCGCCGGCGCTCGGGAAGCCCATGGCGTTGATCAGCGCATCGTCGGCGGGCAGGCGAAAGACGCGCGGCCGGGGGTTGCCCGGTTGGGGGCGCGGCGTGACGGTGCCGACCTCGACGTGGCTGAAGCCCAGCGCGCCGAGCGCGGGCACGGCGACCCCGTTCTTGTCGAACCCGCCGGCCAGGCCGAGGGGGCTACGAAAGCGCAAGCCCAGCCGCTCGACGACCAGCGAGGGGTGCTCGTAGGCGAAGGCGGCAGCCAGGGCGCGGCAGAGCAGCGGCGAGTAGCTGATGCGGGCGAGCAGGCCGAGCACCAGCTCGTGGGCGCGCTCGGCGTCGAGCTGGGCCGCCACGGGATAGAACAGCCGCCGGTAGAGCGGGGACGGTGGGGTGAGCGCAGTCTGAGCCAGGGACGTCTCCTTTCTGGAGCAGCGCCGCCCGGTCGCGGCAGGCGTGCGGCAGCCACAGGGTCCTCTTAATAGGGTACGGGGGCAGGCGCGGGGCCCACAACGGCGGGCGGGGCGTTGTGGTGTGACTGTGAGTAGGATAAAGGCTATGATGGCGCTATGACCTGTGCTGAGTGCCAACACGAGAATCGGCCGGGCGCCAAGTTCTGCGACAACTGTGGCGCTCGACTCCCCCGCCAATGCCCGGCTTGCGGGATGGTCGTGCGCGCCAGCGCCAAGTTCTGCGACGAGTGCGGTCAGGCCCTTGCCGGCGGGGACGGTACGCCTGCACGGGCGCCCGTGTCCGCGGACACGGGCGCCGCGGCGGTCGCCGAGCGCCTGGCCGAGAAGGCTCGCAGCTACACGCCCCGGCATCTTGCCGAGCAGATCCTCACTTCGCGAGCCGCGCTCGAGGGCGAGCGGAAGCAGGTGACCGTCCTGTTCGTCGACTGCGTTGGGTTCACCGCCCTGTCCGCCCGGCTCGATCCCGAAGACGTCCATACGATTATGGATGGCTGCTTCCAGCACCTCCTCGACGCCGTCCACCGCTACGCGGGGACCGTCAATCAGTTCACGGGCGACGGCATCATGGCGCTGTTCGGGGCGCCGATCGCGCACGAAGACCACGCCGTGCGCGCCGTGGCGGCAGCCCTGGCCATCCAGAAGGCGGTACGGCAGTACGCTGATCGTCTCCGGCTGGAGCGCGGCCTGGAGTTCGCGGTTCGCCTCGGGCTCAATACGGGCCCGGTGGTGGTGGGCAAGATCGGCGACGACCTCCGAATGGACTACACCGCGCAAGGCGAGACCGTGAACCTCGCGGCGCGACTCCAGGGGGCAGCGCCGGCGGGTGACATCTTGATCAGCGAGGCTACGCACCGTCTCGTCAGCGGCTACTTCCTCACCACCGATGCCGGCGAGTTCCAGCTCAAGGGTCTGGACCAGCCGATCCGAGCCTTCGCCGTGACCGGCCAGCGCAGCCGGCGCGCCCGCTTCGATGTCGCCGTGGAGCGCGGCCTGACTCCCCTCGTCGGGCGAGCGAGGGAGCTTGCCACTCTGCGGGACTACTTCGACAGGGCACGAAGTGGCAGAGGCCAGGTCGTCTCGGTGGTGGGGGAGGCGGGCGTCGGCAAATCACGGCTCGTCTACGAGCTGCGGCGGCAACTGGAGGGCTTTCCGCACACCTATCTCGAAGGCCATGGTGTCCCGCACGGCGCCGCGTTGCCGTTTCACCTGATCGTCGAGTTCCTCCAATCTAACTTCTCGCTTGAAGACGGTGAGCCGGAGCGGGTGCAGGTAGAGAAAGTCGCCGCCGGGGTGCGTCGGCTCGACCCCGCACTCGAGTGGACCATTCCCTATCTCAACCATCTGCTCGCCCTGCCGACCGACGAGCTGGAGGCGGCCGGGCTGGACCAGGCCCAGCGGAAGCAGCGGATGATCGAAGCGGTGAAGGCGCTGGTCTTGCGCGGCGCCCAGCAGCGCCCCCTCCTGCTCCTCGTCGAGGACCTGCAATGGGTCGACCGGAACTCCGAAGAGCTTTGCCGGTCGCTCGTGGACAGCCTCGCGGGCTACCCGGTGCTGCTCGTTTGCACCTACCGGCCCGGTTACACGCCCGCCTGGGAGGATCGGTCCTTCCACCAGCGCCTGGTGCTGAACCCGCTGCCCACCGACGAGACGGCGGACATGGTCAGAGAGCTGCTCGGTGTCGCCCACCTCGCGCCGTCCGTCGAGTCACTCATCATGCAGCGGGCCGAAGGCAATCCGTTCTTCATCGAGGAGCTGACGCGCTATCTGCGAGAGCGCGGGCTACTCGTGTCTTCTACGGCGATGCGGCCGGAGGAGCCGACCGAAGGAGGCGTGCCGGACACGATCCATGCGCTCCTGACGGCCCGGATCGACCGCCTGCCCGAGCCACTGAAGTATACGCTGGAATTGGCCTCCGTACTGGGTCGGGAATTTCCGCTGTCCTTGCTGGAAGCCCTGGCACCAGCCGAGAGCGATCTTCATCAGGGCCTGGCGGAGCTGGTCCGCCTCGAGTTCCTACACGAGAAGGAGCTCTTTCCTGAGGTGCGGTACAGCTTCACGCACCTGTTGATCCAGCAGGTAGCCTATCAGAGCTTGCTCCTCAAGTCCCGTGCCGAGCTCCACGCCCGCGCAGGCGCAGCCCTCGAGCGCCTCTACGCCGACCGGACCGACGAGGTGCTCCCGGACCTGGCCGAGCACTACGCCAGGAGCCAGAATCGAGCCAAGGCCATCCACTACCTTGGCCGGACCGGGGACCGGGCGGCGAGCCTTTTCGCCTACGAGGAAGCCGAGACCTACTACCGGCGCGCGCTCGGGCTGCTAGGCGAAGGGCAGGCCGTGGAAAGCCAGCGCACAACCCTGCTCGATCGCCTCGGGGATGCGACGTTTGCCCGAGGCGCGCTGAGTGAGGCGCTGGGGTACTGGGGCCAGGCGCTCTCGGCAGTGCTCGCCCACGGCGCTGCCCTCCAGGCGGCGGACCTTCACCGCAAGATCGCCGGCGGCTATTGGGCGGCCGGCGAAAAAGAGCAGGCCCTATCCCACCTCGAGCAGGGGCTCGCCGCGCTCGGGGACGATACCGAGCACCTGGAGGCCGCGCGGCTCTATCAGGAGCTGGGCCGGATCTACTTCCGTCTCGGAGACCATGAGCGCGCGACGGATTGGGCCAGGCGCGCCCTGGCGCAAGGCGACCAGCTAGGCATCCCCGACGTGGTCTCTCATGCCTACAACACGTTAGGGCTGGCGCTCGCGCGGGCTGGCGACATCGACCAGGGAGCGCAGTTCGTCTTACGCAGCCTCGAGACGGCGCTGGCCCACCAGCTTGGCGCCGTCGCCTGCCGGGCCTACACCAATCTCGCCGTCATGTACACCACGCTCGACCATACGCGGTCGGCGGAGTACAGCCGCGAGGGGCTCGCCCTGGCGCAGAAGATCGGCGACCAATTGCAGCAGGCCTGGCTCTACTGCGCGCTCGCCGGTGGCCACTGTACGCTGGCCGGGGATTACGACAACGCTATCAGGGCGGCTCAGGCGGCCGTCGAGCTGGATCAGCGGCTGGGACAGCGCAATCACTTGCCGATCCCGCTGATCATCCTGGCGCAGATCCATCAGTGCAGCGGCGACTACGGACAGAGCGAGCGCTACTACCGGGAAGCGCTGGCCGTAGCGGAAGCGGTTGGCGAGCCGCAGCTTCTCTTCCCCTGCTACGAGGGGCTGGCGACCCTCGCGATCGAGAACGGCGACGAGGCCGAGGCGGAAGCCTGGCTCGCCAGGAGCCGCGCCGTCCAGGAGACAACGGGCTGGAGCAGCGACGTGTTGTTCGTGCTGCCGTTTCTCTGCTAGAAACGCCGTACAGGACCGGTCTGCCGTAGGGCGGGGCGGGTCCACTGTGGAGCGGACGCGGACTCCGCCGTCGCTCTGCAAGCGCCGTATGGGGTACGTGATGAGCGGTGTCACGATCGGGGAGCGCGCGCCATCGTTCCGCCTGCCGTCGGGGCAGGGACCCAAGATCGGGCCTGAGGATTACCGGGAACGCAGCAACCTCATCATCTGGTTCACGAAGGGGATGGTCTGTCCGTTCTGCCGGCAGCAGATGGCGCAGCTTGTGCGTGGCTACCCTCAGTTTCAGGCGCTCGATACGGAGATCCTCGAAGTAACGCCGGCTCCGCTGCAGCGCGCGCGCATCTATGCGCAGAAGTTCCGCATCCCATTCCCGTACCTCAGTGATGCCGACTGTCGGGTCCGTCGCCTGTACGGTGTGGAGCGCCGCTCGCGGTCGCTCGGCGAGTATGTAAATGCATTCGTACAGGGCGCGAGAATGCCCAAGCCCCCGGAGGAGTTCGAAAATCCTCCTTCGGTGTTCAGCGACCTACCTAACCTGCTCGCCGACGACGACACGGGGTTCTTTATCCTCGACAAGGACGGCGTCGTGCAGTACGCGCTCGCCGGCTCCTACGCAAGCTCCGCAGGACCACGGTCGATCCCGAGCAACGAGGAGATCGTCCGCGAGCTGCAGCGGTGCGAGCAGGTCGAGAGTCGCGCCCCGCAGCAATAGCCTGCTGATCCCGCAGCGAACGATCTGCTAGCGTGCGCTGTCGGGGGCGGGGGTGAGACCCAGCTCGGCGATGACCTCGTAGAGGGGGCCGAAGTCGGCGACGCGGCTGTAGGGGACGTCGTCGGCGATGCCGAGCTGCTTCTTCTCCGAATCGACGACGAAGCGCATGCTGCGCTCGCTGAGCGTGCCGTCGTCGCTGAAGGCGGCGACGATGCCGTCGTAGGCCTGCCCGGCCTCCTCCCGGTCGAGGCCGAGGAACTGCATGAGGGCCGGCAGGCTGCCCTCACGCTCCGACTTGAGGTACTGCAGGGCGCGCACGATGGCGCGCAGCACGCGCTTGACCTGGGGCCGCTCGTTCTCCAGCTTGGCCTGGCTGGCGGCCACGCCGGACTCGGGCAGCGGCGCCACCTCGTCGAGCTTGAGGAGGGTGGCGAACCCGAACGACTCGGCCTTCGGCACCTCGGCGCCGGTGAAGATCGCCGCCTGGGCCGCCCCCTGCTGGAGGGTCAGGAAGCGCTCGATGCCACCGCCGACGGCGAGCCACGTCACCTCGCTGGTCGGATCGATGCCGTAGGCTTCGAGGGCCAGCACGCCGGAGTTGTAGGGGCCGTCGCCGATGGTGGTGACGACGATGCTGGCGCCGCGAAGCTGCTGCATGGACGTGATGCCCGGCACCACCATGATGCGGCGGGTGGACTTGTTGACGGTGGCGGCGATGACGCGGATCGGCATGCCGGAGAGGGCGTTGCGCACCGAGGGGCTGAAGGAGCCAGCGTAGTCGATCTCGCCGGCGGCCATGCCGGCCGAGAGCAGGTTGGAGCGGGTGAGCGGCATCTCGACGACGAAGCCCTCCTCGCCGAAGAAGCCCTTGTCCTGGGCCAGGACGTGCGGCGCGAACACGCCGCTGACCGCCGGCAGCGCGAAGGTGATCTTCTCCTGCGCGGGCGCGTCCGTGGCGGGCGCGGCAGCCGCGGCCTGGCTCGGCCCGGTCGCCGCTGGCGCCGAGCGCGCGCTGTCCGCCGGCGCTCGCGCGCCGCCATCTGGCGCCGCGCAGCCCAGCAGCCCCGCGACGACGAGCCCGATCCCCACCCCGCGCAGCCAGTCCATAGCAGCGTCTCCTCTCCGTCAACGGTCAGTGCGGCCGGCATGATACCACCCCGCGGCCCTGTCAACGGATCGGGCACACTTGGCGTCGAGCAGAGCCCTTATCTCTTCACTGTCGCACTTCGTCGGGACGGCCTGGCGCGAGTTTCACCCGCCTGCGGCCCGTGAGCAGTCATTCGATCTGGCGGCCCTCCGAGTTGCACCTCCTGATAGCCGCGATCTGGCGGCACGCAGGTAAAGGCACCAGTCGGGCTGATGGTGAAGGTGACTCCAGTGGCGCGGGCAACGGCCTGCAAAGTGTCGAGCCGCGGCGGGTGCTTGCCGCTCTCCAGTCGCGCGACCGCGGGCTGCGTGACACCGAGCCGCTGAGCCAGCTCCTCTTGCGTGATGCCAGCGGCCCGGCGTGCGCCAATCAAGGCCAGGGCTCGCTCGAACCACGGTGCCTCTTCGTCGTACGCCGCACGGAACTCGGGGTCCTGGGCGCGCTCCTCCGCGATAAAGTCCTGGAGGTTCATGGGATCAGTCACCTCGGCTCAGTGGCCGCTCTGCCGCTCTTCGAGGCGGTTCTGGATCAGGGCGGCGTAGCGATAGATGAAGTGGGCGAACTTGGTGTAGGGAATGGTGAGGAACAGGGCGAAGACCGTGGCCAGGTGGATCACCAGCAGCGAGCCCATGGCCGGCGTCTCGCGCAGGGCGAGCAGGAGCAGGCCGGTCACGTTGATCAGGATGAGCATCCAGAGAAACAGGTTGTCCATCCGCAGGTGCGCCGCGTCCGCCGGCTCGCGGTCGCTCTGGCGCTTGAGGTAGAGCAGCCCGACGGAGCCGATGATCATGGCCACGCCGCCGACGGTCCCGAAGATGACCGGGACGCTCAGCAGCGGATACGGCGGGTACCAGCCCAGGAAATCCTGCTGGATGTAGGCGCTGGTCGTCGCGATCAGCGCCGAGATGAAGCCCCAGAAGACCAGGCTGTGCAGGACGTAACGCGCGAACGACGGGCGATCCTTCGGGTAGTCGCAGCCACCGGCACCGCCGCCGGTGAGGTAGCGCAGGCCCAGCGCGTCGGTCGCCGCGGTGAGCCCGGCGCCCGGGCGCAGCAGGTCGCCGAGGGTGCCGCGGGTGCGTTTCCAGAAGCGCAGCGCGCCGATGAGGAGCAGGGCGAGCGCGCCGAGCGAGATGACCAGCGCCGGGATGGTCATCAGCAGGTAGGGGATCACCACGTAGAACGCGCCGGCGCCGACGTGGGTCAGGAACAGGCGCCCGGGATCGCCCGAGACGTAGACCATGCCCAGGAAGAACAGGGCCGAGGCCAGGATCAGCAGCCCGATGGCAAACCAGCTACTGCGCAGCAGCCGCGCGAACACCGTGGGCAGGGCGTAGCGGGCGTAGGTCTCGCGCCGCACCTCGGACATCATCTGCGGGATGTTCACCCCGAACTCGTGGGGCGGCGCGAACATGCAGGCGTAGTAGCAGGCGCGGCAGTCGAAGCAGAGGTTGGCCAGGTAGTCGACGTCGGCCATGGTGAAGGTGCGCCGCCGCTCCAGGGCCGGGAACACGGCGCAGTAGCCCTCGCAGTAGCGGCAGGCGTTGCAGACCTCGAGCTGCCAGACCCAGTTCTTGAACTTATCGGCCGGAACGGTCGCGGCCGGCTCAGCGGCTGCCATAGCGCGCGGCCTCCCTCCCGGCGATGCGGCCGAACACGGTCCCGATGGTCAGGCCGAAGCCCGCCAGGTAACCGCTCGACAGGATGTTGCCCGACATGATCTCTCCGGCGGCGAACAGGTTCTCCATCGGCGGGCCGGCCTTCATCTGCACGCGGGTCAGCTCGTCCACCTGCAGCCCCATGTAGGTGAACGTGACGCCGGTGCGCAGCGGATAAGCGTAGTACGGCGGCACCTCGATCGGCACGGCCCAGTGGCTCTTCGGCGGGTCGAGGTCGGTCGTGGCGCAGTCGTCCAGGATCGCCGGGTTGAAGGTGCCCGTGCGCGAGGCGTGCTGGTTGTAGGTGGCCACGGTGGCGGCCAGCGCCTCGGGATCGAGCCCGAGCTGCGCGGCCAGCTCGGGGATCGTCGGCGCCTCGTAGGGCCGGAACAGCGAGGTGATGAAGTGGCCCAGCATGCGCGAGTCGAATACCGAGTAGGCGATCTGCCCGGGCTGCCGCGCGATCAGCCCGCCCCAGATGGCGTAGCGCTTGGGCCAGAACTCCTCGCCCTCGTCGTAGAAGCGCTGGCAGTGCTGGTTGACGGCGATGCCGAACGGCACCGAGTCGAGCCGCGTCACGATCCCGCCGTCGAACTTCGGCGCGCGGGCGTCGAGCGCCACGCCGTGGAAGCCGCGCGGGTCGCCGACCACCGCCGCCCCCTCGTTGATCAGCAGCCGCAGGATCAGCCCGTCGTTGTAGGGCGTGCCGCGGATGACGTAGTTCTCGGCGGCCTCGCCCCAGTACTCCTTGAGCCACTCGACGTTGGCCTCGAAGCCGCCGCTGGCCAGCACCACGGCCTTCGCGCGCAGCGTCTGGCGCGAGCCGTTGTCCTTGACCACCACGCCCTCGACGCGCGAGCCGTCGAGCAGCAGCTCGTCGACGCAGGCGTCGTAGCGGATCTCGACGCCCATGCGCTCGGCCGTCTGGTAGTAGGTATTGACGAGCGCCTTGCCGCCGCCGAGGAAGAACAGGTTGGTGCGGCTGAGGTGGAGCGTGCCCTTGAGGGCCGGCTGCCAGCGCACGCCGTGGTCGGTCATCCACTGAAACAGCGTCTTGGACTCGCGCACGACCAGGCGGGCAAGGTCCATGTTCTCCTTGCCGCCGCCGACGCGCACGAGATCCTCGAGGAATTCCTCCTCGGGATACTTGCCGGTGGTGACGCGGTCGATGCCGTCGTGGGAGGCGCGGATGTCGCGGGTATGACGGCTGTTGCCGCCGCGGATCCACTGCGGCGCGCGCTCCAGCAGCAGGACGCGCTCGGCGCCGTGCCGGGCGGCCATCGCGGCGTTGAGCGCCGCGTTGCCGCCGCCGACGACGATCACGTCGTAGGGGGCGGTAGTGGGCTGGTGGCTCACGCTCATCGCGTCTCTCGCCTCAGAACGTCTAGCAGGACCCAGCATCCCTGGTCGGGGCCGGCCCCGACCAGGGATGGAGCTTCCCTCTCAGGCCTTGTCGGACGGCTCGGCGACCTTGGCCACGATCTCCTCGGCGATCATCTGCAGGTACTCGATGCGCTCCTGCGGCGAGCGCGGCAGGCTGTAGATGGTGACGCCCACCCCGTTGAGCCCGGACTCGTCGCGCGCGCGCAGCAGCGTCTCCACGCAGTCGGCCGGGGAGCCGTTGATGGCCCAGTCGTCGAGACTGATGCCCGAGTCGAGCTGCAGGGGCTGCATGCTCATCTCCTGCATCTCCCACGTCTTATACATCGTGAAGGTCTTCTCGAGGTACTCGCTGGCGCGGGCGACGGCGTCTTCCTTGTTCTTGCCGACGATCAGGCTGCGCGACGCGCCCAGCATGCCGGGGCCGGGGCGGCCCTGCGCCGCGCGCTCGTCACGGTAGACCTGGGCCAGGTGGGTGATGCTCGACCAGGGGAGCTGCGGGCCGAAGAACACGCCGTCGGCGATACGCGCCGCGCGCTTGGCGGCGGCGTCGCTCTGGGCGCCCAGCTCGATCGGCGGGTGCGGCTGCTGGTAGGGCTTGAAGCCCATGCGCCCCTGGAGCACCTTGACGTACTTGCCCTCGTAGGTGACTTCCTCGCCCGTCCAGAGCCGCTTCATCACCTCGATCGACTCCTGGAGCTTGGCCCCGCGGTCCTTGCGGGTCAGCCCGACGGCCGCCAGCTCCTTCTCCCGGTAGCCGACGGCGGCGCCGACGACCAGGCGGCCGTGGCAGATGTGATCGAGGGTCGCGAGGTTCTCGGCCGCGTCGACGGCGTTCAGGATCGGGAGCAGCAGCACCGACGTCTTGAGCTGCATCGTGCCGGTCTCGGGCGCCAGGCGCGCGAGCGTGGGAAACGGCTGGGGCCAGACGGTCGGATAGGACAGCCAGTGCTGGCCCATCGAGACCCAGGCGTAGCCCATCTTCGACGCGGCGGCGACGACCTCGATCGCCTCGTCGAGGATCTGGGTGGGAGTGCGATCCGTCGGGCTCCAGAACGGAGTGAGGTGAAAACCGATACGCATGGCGACCTCCACGATGCAGCGCGGCCCTGCGCACCAGTGTAGCGAACACAGCCATAAGCTGTAAAATCCGGTTGTCCTATGGAGACATTATGGATGCTAATAGCATGCTGCGTTCGGATGGGCCGGACGAGAACGCGGCGCTGCCTGCCGGCGACGCGCTGATCAACGTCCTGCGCCTGGCGATCTTCCGCACCGTCGCCGACGAGCAGAACTTCTCGCGGGCCGCCGCGCGGCTAGCCGTCACCCAGCCCGCCGTGACCGGCAACATCCAGGCGCTCGAGCGGGCGCTGGGAACGCGGCTGTTCGACCGGCACCGCCGCGGCGTCCAGCTCACGCCGGCCGGCGAGACGGCCTACGCCTTCGCCGTGACCGTCATCAACGAGCTGGCAGCGCTGCGCGCCCAGCTCGCGGACCTGGCGGCGGGCCAGGGCGGCACGCTAGCGCTGGGAGCCACGCTGCACACGGCGACGTACCTGCTGCCGGATATCCTGGCCCAATTCCATCAGGAATATCCGGCCGCGTACGTCGATCTCCGCATCCTGAGCCCCGACGCCATCGCCGAGGACGTGGCCCGCGGTCGGCTCGATCTCGGCATCACCGTCGAGGGGGCGCCGCAGGCGGGGCTCCAGGCCGAGCCGCTGTGGCTGGAGGAGGCGATCATCACCGCACCCGCCGACCACCGTCTAGCCGGCGGCGCGACCGTGCCGCTGGCGGCGCTGGTCGACGAGCCGTTCGTCATCGGCTCGTTCCCCACGCGCGTGGACAGCGTGCTCGACCACGCGCTGGTCCGCGCGGGCCTCCCGCGGCGGCGCATCTGCATGCAGATGGGCAACCTGGAAGGCGTCAAGCACGCCGTGCTGCGGCGCATCGGGCTGGGTGTCGTGTTCCGCCGGGCGGTAGCCGCCGAGTTGGCCAGCGGCTGCCTGGTGACGCTGAGCGTGCCGGGCCTGTCGATGGCCGAGCAGTTCCTGCTGATCTACCGCTCGCGCGACCACCTGACTCCGCTGGCTCGCAACCTCGCCGAACGTCTGCGGGCCCACGCGACCGTCAGCGCTTCCAGGGCAGCGGGGGCCGACACCGCGCCCAGCGGAGCGCGCGCAAGCGAACCGTATGCTGGCCGTAGTACTCGTTCAGGTCGGCTGTAGTGCAGGGAGCAGCGAGGGTTAGGAGCGGTACGGTCCGAGCTGCTGCACGGCGTAGTCGATGTAGCTGGTGTCGATCCAGTTCCGGATGTCGATCGGCTCGCGGTACGTGGTCGAGCCGCGCTGCATGAAGAAGCGCTGCTGCTCCATGATGCTCTCGACGTTGACGCGGCCGTCGGGATCGTAATAAGGCGCCGCGCTCGCACGCACCACGGCCGGCTCAAGGCGCGTGTACTGGGCGATGATCTGCACTACGTCGTCGCGGGTCCAGTTGTCGCCCTGCAGCTCGCGCAGCGCGCGGACGAACGCCACGGCGAACCGCCGCGTCGGGTCTGCGTTCTGGGCCAGCCAGCGGCTGTTCACGTAGGTCACCGTGGTCTGCATGCGGTCGGGCACGACGTTCTGCAGCGCCTCGGCCACGCCTTGCTGCACCACGCGGGTGATGAACGGCTCGGCCATCACGGCGGCGTCGATGCTGCCGTTAGTCAGCGCGGCCACCATGTCAGGGAAGGGGATCTGCTGCAGGTCGATGTCCTCCGGGGCCATCCCGGCGGTGGCCAACCCGAGGCCCAGCACATACTCGGTGGCCACCCCGACCGAGTTGATGGCCACGCGGCGCCCGCGCAGCTCGGCGATGCCTGGCACACTCCCATCCACGCGCCGGATCACGAAGTTGGTCGTCGGGTTGGCGGCGTTCTCGGCGTGGCTGGTGGCGATGATCCGCACGTCTACCCCGCGTGAGAAGGCGTTGAGCGCCGCCGAGCCGACCGAAGCCGCGGTGCCGATGTTGAGCTGGCCGCCGGCGGTCGAGGTCAGCACCTCGGCGCCGCTAGCGAAGAGCTGCAGGTCGATGCTCAGGCCCTGCTCGGCGAAGTAGCCCTTCTCGATCGCCAGATACAGCGGCGCGGCAATGGACACCGGCAGGTACCCGACGGTCAGCGTCGTCGGCGCCTGCAGCGGGGGTGCCGCGCGCGCCGGGCCGGGCGAGGCTGGAGCCAGTGAGACCACGCTCGCGAGCGCGAGGACCAGCGCGAACCGCAGGCGCACCAGCCGGACCATGAAGCACCTCCTCCTGCCAGGTCTCGGCTGCGCGGCCGGAGGCAGCCTGCTGCCCCGTGCACGCCCGAGCCGCATGGCCTTAAGTCAACCACGCCCCCACCCGCGTGTCAACCCATCGGCTGCCGACCACCAGCCATCCGGCCGGGGATATCTCGCGGCCGGCCTCCTGATCCGGCACGCCGCCGTTGCACTACTTCACAAACGAAGCCCCCGGGGGATCGTTCGGCGCAAGATAGGAGGCGATCTCGCCGAAAATCGGCTGGCTCGCGTTCGTGTAGTTCCCCTTGTCGTCGAAGCTCTGCTCGCCGTAGGTCGTGACGACCGCCACCGCGATCTTCCTGGCCGGCAAATAGGCCATCACCCCGCCCCAGCCGAAGAACAGGGGGTTCTGCACGAGCCAGGAGCCCGTTAGCACGATGCCGAGCCCGTAGTTGTAATCCGCGTCGAGGGTGTGACAGTTGGGGCAGCCTGGCAGCAGCGAGCCGAACCCCAGCAGATCGGGTGCGATCTGCGCCCGATGGGACGCCGGTGACAGCAGCGTGCCCTCGCCCACGGCCACTGCCGAGGCGGCCATGTCGTAGATGTTAGTCGTCTGAACCGCGCCCTGGTGGGTCGCCCAGGAGGGGTTCCAGTAGGTCGTCTCCTCGTAGAACCG
>Ga0070741_10008880_pt1 | contig 19895 bp, 15 predicted proteins | sample Coa_R1_4_FD_66440 | JGI IMG/M metagenome (GOLD analysis project Ga0070741, IMG submission 66440) | Surface soil microbial communities from Centralia Pennsylvania, which are recovering from an underground coalmine fire - Coalmine... | ecosystem: Environmental > Terrestrial > Soil > Unclassified ...
CTGCTCTAGATTTCCGCGATCGCGTGATCGCGGCCCCATTGAAGCGTCGCCAGCTTGGAAGGTCGTCGAAGTCTGACCGTATTTCCGCGATCGCGTGATCGCGGCCCCATTGAAGCCGCTATTGGCCCGGTAGAATGTCGGGAACGTGTCTCATTTCCGCGATCGCGTGATCGCGGCCCCATTGAAGCCTGGCCACACGAGCAAAGGCAAGACATCCCTAGCCTGATTTCCGCGATCGCGTGATCGCGGCCCCATTGAAGCTGCCCGGTCCTGAGCCCTTGCACGCTCGCGCGCGGCATTTCCGCGATCGCGTGATCGCGGCCCCATTGAAGCCTTCCCACAGTTTTTGTTGTTTTGCACCGAAGTACAATTTCCGCGATCGCGTGATCGCGGCCCCATTGAAGCGGGATGCACTGATCACAGCGTAAACCGCTGAAAACAATTTCCGCGATCGCGTGATCGCGGCCCCATTGAAGCGTCGAGCTGGACGCCATGATCCACGCCGAAGCCGATCATTTCCGCGATCGCGTGATCGCGGCCCCATTGAAGCCCGATCAGCGCATAGGCTCTCCGGATCGCGTCTCGGATTTCCGCGATCGCGTGATCGCGGCCCCATTGAAGCATGAATTACTCCACGTGGTTATTCACGGCGGCGAGTTATTTCCGCGATCGCGTCATCCCATCCGGCGTTCAGCGCCAGGCGATTGTCGGCCAGGACGTAGGCGCGCCGTTGCGTCTCGCTCGGATGATCGAGAACGATCACCGGCACTTCAGCCAGGCCGAGCTTGCGCGCCGCCAGCAGCCGCCCATGCCCGGCAACGATGCCGTCGCGGGAGTCGACGAGGATCGGATTCACGAAACCGAACTCCGCGATCGACGCCGCGATCTGCGCCACCTGGTCGGTCGAGTGCGTCCTCGCGTTCCGCGCATATGGCACCAGGCGATCCAACGGCCAAAGCTCGATGCGTCGCGCCATCGCCGGCGTCACGCGATCAGCTATTGAAGCTCGGGACCCAGACCCAGTAGGCAACGATCAACCCCTCGCCAGCGATGTTGGCATCCACGTAGTAGTTCCGACGGCCGCAACTCGCCGGCAGCGGATTCGAGCACCAGTTCGTCGGCGACCCCGCCGCCAGCCCCGGTGGGCCAGAACTCCTTCACCACGCCGGCACCGCTCGCCTTATTCATCCCCGCTACGCCGAGGAACACCCGCCCCGTTTCGCCGATGGCGACGGCGAACCGGATCCGGTGGGCCCGGATCGAAGTGTCGGAGGTCACCCGGACGGGTGTTCCTGGTGTGGGGACCGCGGTCTTTCCAAGTGATCGCGGTTGGAGGGAAGGAGAGTCAGCCATGGTTTTGTGGAAGCCTCAATCGAGGGAGTGACAACCGACTACCGACAACCTTTCATCGCGCGTGACGCTGGCGAAATCGTGCAACCAGTCCACCCGCCGCCGAGCCACCCAGGAAGACCCAGGATTGCATCGCATCCTGGATGAGGTCGGCCCCATCGCCCGTCGCACTGCAAGCCCGGCATCGAAATCGCACGCCGGCATCGTGGTAGCCGGTCTGCGGGCAGATGCCGAAGTCGAACTCGCTGACCTCGATGTCGTCACTCAAACAACCGGGGCACATGCTCGCGTTACCGGCCAATCCTGCCGGGGTTTTCGCAGCACGACGGCCGCCTACGCAAGTCGCGCATGCCGATGGTCTTCGCCGGAATGATCACCTCGACGAACTCGTCGCAGGGGATTCCATTCTTCACCAGCACGTGGACCGTCGACCGCTGTCGCGGGATGCGTATCCTCGGCGGGAATCCGTGGCTTGTGGGCGGCTTGATCGGCATCTGTTCTCAAAGCCCCCGGTTTGCGAGGAACATGTGCCGGCTGGCGCCCTTCCTCTTGCCCAAGCCCAAGAGCACGCCGGGCGTGACCATCGGGAGGTTGGCCAGTTCCGAGAGTTGTGCCAGGCCGGCGTGGGCGGCCCGCTCGTACCCATAGCGCGTGGTGTCCACCGATGCCTGTGCGGCGCGATGCCGGTGGTCCGCCGCGATGAACCGGAGGGAGACCCCGGGCTCGACCCAGACAGCCCGTCCCTGCGCGACGAAGCGTTTGGCCCGGTTCTTGTTAGTGAACCGGCAGTCGGAAACTGGATTCTCAATCCGGATGCTCTTGAGCATAGTTCTGGTGTCTGCCCGGGTGGGATTGCGGGTATGCCCGCAAGAGAGCCGAAGGCTCGTTGGGAGGGATGCGGGATTTGCGAGAGGCCCCGCGCGCCTCTGGGGAACGCCTTGCGAGCGTTCAATTCCTGAGTATCACCCCTGCGCTTCAGTCGTCAACAGAGAACTGCTGACCCAGAACCCGCAGCCACGCTCCCGCAGGTCCAATTTCCGCGCTGCGCGGTATTCACCCGTTTGGCCGGCCGATCAGCTTCGCAGAGGCCGCTCAGGCTCAGGAGGTTGGTGCGCACCACGTGGCGGTGTGCACTGGAAACGACTTGCTGCGGTACAATCCTTCCGGCGGGTGCTCTGGTGGAGCCGGATGGCCCTGAAGCGTTCGGAGTAATGCTGGCCTAATCACCCAGCCAGACATGCAAAGGGCTGTCTCTATGGGTCAGACCGTTACGGCCACCATCATCTTCCGCGCGACTTCGCCGCATCGGGTCCACCAGCCTTCTTATAGCGGTGCTGGTAGATTCTCATCTTGCGCCGCCACTTTTCGGGATCGGTCACATCCGCAAAGAGACCCTCGGTGAATACTTTCCGGAGCGCTGTCGTGAGCATGAACAGCCCGGAGTCCAACATCAGCTCGGCGTAATAATAATCATCGTGATTGATGCGTTGCCCGCCTGTGCTGATGAGGTCATGCTTTTCCCGGTATGGTTGCTTCGGAATTTCCTGACCGTGCGCGATGATGTTCCGCAAGTTATAGAGGTCGCTAAGCACTTCGCGGACGGTCGTCTTGGGCCGGTAATTCATCAGTGAATCCGGCGGAAAGATCAGCGAGTCGAGGCCAAGGAATCCGCCTAGACGCTGCATGAAGGGTGAAATCTCGCCGGCCATAAAGAGCATATCCAGCGCCATCACAAACATCAGCGAGCCTAGATTGACGTTGCCGATCTGCATCCCGTGTTCGAGCAGCAGGATGGGGTTCTGGAGGCGGACGAGCTTCGCCGCAAATGCCCGCCGGATGCCCGCGTAAACGGCGTCGAAATCCCCGAGGCCCTGGTGCTCCAGATGCGTGATCCGCCCGAGGAGCGTGCTGCAGAGCTCCTTCGGGTGATAGCTACCGATGTTGTCCCAACCTTCGGAAGTCTCTTGGAACTTCAGGAATATATGCTTGGCCCCGGTCGGGCAGATAATTTGCAGGGCCATCGCCGCGTAGTGCGCTGCGTCGTAGAGTTCATCGCCCACGTCGCCAAAGACGTGCTCGTATTGCTTGGCTGCGCAGAGCCAGTACCGGGTGTTCGCTAAGTCCTCCCGCTCTCGCTCCGATATGAAACCTTTGACAATCGAGTCATTCCAGCGAATCGGGGAGATCTCTCGTATGGAGATTCCGTTTGCGAACTCGTATGACCTTGAGACCGCCGAGTATTTCAGCGGCGTTGCGACGAGCACCTCGTGCATGTCACCAGCCTATCCAAAACCAAGCCAATCGACATGGCATCACGACATGGGCAACGTGGGCGCTCTGTATAAGAGAGGGAAAATCTGCCAGGTTTCGGGAACGCGCAATGCTGCCCATCGTGCCCATTCCTCGCAAGCCGTTGGGAACAGACCACGAGCCGCGGGCGGCATTCTGGGAGCGATCATCGCACGCTACCCAAGGGGCAGCGAATCGAGTTTGGACACCAATTGGACTCCAAACGGACTCCAGAGAGCGGCTTGGGCGGAAGGAAGGTCTGTAACTCTTTGAGTTATTTGGTCGGGCCGCCGGGATTTGAACCCGGGACCTCTTGCACCCCAAGCAAGCGCGCTAGCCAGGCTGCGCCACGGCCCGAACGTTCCTATTCTACATGTTTGCGAACAAAGAATTACGAGCCTGTGAACCGCTTGCCAAGCGGTCGGCTCCGGTTGGAACCATTGCCGATATAATCTCTGCATCGGCAGGTGCTTTAGATCGATGTCCTACTTTGTTCGAAGTGCCTTGACATTTGCATCATTTGCGGCACTGGCGTTGCCGGCCAGCGCGGATGAGACAGCGTTTCGGATCCTATTCGGCCTGACCGATAATGAGCCGCAGCGCTGGGATGGCTCCCTTCAGGTGACTGGCGCGCGCGCCGACGCACTCGAGCCGTGGAGGTTCGAAGCGGACGATCGAATTACCGGCACAAGCTGGAACGCCTCTACACACGCCGTGCGGCTGTTCAGCGGCGGCAGGCAATTTGTGACTCAGGGAATTACGTCCGTCGTCGCAAATGGTATCATCCTCCGAGTCTCGACTACTAACGAATCGTCCGAAGTCCGGGTGCGCACCGCGCAAGGCAATTTCGAGTTTCGGCCCGCTACCCTCGAATACGGAACTCCCATTGTACTGCTCAATGGACGCGTGGCGGTCGAACGGATACCGGCCAGCATGCGTTTGAGCGATTCGCGTGACGAGGAGGACTACCCCTCCGCGGCCAAAGCACCGAATGGCGATGTCTGGATCGCCTACATGCAATTCAAGCATAGCCCCTCTCACAACCAGTTGCGCGCGCCTCTTGCCACGCCCTTGCAGACCTTCGCCCCTCTCAAGACGCCGACCGGCGGCGATCAGGTTTTCGCGCGCCGATATTCCAGCGGCTCGTGGAGTTCTCCAGTGGCGATTACCTCGCCCGGAGGCGACCGCTACCGTACAGCAATCGCCGTCGACGGGTCCGGAATTGTATGGATCTTCTGGTCAGAAAACCGCGAAGGGAATTTCGATATCTGGACCGCACCGCTGCGAGACGGTAAACCGGGGACCGCCATACAGATTTCGAAAGATGCAGGGTCGGATATCGATCCGGTAGCAGCGACGGATTCAGCCGGCCGTGTTTGGCTCGCCTGGCAAGGGTGGCGAAACGGGCACGCCGCGATTCTCCTGGCTACGCAAAGCGGGGGCTCATTCTCGTCACCTCAAACGATCTCTCAATCAGCCGGTAATGAGTGGAATCCATCGATTGCCGCGGACCGGTCCGGACGCATCGCGGTGGCTTGGGACTCATACCGCAACGGCAACTATGATGTCTACGTTCGTGTTGTGAAAGCGCCTGGCCAGTGGGGACCGGAAACGGCTGTAGCCGCCACACCTCGATATGAAGCCTATCCATCGATCGGCTTTGCGCCGGAAGGGCGGCTGTGGATTGCCTACGAAGAAGGCGGAGCGGGATGGGGCAAAGATTTCGGAGCTTATAACACCACCGGCGTCGCTCTTTACCAAGGCCGCCTGATCCGCCTGCGCGCCATGGAAACAGACGGCCGGATCGTCGAATTGTCGCAGGACGTTGCGTCAATACTCCCCGGCACACCGAGCCTCCAGGTGAATCGTCCGGGCTCGCAGAATCAGGCACAGGCGATTGACCCTGACCCCGAGAACGCACGAACGCGCGAAGCGCACCGGCCTGCGCGAAATGTGCAGGCCGCCAGAAATTCTTTCAGCCGTCTAGCCGTTGATGCCTCAGGAAGGCTTTGGCTTGCGTTTCGCAGCATGCATCCAATTTGGTGGAGCCCGATCGGCACCGTCTGGAGTGAGTACGTTATTTCGTTTGATGGCCGCTCCTGGACGATGCCGATTTATCTGGATCACAGCGATAATCTGCTGGATAACCGGCCCGCGCTTGTATCATCGCGCGATGAGTTGATCGTGATCGGCTCAGCCGACGGCCGGCGGCAATTCCAGCCGAACGCAATGCAGCAGGCGAAACCTAATGCGGGAGCGTCGGAGGATCCGTACAACAACGATCTTTGGGCGCAGACGGTCCGATTGGGTCCGGCTCACGGTCAGGCCGATGTGCGGGCGGTGAGTCTTACATCGGGTGGGAATGCGCCGCCGGACTCCGGTGAGAGCGTTGCCGTCCGGCGCATCCGGGAATATCGAAGCAATGCCGCAGGCGGCCTGCGCATTGTTCGCGGCGAGTTTCATCGACACAGCGAGATTTCGAGCGACGGCGGCTTTGATGGATCGCTGCTCGATCAATGGCGATATATCATCGATGCGGGCGGCCTGGATTGGGTGGGCTGCTGCGATCACGACAATGGGGGAGGGCGCGAGTACTCGTGGTGGATTGAGCAGAAGCTGACCGACGTGTTCTACTCGCCGGGCCGCTTCGTTCCAATGTTCAGCTACGAGCGCAGCGTACCCTATCCCGAAGGTCATCGCAATGTCGTGTTTGTTCAGCGTGGCATCCGGCCCTTACCGCGCCTGCCGATCAGCTCCGCTGACGACCCTGTGCACGCTCCGGATACGCAGATGCTCTATTCATACCTCAAGGTATTTGGCGGCGTGGCCGCTTCTCACACAAGCGGAACCAGCATGGGAACCGACTGGCGCGACAATGATCCCGATACCGAGCCTGTTGTCGAAATCTATCAGGGGGACCGGCAGAACTATGAGATGCCGGACGCGCCGCGCTCTAACAGCGAAAAGGATTCGATCGGGGGCTGGAAACCAAAGGGCTTCATCAGTCTTGCGCTCGAAAAGGGGTACAGGCTCGGTTTCCAGGCCAGTTCCGACCACGTCTCCACCCACATGAGCTACTGCAATATCTACGTAAAGGAACCGACGCGCGAAGCCGTTCTCGATGGGTTGAGGAAACGCCACGTCTATGCCTCCACAGACAATATCCTGGCTGAAGTCCGGAGCGGCTCACACATGATGGGCGACGCGTTCTCGGTTACCGAAACTCCGGAACTCGAGGTAAAGCTGGCGGGCACCGCTCCATTTGCAAAGGTACATGTCATTAAGGACAATCGGTACGTCTACGTAACCACGCCAAACTCGGCGAACATCAGTTTTCGTTGGAAAGACATGGAAGCGCAGCCGGGCAGGACCAGCTACTACTACATTCGCGGCGAGCAGGCGAATGGAGAGCTCGTATGGGCTTCACCCATGTGGATCACATACACTAAGTAAGAATTCAGGATTTCGGGTCCATGCATGTTCATCTCCCAAAGGAACCGGTCCACAATGCTCGGCGGGAATTGATCCGGCAGTTCGGGTTCGCCGCCGTAGTGGGCTTTCTACTGCTGCTTAACATCACCGGAATCTGGAAGACCATTGCCGGCGTAGATACGGCAGTGATGCTCGCGCTGGTCGCCGGCTATCGCACTTTTCAATCTGCCATCTCCTCCTTACTCGAAAAGCGGATCTCGGCGGACTTGGCGATTGCGATTGCGGTCATTGCTGCTCTGTTCGCCGGTGAGTACGTAGCCGCTGCTGAAGCGATGCTGATCATGCTCATCGGCGAGGGCCTCGAAGGTTATGCCGCCGGACGTACGCACTCTGCGATAAAGCGTCTGATCGACCAAATGCCGCATCGAGCAACGGTTGTGCGGGACGGGCACGAGGTGGAGCTCGACGCTGCGGCTGTTGTTCCGGGCGATATCCTTCTGGTTCGGGCCGGCGAGCGAATCGCCGCGGACGGCACGGTCGTTCAGGGGTTTTCCAGTGTTGATGAGAGCACGATCACCGGCGAAGCCGTGCCTCGGGATAAACAAAATGGCGATGAGGTGTACTCCGGCACATTGAACGGCCATGGGCTCTTGCGCGTGGAAGTCACGCGCGCGGGCCGCGACACGACCCTGGCACGTGTGATCCGGCTGATTGAGGAGGCGCGGCGCAAGCGATCTCCCGTGGAGCGGCTGGCCGACCGCTACGCCCGGTATTTTCTTCCGGCGTTGCTGCTGGCTGCCAGCCTGACTTTCTATTTCACTCGCGACTGGACACGCACGGTGGCCGTCCTTATCGTTGCGTGTCCTTGCGCCCTTATTCTCGCGACGCCGGCGGCGATGGTTGCGGCGATTGGCGGATTGGCGCGGCGCGGTATCCTGGTCCGCGGCGGGGCCGTTCTCCAAAACGCAGCCAGGGTGGACGCCGTCGCGCTCGATAAAACCGGCACTGTGACCGAGGGCCGGCTTTCGATCATCAAAGTTGTCACCGCGCCCGGATACAGCGAAGACAGGCTGCTGGCGCTTGCTGCGGCGGCTGAGAGCGGGTCTGAGCACGTGCTCTCGCGGGTGATCGTAGGGGAAGCGCGGCGCCGCAGGCTCGCGATCGGCCAGGCGGCGGATCTCCAGATCGTGCCGGGTCGGGGTATTACCTGCACTTTGAGCGGCGTGACGATCCGGGCCGGGAACGACGCATTTCTGAAAGAGAGCGGCGTGGCTGGCACTGAAGCATTCGTTGCCGACGCAGACCGCCATGGTGCCACAGCGGTGCTGGTAGCTGAGCAGGACCACGTCGCCGGCGCGATCTTGTTCCGTGACCGCTTGCGCGAGGGCATTGTCGAAGCTGTACACGAGCTTGGGCACCTGCACATTCACCACGTTGTGATGCTGACTGGCGACCGCCGGCGTGCCGCCGAGGCCGTCGCTCACGAAGCAGGTATTCACGATATCGAAACGGGCCTGTTACCTCAAGACAAACTGGATCGAATCCGGCATTTGGCGGGCCACGGTCATGTTGTGGCGATGGTGGGCGACGGCATTAATGATGCCCCAGCGCTCGCTGCCGCCCATGTTGGCGTTGCTGTTTCCGGCGCTGCGGACGTGACCGCGGAGGCCGCTGATGCGGTCGTGATGAGCCATTCGCTGGAGCGGCTGCCGGAACTGTTTGCGGTAAGCCGGCGAGCGGTAGCGACTGCCTGGCAGAACATGATTGTCTTCGCAGGCGTGGTGAACTTTATTGCGGTTGCCGCGGCTGCTTCCGGGAAGCTTGGACCGATCGGCGCGGCTGTGACGCACCAGGTTGCTTCTTTGCTGGTGATGTTGAACTCGCTGCGGCTGCTTCGCGAGAAGCGTAGTTCAGCATGGACGGTGCTGCCCGGGCTATCCGACGAGCGCCTCCGGCGCTGGCGCCGAGAGCTGAGACATGCTCTGCATGCACTTGATCCGCGGGCGGGCCTGGAGCGGCTGATAGTACGGCGAAGGGCATTAGCTCGTCCGGTTGTGCTGATTGCAATGTGCGTCATCCTCTTGAATGGGTTTTATGCTCTAGGCCCGGATGAGACAGCAGTGGTCGAGCGGCTGGGGAAAGTGGTGAGGCCTTATCCGGGCCCCGGCTTGCACTACAAGCTTCCATGGCCACTTGACCGGCTGACGCGTATTCAGGCCCGCCGCGTTCGGCTGGTTGAGATCGGCTTTCGATCTGTCGCGGGCGCTAATACGATCGAGCCGGCAGCCTACGAGTGGAATGTGCAACATCGCTCGGGGCGGTTCCAGCGCAAGCCTGAGGAATCGCTCATGTTGAGCGGTGATCAGAACATGATTGAAGTGAATGCGACAGTTCACTACGAGCTGGACCGGCCGGACCAATTTCTGCTACGCCAGTTCGATGGTGAGACCACGGTGCGAGCGGCAGCCGAATCCGTTCTCCACTCCGCTGTGACAAGTACGCCGCTCGATAGCATTCTGACGGAAGGGCGGCGGACCATTGAAGCCAGGATTCTGGCGAAGCTTCAGCAGCGTGCCGCGCGCTACGGAGCGGGTGTGCGGATCCTGGCGTTCAAGCTGCTGGACGTGCATCCTTCGCTTGAGGTGGTTGACGCGTTCCGCGATGTGGCGGGAGCGCTCGAGGAGAAGGATCGCAAGATCAATGAAGCGCAGGGATATCGCAATGAGCAGGTCGCGCTGGCACGGGGTACTGCCGAGGCGCGGCTGCGCGCAGCCGCCGGATACTCCGTAAGCCGGGTCCAGCGAGCTGAAGGAGACGCCGGCCGCTTCGAGCTCTTCGAGCACAGCTTTGCCGCCGCTCCCGCAGTGAACCAGACGCGGTTGTACCTGGAAACCATGGAGCAGATACTTGCCGGCCGCCGGAAAGTGATCGTCGATTCATCCAAGGCGCGGCGGCATCTCCTCATGCTCGACAACGGGGTGGAGTTCGCGCCGGCGGCGGCGCCGCTCAGCTCGCCATAACCGAAAGGAATCGGAGAATATGCGAATCAGCAAGCGATATCTGTTGGCGGGGGGCGCTCTAGCGGTCGCGCTGCTCGCTTGGCGGACATTTTTCGCCGTGCGGGAGACGGAATTTGTCCTCGTTGCTCAATTCGGGAAGCCGGTAAGAACGATTGAAACAGCGGGGCTCCACGCGAAGTGGTTTTTCCAATCGGCGTATTATTTCGATCGGCGATTGCGCATTTATAATCCCAGGCCTTCCGAGTTTCTAACTCGCGATAAGAAGAATTTGGTCATTGAAACGTATGTGGCCTGGCAGATTCAGAATCCGCGGCAGTTTGTGGAAGCTGTAGGCGATGCGGTGGCGGGCGAGATGCGGCTGCACGACATTGTTTGGTCGGGTTTGTCGGCGGTGATTGGCACACATGATCTGGATGCGATCATATCCGTGAATCCGAACAGCATCATGACGGAAGACTTCATGGATCATCTCACGGAAACCACTGGGGCTGCGGCCGCTTCGCAATACGGCATTCAGATTGTCGATGTGCGTATCAAGCGCTTGAACCTTCCGGAACAGAACAAACAGAGCGTCTACGCGCGCATGCGCGCGGAGCGGGAACGTATTGCGCGGCAGTATCGGGCCGAAGGCGAGGAGCAGGCATTACGGATTCGCGCCGATGCCGACCGTCAGCGGGAAGAACTCCTTTCGGCAGCTTACAAAGAGGCCGAGAAGACCAGGGGGGAAGGGGATGCGGCCTCTACGCGCATCTACGGCCAGGCGTACTCACGAAATCCAAAATTCTATAAGCTGCTGCGGACGCTCGAATCTTATAAGAAGATTCTGGATGACAAGACGACGGCGATTCTCGGCTCGGATTCGGAACTGTTAAAAGTGCTCACGCATGGTGAAAACGGGGCCCAATGAGTATCGCAGTTGCCCAGCCGCAGCCTCTAAATAAACATGAGCCCGCTCCGGGAGCGGCGTGGCGGGGACGATCCCTGCTCGGGCTTTTATTGGTAGGCTGGCTGGTCACAGGTGTCTTCGTCGTGCCGGCAGATCAGCAGGCCGTCGTGACGCGTTTCGGCCGAATCGAAAATCCGCGTGTTCTTCCCGGAATTCACATGTCGTTGCCTTGGCCGCTCGATCGAGTCACCAGGCTGAAAGTGCGGCAATTACAGCGCCTCGTTATTGGCGGGGATGTCACGGACAGTGTGCTGGGGCGCAGCCAGCCCGCCGTCTCGCAGTTCCTCACCGGAGATCAAAACATCATTCACATTCGGGCGGTCGTCCAGTACTCTGTTGCCGTTCCGGCGGATTACCTGTTCCGGGCGCAGGATGTCTCGAAGTTGATTGGTTGTGTGGTCGAATCGGAGCTGGCGCGGCGCGCCGCGCGGCGTGACGTGGATTCAGTCCTCACAACAGAGAAGACCGAGATTCAGGATGAAGTGCGAAGCTCGGCTCAAAAACGGTTGAATCAGTACGGCACGGGCGTTCTGGTCGCCAGCGTGAACCTGGAGCGAATTTCGCCGCCCGCCGAAGCGGCGGATGCGTTTCGCGATGTGGCCAGCGCGCGGGCTGATGCCGCCCGCATTTACAACGAAGCGCTTGGCTACGCAAACGACATCCTTCCCAAAGCGCGTGGCGAAGCTCGCCAGTCGACGGAGGCGGCCGAGGCTTACAAACAGACCAAGGTCAACCAGGCGCAGGGCGAGGCGGCCCGTTTCGAGATGCTGGCGCGCGAGTACGCCAAAGCCGGTGAGGTCACTTCGAAGCGGCTTTACCTGGAGACCATGGAAGAGATTCTTCCGAAAATCAAGAAATTGATTCTCGACCACCCCGGCAACCTGGATTTGACCATTGTTCCCAAGGCCGAAGGTGCCGCCGCGAATCCTGCGACGAACCGGCCATGAATACGCAGCGACTGGCACAAGCTCTCACGCTAGTTTGCATCGTTGCTGCCTTTGCTGCCATCGGTATCAGGCAGGGAGGCTGGAAGCTGAATTCGAAATTTAAAGCTGCTGAAACCCCTGCCGACGCAGTGTACCGCATGGTCGATGCAGCCCGGCAAGGGGACGTGCGCGCATACTTGAACTGCTATACAGACCGGATGGAAGCCGATCTCCAAAAACTGCTGGCTGAGAAGACAGAATCAGGGTTCGCGGAATATCTCAAAATTTCGAACACTCCTGTTAAAGGCGTCGCCGTTGCCGAGCCGGAGTTCCCAAGCTCAGAAGAAGCACGTTTAGCCGTGGAATTCGTCTATGCGGATCATACGGAACGTCAAACGATGTATCTCCGCCGTATTTACGGGGGCTGGCGCATTGCACGGACCGACGCTGCGCAAGAACGCAAGATGCCGATCCCATACGGCACGCCGGTCGCGGAGTAAGGTCATGCCAGTTGCGGGCGCCGCTCCGCACAGTTTAGGCAGAGCTGCGACCCGGAGAAAGCGGCGATTTAGAAATGGATGCGCGCCGTATATTGGATTTCGCGGCCGTAGTTTCCGCTTGCCGCCGAAGTGCTGCGTCCCATTGTTCCACTGCCGACGCCAAGGTCGGGATCGGCAGGCATAAATGCGTTGGGCAGATTGAAGAACTCCATACGCAGCTCGAGTTTCACACGCTCCGTGATTGGGAAGTACTTCACAATGGTCGAGTCAAGCTGCCAGAATCCAGGCCCGCGCAAGCCGTCATAGAACCAGGGGTTGGTTCGCGGCGTATAAGCCGGAAGAGCCTGGAAAACGGCTGGGTTGAAATATAAGCCGGTAGGAACATTCTGCCTCGGATCGCCGGTCACAAGCGCCGGAGAGTTGTTGAAGTTCAGGAGATTTCCATTGCGCCACATAAGTATGTGGCTTGTCGCCCAGCCGCCGATCACTGCATCGAGCACCGGGTGCACATGATTCAGATATCTACGTCCGTTGCCGAAGGGCAGCTCCCAGGTGCCCGCAACGCGCAGATTATGCCGAGGCAGGCCGCGATCCATCATGGTCAGCTTATTGCTGTATATGTCGAGGTCATTGAAAAACTGGGAATGGTATTCCTGGTTATAGTTATACGCTGCCAGGAATGTCAGGCCGTTGGAAAAGGGCCGTTCCGCCTTCAACTGCAACGCGTAGTAGTGGTCAGTATAGCCCGGCCAAGCTTTTTCAGTCAGTGTTCCATACTGCGGATAGGGCCGGAGCAATTGGCTGACCGCGACCGTTTCCTGCGTCCGAAGAGTACCGGGCATGATGTTGGCCGGGAGATTGTAAAACGGATTCGGAACGGTTTCGTCTACCCGTCCCTTATATGTGTATGCCAGGTTGGGATCCATGCGGTTAACGTCGTAGTCGTAGCTGCCGCCCCACATACTGACGTCCTGAGCGTTGTGGCCGAACATCATGAAGAACGTCGCCTCGGTGAAAACCCGCTGCGGTAACTGCCGCTGGATAGTGAAATTGAAGCGATCATTCATCGGTGTTTTCAGCCGGCTGCCATTCCAGAAAGAAACCGGATTGCCAAGATCCGTGTAACGGCCCAGACTATTGCCTGCCGGCAGCAACACCGGGTTGTTAGTCGGGAAGGGATCGCTCAGCAAGGCCCGAGGAACGCCCTGTAGGGCCGTCAGCACATTCGTGGATTGCGAAAAACCATTCGTCGGTAGCCCACCGGTTTCAGGATGAATTGTCACCCAGGGGACGGCATAACGGGCGTAGCCGACGCGGAATGCCGTCTTGTCGTTGATCCGGATGGCGATGCCGACGCGCGGCAGAAATATATTCCATGGCGCGTCATACATCCGCGGGTTGCTGTTGCTCGTGTAAACCATCGCGCCGTTAAAGATAGGTGACGTCTTCGCAATCGCGGTAACTTCCGACGGCAGCTTGATATTCTGCAACTCCGGAATCGGATTGGTCAGGTCTAAGGTACGAACTAACTGCCGCGTTTCTTCGAGTGGAGCAGTCTCGCGCTCCCAGCGTAATCCAAGGTTCAGAGTAATATCGCGTGTCAGCTTGATATCGTCCTGAACATAGAATGCCCATTGTTGCTGATGAACGTCGAGGTTGGGCGCGATACGGGCGAATCCGGGTGTGCCATCGCTGTTTGTTCCCAGAACACCCAACAAAGCAGACGCGTACATGTTGCCGCTCTGAGACGCCACGTAATTGCCCAGGAACGTGCTCCCGGTATCTATTGAGTTGAAATACAGGCTGCCAGGCCCGGAACTGGCATTGTCCTGATCGTAGGAGTAGCGCAACTGCCAGCCGGCTTTGAGATGATGCTTACCCAAATCGTGCGTGACGTTCACGGTCGGGTTATGCGATCGCCCATGGACGAGCCACCAGCTACCGAATCCTGTATAGGCGCTGCCATTTCCGACAAAGTTGAAGTTCGGGAAGTAAATACCCTGCGACGGCTGCAACACGTTCTTATACCAGCTGCTGTTCGGCCACAAGCCCGCCCAGACGCTTGTATCTACTTTTGCCCAGCCGGAATCGTAGTCGTCTTCCACGTAGCTGGAGCCAAAGCGGAAGTCGACCGTGGTTCGGGGGCTTGGCATCCACAGGACATCCACTGCCGCGTTGAGCGCGTCCATGATTCCGCCATTATCGGAGGGAACCGCGATCGTGCCGCCCCAATTGACGTTGTCCAGGCGGGTCTGGAACTTGCTAAAGCGCGCAAACATCCTCCAGTGATCGTTGATGTTGTAATCCACGCGATCGCTAATATTCCAGTAATGGGTCCACCATGGGTAAACTTTCTTGAAGTTGTTCAATCCGGAAGGATCGTCCCCAGGGTTGTTGGGCGCCCACAGATAACTCATGAGCTTCGCCGCCGTCGGATCAATGCGGTTTTGTGGAATGATGTTGCCAGGGAAGGGCTGGCGCGTTACCGTGGACGTAGCAGCATCGAATTTCGTAGTGAACGGGTCGTAAATAGTCTGAAGATTGCCTTGCGGCGTCAACTGATGCGAAAAGTCGCCGTTCTTTTCCGCATCCGTCGGCATTGTGAGGTATTTACTTGATGGCTGCGTCGATCTCCACTGCTCGTAGGCGAAAAAGTTGAATAGCTTATTCTTGATGATCGGATGGCCTACTGTGCCGCCCCAAATGTTTTGCCGGATCACGTTCTCATCGCGAGTAATGCGATTCGCCAGAGCGTTCAGGGCTGGATTGCGGCCGAAGTAATATGCCGTACCGTGATAATCGTTCGTGCCGGACTTCATGGACAGGTTCAGCGTGCCGCCGGCGCTAAAGCCAAACTCGGAATCCGTGGCATTTTGCTGGATAGCTACTTCCTGCACGGCGTCCATGGGCGCATTGTAGGAACCGCGCGCGGACACGTTTAACGTGGTGCCATCCAGCAACTGTTCGTTCTTCCCACCCGTAGGGCCGCCGATGTCCAGGCCGCCATTAGACCACATATAGAATGGCAGCCGGTGAGCAACATCCCAATATTGGTTTACAACGGCCGGATTCAACAGCGCCAAGGTAAAAGGATTACGCGCCAGCACCGGGAGATCCTTTAACATGGCGCCCTGAACGGTAGTAGTCATCGTCGAGGTGTTGAACTGTACCTGCGCTACTTCCTCGGAGACATTGATTGTTTGCGTCACTGCGCCAACCGCGAGGACGGCATTCACGGTAACATCGCCGCCGGTCAGGACCGTGACGTTCTCCTGCACAAACTTTTGGAAACCTGAAGCCTCGACGGCCACTGAGTACGTGCCGGGCGGGACGAGATCGAAAAGATAATGCCCGGTGGAGTCCGTCTGTCTCGCGTTTTCAACGCCAGTATTGATATTCCGTAGCGTCACTTTTGCATTCGCCAAAGCCCCACGGCTCGGGTCTGTGACAATGCCTTGCACTCTGCCGCGGAATTCCTGCCCTGACGCCACTCCCGCCAGCAACGCGGCCGCGGCAAACAAACACACTACGAGTTCCCTCGTTTTCGAGTTCATTATCGCCTCACTTATTACCCTTGCTCTTCCCCAACCAGCTAACGTCCGGTATCTCCTTGGACACGAACCGCCCCTGTGTGGCGCGAGTCCACAAGCCCGGCAAATTTGACAAGATTGTATGGTGTTGTTATCGAGCTGTCAAGGCCGCGGTGGGCCTAAATGTGACCTATGTGACTTAGAGACGTGGCATGGCTTCGCCCCGGAGACATGAATCGCCGTGCAGCACTTCATTCGATGTGCAAGAGAGGCCGGTAATCCGGTCCAAACGATCAGATTCGTTACGTCCGGCTGCTCGATAGAGCGGGCTCGGGCTCAAAGCTACGAATGGGAATTCGCGACGTGATTGCGCCCTCGGATGCGGATGCGACCAGGGCACAATATTTGGCGAATGTGCCGGATGAATAATGTGGCGCAGGCTTCTTCCATTCCGCAAGGCGGCGACGGATTTCCTCAGGAGCGACCTCGAGATTCAGTACGCCCGCCTCAGCGTCAATCGTAATCGTGTCACCCTCGCGCACCGCAGCGATCGGCCCCCCATCAGCGGCCTCGGGCACTACGTGAGCGATCATAAAACCGTGCGTGGCCCCGCTGAACCGCCCGTCAGTAATCAACGCCACGCTGTCCGAAAGACCTTCACCCACGATTGCTCCTGTAACGCCAAGCATCTCACGCATGCCGGGTCCTCCACGCGGGCCTTCATACCGTATGACGACAACGTCGCCGGGTTTGATCTTTCCGCCGGTGACGGCTGCCATCGCTTCTTCTTCGCGATCGAACACGCGGGCCGGTCCGCGATGCACAGTCTTATCGTGACCGGCCAGCTTGATGACGCAGCCGCCGGGCGCCAGGCTGCCGCGAAGAATCGCGATACCGCCTCTTGGCTTCAGCGGCCTGTTCAGGGGCCGCACAACCTCCTGTCCCGGGGTCTCGCGGGCCTCTGCCGATTCTTCCGCGAAAGTGCGGCCGCTGATCGTCATCACGGAGCCATCAACATATCCGCCGTCCAGGAGGCGCTTGGCTATCAGCGGGATGCCACCGGCTTTGTCGACATCCACTGCGACGAAACGCCCGCCGGGCTTGATATCCACCAGCACCGGCGTCCGCTTGCAAATCGCCTGGAAGTCGTCGATTTCGAGCGGCACCTCGGCCTCCCGGGCCATGGCCAGCAGATGCAGCACTGCATTGGTGGACCCCGCCGTCGCTGCGACACCCGCGATGGCATTCTCGAAAGCTCGCCGCGTGGCAATATCGCGCGGCCGGCGATTGCGTCTTACCGCATCCATAACGATCTGGCCGCACCGGAAGCTGACGTCATTCTTGCGCGGGTCTACCTGCGGAACCGAGGCCGTACCCATCGGGGAAAGCCCGATCAGCTCCATCACGGTCGCCATCGTGTTAGCCGTAAACTGTCCGCCGCAGGCGCCGGCTCCGGGGCAGGCATGATCTTCGATCTCCCGCAGCTCTTCGGTCGTGATGTGCCCTGCCGCATTCGCTCCCACGGCTTCGAACACGTCTTGAATCGTGATGTCCCGGCCTTTGTGGCGCCCGGGAAGAATTGAGCCGCCGTACAGGACGACGCCCGGCACATTGAGCCGCAACAACGCCATCGCGCCGGCTGGGATTGTCTTATCGCAGGCGACCAGCGCCACAATCCCATCGAACATATGCCCACGCGCCACCAGTTCAATCGAATCCGCAATCAGCTCCCGGCTGACGAGCGAGGCCTTCATGCCTTCGGTTCCCATCGTCACACCATCGCTGATAGCGATCGTGTTGAACTCCATGGGCGTCCCACCGGCCGCCCGAATCCCTTCCTTTACCTTCACCGCCAGCTCGCGCAGATTGTAGTTGCACGGCATCGTCTCGATCCATGTGTTGGCGACGCCGATAATCGGCTTTTTTAAGTCCTCGTCGGTGAACCCGATCGCCTTCAGCATCGCGCGCGCGGGCGCCCGGTCACGCCCTTGCGTGATGGTATAGCTTTGCAATTTCATAGAAGAACCATCTTATGAGACTCGACCCGCAAAAGTCCAAGCAGCCAGGCGACTACTACTTCGTGGGCTTGGCATCGAGATTCTGCTTCAGCTCGTCCGGAGTGATATCACAAGTGGCGCCGCTCTCGGGAACCTCGGCTTTGGCCGCCCACAGAATGGCATTCACCACAAGCCGCCGCTGATTCCTGATTCCCCAGTTCTCGTGAAAGTGCCCTCCGGTGAATCCAAACCTTCTCCTGCTGTATTAGTTCAGACTTGATCTGACACAATCCTACGCTACAACCGCGTGCGCCTCACGCGGAAAAAGTCCGTCAGATGGAGTCTTGACCGGGATGCGGTCGAGTTGTTTTTCATCCGAGAGGTGCTTGCTATCTAAAAAGGTTTGCATCGGCGTTTTCCCGAAGCAGTATTTTCCGGAATGAGGCCGCTGTCTCCTTCAGCCAGGCATCGACATCCGCCTGCAGGTCCTCGAGCGTCGAATACAAGCGCTTGCGGAAGGCGATGCTGTAGAACTCGCAATGCCCCGGTGAGCGCTCTCGGCTAGCTTCGCGTCATGTTCGCCGTGGACGACTGCCAGCGCGCGCGTCTCACAAAGGGTAACTTTTGCATGGCAGGGGAGCTCACGCCGTGTTCCGTTCTACCCCAGCCTCAGTTCGGTACCTCATTGAAGCCATGCCCACGCAGGATCATTGGCACGCACTTTTCCGCCCGCGCTGCTCTGGTTTTTGCCTGCTTCGCAGATGAGATGTGAAAGATATATGACTTCCTGCGGCCTGGTGTGAGCGTTGCGAATGCCGACCCGAGAACCGCGTCCGCATCCAGCCTCCTCTGCAACTCCTCGGGAACTGGGTACTCTGATGGTTTCTTTAGGTCTATCTTCTTCCCGGACTCCTCCAATTTGATGGCTTCGTAGAGGTAGTCCTTCAGGGTCGATCGTACGGCCGCAATCTCCCGAAGCGACGTGAATTTAATCCATCGCCCGGCCTGCGTATGCTGTCCAATCCTTTGGAGAATGTGCTTCGGATCTTTTAGCAGTGCGCCCTTGAAGAACGAGAATGCGCACCACTCCTTGAGCGGGATCACGATTGCCACGTTTTTGTTCAGAAAGGTGAAGCACGGTTTGCCCCATTTGAGTTCTTCGGTCAGGCCGCAGTCGAGCGCGATCTGGCGTAGCTTATCTGTTTCCTTCTCCCATTTCTTCGCATAGGGAACTTTCATCGTTCCAAGCTCTTTCCAGGATTGCTGAATTCATTTCAATTCTGCCAGAAAATACAGTGGCTTGCCTTTGCCGTACAGTACTTTGCTGGCCGGTTGCGCAATAATTCTGATCGCGCCCGAAGCCGCGAGCCAGGGACCCTCGGCGTGGGCAGGGTGCCGCTTACGAGGCGGGCAGGACGTCCCGTTCTAAGAGACTACTTCCGACAAGCGCCTCTGCTTCCGGTTAACTCCCTCGAAAATTACCGGCAACGAGTGCAGGTGCTCTGTGCTTAACTATTCTTTCTTGGGATTGGGGTTGCCCCCGTACACCAGTCTCCGGGTAAATGCCAAAAAACAGAAGCTCTATGATCTTGGCGTGGATTACCGGAACATCGCCTATTCCAACTTTTTGCCGTCATTCGCCAATCCGCTGCTCGATCGCGGCATCCTTTTGAATCAGCAGTCCTACGATGTGCACCGCCGTCTAGCCAGCGTGCAACTCGATCTCCTTCCGGGCAACTGGCTGGTTCCATACCTGGCGTATGGGCGGAGTTCGGGCTTTGGCAACGGGATTACCACTTTCGTTGCCGACGGCAACGAATATCCGATCGGTAGCCGTTTGCGCGTCGTGACCAGCGACTATCGCGGGGGCATCCGCTTCGAGCTCCGGCGGGTTCATCTCACCCT
>Ga0070741_10008881_pt1 | contig 19894 bp, 19 predicted proteins | sample Coa_R1_4_FD_66440 | JGI IMG/M metagenome (GOLD analysis project Ga0070741, IMG submission 66440) | Surface soil microbial communities from Centralia Pennsylvania, which are recovering from an underground coalmine fire - Coalmine... | ecosystem: Environmental > Terrestrial > Soil > Unclassified ...
CAAGCAAGCTCGGTGCCACGCTCCTGGCTTGGGCACGCTTCTTCCTGGTCGATGTTCGGGCGGACACCGACGACAAGCAAGCTCGGTGCCACGCTCCTGGCTTGGGCACCGCTGCCGGCTATCCGCTGCTGGCCAGCGGCTGGTACCCTCAAATAGCATGCAGGCCGCCCCTCTCGGCTTCTTCTTGTTCCTGGTCGAGCTTGCCGCTGGCGGACTGGTCGTCACCGTCGGGCTCGGCTGGCAGGGTGAGGTTGGGCCGGGCTTTCTCTTGCTGAACGGGGTTTTCCTGCTGGGCTTCCTCCTGGCCGGCCTCTGGCTGCGCACTGTCCTGCCGGTACTACAGCTCGTTGAGGGGGCAGCGCTGCCCTGGGTGGCGCTGGAGCCCGGCGCATGGGCGCTCTGCGCTGCCTTGCTGGCAGTAGCACTCATTGGCCTGAAAGTGGAGCGGCGCGCGGTGGCCCGCGCCGCCGGCGCACTAGGCGCGCTCGCTGGCCTCGCGGCACTCAGTATCAGCGCGGCTGCCTATGCGCCGGCCGGCCGGCCCCTGCTGCTGATACTGGCCAGCTTCTGGGCGGCCGCGCTGGCGCTGGGCAGCGTGTGGACAGCCATGATGCTCGGCCACTGGTATCTCGTCACGCCGCGCCTCGCGCCGCGCCCGCTACTGCGTCTCATCGCGCTGCTCGGCGGCGCGCTGGCCATTCAGGCGCTGCTCCTCGCGGCCGAGGCGGCCGGAGGACTTGCACCGGCAGCGATCCCGTGGCTCTTCTGGCTCCGCACCGGCGTGGGCATTGCGCTGCCGGCCGTGCTGGCGGTGCTGGCCTGGCGCACCGCCCGTGTGCGCTCGATGATGTCGGCCACCGGCCTGCTCTACGTCGCTCTGGGCGCCGTGCTGGCCGGTGAGATCATTGCCAAGGCACTCTTCTTCGCCACCCGCACACCGGTGTAGCCGGTGCTGGTCGAGGATGAGCACCGCCAGCCGGGCGAAGGCACTCTTCTTCGCCACCCGCACACCGGTGTAGCGGCGACAGGTCGGATAGGTGGCAGAGAGGGCAGACGCGTATACTGGCCAGCGAAGGAGAGCGTGATGGCGGCATTGGAGACGATTTACACCTCGGAGAGCTCGAGCCTGAAGATCGGCCCCGGTGCCACGCGCGAGGCCGGCTTCGATCTCGCCCGCCTGGGCGCGCGCCGCGTGCTGGTGGTCACCGATCCGCGCCTGGCGGCGAGCGCGCCGGTGGCGACGGCGCTCGAGTCGCTGCGCACGGCCGGCATCGCGGCCGAGGTCTTCGACCGCGTGCGTGTGGAGCCGACCGACGGCTCCTTCAAGGAGGCGATCGAGGTCGCCGTGCGCGGCGGCTTCGATGGCTACGTCGCCATCGGCGGCGGCTCGAGCATCGATACGGCCAAGGCAGCCAACCTTTACGCCACCTATCCGGCCGATTTCCTCGCCTACGTCAACCAGCCGATCGGCGAGGGCCGGCCCGTGCCCGGGGCGCTCAAGCCGCTCATTGCGATCCCCACGACCATCGGCACCGGCAGCGAGGCGACCGGGGTGGCCATCTTCGATTTCGAAGCGCTCCGGGCCAAGACCGGCATCGCCCACCGCGCGCTCCGTCCGGCGCTGGGCATCGTCGATCCGGACAATCTGCGCTCGCTCCCGCCGATGGTGGCCGCCTGCTCGGGCTTCGACGTGCTCTGCCACGCGATCGAGTCGCTCACCGTCCTGCCCTACCATCGCCGGCCGGCCCCGGAGAGCCCGCTGCTCCGCCCGGCCTACCAGGGCGCCAATCCGATCAGCGATATCTGGGCCGGGCGTGCGCTCGAGCTCGCGGCGGCGCACATCGTCCAGGCCAGTGCCGAGCCGGGCGCTGCTCCCGAGGCCGCCATTGCGGCAGCACGCGCGCAGATGCAGCTCGCCGCCACCTTCGCCGGCATGGGCTTTGGCAATGCCGGCCTGCACCTGGCACACGGCATGTCCTACGCCGTCTCGGGCCTGGTGCGTGACTACGTGGCTCCAGGCTACCCGGGGAGCCATCCGCTCATTCCGCACGGGATGTCGGTCGTGCTCAACGCGCCGGCCGTCTTCCGCTTCACCGCGCCGGCCGATCCGGAGCGCCACCTCCACGCGGCGCACCTGATGGGCGTGGACGTCTCCGGCGTCCGGCCCGAGCAGGCGGGCGACGTGCTGGCGGAGGCCATCATTCGCCTGATGCGCCGGACCGGCATGCCCAACGGGCTCCAGGCCGTCGGCTATACGCCGGCCGACATCGATCGCCTGGTGGAGGGCACGCTGCCCCAGCACCGCGTGACCCGGCTCTCGCCGCGACCATTCACGGCGGATGACCTCCGCCGGCTCTTCCTCGATGCCATGCGCTACTGGTAGCCGGCGGCCGCCACGCACCATCATCCTCTCTCGGAGGCAGGATTCCCGCGCAATGGCTTCAGCACGTGGCTGCGCCGGCAATGCCCTTCACGCTCCATCTCATTTCGGAGGCAGGATTCCCGCGCTATGACCGAGCCATCCACGCCAGGTATCGCCCTGCTCAGCTTTGCCCACGCCCACCAGCGCGGCTGGGCCGGCATCTTTCGCTCCGACCCGCGTGTGCGCCTGGTCTGCGCCTGGGACGACGATCCCAGGCGGGGCGCCGAGGCGGCCGCTCGCCTGGGCCTTCCGTTCGTGCCCTCGCTCGACGACGTGCTCGCCGACCCAGCCGTCACGGCAGTGACCATCTGCTCCACCAACGATGCCCATCCCGATCTGGCGGTGGCGGCGGCGCGCGCCGGCAAGCACATCATGATGCAGAAGCCCATGGCAACCACCCTGGCCGGGTGTGACCGCATCGTAGAGGCAGTGGAAGCGAGCGGCGTGCTCTACTACCAATCGCACAATCTGCGCTTCGATCCAGTGCACCAGGAGATCAAGCGGCTGGTCGATGCCGGCGAGATCGGGCGCATTGCCCTCGCCCGCCGCCGGCATTCGCACGCCTTTGCGCTGCTCCATCCGGCAACACTGGACTGGATGATGGACCCGGTGCGCGGCGGGGGCGGCGCCTTCATGGACGAAGGCGCGCATGTGGCGCTCTGGTTCCTATGGATGTTTGGCCCGCCGCAGTCGGTAATGGGGATGGTCTCTACCACCCTCACGCGGCAGGCACCGGGAGTCGAGGATACCGGTGTGCTGCTCTATCGCTATGCCAACGGCATGATCGGCATTCACCAGTCGAGCTGGACTGAGCTGGCATCGACGAGTACGATCGAGCTGTTCGGCGATCGCGGGGTCCTGGTGGCCAACGGCACCGATATCTCGTCGTCGCGCAGCATGGCGCCCGGCGAGCCCCCGTTGCGTGTGTGGCGCCATAATCCGGCCGGCCCGCCCGGCGATCCGCCGCCGCCGGTGCGCGCCGCCCAGCCGACCGGTGAGTGGCACATCCCCGACGTGCAGCTTCCTTCCAGCCGGGTGGCCGGCACGGCACAGGCTTTCGTCGACCTGCTCGTCACCGGCGGCCCCTCGCCAGCCGATGCGCGCACCGCCCGCACCGCCGTCGAGATGGTCCTGGCCGGCTATCACTCCTCGCGGGAGGGACGCGAGGTGGCGCTGCCGCTCCCGCGCTAGCGATATCCTTGCTTGATCGTGCTTGGTTCTTGCTTGATTCTTGAGTGCCGGCCAGGTGACGCAGACCACGGGTATCGAGGGTCGAGTGACAGGACTTACGCAGTCATTCCTGAGAGCGTCCTGTGAGCCCAATCTGGGACCGCGCAACTTCTGTCAAGCAAGCCGGCCGGCGACGAGCGCCAGCCATGTCTTTCTTGCTGCGTGCCGGGTGGATGCGGCGCATTGCTCTGCGCTTGGTGCGCCAGGAGCCGGCGCTGCCACCGGCACCCGGCGAGCTCGGCGGGCCGGCGGGTGAGGCGCTCTTGGCCATTCACCCGCCGGAGGGCGTGCGGCTCGTGGGCTGGCGGCCGGCGAAGACCGGCGAAGGCGGCCGCGGACTGGTGGCGCGCTACTCCGACGGCACGACGGCCTCAGCCATGGTGAATAGCGATGGCTCGGTGCGCGTGCTCTTCTTTCGCGATGGGCAGGTCCTCCCGGCCATTCCGCTGGCCGGTGAGCCCGGCCGCCGGTTCACGTGGTGAGATCATGGGAGACGCTGGACAACATGGTGCGCCCGTCGGCTGTTATGCACTTCGGTCGCTCCGGAGAAGGCTCAGCGCACTCGACCACCGATTCGGTTCGGCCCACCCGACTACCGTAGCTGGACTGCATATACGTAGCAAATCGTCAATCGCCCTCCGACTCAAGGCCGGCCACGCGCCCGACTACCGTAGCTGGACTGCATATACGTAGCAAGGAGTCCATACCAGGCGCTAGCGCTCCGTCAGACGACCTCTTTGGGAATGGGAACCTGCATACCGGGGAACGGGTTACCACACAGCTGTCCTGATCGTGCGCGAGGGGCTATGGCTCGACGACCACGCGCAGACCGGCGCCGGTGCGCGTGGTTTCGAAGGCCTGGTGGATCGCCTCGAGCGGGAAGTGGTGGGTCACCAGCGGTCCGGCGCGGACCTGCCGGCTTTCGAGCAGCTGGAGGGCCCGGCGAAAGTCTTCGCGCGTGCAGGCGCTCGTGCCGGTGACGATCAGCTCGCCGTAGTGGATCAGGTTGGCGCTGATCGTCGTCTCGCCCGCGCCGCTATAGCCGGCAAAGAGGTTCACTCGCCCGCCTGGGCGGGCAAGCTCGAGGAGCTGGTTCACCAGCCCCGGCACGCCAATCGCGGCGATCACCACGTCGGCACCTTCACCATCGGTCTCCTCCCTGACCACTTCGATGAGACTTTCGCGCTGCGGATCGATGGTGCGGCTGGCGCCCAGCGCTTCGGCCAGCTCGCGCCGCGCCGCCGAAGGCTCGCTCACCAGCACCTTGCGCGCGCCAGCCAGCCGCGTGAGCTGCAGGTGCATCAGGCCGATCGGCCCCGCGCCAGTGATCACCACTACGTCGCCGAGCCCTACCTGTGACTTGCGCTGGCCGTTCACGACGCAGGCCAGCGGCTCGGCGATCGCGGCCTCGGCATCGGAAAGCGAATCGGGAATGGGGAAGAGCAGGCCACGCTGCACCCCGCTCGCCGGCACGAGCAGATACTCGGCGAAGCCCCCATCGTAGCGGTAGCCGATGCCCTGGCGGCGCCGGCAGAGGTTCTCGTGCCCGGTAGTGCAGAAGCGGCAGGCGCCGCACGGAATGCCCGGCGGAATGGCCACGCGCTGCCCCACCTGGACACTGGTGTACTGCGCCACTCCCTCGCCCAGCGCCACCACCCGGCCGGCAATCTCGTGCCCGAGCACGCGCGGCGGGTAGACGCCACGCGTCTTCCCTCCCCCAAGGATGCGCAGGTCGGTGCCACACACGGCGCAGGCGGCTACCCGCACCAGTACCTCACCCGGCCCGGGCTCCGGCCGCGGGAGCGAGCGCAGCTCCATCGTCCCTGGCCCGAGAAAGACGGCAGCGCGCATCTGTGCACTTGTCATATTGCTAAGTGTACGGGGCCCTTGCCCTCGATACATACCAGGCAGGCTGCAATCCTTCCCTGCCTGGACGATGGCCTGTCATTCGGCAACGCCTTGCCCTCGATACATACCAGGCAGGCTGCAATCCGGCTGCACACCTACCATGGCCTCTAAGCGCCTGTGAGCCGCCGGGAGCTGTCGGCCACGAGGCAGGGCTTCAGCCGGGAGCGGCTGGGCCCGCCTTCAAGCCGGCGGGCGCCGCTGGTAGACTTCAGCGATGACCAGCGCGGCGGCCGGCTCACCGGCGCAACCGTCTCCTGCACTGCGTTCCACGCTCGATGCCTTCCTGGCCGAGCAGCTCAATCCGGCCCAGCGCCAGGCCGTCACCGCGCCTGATGGCCCGCTGCTGATCCTCGCCGGTGCCGGCTCGGGGAAGACGCGCGTCATTGCCTATCGCATCGCCTACCTCGTCCGCGAGCGCGGCGTGCTCCCCGAGCAGATCCTCGCCGTCACCTTTACCAATAAGGCCGCCGGCGAGATGCGCGAGCGCGTCGAGCAGCTCATCGGCACCGCGGCCAGGCGAGTGGTGCTGGGCACCTTTCACCGCATCTGCGCCCGCTGGCTGCGGCGCGAGGCGCACCATGCCGGCTACGACCCCGGCTTCTCGATCTACGACGACGACGACCAGCTGGCGCTGCTCAAGCGCTGCTATGCCGATGCGGGGATCAATCCCAAGCAGTATGCACCGCCGGCCGTGCGCGCCGAGATCTCGCGCGCCAAGGAGAAGCTGCTCACGCCGCTGCAGTTCGCGCAGCAGGCCGAGACGCCGTTTGAGCTGGCCGTGGCCACGCTCTATCGCCGCTACCAGGAGGCGCTGCAGGAGCAGAACGCGCTCGACTTCGACGATCTGCTGGTGCTGATGGTGCGGATCTTCGAGGCGGCGCCGCCGGTGCTGGAGCAGTATCAGCAGCGCTTTCGCCACGTGCTGGTCGACGAATATCAGGACGTCAACCTGGCGCAATACCTGCTGGTGAGTAAGCTCGCGGCCGCGCACCGCAACATCACCGTCGTCGGCGACGACTCGCAGGCGATCTACGGCTGGCGCGGCGCCGACGTGCGCTACATCCTGCAGTTCGAAGCCGATTTTCCCGAGGCCCGCGTGGTGCGGCTGGAGCAGAACTATCGCTCGACCAAGACGATCCTCGCAGCTGCCCAGGCCGTTGAGGCCGGGCTGCGCGAGCGCCACCGGAAGCACCTGTGGACGGAGAACCCCCAGGGCGGCCCAATCCTCCTCTACCACGCGGCCGATGAGTACGACGAGGCGATGTTCGTCGCCCGGGAGATCGACCGGCTCGTCTCGAGCGAAGGCTGTCGCTATCGCGATGTGGCGGTGCTCTACCGCATGAACGCGCAATCCCGGGCGCTCGAGGAGGCACTGGTCAAGCGGCGGATCCCGTATCAGCTCGTCGGCGGTACGCGTTTCTATGAGCGGCGCGAGGTCAAGGATCTCATTGCCTACCTGCGCCTGATCAACAATCCGGCCGATGGCGTGAGCCTCGGCCGCATCGTCAACGTGCCCCCGCGCGGCATTGGCGAGCGGACGCTCGACGAGCTACGCGCCTGGGCCTCGCAGCTCGGCATCCCGGTGGCTTACGCCCTGCGCCGGCTCCAGCAGGGGGAGGACGAGCGCGAGCCGCCCGGCGAGGCGGGGCGCGTCGCGGCGCCGTTCTCCGGCCGCGCCAGGAGCCAGCTGCTCGCCTTCGCCAGGCTGCTCGACGAGCTGGCCACCCTCAGCCAGCAGGTCGGGCTGCTGGAGCTCTTCGACCAGCTCATCGCGCGCACCGGCTACAAGGAGTACCTGGCGGCCGATAAAGCCGGGGAGGAGCGATGGGAGAACGTGATGGAGCTGCGCAGCGTCGTCTCCCACTATGCCGCGCTCGAGCCGGGAGCTGGCCTGCGCGCCTTCCTCGAGGAGGTGGCGCTGATGACCGATATCGATACGCTGCGGGATGCGGTCGATGCGGTCACGTTGCTGACTCTGCACGCGGCGAAGGGGCTAGAGTTCCCAGCCGTCTTTATCACCGGCATGGAGGAAGGGATCTTTCCCCATAGTCGGGCCGAGACGGAGCCGGAGCTGGACGAGGAGCGGCGCCTGTGCTACGTCGGCTTCACGCGGGCGATGCAGCGGCTCTATCTGCTCTGGTGCGAGCGCCGTACGGTCTTTGGCCTGCCGCGGCCGAGCGAGCCCTCGCGCTTTCTCCTGGATCTGCCGCTCGAGCGCGTGCAGCAGGTTGGCGGGCGGGGGCTGGCCGCGGCGGGCCTGGCCGCCGGCCTATGGCCCGGTGGCGCGGTACGGGCCTGGAGCGGTACCGGCACCATGCTCGGCCGGGGCCGCGAGGCAGGCGGCGGGCAGCCATCGCGGGCACCGGCACCGGGGACAGGAACTGGCACACCGCTCGGCTACCGCCGGGAGGGAGCGTCGGCAGCGGCGCGGCCGGTGAGCCGGCGCTTCGAGGCGCCGGCTCCACCCGGCAGCAGGGAGGCACCGCGCACCGGCCTCGCGGGCGGCCCCGGCGCCGGCTCACCGGCCGCTCAGCCGGAGCCGAGGTTTCGGCCCGGCGACCGCGTGCGCCACACGCACTTCGGCACGGGCGTCGTGCTGGAGAGCACCGTCACCCGCCGCGGCGAAGAGGAGGTACTGGTGCGCTTTGATACAGCGGGCATTCGCCTGCTCCTGGGCACGCAGGCGCCGATGGAGGTCATCCGTGCCGGAGCGGCGCCGGGCGCGTAGGGCCTGTTACTCGTCTTCGCCAGCGGCATCCCCAGAGCGGTATAGCGCACCATCTCAGCAATTACCGAGCCCTAAGGTCGAGCGATGCAGTTCGAGCGTTTGGCGGAGTTCTTCGACCAGCTGGAACAGACCACCAGTCGTAACCTGATGGTCGAGCTCCTGGCGCAGGTCTTCCGCGAGGCAACGCCGGCGGAGGTGGATAAGATCGTCTATCTCAGCCAGGGGCGGCTGGCACCGGCCTTCGTGGCGCTGGAGTTCGGTGTCGGCGAGGCGCTCGTGCGCGAGGCGCTGGCCGAGGCGAGCGGCTGCACGAGCGCGGCGGTGCAGCGGCGCTTCAAGGAGATAGGCGACTACGGACTGCTGGCCCAGGAGCTGCTCGGCGAGCAGCCACCATCGATGATCTCGGTCGAGGAGGTCTTTGCCACCCTCTACGAGGTAGCCACCGCCGGCGGGAAGGGGGCGGTGGCCCAGAAGAAGCAGCGCCTGGTGGCGCTCCTGCGCCGGCTTGGCCCGCGCGCAGCCAAACACGTGGCCCGCATCGTGCTCGGCCGCCTGCGCCTGGGCATTGGCGATCCGACGGTAATGGAAGGGCTCTCCTATGCACGCACGGGGAGCAAGGCCGATCGCGCCGCGCTGGAGCGCGCTTACAACATCTGCTCTGATCTGGGTCTCGTCGCGCGCCTGTATCTCGAAGGTGGGCCCCAGGCGCTGGCGGAGCTGAAGGTCGAGGTCGGCCGGCCAGTGCGCCCGGCGCTGGCGGAGCGGCTACCCACTGCCGAGGCGATCATCGCCCGCCTGGGGCGCTGCGCGGTCGAGCCGAAGCTGGATGGCTTCCGTTGCCAGGTACACAAGGCCGATGGCGCCACCCATGCCTACTCGCGCAATCTCGAGGACCTGTCGGCAATGTTTCCCGAGATTGTGGAGGCTATTGGCGAGCAGGCCGGCGGCCATCGGCTCATCCTCGAAGGCGAGGCGATTGGCTATGACCCGAATACGCTCGAGTTCGTGCCGTTCCAGGTGACCGTCTCACGCAAGCGCAAGTATGGCATCGAGGCGCTGCGGCAGACGCTCCCGCTCAAGCTGCTGGCCTTCGATCTGCTCTATCTCGACGGTGAGGACCTGACGCCGCAGCCCTATCGCGAGCGCCGGCGCCGGCTGGTGGAGCTGCTCGGTGCGCCCACCGACTTCACCGCGACTGCCCCGGCCGCCGGCCCGGTGATTCAGCCGAATGAGGCGCGCGAGATCGAAACTCCCGAGGCGCTCGAGGCCTTCTTCGCGGCGACAGTCGAGCGCGGCCAGGAAGGGATCGTGGCCAAGCGGCTCGATGCGCCGTACCAGGCCGGGGCGCGCAACTTCAACTGGATCAAGCTGAAGCGCAGCTACCGGGGCGAGCTGCGCGATACGGTCGATTGCGTGATCGTCGGCTACTGGCGTGGGCGCGGCCACCGGGCGCGGCTGGGCATCGGCACGCTGCTCACCGCCGTCTATGACGCCGAGCGCGACCTCTTCACCACCATCACCCGCCTGGGTAGCGGCTTTACCGAAGAGGAATGGGTCCAGCTGCGCGAGCTGCTCGACGCCACGCGCGACGACCAGCGGCCGGCACGAGTCGATTCGCTGCTCACGCCCGACGTCTGGTGCGTGCCGACCTACGTCGTCGAGGTGCAGGCCGACGAGATCACTCGCAGCCCGCTCCATACCACTGGGCGTGGTCCAGATGGGCTGGGCTACGCGCTGCGCTTCCCGCGAGCCGTGGGCTTCCTGCGTGTCGATCGCAAGCCGGAAGACGCAACGACCGTTACCGAGATCATCGAGCTGTATCAGCGGCAGGGGCAGCGGAAGGTAGCCGACGGCAGCTTATAATGCCGCTGGCGCTGGGGCGCCGCTCCTTCCAGGCAATCCGGCCCGCACGGGCCCACGTATGTTGAGTGACAGGGGCACACCGGCGCGCCGCTTCGGCGATGGTTCGCCGGCCGAACTGCCGGTCGACTACAACGCACTGGACGACGAGGCGCTCGTCGAGCGCATCGCCGCCCGAGAGGTGCGTGCGCTCGAGGCGGTCTACGACCGGTATTCGCGCCCCATATTCTCGCTCGCCCTCAAGATCCTGGGCGAGCGCGAGATAGCCGAAGAAGTTGTTCAGGAGGTCTTCCTGCGCCTGTGGACGCGAGCCTATGGCTATGATCCGCATCGGGGCAAGCTGCTGAGCTGGCTCCTGACGATCACGCACCACCGCGCGATCGACGAGCTGCGGCGGCGGCGCGCGCAGCCGGAGCTCGAGGGCGTGCAGGAGCAGTTCGCCGCGGCCGAGGAGCCGGATGCGAGCCCGTCGGCGGCCCTGGCGCGCGTGGAGGAGCGTGCGGTGATCCGGGAGGCGCTGGCACAGCTGCCCGAGGCGCAGCGCATACCGATCGAGATGGCGTACTACGGTGGCATGACCCAGGTAGAGATCAGCCGCGCGCTCGGTGAGCCGCTGGGCACGATCAAGACGCGCATGCGCCTCGGCATGCAGAAGCTGCGTCTCCTGCTAGCCGGCTACGAGACGGAGGGTGGTGGCCAGGCGGTGACGCAGACGCACTCGGGAGACCACACCAGATGAGGGTCGCCGCGGATGGATCTTTCGCAGGCTAGGGCCGGACACGGCGACACGGCGGCGTATCTGCTCGGCGCGCTCAACGAGACGCAGCGCGTGCAGTTCGAGGCGCACGTCGCCGGGTGCGCCGCGTGTCTGCACGAGCTGGAGGAGCTTCGCTCCGTCTCCGATCACCTGGCGCTGGCGGTCGCGCAGGTGGATCCGCCGGCCGCGCTAAAGGCGCGCTTGCTCCGGCGCGCGCAGGAGGTGCTACCGGCCATCCGAGTGGCGCCGCCGGCCCCGCCGGCCGTACCCGAGTCGCTGCTGGCGGCCGAGCGGACGCGCCGTCTGCGCTGGTGGCACCTGAGCGAGCGTCTGGCGGCGGCTATCACTGCAGCGGCGCTCGCGCTCGGCCTTGTGGCCAGCGGCGTCGGCTTCTCGGCCCATCTCGAATCGCAGCGCACCGCGGCGGCCGCCGCCGAGCTGGCCGATGCACTCTCGATCGTCTACCAGCCCAACATGATCTGGCGCACGCTCACCGGTACCGACCAGGCGCCGCAATCCAAGGGGCGGCTGTGCCTCAATCCGGGCGGCGTCGAAGCGGTGCTGATGGCCTATGATCTCCCGCGCCTGCCGAGCCACGAGGTCTACCAGCTATGGCTCAATAATCCTGAGGAGCAGCAGCGCGAGAGCGGCGGGATCTTCCGCGTCGATGAGCGCGGCCGCGGGCACGTGATCGTTCGCCTGCATAGCCCGCTCGGTCGCTTCCAGACTGCCGGCGTCACGCGCGAGCCGGAGAAGGGCTCGCCCGCTCCCACCGGCCCGCGCGTCCTGGCCGGCCAGCTCTAAGCGGCGCCGACAAGGCCCAGCGGCCGTTCTCCTCAGCCACCGCCCACCGAGTGCGAGCCAGGGCCAGTGCTAAGCGGCGCCGGTGCTACGCCGGTGCTACCGGCCCAGGCGCTCGGTAATGGCCCTGGTGAGCGCCTCAGCGGTGGCATCGACGACGATCGGCGGATTGGCGAAGTGCGATTCGAGCCGCGTTCCCTTCGCCACCACCTTCGTCTCGGTGGTGAACTCCTCGTAGAGCTCCGCTGAGTGGTAGCGCAGCGTGTAGTCGGCATCCTTGAGCATGTTGCCGGTCAGAATGGCAACGATGTCCTCGTCGGGATCGACGCGCTCGTCGGTGCCTTCGGCCACCAGCCGGCGAATGGCGGCGAGCGTCGTTGCCGAGGCCGGCTCGCAGCCGATGCCATCGGCGCCCACCACCGCCTTGGCATCGGCGATGTCCTGCTCGTCAACGGAGGTCACCCAGCCGTCGCTCCAATCGACGGCACGGCGCGCCTTCTTCCAGCTCACCGGAGCGCCGATCTTGATCGCCGTGGCCAGCGTCCGCGCGTGGACGCGCACCAGCGTCTCCGGGTGGCCGCTGCTAAAGGCGTTGTAGAGCGGCGCCGCACCCCGCGCCTGCACGATGGTGATGCGCGGGCGCTTCGAGAGCAGGCCCAGATCATCGAGCTCGCGCAGCGCCTTGCCGTACGAGCCGCTGTTACCCAGGTTGCCGCCGGGCACGACGATGCGGTCGGGAGCGCGCCAATGGCATTGCTCGAGCAGCTCCGCCATCACCGACTTCTGCCCCTCCAGGCGGAATGGGTTGACGGAGTTCAGAATATAGATGCCCAGCTCGGGCGCGATCTTCTGGAGCAGCGTCTGGGCAGCGTCGAAGTCGCCACGCACCTGGAGCGTCAGCGCGCCGTAGTCGAGCGACTGCGAGAGCTTGGCGAAGCTGACCCCGTTTTCAGGCACCAGCACGATCGCGGTGAGGCCGGCGCGAGCGGCGTAGGCGGCCATCGAGGCGCTCGTATTGCCGGTGCTGGCACACGCCACCGCGCGCATCCCCAGAATGCGCGCCTGCGTCACCCCCGCCGCCATGCCGTAATCCTTGAAGGAGCCGGTGGGGTTGAAGCCAAGATGCTTGAACCGCAGCCGGTGGACGCCGGCGTACGCCGCGCTGCGCGGCGCCTCGAGCAGCGGCGTGTTGCCTTCTGGATAGGCGACAAGCTGGCGCTCGTCGTCGTAGAACGGGAGCAGCTCGCGGAAACGCCAGACGCCGCTGCGGTCGATCGGCCGGTCCGAGAGCCGCCGCCAGCGCCAGCGGGCCTTCAGCCGCTCGATCGCTTCGGTCGGGCGGGGATAGACGACATCGAGCAGATCGCCGCAGGCTGGGCAGCGATAGAGGATGGCACGCAGGGGAAAGCAGCGCCCGCAGCTGATGCACCGGAGCGCACGCTCATCGTGCCATGGCTGCCACTGCTCGGCCACGGCGTGGGCTCCAGCCACAGCGTGGCCGGTGCTGGCCACCGGTGGGCTGGATTCGACAGCTGATGACACGGTCGTTACTCCGTTCTTTCGCCCGTTCTTGCGCCAAGCGCCCTCTCGTGGAGCTAATGCCCGGTAAGCCAGGCCGCCAGGCCGCCGATGAAGAGCAGCACGGCAGCGCCGGAGAGCAGCGCGCCGGCACGGGTCAGCAGCGTCGAGAGCGTCTGCCGCCGGCTGCGCTGCTGGAGCTGAGCAGTGATGAGCGCCCGCATGCGCTCATCGCCGCTCGCCCGCCGTTCGAGCTTCGGCCGCGCCGTCATCGCTGCCGTGCGGGTCGCCAGCACCGGCGCGAGTACGAGCACACTCACCCCTACGATCAGGAGCAGGGCGGCGATGATGAACAGGATCAGCGCGAGACCGAGCACCATCTAACGCAGCACAAACAGGATGATGTCGGCAACGAGGACGATGATGGACACGATGAGCCGGAGCACCATCGAGCTACAGTATAGCGAGACCGCCGGCCGCTTCTGCGCCGTGCGCCAGACACGATGCGTGGGCGAGCCGGCGCCGGCTCAGACCTGCAGGAACCCCGGCGCATCGAGGACGAAGACGACCGCGCGCGCCAAAGCCAGCATTCCTCCCTGGTTTGCCTTGCGCTCACGGCAGTGCTCGCGCAGCGTCTCGATCACATCGTCGACCTGCTCGGCCTCGACACCCGTAAGGATGGTCACGTTGCCGCGCTTGAGCAGCCCGCCGACCGTATTGATGCGCGTGGCGCGATAGCCTTTAGCCGTGAGCGCCTTCACCGCCGCGCCGGCATCTTCGTTCTGCACAATTGCCCAGATGAGCTTCACTTCGTCTTCTCGTGATTCTGGAAGCAGATGGCGACCGACCGCTCGCCGTCTCTCGCCGCCACCGGCCAGACCGGCTGGGGAGCGCACGCCACGGCTACAGGCGCTCGTAGCGCTCGACGTCGAGCACGAAGATCGTCGCGCCGCCCACCTGTACCTGGATCGGATCCAGCGGATAAGGCTCGCCCACCTCCCCAGGCGCGGTGGGCACAAAATACTCCGTGCGCGTTTCGCAGTTGTCGCGAATAATCAGCAGTGCGCGGTGAAGCTGCGCCTTCTCAACTCCCACGAGGATCGTGGCGTTCCCTTTGCGCAGAAAACCACCCACGGTGTTGATGCGGGTGGCGCGAAATCCTGCACCGGTGAGCGACTCGATGACCGGCCCGGCATCCTCGTCCTGGACGATGGCCAGGATCAGCTGATACTGGTCGCTGTGCGACGCCTCAGTCTGAGCCATGTACTCCCATTCGCTCCTTCGTGCGACTCTCGCACTCCTCTGCGCGACCAGCGCGAGCCAAGCCGTTGCTCCCTGCCATTATACGGGTTTGCCTGGACGCTGGCGCAGGGCGAGTGAGGGCGCCTTTCCCCCACGGCGTACGTTGACGATCTCGGCCATGATCGCCAGCGCAATCTCTTCGGGTGTGCGCGCGCCGATGTCGAGCCCGATGGGTGCATAGACTCGATTCAGGAAGTGATCTGGCACGCCGCGTGCCGCCAGGCGCTCGAAGACGAGTAGCACGCGCCGGCGGCTGCCAATCATCCCGATGTACGGCGCAGGCGATTCGACCACCTGCTGGAGCGCTGCCTCGTCGTGCTCGTGGCCGCGCGTCACCAGTACCAGGTAGGTCCACGGCGTGATCGCCTGGCGCGCGATCGCGGCGTCGAACTCGTCGACCACCAGCTCGTCAGCATCGGGGAAGCGCTCGCGGCTGGCAAAGCGCGCGCGATCATCAATCACGGTGACGTGAAAGCCGAGGATCTTGGCGATGCGTGCCAGGGGAACGGCAATGTGGCCGGCGCCGACGATGATGAGACGCGGCGGCGGCAGCATTGGCTCCAGCGCCACCTCGACGTAGGGCCGGGTGGCCGGCGGTGGCGCGATGGTGCGGCGGGGAGGCCGGCGCTCGCCATCCAGCCCGAGCGATACGAGCGCAATCTCGTCGCGCCGCACCTGCTCCACCGCCGCCTCGCGGATGGCTGCCTCCAGCGCCGCGTTGCCCAGCGAGCCTTCGAGGCGTCCATCGGCGTGCACGATGATCTTCTGCCCCGGCTGTAGGGCGGTCGCGCCGGCCTCACCGGCGACCCGCACCACGGTGGCGAGACAGAATGGCTCGCCACGCTCCAGCAGCTCGAGCACGCGCGCGGTAAAGTCTTCGGCCACGCTATCCGGCTACTACGGTCGCTGAGCCCGCTGCCGCGCCGGCTTGCATCGGGGGCGAGGCATGCGCCGCCGGCACCAGCACATCGATGAACACCTCCATCGTGCCGCCACACACGTCGCCGCCCGGCTCGTCCGGATCATCTGCCAGGTGGAAGACGCGGAGGGCACTCTCGCTCTGCTGCATCAGGCGCTTGGCCTCGGCCCACACCTCGGCCTCGATGCAGCCGCCACCGATCGTCCCCAGCATCGTGCCATCGGCAAAGATGGCCATGCGTGCACCGGCCTTCTGGGGCGTCGACCCGTGAGTGGCCACGACAGTGGTCACTGCCACTCGCTCGCCCCGGCGCAGGTGCTCATGGACCGCCTGGAAGAGCTCCGTTGCCTGCGTCGCCATGCGGCCTGCTCCCCTCCCTATATAGAGTACGAGGCTCGTGCCACGGAAGACGAACGACCAAAGACGAAAGAGGGCGGCCGCCTCATTCTTCCTTCGTCTTTCGTCTTCCGTCCTGCTAGGAAACCGCGGCCGTGGCGGGCACGCTCCCAGCCGCTGCCGTCTCCCGGCGGGCCTCGACGGCGGCGCAGAGCTCGCGTACGCGCTCACGCGTGCGGCTGATCAGCGCCTCGTCGTCCACGTGCTTGACCACGGCCGCCACCATCCGCCCGATCTCGCGAAACTCGTCGGGGCCGAAGCCGAAGGTCGTGGCAGCCGGTGTGCCGAGCCGCACGCCGCTGGTATACCACGCGCCCCGCGTCTCGCCCGGCACAGTGTTGGCGTTGGCGATGAGGCCGGCGCGCTCGAGCGCCCGCGCCGTCTCTCGGCCACTCGGCCCATCGGCCGGCAGCCGAATGATCATCAGGTGGTTATCGGTGCCGCCGGAGACGAGCGTCAGGCCCTCAGAGAGCAGGGTATCGGCCAGGATCCGCGCGTGCTCCACCACGGCGTGCGCGTAGTCGCGAAACTCGGGCTGCAGCGCCTCGTGCAGCATCACCGCCTTGGCGGCGATGACGTGCTCCAGCGGGCCGCCCTGCATGCCGGGCATGATCGCCTTGTCGAGCGCCTCGGCAAACTCTTTGCGGCAGAGCACCATCCCGCCCCGCGGGCCGCGGAGCGTCTTGTGCGTGCTGGTGCTGCAAAACTCGGCATACGGCACCGGCGAAGGATGGGCGCCGCCGGCCACCAGGCCGGCAATGTGGGCCATGTCGGCCAGCAGCAGCGCGCCGACCGAATCGGCAATCTCGCGGAATCGGGCCCAGTCGAAGAGCCGTGGATAGGCGGTGGCGCCCACCACGATCATCCTGGGCTTGTGCTCCTTCGCCAGCGCCGCTACCTGGTCGTAATCGATGCGCTCGGTCTTGGGATCCACCCCATAGGCAATGAAGTGGTAGAGCTTGGATGAGAAGTTGACCGGCGAGCCATGGGTCAGATGGCCGCCGGCGTTGAGGTCCATGCCGAGCACGGTATCGCCGAACTGGAGCGCGGCGAAGTAGACGCCCATATTCGCCGCGCTACCGGAGTGCGGCTGCACGTTCGCGTGATCGGCGCCGAAGAGCTTGCGCGCGCGTCGGCGTGCCAGGTCCTCAACCACGTCGACCCAGGTACAGCCCTGGTAATAGCGGCGCTTCGGATAGCCTTCGGCGTACTTAGTGGTGAGCACTGAGCCGGTGGCTTCCAGTACCGCCAGGCTCGGATAGTTTTCGGAGGGAATGAGCTGGATCGTCTCGCGCAGGCGAGTGGCCTCGCCCTGAATAGCTTGGTAGACCTCGGGGTCCTCGCGCGCAAGCACACTGCCGGACGGCGGCGCGACGGTACCGGAGGCCGGTACGTGCGCCTGAAGGGGGGTGGGGGAAAGAGGTGTCGCAACCATCGCCTTAAGAGCCCTTTCTTTCACCCAGCCAGCCGCCGAAGGCGGCGGCAGTGAGATCGAGGAGATCGCCGAGCATAACGCCGGCCATGTTCATCGGCGGCAGTGCCAGTGGCCCGTAGGCTTGCACCATCCGCGCATCCGAGATGGCATTGAGGATCGCCCACACGATGATGAAGGCCACCGCCACGGCCACGCCATTCATGAAGCCGCTCACACCGGCCAGCCGCCCGGCGACGAAGCCGCCGGCGAAGAGCGCAACGAACTGGAGGAGCGGCAGCGGATCGAAGGCGGGAGTGAGCCCCAGCCTGGCCAGCCCATAGCCAGAGCCGGCAGCAAGCAGGTAGCTGACCACGATGCCGCAAGCCACTGCTCCCCAGCGAAGGGTAACGGTGGGCTCGCTCTGGGATGGCTGAGAGGGCCGTGCGGTTCGAGACGTATGTCCTCCTCATAATTCTGATACCGAAGCCAGGCGGGAAGCTCCATGGCCCCTATCCTGGCCCGGCGGCGGGTTCCACCTTGGCTCCGGTTTAGGTGCCAGCTTCGTACCGGCCGTCGGCGGGCGGCGTGGGCTCCTCGCCATAACGGAAGCCGGAGCGTTCGGCGATGAGCGACAGGAGCTTGGCCGAGGTGCCGCGCGGCTGGTACAGGCCAGTCTCCCACTCGCTGACTGTCTGCTGGCGCGTGCCAAGCTCATCCGACATCTGCTGCTGGGTGTACCCGAGGTGGCGGCGCAGGGCCCGGATGCGGGCTGCGTCCCAGACCTCATAGCGGGGTCGCTTTGCGTGCTTTGCGCTCTTTTCGACCATGGCTCCCAATAGCTACCTACAGGCTGACTACAGCTCATCCATCATGGTACACGCTGGCACGAGCTGGCGGACCGGCCACCTCCGCCAGATACCACTCGACGCACGCTTTGAGCGCCTGCTCAAAGCTGGTGGTAGGACGATAGCCGAGGAGCCGGCACGCCTTGCTCAGATCGGCCCATGTTCGCCGGGGATCCACCGGCTGCTCGGGTAGCTGCTCGATGCAGGCGCGGCGCCCGAGGTACTGCTCGAGCAGCGCCAGGTACTCGTTGAGCGTGACCGGCCGGTCGTTGCCGAGATTGATGCACTCGTAGCGCTCCCCCGGCTCGACAAGGCCGGCCGCCGCGCGCTCGAAGCGGTCGAGCGCGGCGAGCACGCCGGCTACAGTATCGCCCACATAGGTGTAGTCGCGGGCGGTCGAGCCATCGCCAAACTTCCGGATCGGCTTCCCCTGCCAGATGGCGTCGGTGAACAGGAAGGGGGAGAGATCGGGCCGCGCGCGCGGCCCGACGACGGTGAAGAAGCGGAGACACGTGACGCGCAGTCCGGCCGCGTGCGCGTACACATGCGCCAGCAGCTCGCAGGCGCGCTTGGTGGCGGCGTACGGCGAGAGCGGCCGGTCGGCCGCCAGCTCCTCAGAGAACGGCCCATCCCACCCGGCCGGCCCGGCCCCATAGACCGAGCTGCTCGAAGCGAGCACCAGATGGCCGGGGAGCGCCGAGCGAGCCGGGCTGCCGTCCTGCGCCATTCCATGCCGGCGGCAGGCCTCGAGTACCTCGACGGTGCCGGCGACGTTGAGGCTCACGTAGCTTGGCGCCTCGGAGAGCGGCGGGCGAACGCTCGCCCGCGCGGCGAGGTGCACAACGCGCCGCACCGGCTCGCCGCCGGCCAGCTCGGCACCAGCGGTAAACGCCGCGTCCAGCACATCGGGCCGGCGGATGTCGCCCTCCAAGAAGCGAAAGCTGCCGTGGGGCCAGTGGGATGGCGTCCGGCCGGCCTCGACCGTGCGCGCAGTGTGCTCGATGGCAGCCAGGTTGGCGCGCTTGCGCGCTGGATCGTAGTGGGGGGTGAAGGCATCAATGCCCACCACTGCATCGCCGCGCCGCAGCAGCGCCTCAGCCACGTGGCTGCCGATGTAGCCGGCAGCGCCGGTGACCAGCACCACCGCAGGCGGGCTCACGCGCGCCGGGGCGGCATGGCCGGTGCTGCCGGAGCGTTGCTCGGCCGCGGCGTCGATCGCGCCGTTGATCGAAGCGCTCATGCGCAAGCAAGTGTCTCAGCCGGCAGCGTCTCCCCGCAAGCGGAAGTGCGGCCTATACTTGGCGCAGGATGAACATGTCGGCGCTAGCTCGCGCGCTGGCCCTGCTACCGGCACTGGCGGCGACCTTGGCGATGCTCTGGTGGCCGGTGCTGGTGGCCGGTGCCGCGGCTCAGCGGCCGGCCGGGCCGGTGATCCAGGTAGGCCACCTGCACGGCGAGATCAATGCCGTGGCGCCGCGCTACGTCGGGCGGATGGTCGACCATGCCGAGCAGCGCGGGGCAGAGGCGCTGGTGCTCACGCTCGATACCCCCGGCGGGCTCGATTCGGCGATGCGCGACGTGGTGCAGCGCCTGCTTCGCTCCTCCGTGCCGGTGGTGGTCTACGTCTTCCCGCCGGGCGCGCGGGCCGGCTCGGCCGGAGTCTTTCTCGTACTGGCAGCCGACGTCGCCGCCATGGCTCCGGGCACGAACATTGGCGCGGCGCACCCCGTGGCGGCCGGGCCAGGCGGGCCGGCTGCAATCTCCGATCCGGTGCTGGCGCAGAAGATCACTAAC
>Ga0070741_10008882_pt1 | contig 19892 bp, 13 predicted proteins | sample Coa_R1_4_FD_66440 | JGI IMG/M metagenome (GOLD analysis project Ga0070741, IMG submission 66440) | Surface soil microbial communities from Centralia Pennsylvania, which are recovering from an underground coalmine fire - Coalmine... | ecosystem: Environmental > Terrestrial > Soil > Unclassified ...
CTGAATTATTCGGATACCGAGATCGCCCGGCTGCAGCAGAGCGGCACGCTGTATCGGGAGGACCGGTAGGGCGTCGCCGCCCATTTGTGACTTTTTCAATAGTTTCTCAGTCCTTAATCGGGTAAGCCGTTTCGCCGGGAATCGCGTCGAGGGACTCATATTTTCACTTAAAGTGACATTAGAGAGGCCCTGAACCACAACAGGTGCCGTCACCCTGGTGAGACCTCGACCCTGGCCTCGAATGATGCCTGTCCGGCCGAAAAACCAAAGACACTTACGGCAGCGTCAGGAAGGACTTTCTGCCCCGACGTCAAGGTATTCAACCCGAGCCAGCCATCTCGCAGCCACACTGTGCCAACGGGAACATCGTCAGTCACACGCGCACGGGCCTGCAACATCCCACGCTGGTTGAACATACGAATAGGAGCGCCGTCTTGCACCCCTCGCGCCGCCGCGTCAGCGGGCGAGATCCACACGTGTGGCTCGGGGTCGAGTTGTGCTAAGGCCGGCAGTGCGCGACCGTGATCATAGAAACTGTGAAAGTGCGTCAGCGTCCGACCTTGACTTAACGTCAACGGATACACAGATGGTGCGGTTTCTTCGTAGTCAGGAAGCGGGGGTAACCCCAACTCTTGTGCATGGGTAGAGAAAAACTCGACCTTGCCCGAGGGAGTCTGAAAACGACGGTCAGGATACGCAACATGAGAGATAAGAAGAGGATGAATCCCTCCTTCCTGCCGGAGCGTTGCGACTGCGGCGTGACCAGTGCTGGGGTGGTCCAGGACTGCGTTGATGAACTCCTCTTGCGACTCCCACGGAAAGAAGTCGTCCAGTTGTAAGCGCGGTGCTAAGCCTTGTAAAACCTGACTCAGCGGCCGTGTTTCACCCGGGGCCGGCAACGCCCGTTCCATAAGGTAGAGGTGCGTGTTCGTTGCTTTACAGCCGAGTTCTTCTAACCACGCTGTGCCGGGGAGAATGACGTCGGCAAAACGGCGTGCCGTGTCATTCATGAAGACATCATAGCTTACCACCAGGTCGGTGCGCTCCAATCCTGCGGCAAGCTGTTCTGTCTCCGCAAACGATGACAGCATGTTGGTGCCAAAGAGAAGGAGCACGCGGACCCGACGTTCACATAAGGCCGCGGTAATCTGCGACATCTGACTGGCAATGTAGTTGCCCGGCGGTCGACGTTCTTCGGCAATGATGTTCGCCAAGGCTTGACCGTGGCTTGTGCTGGCATGGCGCGGACCGAAGCCCCCGCCTGGAATACCAAGGTTTCCGGTCAAACCCGGCAAACAGGCAATGGCGCGACCGGCACGCCAACTGTTCGCCCCCTTATGCATGGAGCTGCCGCCCAACACGATCATCGCGGGGCGCGTTGTCGCATAGCGCCGTGCCAGAGCAACGATTCGCTCTGCAGAAATTCCGGTTATCCCCGCCGCCCAGCCCGGCGTGTAAGGCCGCACATGCGCAGACAACTCTTCAAAGCCAACGGTGTGCTGTGAGACGAACTCATGGTGATAGAGTTTTTCGGTAATAATGACGTGCATCAGCGCCAGCGCTAACGCCGTATCCGTCCCGGGCCGCAGCAGTAGCACCTCATCGGATTGGGCCGCGGTTTCCGCCCGGCGGACGTCAATCGTCACAACGTGTGCGCCTCGTCGTTTGGCCGCCACGATATGACGGGCGGTGTTCGGCTGACTGGCGAGTGTCGCTCCCCACAACAGAATGAGTTGTGAGTGTGCGCCCATATCCTCTTTGGTATTAGTGTCCAGCACACCAGTCATTCCAAGCCCGAAGGCGCCGAGACCCCAACAGATCATCGTCGGGTTCCACCACTGACAGCCATAAAAGTTGGCAAACCGACGCATGAGTTGACCATAGAGCCGCGTTCCGTAGTTGGTACTGGCAGTGCCATGCCCGGCCCAGATGCCGACGGCTTCACGTCCGACGGCGTGCATGCGCGTGGCAATCAGATCAAAGGCCTCCTCCCAACTCACCCGCCGCCAGGCATCATCCGTCCGACGTGCACGGACAAGGGGATACAACAGCCGTTTTGGGTTACCGATGATCTCATGGGATGCCCGCCCCCGCACGCAGAGAAAGCCGCGACTGTCGGGATTCTCCCGGTCGCCGCGGACACGAACTAGACGATCATCATCGACGTCCACTAGCATTCCACAGAGTGTCGGGTGGCAATTCATCGGACACATCGTGCGGACTGTGCGCTGTCGGGCGCCCTCCATATCAGACTCCTCCATCATATCCCTTGACCTCACATCTATCATGAGCAATGAATATAGGGCTTGACTTATGTCAAGCCGCACAGTGATTCCAGTACGATATCATTACATAAGGAACACGTATGCGTGAACCAGCAACCTCTGAAGGTGCTGAGCGCTTGCTAGTCAGGAATGGTGACCGATAATTTTTATGGCAACCGCCTCGTTTGTCCTTGGTGACTACGGTTGGCACAAAGAAACTACGTGACATCTACTAGGAGGAGATGAACATGGAAGAGTCGAAAAGTATCCCACCACCCCAACCCGCCGCCCAACCCATTGGTGCATTTACCCCACTACGGCAGTCCAGACAGCCACAAGAGTACTACGACCGCATCAAGCAGAAGTTCGCTGAGGAACGCGATCTGCGCTTGAAATACCGACCGGAAGGCACGGCCCAGTATACATCCGACCTCACTGGTATGTTTGCTAAGTACGAAATCGACCCCTATGGAGGCGAGATCAAACCGCGTGAGCCCATCAACGATACCGTTGAAGTTCTGTTCATTGGGGGCGGGTTCTCTGCCCTTCTCACTTCCGCGCGTCTGCGCGAGCGTGGGGTCGAGAGTATTCGCATCGTCGAACGTGGAGCCGACGTAGGTGGGACGTGGTACTGGAACCGCTACCCTGGTGTCGCGTGCGACGTGCCGTCTTATGATTACTTACCGCTGCTTGACGAGATGGACTACGTACCTAAGCGTCGCTACGCTACTGGCGATGAGATTTACGGCCACTGTCAGGCCATCGCCAAGCGCTACGATTTGTATAAGCTGGCGGTCTTCCAAACGACCGTCACCTCTACGGTATGGAATGAATCTGAACAAATGTGGCACCTCACCACGGATCGCGGTGATCACATGAAAGCACGGTTTGTGATCTGTGCCAACGGAACGCTCTCCAAGCCTAAGCTGGCGAAGATCAAAGGCATGGAGACCTTTAAAGGGCACTCCTTCCACACCTCGCGCTGGGACTACGATTACACAGGACGGGATCTCGCAAAGCTCGCAGACAAAGTCGTCGGCATTATCGGTACGGGAGCGACAGCGATCCAAGCTATTCCTGGCCTCGGTGCCATGTCCAAGGAGCTGTACGTGTTTCAGCGTACGCCGTCGTCCATCGATGTCCGCGACGACTGGGCTACTGATCCCAACTGGGCACGAAGACTAAAACCCGGATGGCAAGCCGAACGGCGCGCCCAAGCAATCAGAGGCCCACAACTCACCGCTGAGCAAAAGGCGGAACTTGCTTCTTTGACCCGGGAAGAGAAGATTCGCCGACAGGAAAACGCCAATATCGATCACATGATGCGCATTCACCGGCGGATCGAGGAGATCGTCAAAGATAAGGCGACGGCCGAAGCACTCAAGCCGTGGTACATGTTCATGTGCAAACGCCCATGTTTCCACGACGAATACCTTCCAACCTACAATCGCCCCAATGTTCATCTCATCGACACCAGAGGAAAAGGCATCACCGAGATCACCGAGAAGGGACCACTGTTTGAGGGTAAACAGTATGAACTAGACCTGCTCATCTACGCTACAGGCTTTGAGGTGCAGAAGACCGGTATTTACAACCAAATCAAGGGGAAGAATGGCCTCGACCTGAATGATAAGTACAGCGAAGGTATCCGCACGCTATATGGAATTCATACGCAGGGATACCCCAACCTCTTTATCATGGGTGGTTATCAGGCCTCATTCCAGTTCAACTTGACTGACATGCTGCAAACCCAAGGTGACCACATCGCCGAATGCATCGCCTACGTGCGCCAGCATGGTTACCAGACTATTGATGTCACTCCGGAGGCCGAGGAGTGGTGGGTACAAGAAGTGATCAAGCACCGCGGCAAGACCACTCGCAACCAGGACTGCACTCCGGGTTACTATAATTTCGAAGGCGAGTTTAATCGCCGTCAGGATGGGAACTATAACGGCGGCTTCTTTCAGTACTACACGCACATGAAAGAAGCGAGAGAGAAGGTAGGAGAGCAGTTCGTCTTCACGAAGTAATAAGCCGCCGTGAGAACGGCGAAACGGAAGAGAAAATGCCGTTTCGCCGTCTCGCTCTCTTCTTTCCTCTCATCTTTTTTCTCCGTTTATTCTTTATTCCTATATCCGTTTCCCCATTTATCCATTTCTCCTTTTCCCCCTTTCGTAGGTCCTCTCTACCCTCACCCTACCCTCAAATTTTGCTCTGCGGGGAACTCTCACAACTTGCTTACGGTTTAGAATATTATATAGTTTGGTTTTGGAACGAAGGGGCGATGCAGGTCATGCCCGTGTGTGCCAAGCCCGAGGGGGTCGGCTGGAAGGGTATTGTGGTGGGTGATCCCACGTTCGTCTTCAGCACTAGTGATAGAATCTCAGGGTTGGAATAAAGGAGGATCGGATGAAGCACGTATGGTTGTGGAAGGTCACGCTCTGTGTATGTGTCCTCTCTCTCTCAACTGCTCAGGCGGCGATTGTAGCTAATCTGGAAACGCCCACCGCCACCGGCGCCGGCAAAACTATTCTCAGTGGGTTTGCCTACGACGACGGCGGCAAGACGGTAACGATCAAAGCGCGCATTGACGGCGTCACCTTGACCGGTCCGGAAGTCATCGTGCCCTCAGGGACTATCCGTCAAGATGTGACGGCCAACGTCAATAGCGGCTTTAGTCTGGGCTTCAACTTTGGCACGGCGTTTAACCCGCCGGGGCCGCACACAATCGGGGTGGAGATCACTGCCCCAGGGGAGACCCCCTTGATTATTGATCGCGCGATCAAGGTGATCCACCCGGGCAACGCCGCGTTTGTGGATGATTTTGACTTATCCGGGGCCTCGTGCAGCCTGCAAGGCGACACCATTACTCTCAATAATGTGAGTGTCACCCCGCGCGGGGGCGGGCAGGCGGTCACGACCAATGTGGGGGCGCAATTCGCAGTGAGTGAGCAGGGGCTAGTATTCGTCTCAGATTCGTCAAACCCGGTGCCGAACAACTTCACGGCCACTCTCAACGGGGCGCAAGAGGTGCCGACCCCTACAAGCCTCACGGCCACGGGCACAGGGACTTTAGTGCTGAATCGGAGTAATAATACTATCACTTCTTGTAGCCTGACCTTTAGTAACCTCACCGGGCCGGCGATCGCCGCCCATATACATCTCGCTCCCCCGGGCACAGCGGGGGCGATCATTGTCCCTCTTAATCTCGGCGCTGGCGGCACGTCGCCGGCGACGTGCACCGCGAATACACCACTGACAGCAGAGCAGGTCACGGCGCTGGACCAGGGGAATCTGTATTTCAATGTGCATACGGCTGCCAATCAGGCGGGCGAAGGGCGCGGCCAGATTGTGGCTGCACCATAAACGGGAGCGGAGCAAGGGCGGCACGCACGGCACGGGTGTTTGCGGAAAGCATTCCACACGACCTTGTCAACGTATTCGCGCGGATGGAAGCACCGTAGCAAGTGAGAGTAAGGTCTTGCAGATTGTTTTCTTTACAAGTCATTCCTATCCTCCCTTTTCTCGATGCCCACTCCCCTACCGTAACCGGGGACAGTCCCAGTAGAACTTAGGACAGGCTACGCGGGCATAACGGCAGGAGCGGCCCGGGAGGTCGTTCCTGCACGAGCCTGTCCTGAATAAGCACCGGTACGCGGATATGTTGCTTGGGAGGAGATATGCTGGAGGTCAAGAGCGGGCCCTCAGACTCCTCGACGAAGCACTCGAGATGGCGCAGGCTATCGACATGGAGTTCACGGCATAGAATATTGTCACCCTTCGTGAACAAGCCTTTCAGTCTTCGAAAGAATCCTTTTTCTCACCTTCATTCTGCTCTGCCCCTTTTTTCAACCGTTTCTTAATAAGGCAAACGAGGATAGCACTCGCCTTGCAAAAACTTGTGCCGCGATCGTGCTTTGTGTTAATTAATAGAATTACGACTGGGGCGCGTTCCTCCCCGGGATGCCCGCGCAGATTCTAGAAAAACCGTGCCCCGTCCGGCAACCCCTTGTCTCTTAATATACGATATAGGTGACCTAACGCGATTGCTATGACGGTTTCCGTGGAAGGGAAGATCGGGATAGGCTTCGGGGCGGCACTGTTGCTGTTAACAGTCGTTGCTGTGGTCTCATACCGAACGACGATTTCCCTCCTAGACACTATGACATGGGTGAACCACACCCATGAAACACTCATCAAGGTCAAAAGCCTCCTGTCGCACGTCAAAGATCTCGAAACAGGTATGCGCGGCTATGTCATCACGGGGAAGGATCTTTTTCTCGAACCGTATGAGGCTGCTCGCGCCGAGGTTGAGCAAGACTTTGCGGCGCTACGCGCCTTAACTGCAGATAACCCTCAGCAACAACGGAATCTCGATACCCTCGCCCCGCTGCTGGCGGAGAGAAAAGCTCTCGCGCGGCGGGCAATTGACTTACGCAGGGGAGAAGGCCTCCAGGCTGCAGTTGAGGAGGCCCAAAGGGGACAAGGGCAGGAGGTGATGGAGGCGATACGAAAAGGAGTCCAACAAATCGAAGAAGAGGAATATGAGTTATTACGCCGACGGGAGGAAGCCACTGGCGCCAACGCTCAAAAGACGATTATTATTCTCTTACTCGGCAGCACGTTAGCAGTCGCCATAGTAGCGTTCTCCAGTAGGCTCTTTTCTCGCGAGCTTACCGCCCGCCGGCGGGCGGAGGCGGCCCTACAAAAGGCACACGATGAACTAGAAGTCCGCGTGCAGGAACGAACCGCCGAGCTTGTCAACGCCAATGCCGCCTTACAGACTGAGATTAGCGAGCGCCGACGAGTGGAGACGGCGCTGCGGGAGAGCGAAGAACGCTACCGCGTCATGGCTGAAACGGCCTCGGACGCCATCCTCACGATTGATGAAGAAAGTACTATCTTATTTGTCAACCAGGCGGCTGAGCAGACATTCGGCTACCTCAGTGAGGGGTTGCTCGGGCAACCCCTCACGACGTTGATGCCTGAACCCCTGCGCCCGATGCACCGGGCTGCAATAAAACGCTACCTTGAGACCGGTGAGAAGCGCATTTCATGGAAAGCGGTGGAACTCCTTGGTCTCCACAAGAGTGGCAAAGAGATTCCACTGGAGATCTCTTTTGGTGAATTCAGCAAAAATGGCAAACGTATGTTCACTGGCATCGTCCGTGACATCAGTGAGCGCAAGCAGGCGGCAAGAGCGCTGGAGGAGAACCACAGTCTCTTGCGGGCTGTCATTGAAGGAACCACCGATAGTATCCTCGTGAAGGATCTGCAGGGTCGCTATGTGATGATCAACCCCGCTGGTGCCGACTTTCTAGGGAAGTCCGTGCAGGAAGTGATCGGTAAGGACGACACAGAATTATTGTCACCTGACACTGCCTGCCAGATCATGGATTACGACCGCAGGGTAATGGCCGCTGGAAAAACTCAAACACACGAAGAAGTTGCCACCGCGATGGGAATAACGCGGACCTACCTGTCAACTAAGGGAGTCTATCGAGATCAGCAGGGAAACATCCTCGGCCTCATCGGCATCTCGCGTGACATCACCGAGCGCAAGCAGGCGGAAGAAGCTCTACAGCACTACGCCACCGAGCTGGAACAGCGTATAGCCGAGCGCCAGCGGGCGGAGGAAGAACTGCGCACAAGCGAAAAACGTTTCCGTTCTCTCATCGAGAATAGCTCGGATGCTGTTGCCTTGTTTGGCGAGGATGGGACTATTCTGTACGGCAGTCCTTCCACCACTCACCTCTTAGGTTATACGCTTGACGAATTCGTTGGCCGCAATGCCTTTGCGCTGATCCATCAAGATGATCGAGAATTCGTACGGGGCCAATTGACCGACTCGGTGCGACAGCCCGGGATGAGAGTCTCTGTTCAAGCGCGTGTCCGGCACAAGGACGGCTCGTGGCGCTGGCTTGAAGGGATCTTCACCAACTTGCTCGCCGAGCCCAGTGTGCAAGCAATTGTTAACAATTACCGCGACATTACCGAACGTAAGCAGGCTGAAGCCGAGCGCGAGGAATTACTGGCCGAGCAGCAGCGGCAGCGCGAATTCATGGAAAGCCTGGTGAATCATGTGCCGGTCGCCATTGCCACCGTCGCGGGCCCGGAACTTCGCTACCACTCGGTCAACCCTACCTACCAGGCGATTGTCGGCCCGGATGTGAAGCTGATCGGGCAGATGTATCGGGACATCTTCCCCGAGGCCGCCGACCGCGGCGCTGAGGAATACTTGCGACAAGTGCTGCGGACTGGCCAGCCCTGGAAAATACGTGATTTTGAAACGCTGATCCCAGGGCGTACGGGCATGACCTGGTGGGAAGGGGAAGTCATTCCTCTCCCCGGGGCCTTCGGGGCACCCGATTTGCTGTTAATCCTCAATTGGGAAATCACCGAACGCAAGCAAGCGGAAGAGGAAATTCGGAGACTGAACACGGAGCTTGAACAACGAGTGATCGAGCGCACCGCGCAGCTCGAAGCCGCGAACAAAGAGCTAGAGGCGTTCAGCTACTCGGTTTCGCACGACCTGCGCGCGCCACTGCGGGCGATGGCAGGCTTCACTCGCCTCTTGTTGACTGATTACGCGCCGCAGCTCGTTCCCCGCGCTCAACACTACTTGCAGCGAGTGCAACACAACGCGCAGCACATGGGCCAACTGATCGATGACCTGCTGGCCTTCTCGCGCCTGAGCCGTCAACCGCTCAGGACGCGGCAAGTCGCGCCTGCCGACCTCGTGCGCCAAGTGCTTGAAAGTTTGCGCGACGAGCAAAACGGACGACAGGTCGCCATCACGGTTGGGGAGCTCCCCCACTGCCAGGCCGACTCGGCGTTGCTCACTCAGGTCTTTGTCAATCTGCTGGCCAACGCGCTCAAGTTCACGCGCCAGCGGGACGTCGCGCACATTGAGATCGGTTGCCGGCAGGCAAACGGCGAGCAGGTCTATTTCGTGAAAGACGACGGAACCGGTTTTGATATGCAATATGCGAACAAACTGTTCGGCGTGTTCCAACGGCTGCATAGAGTCGAGGAGTACGAGGGGACTGGTGTGGGGCTAGCTATTGTTCAGCGTATTATCCACCGCCACGGCGGGCGGGTGTGGGCCGAGGCTGCTATAAATGCCGGCGCAACATTCTTCTTCACGCTCTCAGAAGGGAACCCTGATGACAGAACAGCGAATCGAAGTGTTGTTGGTTGAGGACAACCCTGACGACATAGACCTTACCTTGCACGCCCTCAACAGTCACTTCGTCACAAACCTCATCGAGGTCGTGCGCGACGGCGCCGAGGCGCTGGAGTTTCTCTTCGCTAAAGGCGCGTACGCGCATAGACATATTAACGACCCCCCTAAGCTCGTACTGCTCGACCTGAAACTGCCGAAGATCGATGGGTTAGAAGTCCTACGACGGCTCAAGGCTGACCCACACACCCAGGCGATCCCGGTGGTGATGATCACGTCCTCCCGGGAAGAGCGGGATATCGTCGAGAGTTATCAACTGGGCGTCAACAGCTACATCGTCAAACCGGTAGACTTTGAACAATTCATCGAAGCAGTGAAGCAAGTAGGTTTGTATTGGCTGCTGCTCAATCAGCCCCCCGCGCGCTGACCGGACCGGAGTCAAGGAGGAAGGATGGTAACTTCGCTGCGAGTGCTGATTCTCGAAGACAATCCCGACGACGCCGAACTAATGCTGAATGAGTTACACCGGGTGGAGTTTGTTCCTATCTGGCGGCGGGTGGAGACGCGGGCAGAGTACCTGTCGCAGTTATCGGAGGGCTGCGACGTAATTTTAGCGGATTACTCCCTGCCACAATTCAACGCGTTGCAAGCCTTGCAACTATTGCAGACCCAAAATTTAGACATCCCCTTTATCGTCGTCACAGGTTCCGTCGGTGAAGAGTTAGCCGTCGAGTGCATCAAACAAGGTGCGGCCGACTATCTGCTCAAAGACCGGCTGGCGCGGTTGGGACCGGCGGTGATGCAAGCCTTGCACGAGAAACGTATACGCGACGAGAAACGGCAGGCGGAGGAGCGCATACAGAGCGAAGCACAGATTGCGCTGGCCCTCGCGCGCGTGGGCCAGGGACTCATTGCTTCTCTCGATACCCCAACCATTCTTGACCACCTCTGCCACCTCATCAGCAACGTATTGCAGTGTGAGTCGAGCCACACATTGCTCTGGCAGCCACAAGATAATGCCTTTGTCTCTGTCGCCTGCTGGGGAAGCACGTCCGAGCAGTGGGAAGCCTTGCGGCTGCTGAGGGCGTCACGCGATGACTTTATCGATATACTCATCCGCTTAGAGAGCGAAGACATCGTGTGGCAGCAAACAGCACGGACCAAAGACTTGTTTTCTCGAGGGCTCCTGCAGCAGCTCGGAGTTACGGAGTGTCTGTGGATGGCGTTACGGCGAGGCGGAGAGGTCATCGGTCTCCAGGCGGCCGCGTACCGCACCGGTGAGCCCTTCTTGCGACCACAGCGAGAGTGTATCGGGCGGGGCGTAGCACAATTAGCCTCTTTGGCGCTCAACAACGCGCGGTTGCTAGAGCAAGCCGAACGTGCGAGCCGCATCAAATCAGATTTTCTCTCCATGATGTCACATGAACTGCGCACTCCACTGCACGTCATCATGGGCTACAACAGTCTTCTGCTCGAAAACGAATCCGACCCTGTTACGCCAACGCAAACCGACATGCTTCTGCGCATCGAAAAAAACGCCAAAGAGTTGCTAGCTCTCATCACCGCCACACTCGATATGAGCCGTTTGGAGGCAGGGCGTGTGCCTCTGATTATAGAAGAGGTGGATGTGTATCAATACATTGAAGAGTTAGTCAAAGAAACCGAAGAGCAACTCCGGGAAAAGACGGGCCTTCGCCTGGAGTGGCGGGCGGTGTCAGACCTACCCGTACTACATACGGATCCGACCAAGCTCAAAATCGTGCTCAAGAATTTGCTCGGCAATGCGATAAAGTTTACCGACGAGGGGGCGGTCACGCTCACCGTCTCCCCACTGGGCGACGGGATTGAGTTCCGTGTCAGCGACACAGGGATTGGGATCGCACCGGATGTACTGCCGTACATCTTCGAGATGTTCCGGCAAGGCGACGCCTTAAACACGCGCCGTCACGGGGGCGTCGGTCTCGGACTTTACGTTGCCCAGCAGCTCCTGGAACTGCTAGAGGGGATGATCACGGTAGAAAGTGCGGTCGGACAAGGCTCGACGTTCCGCGCGTGGATACCAATTGGCCGGCAGGAAAAAATCAGGCAGCAGCCGAAAAATCCTCAAACGATCCGCCTCGATCCTCAAACTATGAGTGATTTTTGATACGTTTTTCGAAACCTGGCCTCTCTTCAGGCGTAAGTGTCGGCGGAGATTTTGCGTGACTGTGCGGCCCGCGCGCGGGCCGCGGTCGGCCTAGAGCAGTTTTCAGTTGCATGAGTCCTGCTGTTCGTGTGCCACGGGCAGCCTGCCCCTTCCGTCGGGGGGCTCGCTGCCCGTGGTGCAGAATTGGCGAACCCGTCGCACTCGTATGCCCCTTACGATGATGGATACACCCGAGTGAAAACCGTGCTAGAGGGTGTTTGGAAAGTAGGGGAAATGTCATTGCGTCGCCGTCTGCGACTCCTCGCAATGACATTTTCATCCCCGTTGCCAATCCCTTCGCCTAGGGTTTTGTCTTAAAGTCCTCATTACTTCTTCATCATCGCCGCTAAGGCGGCGCGCTGCTCATCAAGAGCCTTCTTGGCAGACGGGTGCTCTTGCACACGCCCCCACCATGCGGCGATCTTTGGTCGACCTTCGGTGGGAAGCTTGCTGCCAAACTGCGGCAAGAAGGTCGTCAAGAAGAACATGGTCGGCGCCAGTGCGCAATCGGCCAACGTGAACGCATTTCCTGCCGCATACGGACTTCCGATCATTGATTCAAGTTGATCTAACCGATTGTTGACTTCTGTTATCTTCTCTTGAATGAATTTATCGTCCAGCTGCTGACCGAACAGCTTCGGAAATACCGCGCGCATCGGCGGCTCGAGATAGAGATCATGAAAGCGGGTGAAGGCACGAACTTTCGCACGCCCCTCAGCGTCTTTGGGCAGGAGCGGCTTTTCAGGGAATTTATCTTCGAGGTATTCGTTGATCAGTTCGGACTCCGCAATAAGCTGGCCGTTATCAAGCACGAGCGCCGGCACCTTACCAAGTGGGTTGATTTTCTTGTAGTCGGCTGAGCCCAGGCCACCCGGCGGATCAACAAGATCAACTTTGAGTCCTTTCTCATAAATGGCGATGCGGCTCTTCGTCGCAAAATTGCTCAAGCCCAAATTGTACAGCTTCATAGCGCTACCCCCTCACAATGTATTTATCTTGGCGACTATTGAGCACTGGGCAAATTAAGTCAAGGCTAGAATCATATGTCACGATCAAGTCGGTGAACGAGAAATCAGCGGGAGAAAAAAGCCAAGAAGATATCTCATACCGTTCCTTTCCCATTATTCGTTCAGTGCGCGTAACCGCCGTCGCGTGGTCACGCACTCCGGCAACAACATTGTTGAGGAAGAGACAAACGAAGAACAACGTCATTTGGGAGTGAATCTTGTGCGTCTCCATAATATCCCCCGTTCCCCCCGTTCGTTTGAGAAATACGCCGAACGTAAGTACAAACTATGCTTGCTTGCAGAGCCCGGAGGCATGCGATAGTGAGGGGCGGGTTATGAAAATGCAAAATGCAAAATGCAAAATGCAAAATGCCGAAAGCAACTACCACTGGTGCATCCGGACTCTTTGGGTCTTGACGATCAGTCTATTCATGACAAGTACCGCCGACGCTCGTGTGACCAAGATTGTGATCGACAAGGTAGAGTCCCCGACCTTTGACGGGCAGGAATTCGGCCCCGTAGGAAAGTACGAAAAACTCCTTGGCCGGGTGTTCGGCGAAGTTGACCCCAACGCCCCTGAGAACATAGAAATTGTCAATCTCGACAAAGCACCCAAGACTACGGGCGGGCATGTCACTTACAGTGCTGACCTGTACATCCTCAAGCCGGTCGACCTCGCTAAAGGGAACGGCAGGATTTTCTACGGCGTCCTCAACCGCGGCGACAAGATAGACCTTGTCCTCATGAACAACGCACCGAACGGCGAGCACACGAATAACCCGACTTCACTTGCCGATGTTGGCAACGGTTTTCTCATGCGTCAGGGATACACGCTGGTCTGGAGCGGTTGGCAAGCGCAGGGCAAGAGCGGCGCGCAATGTTGCGTGGAGTCCAAGCCCGGCATGATGCACGCGGAATTGCCAATTCCGACAAACGGGAATCAGCCCCTCATCGGCCCGGTTCGAGACCTGTTTGTCGGCCGGCAGCAGAGTAATCCGCCGGACCACCAAACGGCCACCTTAAGCTACCCGGTCGTCAATCAAACTTCACAACAGGTCCGTGTTGATGTTCGTGCCAAGGCGGAAGGGGAACCGCCGCAACCGATTCCCCTCTGCGTCGAGGGTACGAAAACACTCCGCTGCTGGAGCTTTGTCGACGAGCAGACGATTCGCATTACGCCCGGCTTTGAGCCCGGCCAACTGTACGAAGTCAACTACACCGCTAAGAATCCGACCGTGCTCGGACTCGGCTTCGCGATTACGCGCGACGTGGTCTCGTTTCTCCGCTACCAACCGCTAGACGACCACAAGACTCCGAACCCACTCCGGCGCGATGAACAAACGACGGTCGGCGTAGAGAAAGTCTTCGCGTCAGGCATCTCCCAAGCCGGACGCTATTTGCAAGAACATCTTGTGAGTGGATTTAATCAAGATGAGCAGAAACGCATAGTGTTTGACGGGTTATTGATTGACATTGCCGGCGCGGGAAAAACTTTTACTAATTTTGCTTTCGGTCAGCCCGGCCGCACGCGCGGCGGGCACCAAGACTATGATTTCCCCGAGAACTGGTTCCCGTTCGCCTACGGCGCACAAGACGACCCGCTCACCGGCAAGCACGCAGGGCTGCTGCGGAACGGCACCGGCAAGGTGGGCGATGGCTTTGACCCGCTGGTGATGGTTACCAACACGGCTACGGAATACTGGCGCAAGAGTGCGTCGTTACTGCACACCGACGCGCTGGGCAACGACGTCCCTATTCCTGACAACGTCCGCCTCTATTTTTTTGCCAGCACACAACATTTTCCCTTGTTTCCTCGGCTCACCACTTCGCTCGGGGAACGGTTACCGAAAGGCGTTTGCCAGCAGGATCAGAACCCGGCGTTTCGCGGCCCGGTGATGCGTGCGTTACTGGTCGCGCTTGATGAATGGGCGACAAAAGGGATTCCCCCTCCTGACGCCCGCGTTCCGACACGACAAGATAAAACACTCGTTCCAGAAGCGGAGAGTATCGCTTCGTTCCCGACCGTTCCCGGAGTGCGGCACATTGGCCGTGCCAACCCGACGTACGTGTTGTATGGCACAGTCACGGCAAAAAGCTCGCAAACACAGTATGTGACACTAGTGCCTAAAACCAATGCCGACGGGAATGATCTCGGAGGTATCGTCCTTCCTGACATCGCGGCGCCACTCGGCACGCACACCGGCTGGGCGGTGCGCGCCGATGTTCCCGGCGAGATGTGCGACAACCTCGGACAATTCATCCCCTTCGCCTACGGAAAATCTCAGCGGAATCTCGCGCGCGACCCGCGCCTCTCGCTCACCGAACGGTACTCGAAGGGGTCCTACGTCGATCGGATCAAACAAGCAGTGAAAGATTTGCAAACTCAACGGCTCTTACTTGCGGAAGACGCCGCGCTGTATGTTGCAGACGCCCAGCAAAAAGTCGCGGCTATTTTCGCGCCGCCGCCAGCGCCGCCGCAGAAGGAGGAAAAAGCAAAAAGAACGAAGAGAAAAAGAAACCGTTGACAGCGACCGCCACCTCGACGAATAATCGGCGTCACCCAAGGGAGGGCGTTCTATGGAAAAAGACGTTACCTTTTACAGTGCGGGGTTCAAATTGTTTGGCACGCTCTATGTACCAGACGACATTCGCTCAGGAGCGAGACTGCCGACTGTTCTTTGTTGTCATGGACTACGCGCGAACCGGAAAGTCATTCTGCCTGAGTTCGCCCGCACGTTCGTCAAACACGGCTACGCCGCGTTCGTTTTTGATTATCGCGGGTTCGGGGACAGTGAAGGGCAAAAACACCGTCTCATCTCTCGTGAACGTGACGAGGACATCATCAACGCCACGACCTTTCTCGGCCTGCAACCGGAGATCGACGCCGACCGTATCGCCCTCTTTGGCATTAGCTATGGCGGCGCCAATGTGATTTCTACCGGCGCGGCCGATCCACGAACGAAAGCAGTTGTGAGTGTGGTAGGTTTTGGGGACGGTGATCGCTGGATGCGCAACAGCCGTCGACTGTGGGAGTACTGGGCGTTACGCAAACGAATCGAGAAAGACCGTGAGCGTCGAGTGCTCACCGGCACCTCGGAATACGTCGATGCCTACGAAATCCTCATTCCCACGCCGGCGGAAGAGAAGGTCTACAGTGGCGGCGGACAAATTGCCTCGCTCAAAAGTGAACTGCCACTCGAAACTGCGGACGACATCATGTCATACAAACCAGAAGCCGTGGTCGCCCGGATCGCCCCACGTCCGCTGCTCATCATCGGGGCGGAGTTAGATTATCTCACCGGGTTTGAGGAGTGCGTCAGTTTGTACGAGAAAGCACAGGAACCGAAGCGGTTGCACATCCTGCCGGGAATTTCTCATTACGACACTTACACGCTGGGCTTTGACACCGTCGTGCGGTTGAGCCTCGATGTGTTTGGGCAAACTTTGAAAAATGTCCAGAGTTCAGAGTCTAGAGTCAAAAACTACTGACTACTGAATGCTGTCTACTGACTAGTTATTTTTAAGGAGCGACCTGTGGAATTTGGTCTATTCTCTTTGTTTGATTTTTTCCGCGACCGGCAAGACGAGGTCGCCTACTATCGCAACACGCTCGACCTGATCGTTCTCTCTGAAAAACTCGGATACGATTCCGTCTGGCTCGGAGAAGAGCACTTCTATTCATTCGGCATTTGCCCGAGCCCGCAGATGTTCTTAACCGCGGTCGCACGGGAAACGTCACGTATTCGCCTTGGCACCGCGATCAGTCTCTTGCCGTTTGAGAACCCGCTGCGCAAAGCCGAAGACTTTGCCATGCTCGACCTCCTCAGTAATGGGCGGCTCAATTTCGGCGTCGGGCGCGGCATTATCCCCGCACATTTTACCGGCTTTGGTGTTGACCCACACGAGAGCCGCGCACGCTACGAGGAATCGCTGGCGATCATTCGGCGAGCGTGGACCCAAGATACGTTCTCATATGAAGGAAAGTTCTGGCAGGTGCCACCCTTATCACTTGCGCCAAAGCCAGTGCAGAAACCACATCCACCAATCTATCGGGGCACGCTCAGCCCGGAATCGTTTGAAGGAGCAGCTATCGCCGGAGACAATGCGTTTGTTGTGCCGTGGCTGAGTGCGCCGATCCCGGAAATGAAAAAGCGCGTGGACCGTTACCGTGCGCTGGTGAAAGAGCATGGTCACGCCCCAACACGGATGACCGCAATCTTTTTCCTTTTCGTCGACCCGGATTACCAGGTCGCCAAGCGCGACGGGATCGAGACCACGCGCAACTACACGCAACTGATTACCTCCTTCGTCCCAGAGGTAGCAATGAAGGCACTGCGGGCGGATGACCCGTTGAAAACCTTTTTGAACTTCGTTCTCACCATGCCCGACGATCTTGAAGCGCGGGCCGTTGTTGGCACCCCAGCCGACTGTCGCCGTCGCTTAGCGGAACTTAACCGTGAGTTAGGTCTCGATCAGGTGGCTTTTTACTTTCACGCCGGCGCGCGTGACCCGCAACGTGCGCGGCATAACATCGAACTGTTCGCGCGAGAAGTGATGCCAGAGTTTCAAACAAAGCGATGAGGACTAAGATTGAATAGCACCGAGGTTCGAGCTTCGAGGAGGAATAGCAGCAAGCTCTGCTCCGCTCTCGTTCCTCGGCCCTCATGGCTCGGAGCTAACAGACTCAGTCCTTACGAAAGAAAAGGAGGGTTACAAAATGTTATTGAAGGATAAGATCGCAATTGTGACAGGGGCGGGAGCGGGAATGGGGAAAGCCATCGCGCTGCGCTACGCGCGGGAAGGCGCACACGTCGTGTGTGCCGAAATTAACGATGCCACCGGGAACCAGACTGCCGCCGAGGTCAGCGCGCATGATCGACGTGGGATGTTCGTGAAAACGGACATGGGCAAGCTGGGTGACATCAATGCGATGGTGGCTAAAACGATGGAAACGTTCGGCCGCATTGATATTCTCATGAACAACGCCGGTGTCACCAAGAAGCTCGACTTCTTTGAGGTCACGGAAAAGGACTGGGACTGGATTCATACGGTCAATGCTAAAGGTGTGTTTTTCTGCATGCAAGCTGTGGCCCGCGAAATGGTGAAACGTAAAGAAGGGAAGATCATCAATATCGCGTCGATCGCCGGCAAAGGATTCCGTGGCACCTCGAATATTTCCTACGCCGGGTCTAAAGGTGCGGTTATCGCCATGACCCGCATCGGTGCTTCACAGTTAGCGAGATACAATATCAATGTGAACGCTATTAACCCCGGCGCGACCCGCACCGAACTCTATGATCGAGTAATGAAAGAAATCGTCGAACGCGAGAAAATCACCGAAGCCGAGGCGATGGCGCGGATGGACGCGTCGATTCCCCTGCGGCGCTCAAACAGCGGCGACGATATCGCCAACATGGCCGCGTTCTTGGCGTCAGACGAAGCGCGCAACATCACCGGCCAGTCGTTTAACGTCGACGGCGGGTTGATGTGGGACTAACGGGGAGCAGGGAAAAGGGGAAAGGATAAATGGATAAATGGGGAAACGGATAAAAAGGAGAGAGATCGCTTTGCATTCTATGTCTGAGTTATCCCATTTATCCCTTATCCATTTCACCATTTATCCTCGTGTTATTTGCGGGCCAACAACTGAACACGATACCGGAGGAATAACCCGATGCCGAAGATGGACCATGTACTCAGTGATTTACGCGTTCTCGACTTGACTCGTGCACTGGCCGGGCCGAGCTGCACACGGATGCTCGCGGAAATGGGAGCCGAAGTCATAAAAGTTGAGCCGGGCCCGGGCGGCGATCTTGCCCGACGGTTTTCTAATTATCGCAATAATCGCAGCCTGTACTACATCCAACAGAACCTTGGCAAGAAAAGCCTATGTGTAAACTTGCGCGATCCGCGTGCACTCGCACTCGTCGCCGAACTGGTCCCGCACGTCGACGTCGTGGTCGAGAATTTCAAGCCGGGCGTGATTGCTGACATGGGGCTCGGCTACGACCGACTGCGGGAGATGAAAAAAGACATCATCTTGTGTTCGATTTCTGCCCTGGGTCAAAGCGGACCGCTGGCAAACAAACCAGGATACGATTATATCGCGCAAGCGTATTCGGGCGTTACGTCGATGATCGGTGATCCTGAGGACGGGCCGTACATTCCCTTGGTCGGCTTGGGCGATGTGAGCACCGGTGTACATGCGGCCTTGGCTATCGTCTCGGCTCTCCGATACCGAGACCGCACTGGCGAAGGACAGCACTTGGACGTTGCGCTGCTTGATGTGTATTACCACTACCACGAGGTGAATGTACACACCTACAGCGGGAGTGGCGGGGCCGTAAAACCGACCCGCGCGGGACGTCATATGACCTATGCGTGCCCAGGCGGCGTCTTCCGTGGCAAGAATGGCTATTTGGTTATCATGTCGTTTCTCCATCACTGGAAAGATCTGTGTACCGCAATGGGGCGCCTCGATCTCGTTGAGGATCCGAATTTCAGTACTGACCCCGCCCGCCTTCAACGACGAGCTGAAGTGGTGAAGATTATCGAAGATTGGCTGCAGACCTTTCCTGACGTTCCGAGCGCCATTGCCCACATGGAGAAACACCAAGTGCCAGTCGCACCTGTGCTATCAGTGGCGGAGACGGTGCAGCATCCTCACCACCGCGCACGCGGCACCGTGCGTACCGTAAATGATCGACTGGCTGGAGATTTCGAGATGCCCGGTATGCCGCTCAAGTTCTCACGCTTTCCGAAAGATCTGCCGTTGGAAGCCGCAACCCTCGGTCAGCACAACGGGGAAATTCTCACGACCTATCTCGGTCGTTCGTCACAAGAAGTGCAAAAACTGCGAGAAGCCGGAGTGTTGATCGAAAAGGAAATATGAATCGCCGAAAATGAAACGGAGAACCGGAGACCTCCCCGCCATCTTTTTGCCCCGTTTCCCCGATTCTCCCGTTCATCGTTCCAGGTTGTTCATCTTACAATGCGGTGATCTATCTTTGACTTCCCATCAAGGAGTAAAAAATGCCGCAGGCGGAACACGCGCTCACTGGTTTACGAGTCCTCGATTTTACCCGCGCCTTAGCCGGGCCAACATGCACACGCATGCTGGCGGAGATGGGCGCCGAGGTCATCAAAGTCGAACCCGCCCCGAAGGGCGATATGAGTCGGGCGGCGTCGGTCTACAACTTCCATGAGGTCAACGTGCATCAAGTCCGGGCAAGCGGCGGAAAGGTCAAACCCAC
>Ga0070741_10008883_pt1 | contig 19890 bp, 18 predicted proteins | sample Coa_R1_4_FD_66440 | JGI IMG/M metagenome (GOLD analysis project Ga0070741, IMG submission 66440) | Surface soil microbial communities from Centralia Pennsylvania, which are recovering from an underground coalmine fire - Coalmine... | ecosystem: Environmental > Terrestrial > Soil > Unclassified ...
ATCGTTCACTGCGAGTCACCAGAGCACGTGCCGTTCGCGCTGACACCGGCCACCGGCAAAAAGGAGGCTTCGCGTGAACGAGCCCGGACGCACTCGCAACGTGACCTGGCACGATCCCTCGATCTCTGCCAGGACGGCGCTTTCGCTGGCGGGGATCACCTTCCTCCGGGCGATCGCCGAGGGCCGGATTCCGGCGCCGCCGATCGCGGAGCTGATGGGCTTCGAGCTGGTGGAGGTCGGCGAGGGCCGCGCCGTGTTCAGCGTCGAACCGCGGGAGTACCACTACAATCCCATCGGCGTGGTCCATGGCGGCGTGGCCGCGACGCTGCTCGATTCCGCGATGGGATGCGCTGTCCACTCCGCGCTTCCCGAAGGCCGCGCCTACACCACGCTCGAGATCAAGGTGAACTACGTGCGCGCGCTGAAGCGCGACACCGGACGCGTGCGCGCGATCGGGAAGGTGATTCACGTCGGAGGCAAGGTCGCCACGGCGGAGGGTTCCCTGGTCGACGCGGCGGACAAGCTCTACGCGCACGGGACCACGACCTGCCTCCTGATGGACGTCGCGCGCGCAGCTTCCCGGTGAGATCCGGGAGCGAGCGGCGCCGCGCAGGCCGGCCTGCATCCGCTCGATGTTGACGGAGCGGATCTCCGCCGGTACTTCGAACACCGCCATCACCACCAGGATCGCCAGGCCGGCATCCGCACCACCATGCCGGTGAGATGGTTGCTTCCCGGCACTCGCCTCGCCAGCGACTTCGGCTTCGTGAACGGCATCTTCATCGCGCGCTCCAACGCCGGTTCCGAAGACCGGACTTGGTCGCGCCGCGCCGGTGGAATATCGTCCTCCCGCCTGTCGGAGTGAGGAGACGCGATGGCATCGACGCAGAGCGCGGGCACGATGCCCGGCCGCATCGAGAGCATCCACGTCGCGACCAGCGCCGGCGAGCCGATGCGCGCCGCGGAGCGGATCCGTCTTCGCCGGGGGATCGGCCTCGACGGCGACCGGTACGCGGCCGGGCTGGGCCACTTCTCCGGCATGCCGGGCACCGGCCGCGCGCTCACTCTCATCGAAGCCGAGGTGCTCGAGGATCTGCGCGACAGCCTGGGGATCTCGCTGCGGCCCGGCGAGACGCGGCGCAACCTCACCACCCGCGGCGTCGCGTTGAACGCGCTGGTCGGGCATCGCTTCCGGATCGGGACGGTGCTCTGCGAGGGGATGCGCCTGTGCGAGCCGTGCGCGTATCTGGAAGGCGTCCTCGCAAGGCCGCTGCTCGCTCCGCTCTCGCAGCGGGGCGGGCTGCGGGCAGACGTCCTCGAAGACGGCGAGATTCGCATCGGCGACGAGCTGCGGCCGCTCGAAGACGCGGCGACACGGCGAAGGGGAACGAATGAAGACGCGGATCACTGAGCTCCTGGGCATCGAGCATCCGATCATCCAGGGGGGCATGCACTTCGTCGGATTTGCCGAGCTGGCGTCGGCGGTCTCCAACGCCGGAGGCCTGGGGATCATCACCGGGCTCACCCAGAAGACGCCCGAGCTGCTCGCGAAAGAGATCGCGCGCTGCCGCGAGATGACGGACCGGCCCTTCGGCGTGAACCTGACCTTCCTCCCGGCGTTCACCACGCCGCCTTATCCCGAGTACATCCGGGCGATCGTGGAGGGCGGGGTGAAGATCGTCGAGACCGCGGGGCGCAATCCGGAAGCCTACCTGCCGGCGTTGAAGGCGGCCGGAATCAAGGTGATCCACAAGTGCACCTCCGTCCGCCATTCGCTCAAGGCGCAAGCGATCGGCTGCGACGCGGTCAGCGTCGACGGGTTCGAATGCGGCGGTCATCCCGGCGAGGATGACGTGCCCAACTTCATCCTGCTCCCCAGGGCGGCCGAGGAGCTGGAGATCCCCTTCGTCGCGTCGGGCGGGATGGCGGACGGACGCAGCCTCGTCGCCGCCCTGGCTTTGGGCGCCGACGGCATGAACATGGGAACGCGCTTCATCGCCACGAAAGAAGCGCCGGTTCACGAGAACGTGAAGAAGGCGATCGTCGCCGCATCCGAGCTGGACACCCGGCTGATCATGCGCTCGCTGCGCAACACGGAGCGCGTGCTGAACAACGGCGGAGTCCAGCGCTTGCTGGAGATCGAGCGCGAGAAGGGCGACGCGCTGACCATCTCGGACATCCACGGCCAGGTGGCCGGGATCTATCCGAAGGTGATGCTCGAAGGCGACGTCGACGCCGGAGCGTGGAGCTGCGGAATGGTCGCGGGGCTGATCCACGACATTCCCACGGTGAAGGAGCTGATCGACCGGATCATGCGCCAGGCCGAGGACCTGATCGGCGGGCTCAGTCGAAGCGTCGCCCAAGGACATTCTTGATCGGAGTCAACAGGCCCGTGTGCGCGCACGCCCACGAGTACAATCCCAGCGCGGCCCTCGAATACAGGTCGGGCTGCACGGACACGGCCGCGTGGAACACCCGCGTCGCGGGACCCCAGCGCGACTTGGACGTATCGGCGCCCATCGAGAGGTGTACGCAGGGGAGCCGCGCATCGATCGCGTATTTGATGGCCTCGGCAACCAGGGTGGTCGCCACGCTGTACTTGCCCCACGCCGGATCGAAGCCCGAGTAGTAGAGATAGAGGCAGCCCGGCAGCTGGAAGGCGACCCGGCTCGCCACCGCGACCCCGTCGATCCGGACGGTGAACACGCGGGTGATGTTCCGGGCGGCGAACCGGGAACAGGCCAGCATCAGGAAACGCCGCGCAGTCGGATCCGCGAAGCGGTCGGGATGCGCGACGTCGCCGGCGTGACCTGCGCGCCTCGCATGCAGGTCGAAGAAGATCTCGAGCCCGGACGCGACCTGCGCCGGAGTGACGGCGACCTCGAGCTTCGCGGTGAGGCCCTCCCGCTTCAGCGAATTGTAGCAGTGGCGCAGCGACTCCTTGATGTTGCGCTTGAGCGTGGCCCTGAACGCCTCCCAGGTCGGCGCAAGGTGCAGCACGTTCGCGGCCTGGTGAGTCGCCCACCTCAGGTCCATCACCTGCCCCAGCGTCCTGGCCAAGGTGCTCTCTGGCTGCAGGCCTTCCCAGGCGATCCAGTGCCACGAGCCGTCCTTCCCGAGATCCGTGGCGAGCGCCGCCGCGACCTCGCTTTCGCAGGACGGGTCGACGATGGCTGCTCTCTGTTCCGTGACGTAGCGGTCGGCGCCGACGAAGCCGATGGTTCGCACGCGGGTCGGCCCGACGGAGGGACGCTCCGTCACCATCAGCGGAACGACCGCGACGAGCTCACCGGATTCGCGGCGCACGATCTTCACCAGCAAGCTGTCGCGGATCACCGGGCGGTCCTGGCGGAACGCCTCCCACCAGCTGACCACCCACTGCGGCCAGAGAAATGGAAGATCGGCGTTGCTCCGGACGAGGAGATCGAGCCATTCCGGCTCGAGCGCCCGGAGCTGGTCGACCGTCGTCAGCGTGGAAACAGTGAGGATCATGAAGTGCGGAGCGTCTCGAGACGCGCCACGATCGTGATCGAGGAGAACGTCGAGGCGGGGTGGGCGCACCAAAGCCTACATTGAGACTTTTGTCGAGGGTCTCGGGCGTTCAGGGATCGCCCCTTTGGACCAAACCTATCTGGATCATGGAGTTAGCCTGAGCCCCGGCGTCAGATAGCGGACGTTCGGCGTGTGCGCCCGAAACGCGCCGGGAATGATTCGGTGCTTCCCGGCATCTTCGCTGGTGTGCACGATCCCGCTGCGTCCATGAGCCGCAACAGGTCGTCGCCGCCCGCGATCGCCTTCCTTGCGGCCACGTTGTTCCTCGCGTGCGGGAGATCGAGCGCACCCGCGGTCCCCTCGAGACAGCTCACCTTTGCCGGGAAGGCTGCCGTGAGGGTCGCTCCGGCGAGGCCCGGAGAGTGGCTGCTGCTGTTCGAGACGCTTCAGCCGCAGTCGCTGATCACCGCACCGATCCGCAGCGCCGGGTTGCTCGGCGCATCGCCCGACCTCGTCCGCTCCTACGCCGCTCCGGAAGGATGGTTGCTGATCGATGCCGTCGCTCATCCATCCGGCGACGTCAGCGTGTTGAGCCTGCGCGCCGACCCCGCTGCGGAGTATCCGCTGCGGGTGCTGCTTTCACGGTTCGGATCCGACGGCGCGGTCACCCATGGCGAGCTGTTCCGGCTTCCTCCTCCGACGGGCGTCGAAGCCGCGCCGAGGTTCATGTCGTCGCTGGACCGGGCGCGGATCGTCGCCCGCGGTGAAGACGTTTTCGCGGTCGTGCGCTGGGCGAACAATTCCGTACAGGCCTGCCGGCTCGGCTTCGAAGGCGGAGCCTGGCAGCAGAGGTGGGCCAGCTGGGTCGAGCCGGCGGCTCCGTTGCTGTTCATCGGGATCATCGGCGGCGGCTTCGACAATTTCCACCAGGGAGACAATGCCTCGTTCGTGTACGCCGACGTCGACGCACAGGAGAACCTGTACGTGGGCGTCGCCAGCACGGCGGACCTGCTCCCCGCCCATGATGCGTTCTTCGGCGAAGACCTGATGTCGAAGGCCGATCCGGACAACTTCGATTTCGGCACCGCGATCGTCACGCGGATCGACGCCGGCGGCATCCGGAGCGCAGCGCGACTGGCAGGGACGCCGGGCAGGAGGAAGAGTCTGCTCAACCTGCGTGTCGCCGGCGATTCGGTCGTCCTCGTGGGCCGGATCAAGACCGGCGACCAGCCCGGAAGCTGGGACGCCTGGATTTTCTCGACGAAAGGGGCGACGGGCGAGATCGACTACGAGCGCAGTCTCGACATCGAGAGCGGCGACATGTTCTGGGACGTCGCCGCGCTCGACGGCGGAAAGCTGCTGGCGGTCGGGTCCACCAACTACACGCAGAACCCGGCCGGATTGAGCGTCAGCGACGCGAGGGACGCGCTGGCGGTGATCCTCGACGCGCAGGGGAGCGTCGAGCAGCGCATCGTGCTTCCCGCAGGACCGCCGGGAAGAGGGAACGAGGCGATGTCGGTGAGTGCCGGCGATCGGATCGCGATCTCCGGGGTCCAGAACGCGCCGGGCACGCACGCGGAGGTGTTCTCGGATGCGTTCGTCGTGGTGCGCGATCAGGTGGCCGCTCCGCTTGGGGAAGCGGGCCGCAGGCCCTGATTCGCGTGGTAAGAGGCGGGCGTGCATGCCCCTCTCTTGCCGGACCCGGCGCATCTCGACCGGCTGACCGCGCGCGCCGCGGCGCTGATCCGCGACCAGCTCTCCGGAAGCGGCGCCGCCGCCGCCCTCACCTCGCTGGACGAGGCGCTCGCAGCGGTCGGCGGACCGTTGCCCGTCGAACCGGGCGAGCCGGACGCCGTGCTGGAGGAGATCGCGCGCGTGATCGCGCCGTTCGATGCGGCCAACACGCACCCGAGGTTCTTCGGATACGTAGGCAGCTCGGCGGCTCCGGTGGCGGTGCTCGCGGAAGGCGTTGCTGCGGCGCTGAACCGGAACGTCGTCACCAGCCGCTCGCGGCCTCGCGCCGTCGCGGTCGAGCTCACCGTGCTCCGTTGGCTGCGCGAGATGCTCCGCCTGCCCGCCGACGGTTCCGGCATCCTGACCAGCGGCGGCACGGAGGCGAACCTCCTCTGTCTCGCCGCGGCGCGCGCCGCACGGTATCCGCAGTTTCGCGAGCGGGGCGCCCGAGCGCTCTTGCGCGCGCCGATCGTGTATGGGTCGCGAGAGCTCCACCTATGCCACCGCAAGATCGTCGAGCTCCTGGGGCTCGGCAGCGAGAACCTGCGCCTCGTCGCTACGGACGCGTCGCGGCGGATGCGGCCGGATGCGCTGCGCAGCGCGATCGCGGAGGATCGCGCGAAGGGTCATGAACCCTTCGCGGTGATCGCCACCGCTGGCACCGCGCTCACTGGAGCCGTCGACCCGGTGGGCGACCTCGCAGCCCTCTGCCGCGAGCAAGGTCTCTGGCTGCACGTGGATGCGGCCTATGGCGGGTTCGCGATCCTCGCCGAGAGCGCTTTGCCGGCCGAGGCCGCTCGCCACCTCGGCGCTCTTGGCGCTGCGGACTCCGTCGCCGCCGACCCGCACAAGTTCCTCTACATGCCGCTGGAGTGCGGGGCGGCCTTCGTCCGCGATCGCTCCCACTTGCGCGCCGCATTCAGCGCGCAGGCGGACTACCTGGCGGGCGGCGAGCACGACTTCTTCGAACACGGGCTGGCCACCTCGCGCGCGTTTCGCGCGCTCAAGCTCTGGATCGCGCTGCGCAGCGCGGGCGTCCGTGCATTCGCCGCGGCGATCGCGCGCAACCTGCGCCAGGCCCAGCGCCTGCACGCGATCGCGGCTGCCGATCTCGACCTGCAGGTCGCCGCGGGCGCTCCCGAGCTCAGCATCACCTGCTTCCGATATGCGCCAAAAGGCGCCGCGGACATCGATGCACGCAACGCGCGGATCGTCCGGTCGCTGCAGCTTGGCGGGGATGCCTTCGTGAGCGACGCGACCCTGGATGGAAGGCCGGTGATCCGCGCCTGCATCGTGAACCTGCGCACGCGCGACGAGGACGTCGATCGGCTGGTCGCGCTGGTGCGCGCAGCCGGAGAGGCTCCGTAGCGGCGCTGCCGTTCATGGCGCCGCAAACACCGTCACAGCGTCCCGGTCAGCGCGACGTGTCGTTTGCGCGAGGATGGCGGCATGGTCGGACGGCCGGGTCGCAGCGTCGGCGGCTGCGTGCTCAGGACAGTGCTGCCAGCTCTTTGCGCAGATGCTTGGTCGCAGGAGTGACGATCGCGACGAAGTACGCCTCGCGAAGCTTTCGCTGAGCAGGAGCGCCCGCGAGGTATCCCTTCGCGCCCGCATGGAGCAGGGCCGCCTGCGCGGCCCGGAGCGACCACTCGCTGGTGTCGAGCCTGACCTGCAGCACCCTGCGCTCGTAGTCCCGCGCGGTCTCGAACGGCGTCGTGGCCAAAAGCGAGATCTCCGCCGTCAGGCGTTCCAGTGCTTCGAGGAACAGATCCGGACGGTCCTCGAGATAGCGGTTGATCTCTCCGCAGCTCTCATCCGACCTGCGCATCACCTCGACGCAGCCGCGGATCACGCCGAGGCCCATCCCGGTCTGCAAAAGGATGAACCCCGCCTTCACCCGGGCGATGAACGGCGCCGCAGGATCGGCGAGCACGAGCGAGCGCGGGATGAACACGTCGCGAAACGCGACCGAGCAGGTGCGGGTGCCGTCGAGCGCCAAAAAGCGCGCGCCGTCGCCGAGCCGGATCCCCGGCGAGGAGCAGTCCACGATGGCCATCGCCTCGCGCGCAGCCCCCTCCACCGCGAAAGCCGTGCCGAAGTGGTGCGTCGCGCCGAGATTCGACACCCACGGCAACGACCCGTTCACGATGAAGCCGCCCTCGACCTCGCGCCCGCGAAGGCGCATCGGCTCGATGCCGGAGAGGGCCTTCATCGGGTTCGACAGGCCGGTGCCGCCGAGGACCGTGGCGCTCGCGGCGTCCGGGAGCAGACGCCGCCGCAGCCCTTCGTTCTCCGTGTTTTGCAGGTACCAGGCGAACGTGTCCTGGCACCACATGCAAAAGGCGGTCGCGAGGCACTCCTCGCCGACGCGCGCCATGGCGTCGATCGCCTCGAAGAGCTGCGCCGGCCCGGTTGCCTCCCCGAGGAACGCGCCCGCCGCTCCGAGCCGCCGCAGCACCGCTTCCGGATAGTGGCCCTCGTCGATGCGGCGGACGAGCGGCGCGAGCTCCGTGCGGAGGATCTGCGCGATCGGATCGGCAGGCGATGAGCGCGCCGCGTCCGCGTCCGTCACCAGCCGCAGATCAGGAGAGGCGGACATCGACCGGAACCGGATTGCGAACCGTGCCCGTCACCGGCGACCATTCGACGGCGTGCGCCACCAGCCGCGACAGCGTCTCACGGTCGGCGTCGGCGTCCAGCTTCACCCGCACGCGGACGGCGGTGAATCCCACGGGCTTGGGACTGATGTCGCCCGTCCCCCAGACGGAGGTGATGTTGAGATCGCCTTCCAGCTCCAGCTCCAGCGACGAAAGCGCGATGCCCTGGGCGACGGCATTCGCGTGGATGCCCACGGCAATGCACGATCCGAGCGCGGCGAGCACCGCCTCGGACGGGTTCGGCGCGGTGTCGTCGCCCAGGAGTTGCGGCGGCTCGTCGATGACATGGGCAGGCAGGTTGCGGATGAAGTTGAGCTGGCGGAAGCGCGCCTCCGTCACCGTCCGGCACTTGATGGTGCGGACCTGCTTCGGGTCGGCCTTTCCCTTTGCGGCCAGCGCATTGAGGCGGTCGCTGTCGATGGCGGCAAGCTTCTGGTGGATGGTCATGGCGTCGACTCCTGTCGGGGGTTGTTCGAATGGCCGGGCGGGAACGGCTGGCCCGGGTGGACGACTCCAAGCTCCTGGAGGACCTGGGCCCGCAGCGCGACGAAGCCGTCGCTGGTGCGGCAGCGGGGGCGCTTGAGCTGGACGGGGAGGATCCGCTGGATCCGTCCCGGCGCGGGCGCCATCACCACGATGCGGTCGGCCAGGAACACCGACTCCTCGACGTCGTGCGTGACGAAGAGGATGGTCTTGGCCCGCTGGAGCGCGATCCGCGCCATCTCGTCCTGCAGGCGCATCCGGGTCAGCGCATCGAGCGCTCCGAAGGGCTCGTCCATCAAGAGGATGCCGGGATCGACGGCGAGGGCGCGGGCGAGCGCGACCCTCTGCTGCATCCCGCCGGAAAGCTCGTGTGGGTGGTGCGAGGCGAAGCTCTCCAGGCCGACGAGCCGCAGGTACTCGTGCGCGATGTCGCGGCGCTCGGAGCGGGGGACCCCGCGAACCTCGAGGCCGTACTCGACGTTCCCCAGCACGCTGCGCCAGGGATACAGCGCGTAACTCTGGAAGATGCACATCCGCGAAGGGTCGGGAGCGGTGACCTCGCGGCCGTGCACCAGGACGCGGCCGGACGTGGGCCGATCGAAGCCGGCGACGAGGTTGAGGAGCGTCGTCTTCCCGCAGCCGCTGGGTCCGAGAAGGCAGACGAACTCGCCGGCGTCGATCTCCAGGGAGACGTCGGAGAGCGCGTCGCGAAGTCCGCCGGCGCGATCGCGGTAGCGGCGGGCGGCGCGCTCGATGCGGATCGCCGCCGCGCTCACGGATGCTCCTCGGGCAGAAGGCCCCAGCGCGCGTCGAGGCGGCGCTCGAGCCAGGCCACCCCGCGGTCGATGACGAAGCCGATGGCGCCGATCAGCACCATCGCCATCAGGATCAGATCGGTGCGGAGGAAGTTGCGGGCGTCGACGATGAGGAAGCCGAGGCCGGTGCGGGCGCCGAGCATCTCCCCCGCGACCAGGTACACCCAGGCGGCGCCGACGGCGATCCGCAGCCCCATCGCGATCTGCGGAAACGCCGCGGGAACGATGACCTTGAAGATCAGCTGCGGCCCCGACGTCCCGAAGTTGCGCGCGACTTTGAGGTAGACCGGGTCCACGCGCCGCACCGCCGCCACCGTCGCGAGAAGAGCGGGATAGAAGGCCGCCACGAAGATGATCGCGATCGCCGGGAGGTTCCCGATGCCGAGCCAGAGCACCGCCAGCGGGAACCAGGCGACCGGCGAGATCGGCCGGAGCACCTGGATCAGCGGGTCGGCGGCTCTCCACAGATTCGGGCGAAGCCCGAAGACGAGACCGAGCGGGACGGCGACGGCCACCGCCGCGAAGTATGCCGACCCGAACCGGGCAAGGCTCGCCGTGACGTGCGGCAGCAGCGTTCCTTCGGCCCAGACCTCGCGCGACGCCCGCAGCGCATCGAGCGGGCCCGGCAGCTGATCCACGGTGTAGAGCCCGGACGCGGCGAGAAGCTGCCAGACCGCGAGAAGGAGCCCGATCCCGGCGAGCGGCAGGAGCTTGCGCGCCAGGGCGGAGAGAACGTCGAACGTGCGCGCCTCTCGCACGCCGCGCTGCGGGCGCGAGGGAGCGGCGGCGGAAAGCGTCGTCGCCTCCACGCTCATCGCGCGCTCCGCTTGCCGCCCGGAGACTGCGCGGCGCGCGCGAAGCGATCGTCGAGAAAGCGCGAGAGGTCGACGGGTGCGCTGGCGAGCTTGTACTTGATCATGTCGTCCTGGGTCGCGCTCAGGTCGGCGAGGGTGGGGACGAGGTCGTCGTAGGTGACGCGCCCGGGCGGCTCGGTCATCGCGCGCAGCACCACCGCGGGATCCTGGCCCAGGTACCGTTTCGAGAGCTGCGCGGCTTCCTGCGGATGCTCGGTGGCGAAGTGCCCGGCGGCCGTCAGGGCCGTGACCAGCTCCTGGACCGCCTCGGGGTGCGCGGCGATCAGATCCTCGCGCGCATTCAAGGCGCAGCAGACGTGGTTCGGCCAGATGTCCTTCGAGAGCGCGAGCACCTTGCCGAGCTTGCGCAGCTCCGCCTGCGCGCCGAAAGGCTCCGCGACGATGAACGCGGAGATCCCGCCGCGCGCGAGCGACTGCACCATCTCCGGCGGCGGCAGCTCGACGAGCGTCACGTCCCGGTCCGCGTCGATGCCTTCGCGGGAGAGCAGGCGCCGGAGCAGCAGGTTGTGCGTGGAGAAGCGGCTGGGGATGGCGATGGTCTTCCCGCGCAGATCGCCCACCTTCGCGATGTCGTTCGCCGCGAGCAGCACGCTGCCGTTGCGGTGGCCGAGCAGGACGATCTTGATCGGCGCGCCCTTCTGCCGCAGCGTCAGGCTGATCGGCGTGAGCGCGAACGCGGCCTCCAGGCTGCCGGCCTTGAGCGCCTCGGCGAGCTCGGGCCAGCTGGCGAACTTGACGGGCTCGAGCGTCAGCTTTTCGAATTGCGCGCGCGAGGCGGCGATCACGGTGAGGTGATCGGTGATGGGAAGGTGGCCGAGGCGGATGTGGACCTTCTCGCCTTGCGCGCGTGCCGCCCGCGACCCCGCCGCGAGCGCCGCGGCGCCGGCGACGGTGAGCCGCAGGAGCTCCCTCCTGCCGATCGGATCGCTGTGCTGAAGAGAAACTTTCACGGGAACTCCAACGTCGAGGCGCTCGACGTCTGAACTGCATGAGATGTTGGAGGAGCGAATCAGGTGCTACATGCCGCGCTGCGGACGCCGGCTATCGACAACAACAACAACGACAGCAGGGGGAACGAAAGATCCCGTTCCCGCGCGCGCAGACATGTCGACCCATTCGCACAGCATACTGGTGCCTCGCCGACGCGCACTTGTCAAGCGGACCCGGAATTTCGGGGACACGTACGAAACTCGGTCCCTGAAACTCGAGCCGTCAAGCGGCGAAAAACGAGAGGAGCTCCTGCAAGGTTTCCTCGGGGGCTTCTTCCGGGATGTAGTGGCCGCACGGCAGCGAGCGGCCGCGAACGTCGGCGGCGCGCTCCCGCCAGGTTGCGAGGACATCGAACGCGGGCCCGATACGGCCCTTTGCGCCCCAGAGCACCAGCAGCGGGCACTTCACTTTCGTCGCCAGATCGGCCGCGTCGTGCTCGAGATCGATGCTCGCAGCCGCGCGGTAATCCTCGCAGGTCGCGTGGATCACCGCCGGATCGCGGAACGCGCGCACGTACTCGGCGACGGCCTCGGGAGCGAGCGCGCCGGCGCCGAGCCGCGCGAAGAAGTTGCGGATGAAGAACTCCGGATCCGCTCCGATCATCCGCTCGGGGAGGTCGAACGGCTGGATGAGGAAGTACCAATGGTAGTAGACGGTCGCGAGGTACTGGTTCACCTGCGCGAACATCGTCCGCGTCGGCACGATGTCGAGGACCGCGAGCTTCTTCACGCGCCGTGGATGGTCGAGCGCCATGCGGTGCCCGACGCGGCCGCCGCGGTCGTGTCCGGCGAGGAAGAACTCCTCGTAGCCGAGGCGCTGCATCATCTCGACCTGGTCCTGCGCCATCGCGCGCTTCGAGTAGCCGAAGTGGTCCGGGCCGCCTTCGGGCGTGCTGCTGGCCCCGTATCCTCGCAGGTCCGGCGCGATGACGGTGAAGCGCTCGGCGAGCCGGGGCGCGATGCGGTGCCACATCGTCAGCGTCTGCGGGTACCCGTGCAGCAGCAACAGAGGAGGGCCCTCGCCGGCGCGGACGAGGTTGATCGTGGCCCCCGCGGTCTCCACCGTGGCCTTCTCGAAACCCTCGAACACGTTGCACCTCCCGGGCGGAAGGGAGGAGGTTGCCACGCTCCGCTTCGCTTCGCACTTGACGCGAGCGTCGCGCCACCTTAGAGTTGACCAGTTGGTTAAAACAGTCGCTCAAGAGAGCGGATCAGGAGATGCCCGTCACCGTGCCCACCGACCCTGCCACCACCGCCATCTCCCAGGACGCGGACCGCCCGCAGCTCTTCGCGGCCGCTGACCTGGGCACGACCAAGGCGAAGATCCTCGACGCCGCCTACCGCTGCCTGGCCCAGCAGGGCTACGCGGCCCTGAGCACGCGCGAGATCGCCAAGGACGCGGGCGTGAACCACGCGCTGATCAACTACCATTTCCACACCAAGGACCAGCTGGTGATCGCGGTCCTCGACGAGGCGAACCGGCAGCTGCTCGCGCGGCAGCAGCAGATGTACCAGGGCCCGGGCGGGTTCGCGGAGAAGTGGGCGCAGGCGCGGCGGTTCTACGAGGCGGACCTGGCCTCGGGCTTCGTCCGCGTCCAGGCCGAGCTCTGGGCGGCGGCCATGTCGAATCCGGAGCTGCGCGAGAAGTTCCTTCCCCGGGTCCGCGCCTGGAAAGAGGTCGTGCTCGGGGGCGTCCGCGACGCGCTCGCCACCAGCGCGGCGTGCGGCGTCAAGCTGCCCCCGCCGTTCACGGCCGAGGCCCTCGCCACCTGGATCTCGGAGTTCTGGCTGGGGATGGAATTCTCGGATCTGATCGGAGCGCGCGAGGAGCAGGCCAGCCACCGGATCGCGCTCGATGCGATGCAAGAGCTGCTGGAGCGGCTCGACGCGCAGGCGCGCAAGCGCGCCGCTCCGGCGGGCAAACGCTCTGGAAAACGGCGGAGGACCTGAGCATGGAGACGAAGCTTCCCGAGAGCTTCCAGCGGATCGTCGGCGAGCTGCCCGAGGGCGGACGCGTCGTGAGCGACGCTTCTCCTTACGAGACCCTTCGCCCCGCGCGCACAGGCTTCATCGAGCGCGAAGGGGTGAAGGTCTGGTACGCGGCCTGGGGCGAGAGCGGGCCATGGATCGCGTTCGCGCCGATCTTCCAGATCGCGCATTCGCAGATGCTGAAGACGACGGTGCCGTACCTCGCGCAGCATTTCCGCGTCGTCACCATGGATTGCCGCGGGAACGGCCGTTCGGACAGGCCCGACGGCCAGGCGGCGTACAGCCTCGACGCGTACTACCAGGACTTCGTCGACGTCCTCGACGCCTTGCGGGTGGAGAAGGTCGCCGTGATCGGCATCTCGGCCACGACGATGACCGCGCTGCGCCTCGCGGCCGAGCAGCCCGACCGGGTCACGCACACCATCATCGCCGGCGGATTCGCCAAGTCGCTCCTCAGCGATCCGAAGCTTTTGGGGCGCGTAGGCGCGGAGACGGAGTGCCTCCGGCGCGACTGGCCCGAGCACCTGCACCAGTTCTTCACCTCCGTGTTCACCGAGCCGCACTCGACCAAGCCGTTCGAGGATGGCGTGCGCTACGGCTGGGCGACGAACGCGGCGGTGCTCGAGCGGGCCCGGACCGGCTGGCTCGACAACGACGTGCGCGAGCTCGCCCGCCGCGTCGCCTGCCCGACGCTGGTGATCCACGGCGATGGCGACCGGCGCGCCGCCTATCGCGACGGCAAGGAGATCCACGACCTGGTGCCGGGATCGCGGATGCTCACCATCGGCGGCGGCGGCCATCTCCCCTCTGTCCGCGACCCGGTGCTCTTCAACCGGACGGTCCGCGACTTCGTCGCCGGCGCTCCGCGGACCTCCACCTGGGTTCGCGCGATGAGCCGCAAGCGCAAGGCGCTCTTCATCTCCAGCCCCATCGGGCTCGGCCATGTGCAGCGCGACGTGGCGATCGCCCGCGAGCTGCGCAAGCTCCACCCCGATCTCGCCATCGACTGGCTCACGGTGGACCCCGCTGCCCGCTACCTTCTGGAGGAGGGCGAGCGCGTCCACCCGATCGCGAAGCGTCTGGCCAACGAGAGCTGGCACTTCGAGCAGGTCGCGGGCGAGCACGATCTCCCGGCGTTCTTCGCGCTGCGGACGATGGACGAGATCATGATCAACAACTTCATGACGTTCAGCGATCTGCTGGAGCAGGAGCACTACGACCTCGTCATCGGCGACGAGTCCTGGGACGTCGATTACTACCTGCACGAGAACCCGGATCTGAAGCGCCAGCCGTTCGTGTTCCTCACCGATTTCGTCGGGTGCCTGCCGATGGACGGCGACGAGCGGGAGAGGTTCCTCTGCGCGGATCGCAACGCCGACGACATCGAGCACGTCGCGCGCTTCCCGTACGTCCGCGATGCCGCCATCTTCGTCGGCAATCCCGACGATGTGACGGACGACCCGTTCGGACCGGGGATGCCCGAGATCCGCGCGTGGACGGACCGCAACTTCTCGTACGCCGGCTATTCGTTGCCGTTCGATCCCGCGGCGTACGCAGACACCGAGAGGGTGCGCGCCCGGCTCGGGTACGGGCGCGGCGAACGGATCGCGATCGCCTCCGTCGGCGGAACCGGGGTGGGCAGGCACTTGCTGGAGAAGATCGCCCGAGCCTTCCCGCGGATGAAGCGGCAGGTCCCCGAGCTGCGGATGATCCTCGTGGCCGGGCCGCGGCTCGCGCCGGACGAGCTCCCCCGGTTCGACGGCCTGGAGGTGCGTCCGTACGTGCACAACCTCTTCGAGCACCTGGCCTGCTGCGATCTCGCGCTCGTGCAGGGCGGCCTGAGCACCTGCATGGAGCTGGTGGCGACGCGGCGCCCGTTCCTCAGCTTCCCGCTGGCCCGCCATTTCGAGCAGCGGGTGCACGTCCGCCGGCGCCTGGCAAACTACGGGGCGGACAACTCCGTCGAGTACGGCGGGCTTGCTCCGGAAGCGCTCGCCGAACAGGCGCTGGCGAAGATGCACGCACCCGTTCGCTACCGCCCGGTCGAGACCGACGGCGCAAGCCGCGCAGCGCGGCGCATCGCCGAGGTGCTCGAGAACCGCCGCTGGGCGCAGCGCTGAGCGCGCCCGCTTTCCGCTGAACGCCGGCGCGCCGCCGGCGGATCGTCGTTGCATGTCCCGAGCAAAGGAGAACCAAATGGCTGCAGTATTGTCCGTCTTCTATGGCGTCGTCGTGTACGCGCTCTTCGCCGGAACCTTCCTTTACGCGGCCGGTTTCGTCGGAAACGTGGCGGTGCCGAAGTCGATCGATACCGGAACCGCCGCGCCGCTCGCGCAAGCGCTGGTGGTCAATCTGTCGTTGCTCGGCGTCTTCGCCGTCCAGCACAGCGTGATGGCGCGGCGCGGATTCAAGCGCTGGTGGACCCGCGTGGTCCCTCACGCCGTCGAGCGCAGCACGTTCGTGCTGTTCACCAGCCTGGCTCTGCTGCTGCTCTTCTGGCAGTGGCGTCCGATGACCACGCCGATCTGGACGGTGTCGGACCCGGCCGTCGCCGCGGTGCTGACCGCGCTCTCGTTCATCGGCTTCGCGATCGTCTTCGTCAGCAGCTGGCTGATCAGCCACTTCGAGCTCTTCGGGGTGAAGCAGGTGCTTGCGCGGGCGTTCCGCCGTCCGTTGCCGACGCCGCAGTTCAGGAGCCCGGGCTTGTACCGGTACGTGCGCCATCCGATCTATCTCGGGTTCCTGGTCGCGTTCTGGTCGACGCCGAAGATGACCGCCGGACACCTGCTCTTCGCGATCGCCACGACCGGCTACATCCTGATCGGCATCTATTTCGAGGAGCGCGATCTGATCGCGCAGTTCGGCGATCGCTACCGCCGCTACCGCGAGCAAGTCGGGATGCTGGTGCCGAAGTCGAACCGCGGCTCTGTCGTGCGGCCCGGCGAAACGGCAGGGCCATCGACCTGACGCTGACGCGGCTTTGCAGGGCCCGGGCGCTCGACCCGGGCCCTCGCCGTCCGGCCCGCTTCGACGCGGTGCGGCGCACCTGTTGTCCATGCCGGGGGCCGCGGCATTCCATTGTAGAATGCAGACACTTCCGTGGATCATTACGAAAGGCTTCGAGTCACGCGAGACGCGACCCGTGCGCAAATCCGCGCGGCGTATCTCCGGCTCGTGGCGCTGCACCATCCGGACCGCAGCGTCGCGCCCGATGCCGCGGAAGTCACGGCGGAATTGAACGAGGCCTACTCCGTCCTCGAAGACGAGCGGAAGCGGCGGGAGTACGACGACGCGCTGCGCGCCGCGGCGGTTTCCGCCCAGAAGGCGGCGGCGCGGGCGCGCGAGGAACCGCGGCGGCGGGCCGAGATCCCGCAGATCCGGTGCGAGACGTGCGGCGCCGTCGACTCCAGCTTGCGCGCCGCCGAATTCCTCCGCTGCGTGTCGTTCGTGAAGAACTTCTCGCGCGCGAGAGACGCAGGCATCCGCTGCCAGCCCTGCCGCAGCCGTGCCGCCGTCAAGGCGAACCTGATCAGCGGAATCTTCGGCTGGTGGAGCCCTGGCGGGCTCTTCTACGCTCCGCATGCGCTGTGGGTGAACACGCGCGGAGGATCGCAGGACAAGCCGCGCAACGCGGTGCTCCTGCGCACTCTCGGACACCAGCTCTTCGCGCTCGGCGACGTCGTCGAATCGGTCCGCGCGCTGCGCGCGAGCCTCGCTCTCGCCGCGGACGAACGCACCTCGAAGTTGCTGGAGTATGCCGCCGCGAACGCGGGAGGCCCGGTGGCGGATCCCCGGCGCCGCAGCTTCAGCCCGTTCCTCGCGGCGGTGATCGCGCCCGTTCTCTTCTCCGCCTGCGGGGTCTGGGTCGCGCGCCACCCCTTGGCACGAGCGAGCGCGAACACCGGGGCCGCACAGGAACCGGCTCCCGCGACCGCGGCAGCCGCGGCGGAGCACGAAGAGGAGGTGACGCCTCCGGCTCCCTCGGATCCGTACGTCGCGCGCCTGGCGACTCTCGTCGAGGTCCGCTCGCCGATCATCGGCACCCACTCGGAGGCGGGGGCGATCGTCCGCGAGCACGAGATCGACAGGTCGCGATTCGACGCCAGGGAGATCGATCAGATCGCCGATGCGATCGCCCGGCAGCTCGGACCGGGCGATCAGGTCGATCCGCGCGTCGTCGCCGCCTATTTCAATGCGCGGATCCTCGCATTGAGCATCCACCTGATCAATGCGATGCGCGCCGGCGAGCCCGTCGACGATCAGGCCGCGGACGTGCAGCGGTTCCTCCGTTCGGAGCCGGTGGCGACCTGGCTGCGCTCGGGCGCGTACAGGCAAGCGGCCGCGGATCTGCAGAACGAGCTCCGGGCGGTGACGAAGGACTATGCCAAAGGCGCGCCGCTCTCCGCCCTCGAGGAGGACCTGTCGGTGCGGAAGCAGGCGCTCTCGCAGGAGGAACTGCGGCTGGAGTTCTACCGCCGCGCGAACGTCACGGACTACAAGGCGCGCGTCGACGACTTCAACCGCGGGGTCCGCGCGGCGAAGGCTGCGATGCGCGAATACCGGAGAAGGCGCAGCGGCCTGGCGCGCCTGGAGGTGGCGTTCAACCGCTGCCTCGATCCGAAGATCCTTTTCACGCGCTTCGGCCGGGTGGAGATCACCAGGAATGCCTCCGGCTTCGAGGAAGCGGGCGAAGACGCCGACACGCGCTGATCGGGGCGCCTGATCCCGGCGATGGGGAATAATCCGTTCGCCCGCTTCATCCTCGGGATGTGCGGTCCGCGCCGGTCCGGCGACTTCTCCGCTGCGAGGTCAGGTACAGATGAAGCGATTCCGGCTTGCCGCTCGCCGTGCCGCCGTCGGAGTGCTCCCGAAGCTCCGCCGCTCCTTCTTCGTGCTCGCTCTTCTTGGGGCCTGCTCGCCGGGATCCGCCGACTTGCCGCCGGCGGCGCCAGCGGAAGGAGCGACGGCCGCGCTGACCGCCGCGGATTCGTCCGTCTTCGTCGGCGAGCGCACTTCGCTCACCGCCGTGTTCGACGGCGACAGCGCGAGCATCGACGGGATCGGCGCCGTCCGCAGCGGCGTTCCGGTCCGGACGCCAGTTCTTTCACGCACCACGACCTTCATCCTCCGGGTCACCCGCGGCTCCGGGCAAGTCGAGGCGCAGGCGACCGTAGAGGCGAACTACCGCAACCGGATCCGCGTGCTCGCCGCCGCTCCGGTCGCGCAGACGCAGCACGTCGCGGCCGCGCTGCCGGACGGGCGGGCGATCTCCATGGGAGGCAACACCTCCGAGACGCCGCTGGTCCCGGACAGCACGCTGACGCAGATCTTCGATCCGGCGACGGAGGCGTTCACTTCCGGGCCCGACCTGCCGCTGTCCGCCGAAGACGGGGTGTTCACCTCCGTCGTCGCGCTCAGGAGCGGCTCGTTCCTGCTGGTCGGCACGGGCCCGAACGCGCCCGTCGGGGCATCGAAGCCGGTGGTCACGCACCTGTTCGATCCCGGCGCCGCGAGGTTCACGCGCGCGGGCGACGCGCCCACCCTCGCCATCGCGCGCCGGACGGCGGCGCCGCTGCTCGACGGTGGCGTCCTGCTGATCGGAGGCCTGATCTCCGCGTCCAATCCCGTCAGCGATGCCGCCGATCGGTTCGATGCCGCGAGCGCGCAGTGGCGGGGAACGGGGCGGATGCTCCACGTGCGCGTGCAACCCACCGCGACGCTGCTTCGCGACGGGCGCGTGCTCGTCGCCGGAGGCCTCACCTGCTGCCAGGTCCCGAATCCGTCGGCGGAGTTCTACACGAGCACCGCGGAGCTCTACGATCCCGGCACGGGTCAGTTCACCGCCACAGGGTCGATGGCCGCCGCGCGCGGAGGTCACGCGGCCGCGTTGCTCGCGGACGGCCGCGTGCTGATCTCGGGGGGCGATGGCAACGACCCGGCTGTGCCGCTTCTCGCCACGGAGATCTTCGATCCCGCCACGGGTCGATTCACCTCCGGCGGCGACCTGCAGGCGGCGCGCGATTCGCACTCCGCGGTGACCTTGACCGACGGACGGGTCCTGCTGATCGGCGGAGAAGTCCCGCCGCCGCTCGTGGGAAGGGCCGGCGTCGGCGTTCCGGGCACCGAGCTCTTCGATCCCGCGACGGGACGCTGGAGCGCGGGCCCGAAGCTCGATCCGGCATTCTCCGCCGCGACGGTGACGATGCTCGCCAACGGGAAGGTGCTCGTGTTCGGCGGTGAGGACACGGCAGGCTTTCCGCAGTCGGCCGTCGCGGTGTTCGAATGACGCCGGAGGGCGCGAGGCCGGCGCCGCCCGACGGCCTTCCCACGTATCGCGTCCTCACCGGCCCGGACGATGCGGCGTTTTGCCGGAGGGTGAGCGAGGCGATCGCGCTCGGCTATCTGCTCCAGGGCGGCCCCGCGATCACCTTCGATGGCGAGCAGGTGATCGTCGCCCAGGCGCTGATCTGGCCGTCAGCGCAAGTCCGCTGAGGCGCTACGGCGCCACCGCCGCGACGATCCAGGCCTGCAGGCAGGCGACGTCTTCCGGGGAAAGGGGAGGGGCGCCGAGCGGCATCTGGAACTGGAACGGCGGGGTGTCCGTCACCTTGAGGAGCATCACGCTCTGCGACGGAGCCTTGGAATCGATGAGGAGGCCGGGCCCGCCGTGCGCCTGCTTGTCGACGAGCCGCTTCGGGAGCCCGGACGACTCGAGGTCGAGGTTTCCCTGCTGGCTCTGCGCCGAATGGCACGCTGACGTGCTGCAGGTCAGAGGGAAGATGCCGGAGACCGGATCGCAGCCCCCGTCGGACGGAGGGTTGACCTGCCCCGCGTCCGGAAAGGCGAGATTCGTGAA
>Ga0070741_10008884_pt1 | contig 19890 bp, 20 predicted proteins | sample Coa_R1_4_FD_66440 | JGI IMG/M metagenome (GOLD analysis project Ga0070741, IMG submission 66440) | Surface soil microbial communities from Centralia Pennsylvania, which are recovering from an underground coalmine fire - Coalmine... | ecosystem: Environmental > Terrestrial > Soil > Unclassified ...
TGCAGGACAAAGGCTTCCTGAGCAGCCACATCCCGGTCGATGCGCTTCTGCTGAATCGCTCGGACGCCCATCACGTCTATCCGAAGGACTTGCTTAAGAAGCAGGGGCTTCAGCGAGGGCAATACAACCAGCTTGCCAACTTCGTTCTGGCTCAGAGCGAAATCAACATCGCCATCGGCAACAAGGCTCCCGAGGTCTATTTCGCTGAACTGAGAGCCCAGGTCAACGGCGCAGGGGCGAAGTACGGCGGCATTACCGACGAGGCGACTCTCAGAGCCAACTTCCGCATGCACTGCATCCCGGACTCAATGCTCGACGGCGACGTGCCAAGTTACGAAGACTTCCTCGGTGCTCGTCGGTCGTTGATGGCGGCGAAGCTGCGAACATACTTTGAGAGACTCGGAGAGGTCAAGACCTGATGGCTCGAAATGCTCCATCTGCATCCCGCTTTATCCGCCCCCTTTACGCTTTGGGGAGCTTGGCTCCCTTGTTCATTGTCCTTCTAATCAAAGGCGAGCCTAGGGTTGAGGGCAAGCCCATTGTCCCAGTCTTGGGCTACTACATTGCAGTCATTGCTCTGGCAGTTCTGCCGATAGCGGCGATTGCTTTTCGATGGCGTCAAGCCAATGCGAACCACGACCACTCGGTCATCCGTATCGCTCGACCTGCAGACAGCAAAGACCACTTGCTGGTCTATCTGCTCACCGTCCTAACCCCACTTTACAGTGCCTCCTTTGGCTCTGTCAGAGATTGGTATGCCAGCGTCTTCATTCTGGTCGTCATCGTCTTCCTGTTCTGCCACTTCGACCTCTATCACATGAACCTCTTGTTCGCTCTGCGCGGCTATCGAACATTTGTGGTTCAGGGTCATGGCGACAGCCCGCTCGATTGCCGGAAGCCGGTCATCGTCCTAAGCAAGCGAACCTACCTCACTGAGATGGACTTGCACTGCGTGAGACTGTCGAACACCGTCTTTATCGAGAGAGAAGAACCATGAAGACCATCACGTTCGGAGTCCTGGTCAAGCACCAAGGCGAGTTGAAGGCATTCCTAGTCCCGATTGACCAAGCGGGGCAGAGTCACATCGAGCAAATGTTCGCAACGACTCATGGCAAGGTTGCGGTTGCGCAAGTGGAAGACTTCCAGCTTGCTGAAACATATTCGGAGAATCGGTGCGCCAAGTTGGGGTTGGCTGACCCGCTTGCTGAAACGATAAAGGGGCTGTACGATGCGACGAGTGTCGAGGTTAATCCCGATGTCCTCGAAGATATGGAGCACGTCGTCGCTTACTTCGGGGTGATTGAAGAAACGAACTCTCCCAGGAACCTCGGCATTCGACAAGCCCGAACGTTCAAGAGCTTGAGAACAAAGCCGGTGTGGACTTTCGCCGAAGGGCAGTTGACGGAGGACAAACGCCCGAAGGTCACCCTCTCAGACAGTTGGGAATTGCTCACGGAGGGGGAGGAACTCTTTATCGTGAGTGCGACGGCATTGGAGCGAATCTGCGACCTGGCACCTGCGATTCGGAAATCCGCCCTCGATGGATTGGAGGAAATCTCTCCAAGCATTCCATTCCTCAACATGGAGCCTCTCAAATCCCGTGTTGAAAGCTATACGAGGTCTGCACGCATCGTCGCTGACCTTCGAAAGCGAGGTGACCTTGCTGTGGTTTCGGAAGGTGCGTTGAAGAGCGAGAGCGACAAACAGGGCATCGAATACGAAATCATTGACAGCCAATACATGGTCAAAGTAGGCAGTGAAGAAGGATTGCTCATGCTGCTCGATAGGCGTCGCTATGCTGACCCGCTCGTTGCCGTGAACCCAGACATTTATGAAGCAGATAGTCGGCACAAGGTTGGGAAGGCAAAGTCTTGATGCTTCATGAAAGGATTAATAAGACGACCGGCGAGGTGAAGGGGTGACCACAGTTTTGAAGCCCTATTCGTCGTACGCCCCCTCGCCGGTGCCATGGCTCGACGACGTTCCCGCTGAGTGGTCGGCGATTCGGCTCGACCGATTGTTTCGATACCGAAGCGAGGAGCCTCTAGAGGGCGATGCTCGGGTCACAGGTTACTTGGATGGTCGAGTGACCCTGCGTTCAAACGTCGCCGGTCAAAAGATTAAGGGTGTTGTCCACGAGACGGGTTGGCAGCGCATTCACGTAGGTGACTTCGCCATCAGCGGGATGAATGCACACCTCGGTGGGATGGGGGTGTCAGATTCCGAAGGCAAGTGCTCGCCCATTTACCTTGTCCTTGAACCAAGACCCGGAACGAATGCTCACTTCGTTTCCCTAGCTGTTCGGCATGCTGCCCATTTCGGTGCTATCAAGGCTCTCGTCCAGACGATTCGCTTTAACTCAGCCGACATGAAGCGGGCAGATTTGAAGTCAATCTACGTACCGCTTCCTCCACCCGAAGAGCAGGCGCAGATTGTGCGCTTCATCCGCCACCTCGACCAGCGGGTGAATCGGCTCATCAAGACCAAGCGGCGGCTCATCGAACTGCTGAACGAGCAGAAGCAAGCCATCATCCACCGTGCCGTCACCCGAGGGCTCGACCCCACCGTCCCCCTCAAACCCTCCGGCATCGACTGGCTAGGGGACATTCCAGCGCATTGGACTGTTGCTCGAATAAAGCACCTTGTTCGCATGCGAAGTGGCGATGGAATCACGGCTGAGCGCATCGAGGAAACGGGCGAGTTTCCTGTATTTGGGGGAAATGGTCTCCGAGGGTTCACAGACGCCTTCACGCACGTTGGAGACTACATTCTCATTGGAAGGCAGGGAGCCTTATGCGGAAACATCCAATATGCGTCGGGCAAGTTTTGGGCATCCGAGCACGCAGTTGTCTGCACCCCAATAAAGCCCTTTGACCAGAAGTGGCTCGGTGAACTTCTGAAAGTCATGAACCTGAACCAATATTCGATTTCAGCGGCGCAACCTGGGCTTGCTGTTGAGCGAATCAAGAGTCTGCAGCTTCCATTGCCACCCATCGCTGAACAAGAGCAGATATCCTTGTGGTTCCTAGAGCAAACCGCTGACCTGGAACTCGTTCTTGCTAAGGCAAGGTCTGAAATTGACCTCATCCGGGAGTACCGCACCCGCCTCGTCGCCGATGTGGTGACTGGTCAACTCGATGTCCGCCACCTCGACTTGCCCGAGGTCGAAGAATCGCTCATCGAAGCCATCGACACAGAATCCGATTCAGAAGAAGACGAGCCGGACGAGGGTGTCGAGTGAGCCGGAGCACCAGTTGTCAAGAAAGACTTGACAACTGGCGAAGGCAAGCGGATGAACCAGAACCTTCTGTGGTGGTCGCCGCTGTAAATCGCTGTGCTCCTTTACCGCCGAAGTCACAGTACGACACGCTTCCCTGGCTGGAATCCTGCCCTGTTCACTGGCGCATCGTTCGCCCGAAGACCATCCTGCGGCGCATGCAGCGACCGGTAAGACTCTGCGACGAGGTGGTGACTTGCTTTCGAGACGGCGAGGTCACTCTGCGCCATTCCAAGAAGCCGCTCGGCATCATGGAGTCTCTGCAGGAGGTCGGCTATCAGGGAGTCCGAGAGGGTGACCTGGTTATTCACGACCTCGACGCCTATGCCGGAGCCATCGGGGTCTCCGATTCGAATGGCAAGACCACTCCTGCCTGTGCTGTCTGCCAAACCCTTCCTGGAGCCGATGCCCACTACTTGGCGCTCCTGTTTCGAGAACTGGCTCGGAACGGCTACCTCTTTGCGGCTGCTCGTGGCGTTCGAGAGCGGGTCGCCGACCTGCTCTTCGGCAACTTCGCCTCATTGAAGATTCCCCTGCCACCGCTCCATGAGCAGCTTGCCATCGTGCGGCATGTGGCGGAGTTCGACGAGAAGATGAACCGCCTGGTGAGCGCCAAAGAACAGATGCTGGCGCTCTTGGACGAACAAGAGCAGGCACTGCTGCGGCAAGCAGTGGAGCGAGCGGAAAACGGTGAGACTATGAGACTGCCGTTCACACGATGCTTCTCGACTCGCATCGACAACCGAGGCACCACCCCCAAGCGAGGCGACTTTGGACGGCGTTTGGTGACTTCGAAAAACGTTCGGCAAGGCTATCTGGACTATGAGGTCTCGGTGGATTTCGTCTCAGAGTCTCACGAATTTGAGAATGCCCGTCAGCCCGAGGTGGGAGACCTGCTGATGACGACCGAGGCTCCGATGGGGCACTTCGCCCTGGTTGCCCGACCGGACATCGCCATCGCCCAACGAGTGGTTGCATTCCGACTCCGTCTGGACGTAGTCGTTCCCGAGTATCTGCTGCTGGTCTGTCGTTCGAGAGTGTTTCAGGATGAGCTTCGACGGTTGGCGACCGGTGCCGGTGCGGTTGGGATTCGCACGAGCCGCCTCTCGCAGCCTAGAGTTGCCTTGCCTTCGTTGGAGAGCCAGCGCACGGCCGTGCGCTGGTTCGACGACCAAGTTCGTCCTGTCCTTCGTGCAAAGAGGAAACTGGCGAAGGAGTTGGCTCTGCTGAGGGAATACCGTGCGAGGCTGGTTTCGGAAGTGGTGACGGGACAGATTAGCTGTTCCCAAAAGTGAGGGCAAATGGGCAAGCAAAAGAAGGCAAAGGAGAATAAGAAGACGTGGTCGAACATCGTCGCCCTCAGCAAGAAGCATAACCTTCAGTTATCGCCACAGCTTGACAACGTTCCTCCTGAGTTTGAGGGTTCATCACAACACCAGGAACTTGTCTTCGCCTTCTTGGAGAAGGCGGCTATGTTCCTCGAACCACTCGACAAGGAACGAAGCACGGCAGCGGTCAGGGAAGGAGCAAGAGCCATTCACCGCTCATTTGACCACCTGCAGAATCTAATGCCAAAGACCGTTCATTTCGGCAATGAGCCGGAACCGATGACGTTGGCTTGCAAACCCGGATGCAATTACTGCTGCTCCATCCGAGTAACTGCTGTCGCTCCAGAGATTCTTACGCTCGCCTTCTACTTGAAGAAGAAGCTCAACGCAGATGAGATGGGTGACCTGTTATCCAGAATCTCTGCCTTTGAAGCTGAGACAGCGACCTTGACAGCCTTGAGACAAGTGCTTCGCTCGACAATGTGCCCGTTAAACGTCGATGGGCTCTGCATCGGTTATGCGAACCGTCCAACAGGATGTATCGGTTACCACTCGTTTAACCTGCAAAAGTGTATCGAAGACCATCAGAATCCCGAAGGCGAGGCAATGGTTCCACAAGACCCTCAGCGGTGGATGTTCCGTGACATGCATGTCCAAGCGCTCGAAGCTGGCATGAGAGCTTTCGGATTGGATAACACAGAGCTTGAATTCATTCCTGCACTACGCATTGCGCTAACCGATGATGATGCGGGCGAGAAGTACTTGCGAGGCGAGAGTGTCTTTGCGGAAGCCGACCGTCCCGAAGTTCGAACAGCCCAACGTGAAGACTTGAGCAATCGAGGGCTGTCGAACATTGGGATGAGAGAGCAACTGTGAGCAGGGCACAAGCGAAATCGCACGAAGGGTGCGCCGCTTTTACTTGATGGGTATTTGATTGAGAGCCATTGAGAAGCCCGTTTTAGGTTCAAAATCTGCCCGAATCTTATTTGACGGTCATTTGATGGAGGCTCTCCTGAGGTTGCGGATATTTCAGTTGGAGCCATAATTGGAGGGTGCGTGCCAGTCAGGACATCCGAATCGAGCCGGGTGCAGTCTCAGCAGAGTCTCTGCAGAGGCTGACCAAGCTTTGCCGAGAGGGAGAGATTGCCTCACTGGTCGGTCGAAACGGCGAGAAAGTCGCCCTGCCTCCAGAGTTGCGCAGGGTTCTTTCGTTCGTTTTGGGAGCCTTTGAAAAGCAGCAGTCGGTCTGCCTGATTCCAGAGGACGAGCCGTTCACCACCCAGGCGGCAGCGAACTTTCTGGGAATGTCTCGCCCGTACCTCATGAGGCTGCTCGATGCCGGAGAGATTCCCTTCCACCGTGTCGGGACTCACAGAAGAGTGCTGTATCGGGACTTGGTTGCATTCCAGGAACATCGGAGCGCCGTCCGCCAAGAAGCTCTCTCGAAGATGACTCAGGAACTGGACGAGGCAGGTGTCTATGACCGGGTTGCTCATATGGAGCGAGGCTCATGAGCACGGACACCAGCGAAAAGGGACTCGAACTGCTCATCATTCGCAGCCTCACTGGGCTGACCAACGAGCAAATTCTCAAGCCGGTCGCTCCAGGCATTGCCGAGAACCCGACTGGATACGGCGGCGCTGGCTACGTTCTAGGACGCTCGCAAGACTACAGTAGGGAATATGCCGTTGACCTCACTTACCTCCTCCAGTTCATCGCGCAGACTCAACCGAAGATTTTCGCCCAGCTTGACATTGGCACCGATGGAATAAAACGAACGCAGTTTCTAACCCGGCTTCAGGGAGAAATCGCCAAGCGAGGCATCGTCGATGTCCTTCGTAAAGGTGTTTCTCATCAGGCAGCCCACGTGGAACTGTTCTACGGAACGCCCTCTCCAGGCAACCAGAAGGCAAAGGAGCGATGGGATTCCAACATCTTCAGCATCACTCGCCAACTGTGTTACAGCAAGGATGAAACCCAGCTTGCGCTCGACCTGTGCCTCTTCATCAATGGGCTGCCCATTGCCACATTTGAACTCAAGAACAGCCTGACCAAGCAGACCGTTGAGGACGCCGTCCAGCAATACAAGCGAGACCGGGACAGTCGGGAACTGCTCTTTCACTTCGCTCGATGCCTGGTTCACTTCGCCGTCGATGATGCTGAGGTTCGTTTCTGCACCCATCTTCGGGACAAGGGGTCTTGGTTCCTTCCGTTCAACAAGGGTTGGAACAATGGGGCAGGCAACCCGCCAAACCCCAACGGGCTCAAAACGGACTATCTCTGGAAGGAGATTCTCACGAAAGAAGGTCTCACCGACATCATCGAAAACTATGCCGAGCGGGTAGAGGAGAAAGACCCGAAGACAGGCAAAGTCAAACGCCTGCTCATCTTCCCCAGGTTTCACCAGCGGGATGTTGTGCGGAAGCTCCTCGCCGACACTCGAACCCACGGCTCAGGCAAGCGTTACCTGATTCAGCACTCGGCAGGAAGCGGCAAGTCGAACTCGATTGCGTGGCTTGCTCACCAGCTTGTGGGGCTGGAAAAGGACTCCGTACCGGTCTTTGACTCCGTCATCGTCGTGACTGACCGGGTTATCCTCGACAAGCAAATCCGGGACACCATCAAGCAGTTCGCCCAAGTCGGTTCGGTGGTGGGGCACGCAGAGCGTTCGGGACAGCTTAAGGAATTCCTCAAGAACGGAAAGAAAATCATTATCACCACCGTTCAGAAGTTTCCGTTCATCTTGGACGACATCGGCTCTGCGAACAAGGACAGCACGTTCGCTATCCTCATCGACGAAGCGCATTCAAGCCAAGGCGGTCAGACCGCAGCTAAGATGAACATTGCTCTCTCGGGCACCTCAGCCGAGGACGATGAAGAGGACGCGGAAGACCTAATCAACCGCATCATGGCGGCTCGAAAGATGCTTCCGAATGCGTCTTACTTTGCCTTCACTGCGACTCCCAAGAACAAGACCCTTGAGGTCTTTGGAGAGCCGTACCCCGAGGGTGATGTGGTCAAGCATCGACCATTTCACAGCTACACGATGAAGCAGGCGATTCAGGAGGGATTCATCCTGGATGTGCTCAAGAGCTACACGCCGGTCAACTCCTATTACAACCTCATAAAGACGGTTGAAGACGACCCTGAATTTGATTCGAAGAAGGCTCAGCGGAAGCTCCGCAAGTATGTCGAGTCACATACCCACGCCATTCGGGAGAAAAGCGAAATCATGGTTGACCACTTCCACGACCATGTGATTGCCAAGCAAAAGATTGGCGGTCAGGCGAGGGCAATGGTCATCACCGGAAGCATCAAGCGAGCCATCGACTACTTCCACGCTTTCCAGGACTACCTGAAGGAGCGCAAGAGCCCGTACAAAGCCATCGTTGCCTTCTCTGGAGAGCACGAATACGGCGGTCAGAAGGTGACTGAGGCGTCATTGGACGGTTTTGCCAGCAACAAGATTGCCGAGATGATACAGGAAGACCCTTACCGCTTCCTCATCTGCGCTGACAAGTTTCAGACCGGGTACGACGAGCCACTGCTCCACACGATGTACGTTGACAAGCCTCTCTCGGGAATCAAGGCTGTCCAGACCCTTTCACGCCTGAACCGAGCACACCCCAAGAAGCACGACACCTTCGTGCTCGACTTCGTGAATGACATTGACATCATTCAGATGGCGTTTGACGATTACTACCGCACGACTGTTCTGGCTCGGGAGACTGACCCGAACAAGCTGCATGACCTCAAAGCTGACCTCGATGCCGCTCAGGTCTACAGCGATGCTGACGTTCGGCAGCTTGTCGAGCTTTATCTGGCTGGTGCTGACCGAGACGCGCTTGACCCGATTCTCGATGGCTGCGTTGCAACGTACCTGGAGTCTCTCGACGAGGATGGTCAGGTTGAGTTCAAGGGCAAAGCCAAGGCGTTTGTACGGACATACGGGTTCCTAGCTTCGGTGCTCACCTACAGCATCGCTTCCTGGGAACGGCTGTCCATCTTCCTGAATTTCCTCATTCCAAAGCTGCCAGCCCCTAAAGAAGAGGACTTGTCAAAGGGAATCCTGGAGTCCATCGACATGGACAGTTACCGAGTCGAGGTTCGGTCGGCTCTATCCATATCGCTTACGGACGAGGATTCCGAGATTGAGCCCGTGCCAACGGCAGGCGGAGGTCATCCTCCTGAACCCGAACTTGACCGACTCAGCAACATCCTCAAGTCCTTCAATGACCAATTTGGGAATATCGAGTGGAAAGATGGAGACAAGATAAAGGAGGTCATCACGCAGGAAATTCCTGCGAAGGTGGCGGCGGACAAGGCGTATCAGAACGCCATTGCCAACTCTGACAAGCAGAACGCCCGCATCGAGCACGACAAGGCTCTGCAGCGGGTGCTCGTCGAGCTACTCACCGACCACACGGAGTTGTTCAAGCAGTTCTCGGACAACCCCGCATTCAAGAAATGGCTGTCCGACACGAACTTCAACTCGACCTACACAGACGGGCGCTGAAAATAGCGCTTGCGAGAATATGGGTGATTTGCGCTATTCCTGGTCGATGATTGCTTCAAGGTCAACCAACCAGCCATCGAGGGCTGCTTGGAACTTGTGATGCGAAAAGCCGTAGACGAGGATGCTGAAATTCAGGGACTTCTTGGTTTCCAAGCGTCGGGCGACCAGAATGTCCACCCACTCTTTCAGGTTGGCGTCATTAAACGGTGCTGGCGGCTCGTCGGCAGAAGACAATTCAGCGAGAAGCAACCCAAGCCTTGATGCCTCAGCTTCCAAGTCGAGGAGCCTATGAGAGAGCGAGCGAAGCGTAGTGGCGACTTCTTCGAGAGGAATCGTAAAGGTCGGCATACCTCTCTAGTCATCCAATATGTCCACCTTGAGGAATCTCGTGAAAAAGGTGCTTCCTTCACTGTTTTCCTCAAAAGCGTGCTCCGGTCTGATTCCTAAGGGATGAAGACCACAATCTCCACATATCACGAACTTCAGCGAGCAGTCGAGCACTTTGCTTCAACGGCTAGCAACATCATCCTCGTTGGCGAGCCGGGCTTAGCCAAGACCTCCATCGTCAAGAAAGCGGTCAATGGCTCCGGTAAACACCTCGACGGAAACCTCTCGGCATTCGAGTTCTACAAGCTCCTGTACCAGCACCAGGATGAACTCTTTGTTCTCGACGATGTCGATTCGCTCTACGGCGACCGAGCCTTTATCCGGCTGCTCAAACAAGCCTGCCAGACGACGCCAGTCAAAACCGTGTCCTGGCGCACCAGGCACAGCGATATCGGCGATGAGGGTGTGCCAAGCGAGTTCGAGACGACCAGCCGCTTTGTCATCATTGCAAATGATTGGCGCACACTGAACCGGAACGTTGCGGCAATCGAAGACCGGGGCATCCTCATCCACTTTGCGCCAAGCCCGGAGGATATCCACAAGTATGTCGAGACCTGGTTCGACGACCAAGAGGTTCTTGACTTCGTTTGGAGATGGCTCCCATATGTCCGCTCAGTCAGCGCCCGACTCTACATCACGGCGTCGCAGTTGAGGGAAGGCAATCTGGATTGGCAGCGCACAGTCCTCGATACAATGGGCATCGACAGCAACAATCGGCTCCTGGTGGACTTGCAGGCGCTCGACATCCCAACCGAGGCGAAGGTTGAGGAGTATGCGAGGCAAACCGGACGAAGCAGAGCAACCTACTTTCGTGACCTCAACCGGCTGATGGAGCGCCGCAATCGAGACCGCTCAACAGATGGAGAGTCAAAGTCGTGAGCGTCGTCCGGTATTGCTCGCAATGGTTTCGGGATGAGATTTTGAGACTGTATCCGGCTCTCGATTCAAAGCCGGGACGATGGGAGTTCCTCCAGTATCTGATTTACTGCCAGCACTTCGATTTTGCGACCGATAATCTTGTCGCCTCAGCAAAGGTTGTGTCGGAGTGGATGGACAAGGAGAAATCGTTCCATCAGAACAACTTCAGCGTTCGAGATGTCGCCGAGGACTTCTCCGAGCATGTCTTTCGAGTGGCTCTCTCAGGATATGTGTATGAGCCTTCCAGGGGTAGGTGCGAATCTCGAATAGTGCTCAGCAGGTTTCCCAAGGAGGTCGAGGGGCTTTGGGAAAAGGAACGCCGTTCCCGGCGCACACCACGGGTTGAGTTTGTCACCGGCAAAAGGGCGGTGAACCCAAAGCGCAGCTTCACACTCACGTCAGCACCGGAAGCATCCCGGTTGATGGCTGAGTACATGAACGCATTGCCGACCAACCGATTCTCCAAGGCAGTTTCCGCTCATTGGGAGGAGGCAGCCGAGCTTGCCGCAAGCTTGGGTGAGATGCACACACCCGAGGGACGACAGAGTGCAGTCCTTGCCCAACTTTTGACCAGCCCCAAGCCTCTCTACAAGACCACAGAGAATAGCGCCCGAATCTTCTCGGCAACTGACACAAGCATCGCTAACCTGAAGCAATGTGTGCGGGATGTCCTGTGCCAAGACTGGCTCAAGTGCGACCTGGCGTCAGCCCAGTACAGCATCAATTACCGTGTCTGGGGAATGGAAGAGGCGGGTGTCCCGTTTGTGGCTTCGCCATTTGACACTCTCATTGCAGACCTTCGGCTGACGCCGGATGCACGACCTGCGCTCAAGAAAATTATCTATTCCATTTGCTTTGGCATGAGCACTCGCCGAGACCCGTCTCGTGAGAACGTCTGCGACCTGGCGAATGCAATCACCCCGAATCTCTGGTACCGCATGAAAAGCCATTCGCTCGTCAAGGGACTACTGGAAACGAGACAGGCGCAGTTCAAGCAGATTCGTGAAACTGGGTTTGCGCTCGACGCCTGGAAGAACGCCATCCTGTTGGAGCCGGAGCCTCACGATGGACTTCCTGGCGATGACGTGAGAAGTGTTCTGGCACAAGTAGCGCAATCCTATGAGCAAAGACTGATGTTTGAGGTCTACCGACTAGCGATTCAAAATCCTGGGAAGCATGGGTTTAGCATCATGGTAAATGTTTATGATGGGCTCTACATTTGCGTCCACGACGCTTCCGACGCAGAGGACTGGAAGAGACGAATTTCTAGCGCCGTAGAGACTGAGGCTTCTACTCTCGGAATCAAGACTCAGCTTGAGTGGAATTAGGTATCTCTGCCACCTCGGGGAGTTGTCCACAGGGTAATGCCCTGAGCCCGAGCCTCGGGCATTTCCTAATTTGCTTAACTGTCCTTCTTAGCTCACTCCTCATTACTCTGCCACTGGTACGTATCATTGAACCTGAACATAATCAGAAATGCCCCCCGCAAGTTGAGAGCTTCGCAGACTGCCTTACCCTCAGGGCATGTCTCAAAGTCTCGCAACACACTTCTTGCCTCAGAGCCCTACGAGACCACTCAGGTTCTGGTCGAAGAGAGTGGCTTCCCTCAAGTAATCAGAGATGGCGTTCGACTTGTGTCGAGAGTGCTTGGCAATGACTGCTTGAGCGACCGACGCAGCGAAACCATCGGTGATGACTCCGGCTCGTCCTGAATGCCCACCGTAATCTTTCGGGTCGAGCCCCAAGAGCAGCGCAAACTCCTTGAAGATGGCGCAAACAGTCTGGTCGGACAGCCGTGTCATCCCAAGGCGTCCGCCTCTCGTTATCGGGCGAAATAGCGCTCCTTCGGAGAGTTCAGCCGCCGAAATCCAATTCCTCAGCGCCCTGACGGGACATGTGTCCGCCCGGTTACCAGCTTTGATAGCAACCTTCACCCCTGAGCCCTCTTGGTCAGTCTTGCTCCGGCTCAACATGAGGACGACGCCTTCCGGGGAAAACGTCAGGTCAGATAAATCAAGCCCCGTTACCTCCGAGCGTCGAAGTGCCCCTGCGTACGAAACGAGGATGATGGCGGTATCACGTACGCCTTTCATATCTGACCGCATCAGGGAGAGCCCCTCACGGAAATGCCTCGCACGGATTGGCGACTTCTGGGTTCTTGACATACCCTTTGCCCTTCGAACCCCAGCCATCGTCGAATGGACGATTTCAGCAGCGATGGGTGATGGCACACCGGCTGTCTTGTGAGCCACCGAGATTGCAGCGAGTTTTCGTTGGATGGAGGACGGTCGATGAGTTTCAGCGAGCTTTGTGATGAAGAGCGCCACTGTTGATGACTCAGCGGGAAGTGCTCCAAGTCCATGCGAGACGCAGAACTTCTCGAACAGGCTCCAATCGGATTGATATGCCTTCAACGTGGCGGGTGCTCTCGATTGGCGAGCGTAGTCAATCGCATCGACCACGAGGCGCTGGATTTCGGTGGTTTGGACAGGTTGGATTTCGTTCATTTGAAGCCATCGAGAACTTTCAATTCTCAATGACTACTTTGCGCAGCTTTTGACTTGAGGATTTTCCTCCTCTTCACACGCTTCCTCACGTTCTGTTGCTCGGCTCGTATCGAGCCATGTCAACGAACTTCGAAGAACCACAACACACTCATCATCAGCGGAACCAACTCGAAGCCGAGATTCTGCGCCTATACCCGAGCATCCCAGAGTTAGACCTGCGAGCTACTCTCGACCACACCCTGGAGGACGGTTGCCAGCGGGTCGGAACGAACACAAATCTGCCTCTAGCCGACCGAGCGAGGCGTGCTGTTTGTGCCCACGTTCGACACAACCACACACTCTACGATGAGCTTCTGGCTGGGTACTTAGCCAACGACGAGCCGGAGGACGCTCGTGTGAGTGCTCGATTTGCCGTCGAGCGCAGAATTCGTAGCACTCTGCGGGTCTGGTCTAAGCCTAAGAAACAGCGCAAGAACCTGCGTCGATGATGAAAGCTCGCCAGTGGCGTTGGGATGCTGCAAGACAGAGGTTGAGGCTGGGCAATGCGGTCAGTTGCCACAGCCTCTTTATGCGCTGTTCACGTTGATGAGACCGCTGAACAATCTCTTCTTCGGCAAGTCCCTGAGCGGAACCTGCGAACTCTGCCAACAAGTTAGTTGATGTCGTCAAACAAGTCGGCGAGCCTCTTGCATGCAGCTTTGAGACGGGACTGAACACGGTCAACCGAGATTCCAAGGATGCTTGCAGCTTCTCCATAGCTGAACTGCAGAATCCTAACGAGTTCAAAGACCGCAGCATCGAGTTCAGGAAGCTGAGCCAGTGACCACCTTTCCAGAGCTTCTCCCTCGATGTCGTCGAGGGACGAGCACTGGCAGGCTTGACAACCGTCCTCGAAATCGCCGAAGCAAATCCTCTTGAACGAGAGGAACCCTGCAGCCTGGTGTTCTTCTTCGGTGCCAACTCCGCTTCGAACACGATTCCGAGCGCCCGTGACATGCGAAGGGCACGAAACGTGAGATTCAAGGTCGATGCGAGTCTTCAGGAAGTTCTCTGAGCGCATGACCATGTACCGCCCTTGCTCACGAGTGGTCATCGACCTATCGAGCCTCTGGAGTGCAGTTTGAGCGCCGAGGAGAAGTGTCTGCAGGGCGTCGTCGAAAGTGAGCCACTCCTCCCGATTCGCATACTTAGATGCAAGTCGCTTGAGGTTCGGCAAGATGCCTCCGACTCGGGGGTCGAGGTCAGGATAGGTCGGGAGTGGTGAATCAGTCGTCGAGTCCCGTCTGGCTCGATATGCGCATGGATTTTCCATGCGCCTTTACCAAGGAAGCGCCCCAACTTGAGGATGTTAGTGAAGGTCGCAGCGCAGGGCTTTCACCTTCGAATCGGAGAACATTTCAGAGAAATCTCGAACAGGGTGACCGGAATTCCTGGAAAGTGCACGACAGGCTTGGTGGCATCAAAGGAGTGCCATCAAACTTATGGAAAAACACGAAGATACGAATAGCCTTTGCCGCTTTTGTCAGGAGCGCCCCGCTTCCGTTCAGAAGCGTTCACTGTGTCAACGTTGCTACCAGCGATGGCTGAAGTCGCCAGACCATCAACGTGAACTTCTTGTGAAGCGGAGTCGGGCTGCGCTAATGCCGCCATCGTCTCACTTCATCCACGCCGAGAGTGTTTCAAGTCCGGAGGAAGCGAAGGGGATTTACGTCGAACAAGAGGAAGCGTGGCAAGACGCACTTCGCCGGGCGAACCAGCACTACCGAAATTTGGGAGATGAAGCGGCAATCATGTTAGCGCAAATCAAGTCCTTCATCGGTAGCGTGAATCAGCTTGAAGTCAGTGCGATGCTTGCTGGGATGAGCGGCATCCCGGAACGACCAAGCTTTATGAACGAACCTCTGTTGCCATTGAAGCGGAAGCAGCAGGAGATGTTGGTGAAGCAGGTAGACGAGCGCTTCAAAGCCATCAACAATATAGTCCTTGCCGCAGAGCAGATTGACTGTGCTCCGTCCTTCCGAAATCGGAAAGCCAGGGAGGTCGGGAAGTATGCCCGATTGATTTACGAGCGGTCAAAACCCCTGTTCTGGCACTTTGGCAAGGCACGTTCGCATCGTTACTACAAGAAGGCTCTCGTACGGGCAATCATGGAGAGTCAGGGTAACCCGAACGCCAGGCTCTGGCTCTCCAAGAGAGGGATGTCTCCTCCCTAAAGAGCCCACACCTTTCCCACGGAGAACATGAGCGAGCCTTCCTGACACCAGGAGGACTCGCTCTGTTTTGCTTGTGAGCCTCTCGGAAAATTGGGGCTTCCCAAATCGCAGAATGGAACCAGAAATCTTGACCTACCCCACCCCCTACGAGCGAAAAATCGGTCTCCGCAGGGTCAATCGAGTTCGAAACATCGGAAGGTCACGTGCGTACAACATGCGTACAGACCGGGGTAGATTGAGGCTTGGAGGCAAGCGGGAGCCTGAGATTTGTAGGCTGGCGGAGAGGGTGGGATTCGAACCCACGGAGACCTTGCGGCCTCACCGCATTTCGAGTGCGGCGCACTAGACCGGGCTATGCGACCTCTCCGCGAAACACGATTGTATCCCAGCCCGAGTGAATTTACCAGCCGCGGCGCGCATCGCCCAAAAATCCAGGTGTTTTGGCAGTAAAGATCACGCCCGCAAACGGAACGTACGAACCGTGAGCATCAACTTCCTTGAAGAAGGTCGAAAGTTCATTCCCACCGAGATCGTGCTGTACGCCGCCCTCGCGATGATTGATTTCGCGCTCACCATTCTGGCGATTCAAACCGGACATCAAGAACTCAACCCTGTGCTGCGCTCCGCGCACGACCAAGGGTTGTTCGACTTTATGAAACTGTCGCTCACGCTTCTGGTTGTGTGCATCGCGTGCTACATGTGGCGCAAGCGGATCACCAGACATATCATGGCGTTGGCGAACGCCGTAATGGTCAGCGTGATCGTTTACCACGTCAGCGTCCATCTGGCTTAGCCTTTGGACTGGTAGACTCGCCTCGAAGTGTTCGAGGGTTTTCAACCGTTTCTCGGTGCGCTGGAGCGCGCAGGCGAACTCCGCCGCATCTCCCACCCGCTCAGTCCGAATTTGGAGATCACCGAACTGGCCGACCGGTGCATGAAAATGCCGGGCGGCGGGCCAGCGTTGCTCATCGAACGGCCCGCCGGATTCGAGATTCCTGTGGCGATCAACTGCTTCGGTTCCGAAAAGCGGATGGGAATCGCGCTCGGCGTGGGATCGGTTCAGGAAATCGCCGACGAATTGGATAAAACGCTCCATTTCGAAATCCCAAGAGGCTTGAAGAACAAGATCGCGGCGCTCGCCAAACTCGGCAGGTTTGCAAAAGCGGCGCCGAAAACTGTGAGCAAAGCGGCCTGTCAAGCGCAAACCGTTCAAGGAACCGATCTGGACCTCACCAAACTTCCCGTTTTAAAGTGCTGGCCGATGGATGCGGGCCCGTTCATCACCCTTCCCATGGTGTTCACGCACGACCCCGCAACAGGGAAGCGCAACGTGGGAATGTATCGCATTCAGATTTATGATGAGCGCACGACAGGCATGCATTGGCAGATGCACAAATCGGGAGCAGAACACGAACGTTTGGCGCGTGAAAGACGCCAGCGCATCGAAGCGTGCATCGTGTTGGGCTCCGATCCAGCGTGCATGTTTTCGGCGGTTGCCCCTTTGCCGCCGGGAATTGATGAGATGCTGTTTGCAGGATATCTTCGAAAACATCCCGTAGAGATGGTGAAAGCCAAAACCGTCAATCTGTCGGTGCCTGCCGACGCCGAAATTGTGATCGAAGGGCTGATTGATCCGGACGAAAAACGGATCGAAGGTCCGTTCGGCGACCACACGGGTTATTACTCGATGCCGGAACCGTTTCCAGTGTTTCATGCGCAATGCATCACGATGCGCGAAAACCCGGTGTACCCCGCTACGATCGTGGGCGTTCCGCCGATGGAGGATGCGTACATCGGAAAGGCGATCGAACGAATCTTTCTGCCCCTCATTCGGTTGACGCTGCCTGAAATTGTGGACATCAATCTGCCCGTTGAAGCGTGTTTTCACAACATGGCGTTCGTCAGCATCAAAAAGCGGTTTCCCGGCCACGCTTTCAAAGTGATGAACGCGCTGTGGGGGTTGGGCCAACTCACGTTTTCGAAATTCATCTTTGTGTTCGAACACGATGTAAACGTTCACGATCTGCGCGACGTTCTGTTCCGCATCGGCGCAAACTGCGATCCGCAGCGCGATTCGCTGCTGGTGCGCGGGCCGGTGGATCATCTCGATCATGCGGTTTCGCAGATCGGGTTCGGCGGCAAAATCGGTTTTGACTGCACGCACAAACTTCCTGCCGAAGGGTATCCGCGTGAGTGGCCGCCTTTGATTCAGATGGACAACGAAACGAAAACGAAGATTGATGCCATCTGGTCGCAGCTAAACCTTTGATCGAAGGTACTCCTCGCGCGCCGCCACGAAAAGCTCCAACGTTTGGTTGTGAAACTCGTTCGTCTGCCCCTGATGCTTCAGCCCAATGCGAACCGCCACGTTCCAACTCCGCAAGTTCCATTCAAAAAGAATCGCATAAATCCGGTCGAGCATCAGCGTTTCAAAACCGTAGTGCAATGCAGCGCTTGCGAACTCGGTGGCGAAGCCGTATCCCCAAAACGCTCGGTTGAGATGCCATCCGATCTCAACTTTTTCTGAATTTGGAAGCGGTTTCAGAAGGCACGTGCCGATCATTTTGCGCGCATCGCAAAGTTCCACGGCCCAAACACCCATCCCGTTCAAATCTGCGTACTTTCCGCGGACAGCCCGAAGGTTTTCGCGCATCTGCTCGACGCTCGATGGAGCGGTTCCCATAATCCCGCGGTTGACTTCATCGTCCGAATACAGCTCGAACGCATCTTCGGCATCGGCGTCGCAGAAGTCGCGGATCAAAAGGCGCGGAGTTTGCAATCTCACCTCTGCATCATATCAGAGTTTCCAAAGCGCCTGCGCTTCGGCAAAAAAACGGTAACCTATCGCCATGCCCAAAGTTTCCAAGCGCATCGAGACGATTCCGCCCTATCTGTTTGCCGAAATCTCAAGGATCAAAGCCGAGATGCGCGCGAAAGGCGAAGATATCATTGATCTGGGCATCGGCGATCCCGATCAGCCCACTCCCGAACCGATTGTCCGGTACGCGCAGCAGGCAGTCGAAAACCCCGCCGCACACACCTATGACGAATCGCCGCGCGGGTGGACTCCGTTCCTGGAAGCCGCGGCCCGATGGTATCAAAAAAACTTCGGCGTGAATCTCGATCCGAACAAAGAACTTTTGGAACTCATCGGCAGCAAAGAAGGACTTTCGCATCTCATCTGGGCATATATTGACGAAGGCGATGGCATCATTCTGCCCGATCCGGCTTATCCGGTTTATCGCATTCACGCGCGGATGTGCGGCGCAAACATCTATGACGCAACTCTCGATGAGGCGAACGGTTTTCTGCCTAAACTTGAAGACATTCCAACCGATGCCGCAAGAAACGCCAAACTGATGTTCACCTGCTATCCAGGAAATCCTACAGGCGCCGTTGCGCCGATCAGTTTCTATGAGGATGCGGTGCGGTTCTGCAAACATCATGACATCGTTTTGGTGTGCGACCTTGCGTATGCGATGGTCACGTACGACGGCTACAAAACGCCGAGCGCGCTTCAGGTGAATGGAGCCAAAGATTGTGTGATCGAATTCCACTCTTTGAGCAAAGCGTTCAACATGACCGGTTGGCGCATCGGTTTCGCTTGTGGAAATCCCGACGCGATCGGCGCTCTCAGCCGATTGAAAGACAACATTGACAGCAAGCAGTTCGCAGCGATTGCCGACACTGCGGCTTGGGCCTTAGATCATGGAGATAATTCGCGCACCATGGAGGTTTACAAAAAACGCCGCGATGTTCTGGTTCACGCGTTGAACGAGGCCGGATGGAACATTCAGCCGCCGAAAGCCAGTTTTTACATCTGGGCAAAAGTTCCCACCGATGAAACAAGCGCCGGATTTGCCAAACGGTTATTGGAACAGGCCAAAGTGCTCGTGATTCCGGGCACTGGCTACGGCCCAGCCGGTGAAGGGTACGTGCGGATGAGCCTCACGGTGAAAGGCGATCAAAACGGAGAGCGGGTTGCCGAGGCCGCGCGCCGCATCGCGCAGCATGCGATCCGTTCAACCATCAAAACGTGAGCGAATAGTAGATCTCTTTCAGTTCGTCGAACGAAATCTGTGTGCGGATTTTTGCGCCGGGAACCATCCATCCGTTCGAACTCTTCATCTGTGCCAGCTCGCTTGCGTTGAAGGGCGGGTGCATTTTCAAGCGATCCAGCCTTGCCTTCACTTCCGCCGAAAAAAGTTTGGACTGCGCCAAGAACGTTTTCACGCGCTCAAATCCTGTTTGCGAGTTTTCGGATGCGCCTTCCAAAGCGTCGTCCGCCTTCTTGAAATCGTCGAATGCGGGCTGCAACGCGCGGACGGATGTGGCATCATCTGCTCCCATCGCGGCATCCTTCACTTTCCTTGCTTTTTCAAACACCGTGCGGCACAAAAACTCGATGCTCCCCGGCGGCAGCAGTTCGGATGTTGCGAGCATCTTTTCGTGCCAAATCAGCATCAACTCATCCAGCCTTTCTCGCAACGGATTTCCGCCGCTTACAATTCCGTTCAGCGCACCGATCACCGGACTTTTGAGTGCGCCGCGCAGTTCTGCTTGTCTGCCCGCGCCGATGGCATCGTTGGCTTGATCCAAAACCGGGGCAGCCGATCGAACTGCCGCTGCAAAACGTTTCGCCAGCGCGTGGAGCCGTTCGTCTACGGGCGGCAGCTGTTCGCACGTGGAAGCCGCCGCATCAACGCGCTGAACCATGTTCGAAAACTGAAGCATCCCCGAAGGC